>PDWJ01003031.1_pt1 | contig 31695 bp, 29 predicted proteins | sample 1430881 | NCBI WGS metagenome assembly PDWJ01 (sample SAMN01162460, study PRJNA174530) | Oral metagenome, whole genome shotgun sequencing project. | biome: Marine environment; feature: Marine mammal; material: Swab sample of the gingival sulcus; isolation source: swab sample of gingival sulcus...
CGCTTTAGGAGATGATAACAGAAAACTTTGAGAAAGCACAAGTGTTTCATCCCGTTTTGTGGCTTTCTCGCAGAGAAAGGAATGGTCATAATTATGAAAAAACGTTTAGCTTTACTGCTCGCCATCGTTATGATGCTCTCATCATTTTCGTTCGCAGCGACAAACTATGAAGACTACGGTCTGGAACTGAAAGAACTCGGCGTCATTAAAGGCGACGAAAACGGCAACTTAAACGCAACTGAAAAACTGACTAGAGAACAAGCCATTGTCACTTTAGTGCGCATGATGGGCATGGAAAAGAAAGCTCTAGACTGCGTAGCTGACTCACCATTTAGCGACGTACCGGCGGATCACTGGGCTAAGCAATACGTGACGTTTGCAAACAAAAAGGGTTGGACAAATGGCATCGGCGACGATCTATTTGGCGTCGGCACGGATGTCACAATGCAACAGTATTTAACATTTATGTTGCGCGCACTCAATTACACGGGCGACGACGTCTACGCAAAAGCTGCTGAAATGGCAGAACAAATGAAGTTGTTAAACGACGTCAAGGCAACCGACCAAAAAGAAGCGCTCTTGCGCAGTGACGTATTCGTCATCATGTACAACACGCTCTATGCAATGCCCAAAGACAGCACGGTAAATCTCGGCGGTCAGCTCGGCATCCTGCCAACGCATACTGCTGAAGCTAGCCCGATTACAGAAACTGTCTACCCACTTGAAATTGAAAACTACAACGGCGAAAAGCTGGTCATCGACAAAAAGCCGATGCACGTCGTTTCATTAAAGCTCGGTCTCGACGAGTTATTGTTGGGCTTAGCTGAGACAGATCGCGTCGCCGGTTTATCAGGTCAAATAGGCAATTCTAAGAGCGTTTCGTTAGCTGCTGAACACGCCGCAAACTTCCCCAAAATGGAAGATAACTTCGAAGTAATCTTAGCGCAAAATCCGGACTTGATCCTCGGTTCTAGCTGGATTAAAAAGGAATTGTTGGCACAGATCGCCGATAATAATATTCCTTACTACGGCTACAAATCACCGAACACAATCGAAGAGCAAATTCAAGTTATCAGAAACTTTGCCACAGTGCTCGGCGCACGCCTTAAAGGTGAAGAAATCATCGCCGACTGGAACGCTCGCCTCGCCGTTATCGACGAAAAAGCAGCGACGATTAAAGACGAAGACAAGTTGATGGTCTTACCTTATAACATGCACGGCAAGACAAATGCCAAAGGTACAATTATCGACGAAATCATCTACCGCGTAGGCGCTAAAAACGCCGCTACGGAAGCCGGCATTGAAAAGCGCGCTAAAATCTCTAAAGAGAAAATTATCGAACTCGATCCCGATGTCATCTTAATGACTGCTTGGGGCATGGACGACCTCGACGAATTCAACAAATACGTCGAAGACATGAAGAACGATCCTGCACTGCAAGGTCTTAAAGCGATTAAAAACAATCGCGTTATCGTAGAAGACGGTCGCTATATGACAATCGTTACGCAACACTTGATCAACGGTATCGAATTTGTTGCAGAAAATGTTTACCCCGAGGTATATGGCAAATAGTTGCCAATAGCGAAAAACGAGATCTCTCGACTTATGTAATTATGTTTACTTCGTAAACACCGCTCACAAGTTCGCGTCCGGATATTTTTCCGGTAACATCGAGATGACAAATTAGCCAGTTATCATTTTTAGGAGACTGCAATGAAGAATAAAAGTTTTACAACGTATATCGTATTGGGCATCATTTTACTCGTCATTGCAGTTGGACTGGCTTTATCAATCGGCTCTGTCGAAGTCCCGTTTAACGAACTGATCAACGTGCTGTCGCGCAAAAGCGACAGCACGCTTTATAACAGCATTATTCTCTACGTCAGACTGCCGCGCGTCATCGTCGCCCTATTGGTCGGCATGAACTTGGCGGCAGCAGGCGTAACGGTGCAGGCGGTCTTTCGCAATCCAATGGCAAGTCCCGGCATTATCGGCATATCGAGTGGCGCCAGCTTGGGCGCCTTAATTTGCATTGTCTTGGGCTTGCACTTTTCAAGCCTTTATTTTATTCCCTTTTTTGCCAGTCTATTTGCACTGATTAGCGCCTTTATCGTCTATCGCATCGCCAGTCGCTCAGAGGGCGGTCACATCGTCAGGCTCATTCTGGTCGGCATCGCCATTAGTATGCTAATTAGAGCGGTCATTCAGCTCATTCTAAGCGCCGTCGACGAGCAAAAAATTGCCCAATATGTCTTTTGGAGCATGGGTTCTCTGGCGGACAGACGCTGGGAACACGTCACTTTAATGGTCATCCCGACAATGCTCTGTCTCTTGTATCTCACTTACCATTCGGCACAGCTCAATATGCTACTGCTCGGCGAAGCTGAAGCCAAGACGATGGGCTATGACGTCAAGCGCGGCAAGCGCGCCTTTTTAATCGCCAGCAGCGTCGCCACGGCACTGTCCGTCAGCGTCAGCGGCATGATTACCTTTGTCGGTCTAATTATACCGCACATCGTACGCATTGCGGTCGGCGCAGATAACCGCAAATTGATGATTTTATCAATTATCTACGGCGGCATATTCTTGGTGATTTGCGACTTAATCGCCCGCACGGTGATTTCACCGGCTGAAATGAGCGTCGGCATTATCACGTCTATTGTCGGTGCGCCAATTCTACTCTACTTAATCGAGAAAAAGATGAGGTCACACCAATATGATTAATATTCAAAACTTAAATTTTTCATATACCCAAAAGCAAATCCTAAACAATATTAATCTGACCCTGAAACGCGGCAAACTGGTCGGCATTATCGGCGCCAACGGCTCCGGTAAGACGACGCTTTTAAAGTGCATCGTCGGTCTCTATCAAAGCGACAATGCGGTCTTGCTGGACGACCGAGCAATAGAGGCTTACAGCTATAAAGAAAGGGCAAAAAAAATTGCCCTGATGCATCAATCTGAAATGATAAATTTTGACTTTTCTTGCTTTGACGTCGTCTCCTTGGGGCGATTTGCCTATTTGGGCGGCTTTGGCTTGCTGTCCGACGAGGACAAAGCCATTATCGATAAAAAGATGGCTACGACGAAGACGACCGAATTTAAAAAGCGCGCCATCACGCACCTGTCGGGCGGCGAAAGGCAGCGCGTTATGTTTGCCAAAACGCTCGTACAAGAGAGCCCCTATATCTTGCTCGACGAACCGACCAACGCGCTCGATATCAAACATCAAAAAGAAATCTTTGAACTTTCGCAGCAACTCTGCGCGCAAAACTGCGGCGTCATTATGACCATACACAACATTAGACTGGCGGCAAAATACTGCCAGCGCCTGATTTTGTTGTCAGACGGCGCGGTGCTGGCGGATGGCAAACCGGAAGAAGTGATAACCAGTCAAAATATTAAGCGCGCCTACCAAGTCGACGCCGATGTCTATTACAATAAAAATAGCGAGCAGATCGATTTTGTGGTAAAATAAAAGTCAGTGGAAAGCAAAGTCAAAAAACTACTTAGGGATAGTTGCTCCGCACTTGACTTTGTAGGCACTTTAAATTGCGGCACGACTCCTCGCTTAACGGGGCAGTGGTGGAATTTATCGAAACGCTTATGCTAACGCTGCGGGATTCCGTCCTGCAAATCCTCGCTAATGCTGCTTCCATGCAGCATTTACGCAACGCGCTCCGAAAATCTTTTGATACGCCCCTACTCGTCAAATGCAGCAATTTAAAGTACCTACACACCATAACGTGCTCTACTTGTCATTTCGACCGAAGTAACGCAGTTACGAAGTGGAGAAATCTCGGTTTTAAGGAATACGAGTAGGTATCCGAAAGGAAGAAATTAATGATAAGAATTTACTGCGATGGCGCCTGTTCGGGAAACCAACACGACAAAAATCGCGGCGGCTGGGGTGCCGTTTTGACGTTTAACGAACACGAAAGGGAAATCTACGGCGGCGCGCTAAATACGACGAATAATCGCATGGAATTGACGGCGCTACTGGAAGCGCTAAAGGCGATTACCAATCGCAAACACGCCGTGCAGGTGTTTAGCGACAGCGCCTATATCGTCAACTGTTTTCAACAGAAGTGGTATGTCGGCTGGCTGAAGCGCAATTGGCAAAACAGCAAAAAGCAGCCAGTCGAAAATCGCGACTTGTGGGAGGCGATACTGAACCTAGTAAAGCTTCACCCGAGCGTAAGCTTTTACAAGGTCAAAGGACATTTAAACATTGACGACGAAGCGGCAATAAAAAAATGGCACGCCAAATTTAAAGCCGATTACAATATCGACATGCCTTACGACGTCTATAAAACGGCTGTCGCTTACAACAACCGCGCCGACGCCTTGGCAAACGTCGGCATTGAGCAATTAAAGGAGAATGACAATGAGTGATGCACTGTTAAAAGAAGCACTGGAATGCGTCAACAACAGACAATTTCAAGAAGCTACCGTTATCTTAAAGGAATTATTGGAAAACACAGAACAGGACGAGCCCAATTACTTTAAGGGCATTAAACTATACGCCGATATTTTAGGACCGATCACCGGTCACGATTACAACTTGGCAATTGACTTTTATCAGCAAATCGTCAATCAATGCGAAGACGACGCACTGTACGAGTCCGCCCAAGTGTCGATTTTGACATCGTACTTAAATTTGTCAATTCACTATATGGAAACGTTTGAAAACACAATTGACGTCATCGAAACGGCAGACGAAAGCACCAATAATATTTTAACAGAGTTGAGCGCACAGCGCGAAAAGTTTATCGTGCAGCGCGCCGAGGCGATTTATAAAGAGAGAATGTAAAAAAACAATAGCTTTGCGTTTGAAGCGCTTCTGCACTGACTATCGCAAAGCTATTTTCGAAATTTGATTTTAGCCTAGTGTATTTCTACTACATCGTAGCCGGCGTCGTCGATGATTTCGGTCAACTGCATATCTGTTAAATCTGCAGCGAGCTCGACGACAGCCGTATTGCTGTCTAAATCCACTACGACGCTCGTCACGCCCTCACACGCCGCCAATGCCTTTTCGACGCGCGCCGTACAGTGATGACAAGACATGCCGTCAATTTTAATTACTTTTTTCATGATTTCTTCCTTTCTAACTACTTAATCGAGTTTTAAAATCTGAATGACTTTTTAGTTGAAAAAACATACGATATGTCATCTCGACCGAAACGTCAGTGAAGTGGAGAGATCTCGCTTTTAAACCCGAGATTTCTCGATTGCGGCTTCGCCTCAGCTAATTATGTTTACTTCGTAAACACCGCTCCTAAAGTCGCGTCCGGATATTTTTCCGGTAACATCGAAATGACAGTATAATGATAATCTAAAGTTTCAATCCCCTTAATCTCAGTGCATTACTGACAACCGAAACGCTCGAAAGACTCATCGCAGCTGCTCCGATCATCGGACTGAGCAGCGGTCCGCCAAAAATGTGCAAAACACCCGCTGCTATAGGTATACCCAATATATTGTAAAAAAACGCCCAAAACAGATTTTGTTTAATGTTTTTAATCGTCGCATGGCTTAAGTCAATTGCCTTGATGACGTCGTTTAAATCGCTTTTCATCAATACCACATCGGCGCTGTCGGCGGCAATGTCGGTTCCCGAGCCGATTGCAAAGCCGACTTTGGCATGCGCTAGAGCCGGTGCGTCGTTGACGCCGTCGCCGACCATGGCGACGAATTTGCCCTTTTCGATTTGGCGCTTTACGACATCGGATTTTTGGTCGGGCAGTACGCCGGCGATGACTTCGTCGATGCCGGCGCTGTCGGCAATGGCGCGCGCCGTCTGCTCGTTGTCGCCAGTGAGCATAATCACTTCTATATTGCGCTGTTTAAAGGCTTTAACTGCGCTGATACTACTCTCTTTTAACGGGTCTTGAATTGCAATAATCGCATAAAAGCGCCCGTCGACTGCACAACAAATTGGCGTCTTGCCGGCACTTGCAATTGCGCTATATGCCGCACTGTCGACGGCGATTGCCTCAGCCTCTAAAAAGTCTGGCTTGCCGATGACGATTGATTTACCTTTAACCGTCGCCTTTATGCCCTTGCCAATGGCATCGCTAAAATCCGTTACCGGCAACACTTTTACGCCCTGCTGCTCACCGTATGTGACAATTGCCTTAGCGAGTGGGTGCGCCGAATTCGCCTCCGCTGAGACGATGTGCGGCAAATACTGCTCGGCTGCGGCGAACTGCCATAAGACGTCGACGACAATTGGACTGCCGGCGGTTATCGTACCCGTCTTGTCGAGAATCACCGTATCGACGCGATGGGTGTTTTCAAGTGCAGCACCGCTCTTTATCAATACGCCGTGCTCGGCACCCTTGCCGGTGCCGACCATAATCGCCGTCGGCGTCGCCAAGCCGAGCGCACAGGGACAGGCGATGACCAATACGGCGACAAATATTTTAAGTGAAAAGGCGATATCGCGTTCGGCAAAATACCAAAGCACCGCCGAGAGCGCCGCAATTGCCATAACCGTCGGCACGAAGTAACCCGATATTATGTCGGCAACGCGTGCAATTGGCGCTTTTTTGCCCTGAGCATCTTCGACCATGCGAATAATCTTGGCGAGTACGCTGTCGCTACCGACGTCGCTGACCCGCACGTCGATGGCGCCATTGTTGTTAATGCTGCCGCCGATGACGCTATCGCCGACACCCTTGTCGACCGGCATGCTTTCGCCGCTGATCATCGATTCGTCAATTGCCGCCAAACCGTTTATGATCACGCCGTCCGCCGGAATTGATTCGCCGGCTTTGACGATGACGATGTCGTCGACGTCGAGTTCTTCCAACGCCAGCGTGACGATTTCGCCTGCGACCTTCACCTGCGCCGTCTTGGGCAATAAATTTGCCAATTTGCGAATCGCGTCAGTCGTCTTTGCCTTGCTGCGCGCCTCTAAATACTTGCCGAGCATAATCAGCGCAATGATGACCGCCGCGGTCTCGTAGTAGAGTTGATGCACGTGGTGTGCGCTGCCCTGTAAAATGCGCAGCGTGCTATATAAACTATAGCCTAGCGCCGCAGTTGTGCTGACGGCAATCAGCGAATCCATATTGGGATTGCCTTTAAACAGCGTGCGGTAGCCAATAGTGTAAAACTGCCGTCCGGCAATGACAACCGGCAGTGTCAAGGCGAGCTGCAGCAACGCAAAGTTGAGCGGTTGTGCGCCCGGCTGTAAGCCTTCTGGTAGCGGCATGCCCACCATATGTCCCATCGAAACGATCAACAGCGGAATCGCAAAGAGCAGTGCGACGATTAACTTAACCCGCTTTTGCTGCATTTCGATTTCGGCGTCGCTAATTTGCACTGCCGCCCGTTCGACGATGACGTCTTTCGGCGTATAGCCCGCCTTTTGGATAAGCGACTTTATTTCAGAAATTCTCAGTAAGTTGGCGTCGTAGTCAATTGTGGCGACGCCGGTCGTCAAGTTTACGGCGGCGTCTTCAACTGCCGCTTGCTTGTTGAGCACGCGTTCCACCGCCGCCGAACAAGCCGAGCACGTCATGCCGTCGACTTTTAATTTAAGCGTCTTGATTTGCTTGTCGACTGAGGCGTGATAGCCGGCGTTGTCAACCGTTGACAAAATGAGGGCATCGTCCACGGCTTGGTCGGATTCTACTGTCAACATATTGGTCGTCAAGTTGACCGTCGCCGACACGCCCTCTATTTTATTGACGGCGCGCTCGACTGCTCTGGAACAAGCCGCACAAGTCATGCCATCTACTTTATATTGTTTCATATTCTCTCCAAATTGTTATAAAAACTGAGATCTCTCAACTGCGTTCGAGATGACAAACCTTTTATAATCCGATCACTTATGGTAGGGTTCGCGCTTAATTATCTTAAAACTTCGGTATATCTGTTCCAATAAAATGACTTTCATCAGCTGATGCGGAAAGGTCATATTACTGAAGCTGAGCGCGTAATTGCTGCGCTTTTTGACGCTGTCGGCAAGACCTAAACTACCGCCGATCACAAAACTGACTTTAGAACTGCCGGAAACTGCCAAGGCGTCAATTTTTTGCGCCATTTTTTCAGATGTAAGCGCCTTGCCCTCTATTTCCAAACTAATCACATAGTCATCGTCGCCAATCTTTTTTAGTATGCGCTCGGCTTCGCGGTCTTTGACAATTTCCGCCTCTGCCGCCGACAAATTTTGCGGCGCCTTTTCGTCTGCCACTTCAATGAGCTGCAATTTGCAATAGCGCGACAGTCGCTTGACGTATTCGGCAATGGCTGCCCGATAGTGCTTTTCTTTTATTTTTCCGACGCTAATAATGTTAATGTGCATTATTCTTCACGCACCGTGCTGTCTTCCGACTTATCGTACAGCGACATATTGATTTCCGTCATCCTAAAATCAGTAATCGTCACGTCTGAACTTTCAATTCTAATCATTGCGAGTGCAATGCCATCATTGTATCTGTGGTTGCCGGCACTGGTCACGTCTTTTATTAAGACTTTTTGACTGTTGTCAGCATAAATGGCGCAGTCGCCGCAATCGCGAATCATCAAATGGTTTAAGCGCACATTCTCGCAGTCGTACAAGACGATGCCCTCCGCCTCAGTATCGCTAATTACGCAGTTGTCAATTGCGATATTATTACATGTATCGGCGTGAAGACTATTGTAGCCGCTACCGTATAAAATACAATTATTTAGCTGTATATTATCGCTGTACATCAGCTCGACGGCAAAGCCCATACAGCCGCTGTCCACCAAGTGACCAACGCGCAAGCCATCTAACTTGACGTAGTCGCAGTCGCTAATTCTGATCACGCTGTCGTATACTGTAGATAAAATCTGAGCCAAGCCCTCATCGCAACGAATATTCAAATCCGTGACGTCGTGAATCGATAAGACGCCATCGGCAATGCTGGCGTAATTTGAACTGTAAGTCTCGGACGAATTGATGACGTAACTGCCCGGCGCCAAATTTATCCTTGCACTTGGCGCAATCGCATCGACTAGTTCTTTCAAATTATAAACGGTCGTATAACTTGTGCTATCAGCTGGCTGATTCGCCACTTTAAAGTCTTTATAGTCTTCCAAATCGCGCATTAAAACGCCGATTAACCGCGTGTAATAAAGATATATCTGTTCTTCTGACGAAATCTTTATCAGCAATTTTTCAAACGCCTTATTGTAGAGCATATAATTGTCTTTTAAGGCGTTGAGCAGTGCCTTCAACTGTTCGCCATAATAGCTATCCGGTCGATTTTTTAGATAATTAGACAAGGCGTCATATAAATTTTTATTAAACTGCAACGTGACATTGTAGCCCGCCATATCGGCTGCGACCGTTTCGATTTCACTGTCGCTAGTCAAGCCGACGGCCTGATTGTATTTTGACAAATAAGCGTCGTCTTTGCTCATGATTTCAAACAATATGCCCTTCATGATGGGCTCGACAGACTGACGATAATCGTCGCTTAACGCCGCATAGAAATCGTCGCTCTGCGTTAATAAATCAATGAAAAAGGGAATGTACGCCTCTTCGCCGTATTCGTATACGCCCCCTGGACTACTTTCGGAGAGCTTTTCAAATAAGTCGCCAAACGAACTGTCGTATAAAACTTTTAGCTTTAAGTAGTTGATGACGTTCTGATCGTCCGTTTTAACCTTATTGATAAGGGCATTGTATACGCCGCTGCGACTCTTATAATGTCCATACGGACTTTCGTAAATCATCGCTTCGCTGATTAAGAAGTCGTTAGTGTCGACAAAGTAATCGTTGCGGCGGTACGCCTCTTCAAAATACTTGGCACCCCGGAAGTCACCGGCGTGCGGAATTGGCGATATTTTGTCGTTGACAATTTGTTGCGGATCGATTAAGCCTGTATCGACCACCAAATAGAGCGATGCGTTTAACTTGTCCATCGCACGACTCTCCATGCGCGCCATGTATTCATCTTCGACCATCGTGCCGTCCATTGCGTCGTTAAACACCTCTACCAACTGCAAATGCTCATTGCCATGTGCCAACGCGTAATTGAAGGCTTCGACGTATAGCTCCGGCTCATAGGGTTGAACCGGCAACATATTTTTGACAAACTTTCTAAATCTCAATGCGACTTGTTGATCTGTTTTACAACCTCTAATGTCTTTTTTGTACTCTGCCAAAAGCGATTTTATGACCACCGGCTCGTCGTCGAATATGCCCTTTACCCACTCGACTTCGCTAGTGAAGCGATTTAAGTACTCATTTTCAGAAGTCTCCTCGTAAAAAGTATCGCCCACATAAGAAACCTCGCCGACATCTGCTAACCACAAACCGTCGCCCAGCACGCTGCCATTCATTGGAAACTTTTTGACAATTGTATAGGCGCTATACTCAGCTATCGACGAATCGTCAATTTTAAGCTCCACTGTAACCTGATCTTCTTGAATATTGGTAACTGTAACTAGCGCATCTAAATAACCCTCTTTTTCGTCGAGGTATTCGGTCTGCCAGCTGTCGCCCAATTTAAACGAAGACTTTAACCACAAGGTGCTGTGATTGATGGAAAGGCTAAACATGACGTCGTCATAACACTGAATCAACTGATCGTCTGTCAAAAAATAGATGTCATTGATGTAGTGCAGCCTAGCATCATCGTCTCGATACTCGCCTTCAAAGTAATATAATTTGCCATGCATCATCGCCTCGACCTTTGCACAGAGCATTTTGACCTGTATATCGTCTTTGGCAAAGTGATAGACTTTATTTTTCTCGGTGTCGATAAGCTGCATAAGCGGCATGTCAAATGCCTCTAAAGACGGCTCCGCCGCCTCCGTCGTGGCGCTGACTGATTCCGTCGTCGTCTGCTCGGTGCTCGTCGTCGTTTCTTTAGCTACATCATCATTGCTACAGGCGACTACAAACGACAGTACAAAGACCAATAATAAAATAATTTTACTGCGCGCTTTCATGATTACTCCTTTTCTCTAATATCTTATTTACTGCCCAGCCGATAATAATTGGCGACTCTGTTGCGATAGGTTAAATCTAACATGACGTCTTTGCCGACGATGATATTTTGCTCTGCCATAAAGCTTTTTACCGTCTCGTACGCCAGCTCCGGCGTATTGTTTTCGCGCGATAAATGCGCCAGCAAAACAGTCGACACGGCACCTTGCTGAATCGCTTCTATCGCCGCCAAAGCACAATTTTCATTTGATAAGTGCCCTTGCTCGCCGACGACGCGGCGCTTTAAGGGATAGGGGTAACGCCCGGACATGACCATTTCGACATTGTGGTTGGCTTCAATCATCACTAAATTCGCCTCTTTCAACGCCGCCAAGACGCGCCCGTTCATCTGCCCCAAGTCGGTTGCCACTACAATTTTGGCATCTTTATTGGCAAAACTATAACACACCGGATCGACAGCATCGTGCGACACGCTGTAAGGTGTCACCGCGATATCGCCTATCTGAAAGGTCTCTTTATTGTCGATAATGTGGACTTTGCTGTCATCGACTTTGCCTATTTTGGGTGCGACGACTTGCCAAGTTGCCGCGTTGACGTATATCGGCAACTTGGACTTGCGATGCAACACGCCGAGTCCGGCTATGTGATCGCTGTGTTCGTGCGTAATGACGATGCCGTCGACGTCTTCGGTCAATAAATCGAAGTGGTGGAGTGCCTGTGTGACATATTTTCCGGTAACGCCACAATCTAACAAAAGCGTCGTCTTTGTCGACTTTATCAGCTGACAATTGCCGCTGCTACCACTTGCTAAAGATGAGAATAATAATGCCATATGAATCCTTTCAATTGATTCCGAAACTGCGCTATGCTATTGCAGCGGCGCTTCCAAAAGTGCCGGCACAAACAACTGCGCACCATCGACCAGTGTAAATCTATAATAGGGCAGTGCATCGCCCGACTTGACGTCGTAACCAAACACGGTCTTTTCCAATCTATACCCCAAATCGACGGATTTAATGGTCGTCGGCGCATAATCCTCCAATTGATCGAGCGCCGAAAACAGCGCCTGACTGTATTGCTTAATGCCATGCGCCCGTTTCTCTGGCGCTTGCAGTAACATCCACTTGCGCTCAAATTCGACGACGCCATCGGCATCGACTAAAAGCCGCATCGCCGTGTCGCCGATAAAGTAATCGCCATACATTTGCACGTAGTCAATCTGAATGCCGCGTTCGGTTTCCGTCATTTCTTTTAATTTATAGTCATTCGCCAACCCCAGCCCGTTTTCGATAAACTGCGCGGCGATTTCTTGCGCGCGGCGCGTCGTAAAACCTTCAGTTAGCCCGCCGTAGCGACGCTTTACAATATACAATGTATTCTCTTTGAACGACAACAAGTACTCATCGCTGACATATACGCCATCGTTTATCGCATAGTCGCCCAAGAATTTCTCTGCCAGTATGGGCAAATCATATACCTGATATCCCGCCATCATTTGCGGCATGCTCTCGGCGCCGAGCGCGTCGTCAGGTACCTGATTTTCGATGTTCTTATCTACTAATATTTGATTGATTAACTGCTGCTGTCTGAGCTCCGGCATCGACTTTACTGCATTGCCGTCGTAGACGATAAACAGAACTATAATAGCGTTAGTGAACAGCAGCGCAATTATCAATATTGTCTTTACTCGCGACCAATCCATTAGCGCACGTCCTTTTCAATCAAGCTAAAATCCCTGGCGTCAAAATAATACTCGTTCTCGTCTACCGCTAGACAATACGCCGGCGCCAAGCGATCGCCGCCATCTAAATAAATCATCTTAAACGCGCTAATACTCCTCAATATTTGCACAAACGCCCGCTCGTCGTTTATGAAATCGGGGTGTGACTGCGCGTAGTCCGCCAAAATTACGTCGTAATTTGTCTGATTGTTCATAATCGAAAAAATCGGCAATGTTTGCAGCGGCGCAACGTTGTCGAGCAACTTAGAAAAAACTTTACAATGCCGTTTATAAGATGCCAACTGCCCACCGACGACTTCGACGCTTACGCCGGAAAGATCGTTTAAATCGATGACGTCATAATCGTTAATCTTATAGCCAAATTCAAACAAATAACCCGCAATATCTTCTTTTGATATCGCCAAAACCGACTTTAAATACAGCTTTTGCGGCTGCTCGCCATAACTGCGCACGATATCGTATGCCAACTTTATATCTTTTAGCATATTGGCATCTGCGACCTTATGTGTGTCAATTTTCTGCTCGACGATGACAGTCCCGTCAGGCGACACTTTGAGCGCGCGTTCGCCGTATCCGTAGAGCATGACAACTGAACCGTTTACATCAAAGAAGCGGCGCACAAAATTAATGCGCGAAGCAAAGACTTTATCGGCTATTCTCAATAGGCTCGCCTCGCTCTTTAACTCTACTTCCGAATTCACCTCGACGGCGTTAAAGTCAGTTGCGACGGCAGAGGGTAGGAGCACTCTTTCGAAATCGGGCCGATCGCTTTCAATCTTTAATTGTTTTTCTATCGTGTTGTAGACGAGGGCGTCCTTGATGTCTAGATTGGCGATCTGAGCGCCGCAATCGCTTGGTAAATCGTTGTTTTCGAGTTGATAATAACGATTCTCCGCCCTGAAGAAAAGCTGATTTTTATCGTTGACGACAATGGCGCTAATGTTTTCTTCGCGCGGCTCAAAAATAATATCGCTATTGCTCGAAACCGCCAAAAAAACTTCAGTACTAATGCCTTTTCGCAAAATAAATTCTGCACTGTGACCGCTCTGCGCAGCATAGTATTGCTCGCCGCTCACCTCAACCGCCTGATTCATATTCATCATACTGCTGACGATATAGGGCTTTAAATAACTAAATAAATTCCCAACATCACAAAAAAACGTCTTTATCTGATCGTCGTCCGCAATATTTACGGACGCTACATCGATTAAATAAGAGACGTCGGTTACCGGAGAAACTTTAATTGTATCTTTTGGCAGTTCAGAACCGCGCACCGGTTCGAACCACAGTGTGCCAATTAAGATAATCAGCAATCCGGTCAATGATACCATTATGAATGACTTGACAGATTCTTTCATGTTCTGCCACCTATCGCGGTCAGTCTATTAAAGTAAACCTGCGCTTGTTGATTAGCAAGTGTTGCGTGTTACTATCGCGCACGATAATTTCGTACTTGCCCGGCATGAGTTCGCCAACCGTATAGTTAAAATAGGGCAGCGGTCCATCTTGAACGACCGCAATCTGCGAGACAACCGATTGCCTAAACTGTCTATTGTACTCGTTTTGAAATGCAAAGAATAAAATTGATTGTTTTTCGTACTGATAGCGCGCAGCGTGCAAGTCAGCCAAACCGCTTTCAATCAACTTGCGCTCATCAATCAACGACATCAAGACGTCGGACTCGTAGTTTCGTCGCGTTTCGTAATATGTTTTAATGTACAAGTCATATGCTTCGAGCACTTTGTCCGCCTGTTCGACATAGGCACTGCGCAGTTCATCTTGATTATCTGCAATGCGTCCAAGGCGCTCCAAATCGACTTCCGGAACCGGGTCGCTCTTGCCGCCAATGCCATCTGACAACCAAGCTGTCGGCGCGCGACTGGCAACGGCATTGATTGCTTCGAGCGCCTCTTCGCTGACAAAGGGCATGTCCGGCTCTTCAATTTTAACCAATTCAAAAACTGCATCTACTGGCTCTTTTAAGAGCAGTGTAATATTAAGTGTCGGCGCGCGCTTAACCTGTCCCATCTGATCGATTTCAGGCGAAATCAACTCGACCGGATCGGTATCGTCATTAGTCGCAAAGACGATGCCGCTGAGCACTATTATAATAATGGTCAATAAAAGTAATACATTTCTTCTCAATGGAATCAGCTCCCAAATAAACACTCTTTTATGACACCATTATAACGCTTTATTATTACACTAAGATTACACCGCTATTAAAATCAACTTACAAGCCCGTTTATTCAACGCTTTTATCAACTATCCGGCGCTTGATCGGGCGCCAATTGTCGCGGAATCGTCAAAAACACCGTCGTGCCGGCACCCACTTTGCTGGTTACGCCAATTTCGCCGCCGTGTAATTCGACGATTTCTTTGGCGATGGAAAGTCCCAGTCCGGTCCCGCCCATTTCTCTAGAACGCCCCTTGTCGACGCGGTAAAAGCGTTCAAACAGGTGCGGCAAGTGTTTTTTTGATATGCCGATGCCGCTGTCGACAACGCTAAAGTAGACATTGTCTTCGAGCGTGCGCAAAGTCATGACGATTTTACCGCCATCTGGCGTGTACTTAATGGCATTGGACAACAAATTGACGATGACTTGCTCAATGCGATCGCGATCAAAGGGCGAAACCAACGCCCGACTTGGTCCATCGTAGACAATTTTATGATGTTTTTCCTTAATCAATACGTCCATTTTTTGCAACACCGACTTGACCAGTTCGCGCCAATCGTACGACTTTACGTTGAGCTGCGTGCGATGGGCGTCAAAATTGGAAAGTTGCAAGAGATCGCGCACAATGCGATTCATGCGATCGGCTTCGCTGTTGATGACCTCTAAAAACTGGTGCGCCATCGCCTGGTCGGCAACCGCGCCGTCCATTAAGGTTTCCGAATAACTCTTTATACTGGTGATCGGCGTCTTTAGTTCGTGCGAGACATTGGCGACAAAATCCTTGCGCATGTTGTCTAAGCGATGACTTTCCGTAATGTCCTGAAAGACGATGATCAAACCGATGCGCTGCCCATCCTCGCTGGAAAATGGCTCGAACTTAACGCGGTAGGTTTCGCTGCCCAAATCGACAATTTCCATGCCGCGCATATTGAAATGCGTGCGCTCGATGTAGTCGTAACTTAAATTCTGCGGCAATTGCTCTGCCAGTTCATCGTAATGACTGGCAATGTCGATCTGGTGATTCGACAATATCCTTATCGCTTCGTGATTGATGTGTATGATTTTGCGTTGGTCAGTCAAGGCGATTATGCCGTCGTCGATATTGTTGACGATAACCTCAAACTTGCTCTTTTCCTGCGACAGGTGATTGAGGCTCTGTTTGAGTTGGTTGGTCAAGTGGTTAAACGTGCCGCCCAGCTTGCCGATTTCATCGTCGGAGCGCACGTCGACATATTGGTTAAAGTCGCCCTTCGCCATTTCGGACGCTTTTTTGGTAATGTCGTTAATTGGGTCGGTTACGTTCTTCGAAATGATGGTGCCCAACAACAAAGTCACTGCCAAGGCGATTAAAACCGACTGAATAATGATGATGCGCGCCCTGTCAACCGTCTCGTCGGTAGCGTTTAGGTCATATCTAATGTAGAGCACGCCGACGACTTTGCCGCCGTTGACAATTGGATAGACTTTATCCATAATGCGCAGGCTGCCCTCGCCGAGCGAAACGATGCGGCGCGAACTGACGCCGTTAAGTCCGGTCAGCAACAAATCCATATTGAGTCTTTCGGAGGCGTCTTTGCTCGAATAACTGGCAGTCGACGCGACGATTGTGTTGTTCGTCACGACGTATATCTCTTCACTTATGCGCAGTCCCTGCGAACTCTCTATAATGCGATTTACCTGTTCTTCTGAGGCAATTAAGTCGTTATGCACTTCAAGGTCAGGCAACATCAATTTTGATAAGTCGTCTAACCTTGAACTCACTAAGTCGTAATTATACCGTTCAAAAAACTGAATGATATATAGCGCAGCCTACGCACGGTGACGTCTACCGTTCTGATATCGCCAAAGTACTCGTAGCCCCAGACGTCTTTTAATAGCTGCTCGCGCGTAAATATCTGCTTTTCTTGCGACGCCAAGTAACGCAATAATTCAAATTCGCGCAGTGTCAACTCGATCAGTTCACCGCGCTTGCGCACTTCATAGCGATCTAAATTTATTTCCAATTCAGCGCTGCCAATCAGCTTTGGCTGATCGCCATCATCGCTGTTGTCGATGCTGACGCGCCTGATATTTGCCTTGACGCGCGCAATTACTTCGCGAATGCTAAACGGCTTGGTGACGTAATCGTCGGCGCCCAGTTCTAGCCCCAGCACCTTATCGACTTCTTCTTCTTTTGCCGTCACCATAATAATCGGCGTGGTCATCTTTTCGCGCACTTTGCGACAGACTTGAAAGCCGTCCATCTTGGGCAACATGACATCCAATAAAATTAAATCGGGATTCTCGACCAACGCCTTTTGAAATGCCTCTTCGCCATCGAATGCAGTGATGATTTGATAGCCTTCTTTTGTCAAATTGTATTTAAGTATGTCTGAAATTGGTTTTTCGTCTTCTACTATTAATATTTTTTCGTTCATAAACACCTCTAAAACGGTAAATATTTTTCGGGATTGACCGGAACGCCATTTAACTGAATTTCAAAATGCAAATGCGGGCCGGTACTGCGCCCCGTGTTGCCGCTAAGACAAATTTTTTGACCCTTTGAAACGCGTTCTCCAACCTCTACCAAGAGTTTAGAATTGTGCTCGTAATAGGTTTCCAAACCGTTGCCGTGGTCGATGACAATCAGTCGACCGCGCGCACCGCGATACCCCGAGGTGGTAACCACCCCCGCCTCGGCGGCGTAAACCGGCGTACCGGTCGATACTTTTAAATCAATGCCATAATGATAGCCCAAGCGCCTTGGACCAAAGCGCGACGTCACGCGATAAGCTGTCAGCGGACGCATTAAGGTCGATTTGGCAAGTTGCGGCGGCAAGGGCTTGGTGCCGCGTCGGTAGACGTCGTCGACGGCCTCCGATAAGACCTCTTCGGATTCGAGCGTGCGCGCGATATCGCGACCGTTGCGATAGACGATTTTTTCAATTAAAAACAATTCGCCGGGCTCGCCTTTTGAAACCAAATGCTCTTCGCCGACGTACAGTGAATCGTCATTGAGGTATTTGCGCGACGGTTCAATCTGCTCGACATGCGATTCGACCACAGTGGCAAATTGTGTAACCAGTGACTCCGGTCGATTGATGACGAGTTGATCGCCGATTGTCAAATACTTTTTAGTCTTTAAATAGGGGTTGTCGGCGATGATATCGTCGACTGTGGTGTCGTTATCATAGGCGATTTCGGAAAGCGTGTCGCCCTTCACGATGGTATACGTTAATACTTCTATTCCGCCATTTTTAATGTAAGTCATGGTGCCGTCAAAGTCGCTAAAGCCGTCGAATTGGGCGACGCCGATGTTTTCTGATTTAAAAGTAATGCGCTGTTCCAAGTTTACATCTAACAGCTGGTTGCCCGGCGCCGTATCGTAGTTATTCAAGGCGTCGAGAATCGACTTTGCGGTCTGGTAGCTGTCGACGGCGACGTGCGGTTTGCCGTCGATATACAGTCTAACTGCATTGATGTGCGGATAATACAAATCGCGCCGCATCACCAAATGCGATAGCTCGCGCAGCGACATGGCGTCATACGACACGCCCGGAACCGGCGCCTTTACTTGAGCGTTAGCCGCTGTCGTCAACTGTGCCGCCTCCGTCGTCAGCGCCAATTCGCTCGCATTGCTCGGCGCAGTTAAAATCGGTTTCAACACAAAACCGCCAAATGCTGCCAGCACGACGATTAAGACTGCCGCGACCGCCAGCCGTTGGCGCGTTTTCTTTTTCTTTTCATTTATTATATTAATTATCATAAACACCTCTAAAATCTATTATAAACCGAGATTATTCACACGTGTCCTACTTATCATCATACATGATTTTGCCAAATATTTCCATAAAAAAATTGTGAACTGTCTGCAAACTAGCCGATTTGCGATGTTTTTTCTTTGAATAGTACTTCGATTTTAGTGCCGACTTGCACTTTGCTATAAACGCGTACGACTGCCCTGTGTTGGTCGATAATCCACTTTGCAATCGACAGCCCCAAACCGCTGCCGCCACCGTTTTTAGTGCGCGCTTTATCGGCTTTGTAAAAGCGATCAAATATTTTGGGAAGATCTTCTTGAGCGATGCCGACGCCATTGTCCTCGACAAATAAACGCGGACCCTCGCCGCCGCACTGAACGCCAATTTTAATCACGCCGCCATCGTCTGTATAGTTGATGGCGTTTTCAATAAAGATGCGCATCATCTGCTTAATCATCTTTTCGTTGCCGTAAATCGAAACCGGTTTGTCAATATGACATTCAATTTTATGCTTTTGGTCAATCATTTCGGTCTCGCGACACAATTCTGCGACGAGCGACGACAATTCTAAGCGGTCGACTTCCATTTCTATCTTATTGCGATCACTGCGCGCTAAAAACAACAGTTTTTCGATTAGTGCCTTCATCTGCTGCGTTTCCGCCTTGATCGCCTGAATCGATTCGTCTAAAATTGCTTCGTCTCGCTTGCCCCAGCGATCGAGCATTTCGGCATAGCCGCTAATGACGCTAATCGGCGTGCGCAACTCGTGCGAAGCGTCGGAAACAAATTGATTTTGTTTGCCGTAGGCCTCTTCAATTTTATCGAGCAGGGCGTTAAATTGAACCGTCAAGTCCTTTAATTCATTCTGCGCCATGTTCTCGTCGAGCCGCGTGTCGAGCCGCTTTACTGTAATCTGCTTAATTTGATTGGTCATTTCGCGAATCGGATTCAACAGCTGCACGCTGACTTTCGACCCCAGGTACATGACCAGAGCCAAAATAGCTAGCGTTATCAAAAAGCCGATATACGCCACCTTGTCGAGCAGCGCTCTCTCGCTAGATATATCTTTTACCAACTGCAAATAATAGCTGCGCTCGCCAATTTTCAAGGCGTGCCCGCTCAGCAAATAACTATTGTTATCGTCTTTTACGGCGACCGCCTGTTCGACTTCGATATTAAACGCCAGCGCCGGCAATTGCACGTCTGTCGTCTGGACGATGCGCTGTGCTTCATCGTAGACGTTTAAGGTAATAGACTGCGCCGCGACTTGGTTTGCCAATGGCGACAAATCGAGCGACTGATTGTTTTGCAAAACCTCTACATAGACTTTTTTTAAGGCGTTGAGCTGTTCAATTTCATTTTTTTGCCACATCAATCTGATGCTGTTGTTGAGTCCAAAATTAAAGGCGATTAAGGCGACCATCGTCAATAGCGTGTAAATTAATCCAATTCGGTAGGTCAATGAAAACTTAAACAAGTCGCCGATTGCATTGACGACGAACATGACGATTCGAACCGGCAAAAGTAAGACGTTTTTGACGATTAAGGAGAGTGCCAGACGAATGTGCCCCAGTGTTAATTTTTCGGTTTGATTGCGATCATTATTTGTTTTCATCATCTTTAATGGTATAGCCGACGCCCCTGATCGTGTAAATGAACTTAGACTGATATTTGTCGTCTATTTTAGAGCGCAAATAGCGAATATAGACATCTACTACATTGGTGTCGCCGACGAAATCATAGCCCCAAACGGCTTCTAGTATTTTATCGCGCGATACGACGATATTTTTATTTTTTAGCAAGAACGCCAGAAGATCGAATTCTTTTTTGGTCAGTTCAATTGCCTCTTCGCCATAAAAGACCAAATGCTTGTCGATATCCATTGCCAAATCGCCGACTGAAATGCGCTTTTTTTCGCTCTGCATAAGCACGCCCTTTTTAATATTGGCGCGTATTCTGGCGAGCAGTTCTTCTATTGCAAATGGCTTGGTGACGTAGTCGTTTGCGCCGGTGTCGAGACCAATTACTTTGTCCAGCGTATCGTCTTTGGCGGTCAACATAATAATTGGCACGTCGCTAAAGCCGCGAATGCGGCGACACACTTCAATGCCGTTTAAGCGCGGCATCATGATGTCCAATAAAATTAAATCGGCGCCGTGGTGCTTGTAAAACTCCAATCCCTCTCTGCCGTCCACGCAATGCGTCACTTTATAGCCCTCGTATTCCAATTCCAAACGCAAAAACCGAGCAATTTTAACTTCGTCTTCAATTAATAAAATATGTTGTTTTTCCATTATTTTCTCCTGTACTTACAGCTTTTTGCGAATAATATAGCGCGGTCTCGCCTTGATTTCTTCGTAAATGCGCGAAATGTAGACGCCGATGACGCCGAGTGAACAGAGCGTCATTGCGCCGATGATCAACAGCACTAATATAACGGTCGAAAAGCCATTTAAGGCGTGACCGGAAAAGTAGTTGTAGAGCGTCTGCAGCCCCAAAATGAGTGCAAAGACGGCAAATATCACGCCGCTAAAGACGACGATGTAAAGCGGTTGACTGGTGTATGAAATAATGGCGTTTAGCGCCAATTTTGTCAATTGTAAGGTCGAAAAACGCGATGTGCCGGACGATCTGTCCTCGACTGAAAAGTCGTGTATAATGTGTTTAAAGCCGACCCAATCGATTAAGCCTCTAAAAAAGACGCGACGTTCATCAAAACTGCGCAGCGCATCCGCCACTTTAGCGTTGAACACTTTAAAATCTGATGAATTCTGCATATCTAAATGCGTCATCGCGTTTAACAGGCGATAATACGTCTTGGCGACAAAGCGATGCAAGGGCGATTCCTTGCCGCGATCCGCCTTGACGCCGGACACGATGTCGGCGGACTCGGCTAATAACAACTCGATCATTTTGCCGACTTCAGCCGGCGGGTGTTGTAAATCGGAATCCATCGTGATATAAATATCGGCATCGAGTTGATCGACGCCCGCAATTAACGCGGTTTCCTTGCCGAAATTCTTTGCAAAGCGAATTGCCGAAAGCGTTTTATACTGTTCTTTTAATTGTTCGATAACCTGCCAAGTTTGATCTTTTGAGCCGTCGTCGACCAGCATGTAATGGGCGGCAATGCCCTGAGCGGACAAGCTGGCGTCGATCGCCTTAAAATTTGACAAGAGACCGGCCGCTTCGTTGTATACCGGAATAATAACACCTATTTTATAAGCGGCAATTGATTTCATATTCTACTCCAGACTGATTAATTTCGATAAATAATATACTTATAAATAAAATAGTTCCAAATGACGATACACGCCATCTTTATAATCGGCGACAGCAATGGACTAATCGCCAAGGTCTCGGTTAAGAATCGCATTAACATGACATTGCCGACGACGTTGTTGAAGGCAAATAGCGCCACGTATTTAATGAGCTGCGGCGCGAGGGCGCCGCGCGATTGAAACGACCAGCGTCGGTTCATGTAAAAGACAAACCAAAAGAGTATGCTGTAGACGATCGCCGAAGCTACCGTATAATCCAATTTGACGACGCGAAACAGAAATAAATAGCCGAGGTATTCGACGACAAAGGCGCTGCCGCCGACCAGACAATAGCGAATAAAGGATTTATGGCGTTCAATTATTTGCTTCATCGCCGGCTTCTTTCAATTCAACTGCGACGTCTGCTATTTTTTCGGTAATCGAAGGCGGCGCCGTATCGTCCAACGGCGGAACTTCAAAGTCGAAATCGGTCTGCTCAGTCGCTGTGCAGTCCACTTCGGGCATCTGCTGCGCGGTGCTAGTTTTGCCACTTAAAGCCAGTAACAGCTTGTTCTTTTCCGCTATAAAACTACTATAGGCAACTAAAGTGATAAATGCAAACAACGAAATCAGCGATATTAAGGCGCCGCGCTTAAAGCCGGGCGGCGTGTAGCGCAATTCGATGTGGTGTCTACCGGCGCTGAGCGGCAATGTCATAACCGCATCGCGCAGCGGTACGATTTCAAATGGGCGATAGTCGACCGTCGCCTGCCAACCGCCGTCAAAGGGAATCGACGTGTACAGCGTGCCCGCCTCTACCATGTCGACAAAGCCGCTTATGTAAGTATCGTCAAAGCTGTCGATTTGCAGCGGTGAAGCGCTCAGCTGTCGATAAATGCGTTGATAGGCATCGGCGTCAAAGGTCACGGCGTGTAAATCGTAGTAACCGGATGCCTGGGCGTTGACTTCAAAACTTACCGCGACTCTGGTCTGCGGCTGCAGTACGCCCAAGTCCATCACCACGCCGCGGCGCGGATCAAAATTATGTATCATGCCGTTGTATTCCAGTTTTGCCTCTTTGTTTTGATTCTTCAAATAGATGTAAACCTGATCTTCGCGCTCGATATTGAAAATTAGTTTAATGCGCCCCATGCGCGTGGCGTCGGTGTTTCTGTAACGATAGCGCACGCCATCGCGCTCCACGCTGTTAATATTGTCCAAAACCGACTCGGAATCGTAAATTGTATTAAACACCGGAACGACTAGACCGGTTGACTTATTAGCCAATTTTTGTTGTCTCTCAAAGGGACTATTTAGATTTTTGATGGGCTGATAAATACTCTGTTTGACGCCAAAGGCAAAGGGCATCGTAAAGTTTGACTTTAGCAATTTGCTATCGCCCTGCGCGAGCACCTGACTATACGCCGCATTGTTCGAGGGCAACTTTTCGTCTTTCGAAATAATATAATTGATTCCCAAAAAAGCATTGGCAATTGGCGTATTGGGAATGTACTTATAAGAATTTGACGGCTCGTTTGAAGAGAGCCCTAACATTTTAGTAAAGGTCGTGTAATTGGCATTTGCCGTCGAAGAAAACTGGCTAATGCCGCGATATTGATAGAGCAATGGATCGTTCGCCGAATAGATGGGCGACATTTCCAGCCGCTGAACGGCGCCGTCGGTCTCCCCGACATGCGTCAATAGCTGCTGAACTTCTTCGCCCCTAGCAAAGTAATTTGAACGATTGGACGAGCCCGCCGCATCGACCGAAATACCCATCATCGCCAGCGCCTCGGCAATCATCACCAACAGCAGAAATTGTGCGACGACGCGCTTGTCAAAAAATTTCTTGAATTGCAATACGAGCAATGCGCTGTAGATGACGACCAAGAGTATCACGGCGTATAAGAATTTGCTAAACTCCGCCTCTGCCATTAGCTTTTCGGCGACAATAATGTAGAACACGACCCCTGCCGCCACTTTAAAATACGTCTTTAAGTCGGTTTTATCGAGATCTAAATAGGCTTTATAAGCAACGCTCAGCATTAAAAAGCTGATTAAAAAGGCAAAGCGATAGGGCACCTGATTGGGAAAGTGTAAACCGTGCCAAATAAAATTCAAGTAGTTAATATTGGTGCTGAAAATCAAAAAGGCAAACAGCAAACCATAGGCGACTTTTTCTTTTAACCGATGCGTATCTTGCATGAAGAACAAGATGAAAAAGAGTGAACCGAGGGCGCCTAAAGTCAAATTGGGCAGCCCGTCGACAACCGACGGCTTTATAAATGGCATAAAGCGATTGAGTGTATCGAACAACGTCGTATAGGTTTTAAACGACGTCGGATCCGCCGAAGAAAGACCATACGCCAGTTTCATGCCCTCAAAGACCGGCACGATGACGACGGCGGCAATGCCAACTGCTAGCGCCGATAAAAAAATGACCATTAATAGCCGCTTTATGGCGGCATTAAACGATAGTTTGGCTTCGACAAAGATGACAATAAATGTATAAATGGCAATGAAAAAGCAAACAAAAAACGCCATGTAATAATTGCTAAACACGGCATACGCCAATGTCAAGACGTAGAGCACGTATTTTTTTTGAAAGACGACGCGCTGCAAACCCAACATGACGAGCGGCAGAATTGCGACGACGTCGAGCCACATAATATTCCAATAATAGCTCATAAAAAAGCCGCAAAAGGCGTAAAGTAGTCCAAAGACAGTCGTCGATAAGTCGTAGCGCTTATGGATTGCCTGTAGATAGACCGTAAATGCAGCGCCGCCAAGTGCTATTTTAAAACACGTCATAAACGCCAGAAATTCTCTCAAGTTAGTTTTCGGCACGAGCACACTCAACAGATTTAACGGACTCATCGCATAATAAGTCATCATCAACCAAAAATTTGTGCCGCCACCGCTCTGCCAGGTATAAAACAGCGAATCGCCATTTAATAATTTGGACTGCAATTGTTGCAATATCGGATAGTACTGATGCCAGCTATCAATGATCATAATCTGACGATCGCCAAACGGATAAAGACCGGCAAAGGCAAACGGAACAATTAAAATGCCAAAAGCGATTATAAATGTGAGTGCGGGGCGCGTTATTTTTTTTATCATGTTATCACCTGTACAAAAGAATCTGCGTAACTGCCCAGTCAAGACTGTCATTTCGAGCGCAGTCGAGAAATCTCGGGTTTTAAAAGCGAGATCTCTCGATTTCGCACTTCGTGCTACACTCGAGATGACAACTATGTTATGCTTTTTAACTACACAATTACGAATCTGCTATATTATCTTGAATTATTTAAACTTAACTTCTTCGCCATCTCTAGTTATTTTTTTTATACGCTTTTCCAATTTGACGCGCGGAATCCATATTTCTTTGCCGCAGCCGGCGCATTTCATTCTAAAATCCATGCCGGCGCGCGTTATGACAAAACTTTTAGAGCCGCACGGATGCTGTTTTTTTGTTTCGATTCGATCGCCAACGTATAATGGAATCGGCATACCTACCCCCTTTTTACAGCACTTATATCATTTCTAAAGAGTTATTGTATTCTTGGTCAATTTCATCAATTCGGCGATATTATAGGTGTTTGTGACGCCGCCGACCGCCAGCTTGTTCATTACTTTATAGTATTCGAGACAACTGCGATTGGAAAGAATCAACACGCCTTTTGACTCTAATTCGCGCAAGACGTCGAGCGACTGCGATGACTCCAGTGTCAAAAATACGCCGCGATTCATAAAGACCAATGCGCTTGGCAAGGGCTCTTTGGCAGCTAGCCCCGCCAGCAAGTTGTGCATTAGCCCAGTCGATAACAAGCTCGCTTTATCGCCGATGCCGTCGTCGCTGACGAGCACTAACATATTGAGCCTATCGCTGCGCTTAAGCGGCTGCTCTTCAGTTAAATCGGCAACGATTTTAGTTTGTATTTTATGATACGATACTGCCTGTCCACATTTCTTTTTCAAAATGCACTCCTATTGCGGAATATACTTAAAAACCATCAAAAATACGTTGTAGTTAATAAAAAACGGTGCAAAATATGATTTGTTTAGCGCGTCCTGAATGACCGGGTCGGGATGCGTTGAATAAACCATAATCGCGACTAAAAACAAAAGCGAAATAATGACATACGATTTTAATAAGCCAAAGGCGACACCGCCCAGTTTGTTAAATGTCCTAATCACCGGCAGTTCGGCAATAAAGCCGAGCATAGAGGCAATTATTTTTATGGCGATTAAGGCCACCATAAATACCATGAAAATGGAAAAAATATTCATTAAAAAGCCAGTCACTTCCGTGGTCACGTTTTGCGTCACGGAAGGTACAGAATTGGTCAACAAGTTGACGATATCGTCCTTAACCGAATCGGGCAAGGGCAATTTTTGCATGGCGTCTAAATCAGCTGTCGAAACCGCCGCCTGAACACTGCTCGACCCGAGCGCCTGCAGGCGTTCCATGACAAATTTTGATATTTGTTCGTCTAGCGAAGTCGCTTCGATCAATAGCGATTCAACCGGTTTGTGAAATAAATAGGTGATAACGGCTGCCAAAATATAGCCAAAGAAGTCAAATAAACTCTTGACCAATCCCTTTAAATAGCCGAATACGACCTGTAGGACAATAAATGCCAAAACGACAATGTCTATCATTTTACAAGTCTCCTCCCTATTCCAAATTGTAAATATCGACGTGACCTTGCTCGCTGGTCATCAAATGCGATACGTCGAGCCATTGAATGTCGTTGATATTGCGATGTGTGTCCAAACTCTTGAGCGACCGCAAGCTGTGGTCGTAGACGTATAAGACGCCCTCGGCATACGTGATGATAAATTTGTCGTTGACGACGATGCGCTCCGGCATAACTGCCAGTTTAAGCTTTTGGTTGTAGCTTAAATCGTCGCTGTAAATCGATAAATACGGTTGCTCAACGCCCTCTTCTTCACTTGAGAAGGCAGTGTATAAAAACTGCTTGTGGCTAGTCGACTGGTCGATGTTGTCCATGTTGACGATTTCGGCGACCTTTTGCGACTCTTTGTTATAACTTTTAATTTTAGACTGCGTGACGATGACCTGATGGTCCATCATATAGCTCTTAAAGACCAAGTCGCCCTCTAAATCGCTGGTACCGATTGGTTGACCGTTCATGTCGAATTGTAGAACATAAGATTTAAAGACATAGTCTTCAATCGCCACGACCGATACCAATAAAGTCTTTTGATCAGCCGAGAGCGACATTTTAATCAAATCGTCGGTCGGCACTTGAATAGCGGCTTTTTCGGTCAGATTTTCGTCAAATATTTTAATGATGTTGTCAGCTGCCATCTGGCAGGCGATATCGCCCTTAGCCGTGGTCACTAAATCGACCATTTGCCCGACATCGCTAATTTTTTGAGCGATTTCTAGGCTATTGCTCAGTTTTACAATTTCGCCCCGCGCCAAATCTGCCACGACGATTTGATCGCCGGTTGCGCGCACGACAATTTGCTTGCCAAACAACTGGCGTTGATAGAGCAATTTGCCGTCGTAATCGTACAGCCCGAGCTTGTCATCACTACAACAAACGACGCCGTCAGTCACCGCATAAACGTCAATCGGCTTATCTGATTCGATGTCGATTGACGCCGTCTGCTTAATGCTGAGCAGTGTCGAAAAGTAATTAAATTTTATATACGCCAACAAATTGGGCGCAAAAAATATAATCAGTGCTATGACTGCCAGCAATAAATAATCTTTGCTTTTTTTGTATTGGTTAGCGGGCTTCACTTTATAATCCCTTCTTGCGATCTAATCGATACTGGTAGTAGTTACACTTTATTCGTCCGTTATATAGCTTTCTGAGGCGCGTCGCCTTTTTGCCAAAAGCCGCCTCAAAGCCGTCATGTGATGTCAATATATAATGTGAACCGGCGCTTAATCCGCCAAATTTTTGAGCGAGCGCACGATACAACTGCTCCGCTTTGACGGCGCTTTCCAACCTTTCGCCATAGGGCGGATTGCAAATTAACGTAAAGCGCTGGTCGGCAATTGCTAGGTCTTTAAAATCGCTCACCGAAAAGTTGATATCTTCGTCGACACCGGCGCGTTCGGCATTGTTTTTAGCTAACGCCACCGCCCTGCCGTCGATATCCGAAGCGCTAATATTGAGCGCTCTGTCGTAATCGATTTGTTGATAGGCGCTTTGCCTGACCTGTTTATACTGTTCACTATCAAAGTTTTTAAAGTTTTCAAAGGCGAATTTACGCTGTAGACCGGGTGCGATGTTGCGCGCGATCAGCGCCGCTTCGATGGCAATGGTGCCAGAACCGCACATCGGATCGATTAAGTGGTGGTCAAAGCGCCAATCGGACAGCAGCACCATGGCAGCCGCCAAGGTCTCTTTGATCGGTGCGGCGTTGGCTTCGCTGCGATAGCCGCGCTTGTGCAGCGCTTCGCCCGACGTGTCGATTAATACGCGCGCGACGTCGCGGTCAAAATTGACGTGCACGGTGACTTTGCCAGCTGATTCCCTAAACCAACTGCGCTTATAGTGCGCCGCCAGCGCGTTTACAATCGCCTTTTTGGAAATCGCCTGAATATCTGACAAACTGAACAGCTTGGACTTTTTAGACTTTGCCAAAACCGGAAAACTGCTGTCTTCAAATAAATAATCGCACCACGGAAGCCCCTTGACGAAGTCGAATAAATCGTCAAAAGTAGTCAGCTTTGCCTGACCGAGCAAGATAAATACCCGTTCGGCGCAGCGCAAGTGCACGTTTAGCGCGGCGACTGCCGAAGCGTCGGCGTCGACGACAATTGAACCGTCTTCAACCGACTCAATGGTATAGCCGAGCCGCTTTATTTCGTTTTTTGCCAGTTTTTCAATGCCAAATGCCGTGGTTACCACTATTTTCATTTTATAATCCCATAAAAACTTTACCAGCGTTGCCACCGTGTATAAAGTGCCTAATCTGTGAATAACTGCAGCTAACACATTGCGTTATCCACATTTCAGATTACAGCAATCTTCGACCTTCCAAAGCCTTCGTAAGCGTAATCTCGTCGGCGTATTCGATATCGCCGCCGACCGGCACGCCGTGCGCAATGCGCGATACGACCACGCCGAGCGGCTTGATTAAACGCGTGATGTACATGGCGGTCGCCTCGCCCTCGATCGTCGGATTGGTCGCCAAAATTACCTCTTTGACGCCCTCTAAGCGCCCCAGCAAGGGGGCGATGTTGATATCGTCCGGACCGACGCCGTCGAGCGGTGAAATCGCACCGTGTAAAACGTGATATTTGCCGCTAAATTCCTTAGTGCGCTCCATCACGATGACGTCTTTAGGGTCTTCCACAACGCAAATCAGCGATGCGTCGCGCCTTTCGCTAGTGCAGATTTGACAGGGCTCTACGTCGGTAAAATTGCCGCAAATCGAACAGTACTTAACCTGCGTTTTGGCGTCGATTAAGACCTGTGCAAAGTGATGTACCTCGGACTCGCGCCGACCGATGACGTGAAACGCCAAGCGTTGGGCGCTCTTTCTGCCGACGCCCGGCAACTTGGCAAACTCCTCGATTAAACGCGCAATCGGCGCAATAAAATTATCCATTAAAACAAGCCCGGTATATTCATACCGCCGGTCATTTTACCCATTGTGCTAGAGGCGTCGTCTTCCGCCTGTTTCATGGCGTCGTTGATGGCGACGATAATGAGGTCTTGCAACATATCGATGTCGTCCGGATCGACGACGGCTTCGGAAAGCTCTAAGCTCTCTACTATTTTTTTACCGTTAACGGTTACTTTGACGGCACCGCCGCCAGCCGTTGCGTCATAGGTCTTTTCTTCTAATTCGCGCTGAGCCTTTTCCATGTCGCGCTGCATTTTTTGAACTTGTTTCATCATGCTGTTCATATTGCCCATGCCGCCCGGCGCACCTCTAAATTTTCCCTTTGCCATTTTTTCCTCCTCTATAGACCCATTAGGGTTGAACTATAATATTGTCTTCATCTGTCAATTCTTTAAAGAAATCTCTTACCGCCTGAACCTTTTTTTCGGCATCGTCGTCGGCGATGTGTACATCGATTTCACTGTTGAACACTTCTTTGAGCGCCGCCTTAATATTGGCGATATGATTTTTTTGCGCTAAGGTGCGGCGCAATACCTTAACTGAATCGTCCATTTTTAAAATCAGCTTATCGCCCTGCCAATTGGCAGTCAAAAGCTCTAATGTCAAGTCGTCTGCGGCAACGTGCGGCACTTCGTCTATGGCGGGCGCTGCCTGTTGCACTTGTTCTAAAACGGCATCGCCATTTTCTGTCACTTGCGCTTTGGGTTGCTCTACAACCGGCTGATTAGACGCCTCGCGGCGCGCCGCCGCGTCTTCAACTGCTATGGGTTCAGCTTTTGCGCCGCTTCTAAGTGAATCATTAGGCGCCGCTGGAGCGCCTTTAAGTTGCGCCAGTTTTTGGCTCAATGCTTCGACGGCGGCTTCCAATTCGGCGAGGCGCTGTAATGCCGCGCCGTCGTCTAAAGCCGATTTTTCGCGCACCGAAATGAGTTCGATTTCCAATGCCAACCAGGGGTGCGATGCGTACTTAATATTTTGCGCCACCGCGAGTAGGTGATTTAAGTGATTTTTCCAAGTCTTTTTATCAACCGTCTGAACGGTCTCTTCAAGCCATTTCTGCCAAGCCGGCAGCGCTGTTGCAGCGGCGACATCGCCGCTCATTGCTGCAATCATACCACAGCGAAATAAGTTAATCAACTCGTCCATTAAAATGGCGATGTCCTTGCCCGCGCGGTAGTGTTTGTCGAGGCTTTCGACGATCGCCAAGTCGTCGGCTGCGAGCATTTGACTCGCCAACTGCTGTACCGCGTCATCAGCCGTGCGCCCCAGCGCCTGACTGACCGTTTGATAGGTCAGAGTTAAACCGCTGTAGGCAATGCACTGATCGAGTAAGCTCTGCGCGTCGCGCAGCGCGCCGCCCGCCAAGCTGACGATCAAGTCGAGCGCCGCGGCGTCGGCTTGAACGCCGAGTTCACTGCACTTTTCCTGCAAATTGGCGAGCATGACGGCGTCGTCTATGTGTTTAAAGGCAAAGTGCTGACAGCGACTGCTAATCGTCGCCGGCACCTTGTGCGGTTCGGTCGTCGCCAAGATAAATAACATGTATTCGGGCGGTTCTTCGAGCGTCTTTAACAGCGCGTTAAAAGCGCCCTTGGAGAGCATGTGCACCTCGTCGATAATCATCACCTTGTACTTGCAGGCGCCCGGCGCAAACTTGACGATTTCGCGCAACTCGCGAATGTCGTCGACGCCGTTATTCGAGGCGGCGTCCATTTCGATGACGTCGATATTGGCGTCGTCTAAAATACTGCGGCAGTTTTCACAGCTGTTACAGGGGTTGGCGCCATCTGGCGATAGACAATTGACGGCGCGCGCCAATATCTTTGCGGTCGACGTCTTGCCGGTGCCGCGCGAACCGGTGAACAAATAGGCGTGCGCAATGGAGTCGCCCTCAATTTGGTTGACCAGCGTCGCAATCGTGTTGTCCTGACCGACTACCTCGTCAAAGCGCTGCGGTCGAAAACGTCTGTATAGTGATTTATGTGTCATAAATTATTCCCATATCCGTTAACTCAATTACTTGTCTTTCTATTATCTCATAAAACCAATTAAAGTACAAAAAAAATATTCTCAAATCTATACTATTTTAGAGAACATCAGGCACCCTTGCGGCACATGATTCTGACCGCTTACCGTTGCTTCTGTCAAGACCTGGCGGAGTTCACAGGGAACCATTGCACAAGACCCGATGTTCTCTAAAATAGAACACAAATGAGAATAC
>PDWJ01004848.1_pt1 | contig 31687 bp, 29 predicted proteins | sample 1430881 | NCBI WGS metagenome assembly PDWJ01 (sample SAMN01162460, study PRJNA174530) | Oral metagenome, whole genome shotgun sequencing project. | biome: Marine environment; feature: Marine mammal; material: Swab sample of the gingival sulcus; isolation source: swab sample of gingival sulcus...
TAACGGCTGTTCCGGTGGTGGCAACGATATCAATATGTTTGGTTCAAAACCGCAAACAAAACGTCAAGTCGGGCGCAGTGTCCGCGTATGGGAGGAGAAAGCATGATTAAGGTCTTGGCACTTATCGGCAAATTACTGGATTATCCCACACCGTTGCTCTGCGCCCACAAGGACGAATTAGTTGAAGCCATGCAGTCATCACCGCATTTGCCACCGCAAATGCGCAGGAATTTAATGGCGCATATAGACAGGGAACTAAGCAGAGATATTTACGATCTGCAGGTTCGCTATGACGGCTTGTTTGACCGCGGCCGCTCGCTGTCGTTGTTGTTATTTGAACACGTTCACGGTGAGTCGCGCGACAGAGGGCAGGCAATGGTTGATTTGTTGAACGTCTATCTCGATGCAGGCATGCAGCCCCGAGCTGATGAACTGCCCGACTATCTGCCGTTATTTTTGGAATTTCTCTCAACACAAGATGCTGAAACCGCCGTTCAGTGGTTATTTGAAGTCAGTCAGATTCTGCAATTATTAGCAGAACGTTTGCGTAAGCGCCAGGCATGGGAAGCCGAGTTATTCGAAGCTTTATTAGTTATCTGCGGCTCTCCCCTCGGCAATAGCGATATTGCCGATAAGGTGGCTGCAGAAGCAGATGACACAACTTTGGCAGCGCTGGATAAGGCTTGGGAGGATAAAGAAATTCGTTTCGACACCCAACTACAGCAAGACCATACTTGGGATCATGCTTGGGACCATGCCTGTCCCAAAACATTGGAGCGGGCATCGGAATTATTGTCTGAACAGCCTGTTGTCTGGCAGCCGCTTAATCGAAAATCAACATCAAAAGAGGTGTAATTATGAAAACCTTGGAATTATTTTTCTTTGGCATTTATCCCTATATCGCCCTTATCGTTTGTATCGTGGGGTGTATTATCCGCTATGATTGTGAACCCTATACCTGGAAAGCGGGCTCTAGCCAAATCATGAGTAAAAAAGATACACGCCTTGCGAATAACCTGTTTCACTTTGGTATTTTGGGTATTATCGGCGGACATTTTGTCGGGCTGCTAACCCCGCATGGTGTTTATGCGCTACTTATTACCTCTGCGCAAAAACAACTATTGGCGATGACAGCCGGGGGAGCAGCAGGATTAGCGGTCTTAGCCGGACTGGCCTTGATGATTCGCCGCCGGTTTAAAAACCCTCGCGTCAGTAAAATCAGTAGTTTTGGCGATAAAGCCATACTGATTATTCTGATTGCTCAGGTGATTTTAGGGCTGTCGTCAATTTTTGTGTCTGCCCGGCATATGGACGGACACGTGATGGTGGCATTGGGGCATTACTTTCAAAGCGGTCTGTTACTTGATACCTTTGGCGGTTATGCCGGTATTGCTGACATAAACTTTATTTACAAACTGCATATTATTCTGGGCTTTACCATTATTCTACTGGTACCGTTTTCGCGTTTAGCGCATGCCATTAGTGCCCCGGTTTGGTATTTTTTCCGCAATTATCAAATTGTGCGAGCCAGAAATCAGCGTAAAAAGGCGGCAGGACAATCAGCATCTAAGGGGGTGTTATGAGCAACTGTGATAGCGATTGCAGTAGCGTAAACCACAGCAACGGCCACGGAGCAGCTGCCGGTGTCACCCCCGGAATTTCGGAGCATGTGGTACAAATTCCTCGCTCGCTGCCCAAAATCATCGTTAATGGTAAACTGTTGGATAATGATTTACTTGCGCGGGAAATACAATATCACCCGGCAAAAAACTTTGCCGAGGCAAAACGCAAAGCCTCACAAGCGTTGGTTATTCGACAAGTGCTGTTGGACAAGGTACAGCCTGCAATTGACGCCGGAGTAGATGAGGAGACTGCTATTGCCGGTTTGATTGACGAGCATATCCCGGCAATTGTCGTCACCGAAGAGCTGTCGCGTTGCCCGTCGAAATCAGATGGCGGTTTACTGGGCGAGATAACGGCAGGGCAAACCGTACCCGAATTCGAACGGCAAGTGTTTATGTTAGAGGAAGGTCTTGCCGCTGCACCGATAGAAACACGATACGGCTACCACCTCGTCTATGTTGAGAAAAAACAGCCGGGGGAAGCCATGACGCTGGCCATGTGCATGGATAAAATTCGTCAGTATTTAACGGAAAGACGTTATCGCCAGGCAGTCAGTGACTATTTGCACGAACAGGTCGAAGCTGCTGATATTTATGGTATCAGCTTGCAAATTGATCAGGAAAATATTTTTATGGGCTAGACAATTTACAGTGAAATAGTTTAGCTTTTGATACAAGGCGCGTCGGTGAAGACAGTATTGCAATACGGCGAGACGACGCAACGCCGTAGCAAAAATTAAACTATTTTGCTGTACTTAGGGTTATCCCATGTAACGATAACCCTGTCCATGTACGGTTTGAATCAATGTTGGCTTGGCAGGGTCTAGCTCAATATGTTTTCTGAGTTTAGAGATATGCTGGTCCAGAGTGCGGGAGTTAGGCAGATGTTCATAACCCCATGCGGCATCAAACAGCATATCCCGGCTGACAACTTGGCCTGCGTGCTGATGCAGGCAGGTTAATAATTTGACTTCGCGAAACGATAATTCTATCACTTGTTCAGCATCGTGGTTTTTTCTGATGGCACGTAATTCATCGGGAAAAACAAGCAATTCTCCAAAAAGAAAATGGTCAGCGTCAGGCGATTGTTTCTTCAGACAACGCCTGGCAATAGTTTTAATTCTGGCACGTAATTCTGCTACGCTGAACGGTTTGCTGATGTAATCATCCGCTCCCAACTCCAAGCCCAGTACTTTGTCGATTTCCTCAGTTTTTGCGGTAAGAAATAAAATGGGAATGTCGTTATTCTCACGGCGAATGGCTTTGCAGACGCTAAAGCCATCCATTTTCGGCATCATCACATCTAAAATAATAAAATCGGGGACAGGATTGGCATGCTGATAAGACTGCAGGGCAGCTTCACCATTTTCAGCCGTTATCACGCTGTAACCTTCGGCATTTAACATATCGGCAAGCCCTTGGCGGATATGTAAATCATCTTCAGCGATTAAAATTTTCATGGTGCTGCCCTATTTTAGTAACCTTTCTGACAAAAACAGCCCCTTGCTTAAGCGAGGGACTGAAAAAACTGCCTGGCAAAAACCAATATTAATTCACCTTATTCTTAATCAGTTTTTTAACAATAGCAGGGTTTGCCAAAGTAGAAATATCACCGATATTATCAATATCATTTTCGGCAATTTTGCGCAAAATACGGCGCATAATTTTACCCGAACGCGTGCGCGGCAAACCGGGGGTAAAGTGGATATGATCCGGTGAGGCAACCGGTCCGATTTTTTCTCTTACCCAGTTGACCAATTCATTTTTTAACTCATCAGAGGGTTTTTCACCCTTATACAAAGTACAATAAACGTAAATGCCTTGTCCTTTAATATCATGCGGGAAACCAACCACGGCGGTTTCAGCTACTTTGGGGTGTAAATCAAAAGCATCTTCGACCTCCGCGGTTCCCATACGGTGTCCTGAAATATTTAAAATATCATCAACACGTCCCGTGATACGCCAATAACCGTCTTCGCTGCGAACCGCACCGTCACCGGTAAAATAGTAACCGGGGAATGTTTCAAAATAAGAACGGATAAATCGGTCATGGTTACGGTAAACTGTGCGTAACTGCCCCGGCCAGGCTTGTTTAAAGGCAAGCATTCCCTCAACATTATCTGCGTTTATCTCGTTACCCTTGTCATCAAGTAAAATCGGCTGTACACCAAAGAAAGGCAGCGTAGCTTTACCCGGTGTTTGCTCCCATAAATACGGAATTGGCGTAATCATGTGCCCGCCGGTTTCGGTTTGCCACCATGTATCGACGATAGGGCAACGGTGCTCACCGACGTGGTCGTTATACCATTCCCACGCTTCAACGTTAATCGGCTCGCCCACCGAACCTAAAATACGCAGCGAAGATAAATCATGATTTTCGACGTGCTCGGGGCCTTCGGTCATTAGTGAACGCAATGCCGTTGGGGCAGTATAGAAGATATTGACTTTATGCTTTTCACAGACATCCCAAAAGCGTGAAGGTGACGGATAGGTCGGGATACCTTCAAACATCAGGGTATTGGCCCCGTTTGCCAACGGGCCATAGAGTAAATAGGTGTGTCCGGTAATCCATCCGACATCGGCAGTACACCAGAATAGTTCGCCGGGGCGATAGTCAAAAACAACCTCGTGACTGAACGAAGCATAAACCATATAACCGCCTGTCGTATGGAGTACGCCTTTGGGTGCACCGGTTGACCCGCTGGTATATAAAATAAATAACGGATCTTCGGCATTCATGGATTCAGGCGGGCAGTCCGTAGATTGTTCGGCAACCAGAGTATCATAACGTACATCACGCCCATCAACCAGATTCATTGGGCCGTCTGTAGTCTGGACAACCACGACTTTTTTGATTTTATCGGTGTGTTGTAAGGCTTCATCGACACTATCTTTAAGCTTGATACGTTTGGCACCGCGCAGTCCTTCATTGGCGGTAATGACGTAACTGGCATGACAGTCATCAATGCGGCTGGCAACTGCTTTGGCACTAAACCCACCAAAAATTACCGAATGAATGGCACCGATACGTGCACAAGCCAGCATGGCATAAGCTACTTCCGGCACCATCGGCATATAAATGATAACGCGGTCACCTTTTTTTACACCTAAGGATTTTAAGCCGTTCGCCAGTTTGGTAACATGATTGTACAGGGCCTGGTAAGTAATTTTTTTATCTAATATCGGGCCATCGGCTTCCCAGGTGATGGCGACATCATTAGCTTTTTCAGGCAAATGTCTGTCGATACAGTTATAACAAGCGTTTAACTCGCCATCTTCAAACCATTTAATGTCGTGATTATCGCTGTACGAAGCATTATAAACTTTACTATACGGTTTAAACCAGTCAATGCGTTTGCCAATTTCACCCCAAAAAGTATCGGGGTCTTCTATTGACTGCTTATGCATGGCTTGATATTGGGCAAAATCCTTGATGAGATGATGCTCGCCGGCAAAATGGATTTTTTCATTATTCATGGTGTTTCCTCTTTGTTAGCTTTTTTAACTTTGTTATAAGACAGATAAATAATATTCTAAAATGCCACAAAAGTAAACTGACCATATAAAACTATCTTCTTATAAAGCAGGATAATTGAATTTGAATATAACAATACAGCTGGATATTTACCCGGTTTAATAACAATAACGATTTTAAAAAAATTCGGTATGGGAGTTTCTACATCTATGTTAGTTAATTTTTTAATTGCTGTATTTTCTTCAAATAGGGCATAATATCAATATTATTTTCTTCAAGCCACGCATCATTATAATAAGTCGCTAAATAGCGTTCTCCACTATCACATAACAACGTTACAATACTACCACTCTGGCCTTTATCCGTCATTTCTTGCATTAATTGAAATGCCGCATATAAATTCGTACCCGTTGAAGCACCAACTTTACGACCGATAATACTTTCAAACCAGCGAATAGCAGCAATAGATGCTGCATCGGGAATTAATCGCATATCATCAATTACATCAGGATTAAAGGAAGGTTCCACCCGTGGTCTGCCAATACCCTCTATACGCGACCCTAACATTGTTGTTATGGTTTCATCACGATGCTGATAATAGGGATAAAATACTGAATTTTCAACATCAGCTACACATAATCTGGTTTTACAAAACAATTTAGGATTATAACGAATATAACGGCCAATTGTTGCCGAGGTACCACCTGTACCTGCTCCAACAATAATCCAATCCGGTATTGAATAAGTTTCTAATTGCATTTGTTTAAAAATACTTTCTGCAATATTATTATTACTTCGCCAGTCAGTAGCGCGTTCAGCATAAGTAAACTGATCCATATAGTAACCGTTTAAATCACGCGCCAGCCGTTCTGATTCCGCATAAATTTCACTGTTTTTAACTTTCACACATTCGCCGCCGTAAAATTCAATTAAGGCAATTTTTTCTTGTACAGTTGTTTTTGGTACTACTGCAATAAATCGTAATCCCAGCAGACGGGCAAAATAAGCTTCTGAAATGGCGGTTGAGCCGCTGGATGCTTCAATAATCGGTGTTTTTTCGGTAATTTTGCCATTACAAATACCATATAAGAATAATGAACGCGCCAAACGATGTTTTAAACTACCGGTTGGATGAGTTGATTCATCTTTTAAATATAAATCGATATGCTTAAAAAACGGTAAATCTAGTTTAATTAGATGGGTGTCTGAAGAACGGTTAATATCGGCATTGATTTTATCAATAGCCTGACATGTCCACTCCTTACAATTATTCAATGGTTTTCTCTTTTTACTCATTATTTATATTGAATGCCCAATGATTTTAATTTTCGGTATAAATTAGTACGTTCTAATCCGGCACGCTCTGCCAGTTTGGCAATATTTCCCTCACAATAATGTAATTGTTTGGTAAAATAAGCTCGTTCAAAGCGTTCTCGTGCATCCCGTATCGGTAAATCAATATTAATAGCATTTTCTCCTGCTGTATTTTTCTTTACATTAATATTAATTAAATTTTCAACTTCTTGTAAACTAACTTCTTCCTCATCGCCCAATACCAGTACCCGCTGAATAAAATTTTTCAGTTCGCGTACATTACCCGGCCAGGCATATTGACGTAAAAAATTGAGCGCCTGCATGGAAAAACGACGATAAGGCAAATCTTCATAATCAACAAATTGATAAACATAATGGTTAATTAATTCGGGAATATCATCACAATATTCATGCAATGAAGGTATATTTACTATTAATGTTTGTATTTGATAATAAAAATCTTTTTTTATCGTTTTAGTTTCTAATAAATCATTTAAATGTTGTTGTGAAGCAAAAATTAAATGCACATCTGAAGTGACAAAATCCGTTGAATCTACGAATTTATATTGTCCTCGTTCAATAAATGTTAAAAACATGGCCTGAGTTTCTTCATCTAAATCGGCAACTTCATCAATATATAAAGTGCCGCTTTCTGCCGTTTGTATTAATCCTTTTTTACTTTTACTGCCAAAAATTTCTGCCGGTTGATTACCACGTGATAATGATGAAGCATTAACCACAATAAACGGTTCATTATGATGATGAGAAATTTGATGTAAATATCGTGCATAATAAGTCTTGCCCGAACCCGATTCACCACAAAAACAAACCGGTAAATGGGTATCTTTAAATTTTTCCAAGTGATTTTTTAAGTTATTAATTAAATTGCTTTTACCAACAATTTGAATATCCGGATTAATTTGTTGCATTAAGGCATGATGGCGTTGTTCCAATTTAATTTTTTTAAATACATTTTCAATAACTATCATTAACTTGGCAATTGAAATGGGTTTTTCTATAAAATCAAAAGCTCCAACTTTTGTCGCTTGCACTGCCGTTTCAATCGTACCATGGCCTGACATCATTACTACTTGTGATGTCAGGCCATTTTCATACCAACGTGTTAATAACGAAATACCATCTTCCTGCGGCATCCAAATATCTAATAATACTAAATCAATCGGTTGATCAATATAAATTTCATCAGCTTCTGCAGCATTTTTAGCAGTACTAACCTGATAACCTTCATCTTCTAAAATTTCTTGCAGTAAGGTGGTAATATCAGCTTCATCATCGACGATTAAAATACTAAATTGTTGAGGGTTCATGATTGTTCTCATTGGAAGTGGAAATAACAGTGATATCTGTTAATGGTAAAATAATTTCTGCCGTCACGCCATGATGATGACGGCAGTTATGCAAGCTAATAGTACCATAATGTTCATGGATAATCTTTTGTACAATGGCTAAACCTAATCCGGTACCTTTCTCTTTGGTAGTAACATACGGTTCAAAAACATTATTATCATTGCTATCAGATAAAAGACCTACACCATTATCCGTAATGCTTATATGCAATTTATCATTTTGTTGCGACAATGCAATGACAATTTTTCCAGATGACTGATTTTCACAGGCTTCTATGGCATTTTTTATCAAATTGTGAAAAACTTGTCGTAATAATTGTTCACTACCTTGAATAAAAACTTTATCTTCCGTCATTTGTAAACTAAATTCAATTTTACTATCGTGATCTTTATATAAATCAAAAACTTCTTTTAATAATCCGGTAATTTCCAAAGGTTTCGCTTTCATGGTAATAGGTTTAGCAAAATTGGAAAAATCATCAACCATATTTTTTAATGATTTAACTTGATTTGAAATTACTTTGATAGAACGAGTTAACAATTGTTGTTCTTTATCTGCTAAATGACCGGATAATTTATAATTTAATCGTTCTGCCGCCAATAAAATCGGTGTCAGCGGGTTCTTAATTTCATGTGCTAAACGTCTGGCGACTTCCTCCCAAGCTGCTTGTTTTTGACGTTGGAAATAATGTCCAAATTCGTCAAAAATAATAACATAACCGCCATGTAATTCATTAGTTGACGGCAATGAAGTTAAGCGTATTATAAAATGTTTGGAGATATCTGCCTGATTAATTTTTATTTCTTTTTCATTACCTGAAACACCTTCAATAAAACTTACCTGTTGGATAAATTCCTGATAAATTTTAACATTAGCTGAAAGTTTGTTAATATTGACTAATACGGCTTCCGCCAAAGGGCAATCCAATAACTGCTTGGCACTGGCATTAAATGTTAATAAGCGTCTACGATAATCCAATGTCAATACGCCTGCCGTCATATGATTAATCACTGTAGCAAGATAGGCGCGTTCACTTTCAACTTTGTGGCGGTTACTTTCTGCTTCTTCTGTTGCCGTTTTCAATGAATGTGTCATGCGATTAAATGATTGCATTAACGTGCCAAAATCATCATACCGTTTAATTACCAATGAATGGTTAAAATCACCCTGAGAAACACTTTTGGTTCCACGAATTAATTCACGTATCGGCTGGACCATGGCATTGGCAAAACCAATAGACGATAAAATTAACAATAAAATCGCTAACAACAATACTAAAATCATCACAAAAATAAAACTTTGATTAACACGTGGCATCAAATAATTAAATTTATCACGTTCAGTAACAGTTCTGTTCACTTGTTCAGTCAGTTTTGATATGGTATCCGGCACAAAAAATAAAGTCTGTAAATAATAATTCGGCGCACCCGGTTTATTTATATCAGTCAATACGCGAATGGCAAATTGCCCATTATTAGATTCAATAGCAAAAATACCACCCTGATTTTCAGCACGAATAAAATCACTATGTTCAGGAATAGGCGGAATAATTAATTCAGGATTAACGGAAGCAAATGCCTGAATAAAGCCTTTTTCATCAAATACCGTCAATTCACTGGCACCAATACTTTGTCGTATACGTTCCAGTTGTGTTTGTAAAATAATATATTCATACGGGGCAATTGTTTTTGCTACATTGCGGCTTTCTTTAAGTGCTTGTAAAGCACGAATGTTTAAAGCTTTTTGACTTAATATCAATGAATTAGTTAAAGCCTCATTAATGCCCTGGTCAAAACTTGATTGAAACTCATAACGTAAAAATTTAAAAGCAAAAAAAGCGATTAGTAATAAAGGGATTATTGCTAATAATAAAGTACGCCATAAAATGGTTATTGATAAAGTTGCCCCGGGAATTTTACGGCGATAATGTATAAATGCGTAAAATAGATAAATAATAACAATAATAAACAGACAGCTAATACCCACAATAATGGTTATTAGTAAAATTTGATACAGCTGTTCAAATTTTTCACTGCCTTCGGTAGCTTGTGCCAATAATAATAGAGATAATAAAGTTAAAAAAGCAACACTATAGGCTAAAGGAAAAATAATTTTTTTCTTTTTCATCCCTAATTTACCTCGATAAGCCAATCGTACCAAGGACTGTTTACCTGCCATTTTTTTCTAAACAAACGCTCCACTTTAACAAAAGCAGGTAAATTTTTTGCGGATAATTCAAAACGCAGCTTTATATGTGCGTTTTTTGGAAGTTGAGAAGACAACAATAGAGGAAATTCCGTTAAACGGGATAAATAAGCTTTTACAGTCCTTAATTCTTTAAAATAATGAGCTTGATAGGTAATTGGATCTCTTAGCTTGTATTCATCTGTGATGCGATTATAAGATAAGCAGTATTCTTTTTTTAATTTGGCTATTGCTAAAGGTTTATACCATTTGTCTGCATAAATTTCGAAACGATAAGCAAATTTTAATTCAATACCATTATCAACGGCATCAATAACCCCTACCGGCAAATCAATATTTGCTGCCAGATTAATTAGCAATGTTTTATCTTCAATCACAAATTCTGGTTTACTGATTTCGCTTTCAGCAAAAAGTAATAAAGGATAAATTGCTAGAAAAAGTAATAGCTTTTTGAGGTATCCCATTTATTATTAATTCTATTCTTTCTTATTAAAAAGATTATTTATTATTAGTTTCGTATTTTTGTTATTAACTCTATAACCAATTATAAAAAAAGTATTTTTAAAAAATTTTTGTAATACTGAGGTTGTGGATAAAAGTAGGATAAGTAATTGGCTTAAGTTATCCACAATCAGTTAACAATTAATTCCGTTTTCATTAATAAGTTGTTAAGGTTTTATTTCTTTAATTACCTTTATTGGCTTACTACTGCGCCTTCACGGCGATTATCGCTACAGGGCGGTTGATGCGAACATACGGCATGAACGCCGCCAAAATACATATCGGTTTGTGTCCAGTAATTTGCCATATGTAAAGTTTTTTCATAACCTGCTTCGCATTGTAACACGTCACCGTCGTAGTGCATACGAGGTTGTCGAATTGCGTCAACTAATGAGCTGTTTTTATGTAGAATTTGCCATAATACTTGGGTAATGGCACTGCGGATACGCTTGCTGCCGCCACTGCCTAAAGCAATTTTTTCACCATTTTTATTGATAGCAATAGTTGGTGACATCATGGAAGCAATACGCGTACCGGCAGGTTCTGCATAAAAACCGTGTGGATGTAAATCATCTTCACCCATCATATTGTTTAGCATAATACCGGTATCAGGAACGATGTAGCCGCTTCCTTCACCATTACTGGTGGTCATGGAAGCACAATTGCCCATTTTATCAATAACGCTAACATGTGTGGTACCGCGTGAAAATAATCGTGTATTAGCTAATTTTTCCTGGTTTTCTCGCCAGTTATCAACAGCAATAAAGCTGGCTAACCATTTACGCTGACTATTGCCATCTAACATGGCACGGGGTTCATGATGAAAGAGTTCGTCTAAATGTTTAAAGACCAGAGTTGAACCAAAGGATGGATTAGGATTACCATAAACGATACCTTCACTGTTTTGATAACTTAACGGTTGGCGTTCAATAGTTTGATACTGTTGTAAATCATCTAAAGTAACAAAACCGCCTTGGTTTGTCATATCTATGGCTATTTGTTGGGCAACTTCACCACGGTAGAATAAATTCTCACCTTCAATAGCAAGAATTTCCATGAAATCACCCAGATCACGATTAATAATAATGTCACCTGTCTGCTTAATAGCTTGGCCGTCATCTTGAGCAAAAACAATACGACTTTCAGGCGTAGATAATAAAATGTCAGTTAATAAATTATGTACATAAGATTGAAACGGGCTGAGTATAACACCGTTTTTTGCCAGTTCAATGGCAGGCTGCGTTATGGTTTTTATGGGTAATTTACCTAATTGCCGATGTACATGAAAATAACCGTGTAAACATCCCGGAGTAGCAACGGAAGCAATACCTGATTGAAAAATCTGCTCGGAACCGGGAAAGTTAACAGTAACAGGCATAAATTGTGGGTTAATTTTTTTTCCAGTTAGTTTTTGGTAATTCAGTCCGCTGTGATTAGAAAAAAAATCAAATAAACGTGCTTTATTGTGACTGTCATATGTTAGTAAAAAACCACCGCCACCCAAACTGGATAACATTGGTTCACATACTGCACTGGCAAAACCGCAAGCAATGACTGCATCAAAGGCATTACCACCTTCACGTAAAATTTCCAATCCGACGTTACTAACGAGTTGGTGACCGGAAGCTACGGCACCGTATTTATAAGTAATCATTTAACCATTATACAAATAATAGTGTCGAATTTCATTTGAAATATAACAAAATTCTTTTATGTAATAGTTGGATAAAAAGACCGTTTCCAAAAACGTTGCACTTCAAACCTGAATCTAGGTAATAAAATGTTCTTAAAAATCGCTAAATACACTTTTGCTCAATGACTGCGATTAATTGATCGGCAATACGTTCATCGGTTTCGGCTTCGATTTCACGAATACACGTTGGGCTGGTAACATTAATTTCGGTCAGGCAGCCGCCAATAACATCCAGCCCGACAAACAGCAGTCCCAACCTTTGAAGCGTCGGTTTGATTGTTTTACAAAGTGCCAGTTCTTGTTCGCTCAACGGTTGTACTTCACCGCGGCCGCCGACAGCAAGATTCGCACGAAATTCTTTGCCTTGCGGAATGCGGGCAAGCCCGTATTTAGCCGGCTCACCGTCAACCAGTAAGATGCGTTTATCGCCCTCCGTGACTTTATCGACATAGGCTTGCACCATCAGGGTTTCGCTGCCGTTGCCCAAAGCTTCCAAGATAGCGTTGGTATTGGCATCATCACGGCCGACTTTAAAAATCCCCGTGCCGCCCATACCGTCCATCGGTTTGACCACCGCCTTACCCTCGCTTTCGATAAATTCCCGGATTTTATCCATATCGCGGCTAACCAAGGTGTTGGGAGTGAGTTCGGGAAAGTAACTGATATAGAATTTTTCATTAACGGCGCGCAGGGCAGCCGGTGGGTTAACAATCAATGTGCCCTGTTTTTCTGCCATTTCCAGGATATAAGTCGAATACACATATTCCATATCAAACGGCGGGTCTTTGCGCATCAGCACCACGTTTAATTCGGCCAGAGGAAAGATTTGCTTATCCCCCAAGCGGTAATAATCGGCCGTGTTATCGTTGACACTTAGCGTTTGAGCTGTCACACAGGCCACGCCCTCTGCCACATATAAATCGGCTTGTTGGAAATAAAACAAGGTGTGCCCGCGGGCTTGAGCCGCCAGCAGCATGGCAAAGGTTGAATCCTTGTAAGGCTTGATGGTCTCAATGGCGTCCATCAATACGCCGATGGTTAGGCTCTTTGGCGGTGTCATGGTATTTGCAAATAAAATACGGTATAGTGGTATGCGGTAATAACTATTTTAACAGTACATAAAAACCATGCAACTATCCGACTTACTTGCTGAACTGGAAAAACGCGATGCCATCCATCTGCTTGACTGCGGACGGCGTGGTATTGAAAAGGAAGGTCTGCGTTACACCAATCTTGATGTTCTGTCTGACAAACCACAGCCGCGATACGCAGGCGCATCTATGTTACCTGCACCGCGTGCTTGCCCAGGACAGTGATGAGTATATACTCAACGGCTCGATGCCCGCCTATATTGATAATACCGAAGCCGTGCCAATTGGTCAGTACGGCTGCTCCAATGCCGGACAAATGCGCCGGCTCTACCGCAAAGGATTGGCCTTGCGTTACGGTAAAGCCATGCAATTAATTGCCGGTATGCACTTTAATTACTCCATTTGTCAGCAATTATTTCGCTATTATGCCGAAGTGCTGGGGCGGGAATTTAATCAGGCTTTTATTGACGAGCGTTATATGAACCTCGTCCGGCATATTCGTAAATATGCCTGGTTGACAGCCTATTTATTCGGGCATTCGCCTGCTGTTGACCGTTCTTTTTTTCACGGCAGGGTGCATCAATTGGAGGTGTTTGATGATGATACGTTGTATCTGCCTTATGCCACCAGTTTGCGGATGTCGGATATCGGCTATCAAAATAAGACGGGGCATCTGGTGACAGCAAATACATTGGCACAATATGTTGATGACCTAAAAACCGCCGTACTCACGCCCAGTAAGGCCTACGAAAAGTTGGGGCTGAAAGACGCCAAAGGTAACTACCAACAAATCAACACCAACGTCCTGCAAATCGAAAATGAATACTACACCCCCGCCCGCCCCAAACAATTGATGGTAAGCGGTGAGGCCCCGGTTAAAGCCCTTGCCGAACGCGGTATTGCTTATGTTGAGCTGCGTACCCTGGATATTAACTGTTTTGAACGTACGGGCATTAGTCAAATGCAGTTGGACTTTCTGGAATTATTTATGCTCTTTTGCTTATTTACCGATGCCCCTGAATTTGACGAAGCAGCTGAAACCGAAGCAAAAAGCAATATGGCAAAAACGGCTTGCTGTGGTCGTGACCCCAAACTGACGCTGACAAACAACGGTAAATCTACCTCAATCCCAGCCTGGGGCAGTGAGATTTTGCAAGCTATGCGGCCGATTGCCGAAATAATGGACAGTGAAAAACACCGTCCGCACTATGTAAGTATTATTGAGCGGCAAATTGATGTGGTCAACAACCCCAGCCTGACGCCATCGGCAAGAATCATGGCCAACTTACGCGGTGAAGTTACCGGCCATCCGATGACCTACCACCGCTTTATCACCGAGTTAAGCCGCCAACAAATGAAAATTAGTCGTGATTTAGGGCTGACTTATGCCGAAAAAGCCAAGGTTGCCCGTGATGCCCAATTATCACTGGAAAAGGAGAAGTTTTTGCTGAAAAAATCACAGGGTATTTGTTTTGCTGATTATCTAGCCGGTTATTTTGCCCAGTTAGAGGAATTATAAAATGGAAAAAATTAGCAAAGGCAAAGCGTTAAAGTTGTTACAAACCTTTACCGATAATATTTACTCGGTTATGTTATCCACGGTTGATGAAAACGCTGAACCGTTCGCCAGTTATGCCCCGTTTGTCGAAGACAGTGAGCATAATTATTATATCGGTGTCAGTCAACTGGTGACACATACGCATAATTTAACCGTAACCGGTAAAGCTCACTTGCTTTTTATCGAAGACGAAAGTCATGCCAAAGGCATTTTCTTTCGCAGACGATTTTATGCCAAAGCACGATTTTCAACTCTTCAAACTGAGTCCTTATGATGCCAGCTTTGTACTGGGTTACGGGGTTGCATTTAAAGTAAGTGATGACAGACAAACACTGACACAAAAAACAGGAAAATAATATGCACAACTTTCGGTTAAACGAACTCCTTGCTGCTGATACGCACCTCGTTATTGATACTGAGGATTATTATCTGGGGCTGAATAAAAACGCCTTGGTACCCTGGTTGATTCTGGTCCCGAAAACACAAGTTATCGAATTATTTGCTTGTGACCCTGTGTTTAAGCAACGTATTCGTCAAACAGTGGACAATTTGGCTGCCTTTTTACAGGATTATTTTCATGCCGATAAAATGAATATCGCTACCTTGGGCAATGTGGTTGAACAACTGCATATCCATATTATTGCCAGACGCTATGATGATTTTGCCTATCCCGACCCGATATGGGGCAAACCGGGATTTAAAGCATACGAAGAAAAAGCAAAACAAGCTATTATTCAATCGCTTAAAGATTATTTGGCAAATTGTCAATCAGGGCGTTAACTAGAGCATTATTCCACAATATTACTCATCGGTTTCCGGCTCATTAACGGTTACCAATATTTTACTTATACGCTTGTCTGCAAATGCCAGTACTTTTAGCGTATAATCCCCCACCGTAACCAGTGTACCTACCTGCGGGAACTTGCCTAACTCCTCTAAAACCAATCCGCTAAGTGTGTTAGGTCCGTCATCGGGTAAGTGCCAGTGCAACTCTTTATTTAAGTATTTGATACTTAAACTGCCGCGGACTTCAAACTTAGAGTCGCTATGCTCAATAATCTCCTCTTCGTCTTCTCCTTCTTCCTCAATTTCCCTCAACCCCAAATCACCCACGACATATTCTAAAATATCTTCTAAAGTCAACAGCCCGATAATATCTCCGTACTCATCCACAACCAAACCTGTTTGTTTTTGATTTTCCTGAAATAATTGCAGCTGTTTGCGTAATGGTGTGCCTTCAGGGATAAAATAGGGTTTAGAAATCAACGAAAGGACATTCGCTGGGGTAATAGGTTTTTTATCGCGGTATAAATAGAGCACATCACGGATATGCAAGACGCCTTTCACATTATCAATATTGTCGTCATAAACCAACAAGCGCGCATATTCACTGTTTAAAATACCGTCCAAAGCTTGTTCCCAATCATTCTGTAAATCCAGGCCGATTAATTCGTGGCGGGCAACCATAATATCTTCGACATTAATGTCTTCCAAATACAACAAACCTAACATCATGTCCTGATTATCGCCATCAATATGTTCAGAGTTTTGCATTAAGATACTACGCAATTCTTCTCTGCTAATCGCTTCTTCATTGATTGAAAAATCTTTCAGTCCCAGTGGTTTAAGTACCAAACCGGCAAGCGTATTAATCAGCCATACTGCCGGATAGAATATTTTTAACAGGCCTTTGAGGATAAAGGCCGCAGGAAAAGCAAACTTTTCTGCATGTAAAGCGGCGAAAGTTTTAGGGGCAACTTCACCGAAAATCAGTACTACAACAGTTAAAATAACCGTCATGATAAATATGCCGGTATCTCCCCACACACGAATACCGATAATCGTTGCCAAAGAGGCCGCTAAAATATTGACAAAATTATTACCTAATAGAATAACGCCCAATAAACGATCCGGGCGGGACAGTAATTCGCTGGCAAGCTTAGCTGCCCGATTGCCTTCTTCCTTTAGATGTTTTAAACGATGCTTATTTAAACTCATCATACTGGTTTCCGAACCGGAAAAAAATGCCGAACAGCAAATCAGGGTAATTAATAAAATAATTTGTAGGGATAAGGGTAGATTATTCACGAAAAACTCTCAGTAAGGATTAACGACGTAAAATGATTTGTAAAACAAAAGCTGAGCCAAAATAGGCCAGTAGTAAAAAAACAAAACCGCTTAATAACCACAGGGCGGCTTTTCGTCCACGAAAACCTTGGTGATAATGGCGTACTAATAAAACGGCGATAATTAACCAGGCAATCACAGCAAAGGTAACTTTATGAGCAATATGCTGTGCCCAAAAGTCATGAATAAATAACAAACCGGTTGCCAGTGATAAAGTCAGTAAGGCTTCCCCGATAATAGTGAAGTTAAGCATGGTGCGCTCAATATAATTAAGGGGTAAATTCAGGTTAAAAACAGCCTTTCTGTTACGCAGGCGCATATCCTGAGTTAATAAAAAACAGGCATATAACGCCGCAAACCCCAGCGCAATATAAGCGGCAATAGACAACACAATGTGAAATTTTAGACTCCAGCCCTGCGCCTGTGTCAGCGGTATATTAAACCATATAGGAAACCATACGCAGACAGCGGCAATTAATGCGACCACGGTATAGGCCGAATTGTCGGCTTTGGCAAAATAACGCCACGCGCCGACAAAGACCATACTCACTGCAACTACACTGAGCATATTCATAATGGAAACATCATTCATAGCCCCTTGCAAACCGATAACGGCTTGTATCGTATGCGTAATAAATGCCACTGATACGGTTATCAGCACAGCAATAAAAGTTACTTTACTGTGTCGATGAATTAGCCAAACTGACAATAAATAACCTATGGTAGCAATTGTTGCAAAAATCATTGTCGTATTATAACAACAATCCAAACACATAAGTAAAACCTTTTCGCCAATTACATAAAAATCGCGTATAATATATGGTTCAATAGCATAAACAATAGTCAAAACACGATGTTTGAAAATTTAAGTAGCCGTTTACAACAAACGGTCAAAAGCTTGCGCGGGCAGGCCAGACTCAGCGAAAACAATATCAAGGAAGCCTTGCGCGATGTGCGGATGGCGTTACTGGAAGCTGATGTGGCGCTGCCGGTCGTCAAACAACTCATTACCGATATCAAGGAAAAAGCCATTGGCACGGAGGTAAATACTAAATTATCTCCCGGGCAAGCTTTTATTAAGGTTGTCCACGATGAGCTAACCCGTATTATGGGTAAGGAAAACGATGCCCTGAATTTGGCTACCCAGCCGCCTGCCGTAATTTTAATGGCGGGCTTACAGGGGTCGGGTAAAACCACCAGTACCGCTAAATTGGCAAAGCGTCTGATCGAGCAAGAAGGTAAAAAAGTCGCCGTGGTATCTGCCGACGTTTATCGGCCTGCTGCGATTCAACAGTTGCAGACCGTAGCTAATCAGGTGGGGGCGGAATTTATCCCGAGCTCCTCCGATGAAAAGCCGGTGGATATTGCCCGGCAGGCACTGACTTATGCCAAACAGAAAACTTTGGATGTATTACTTGTCGATACGGCGGGACGCTTGCATATTGATAACGACATGATGCAAGAAATTCAGGCCATCCATACGGCAGTAACGCCGATTGAAACCTTGTTCGTTGTTGATGCCATGACGGGACAAGATGCCGCCAACACGGCAAAGGCTTTCCATGATGCCTTGCCGTTGACAGGTGTTGTATTGACAAAAACCGATGGTGATGCGCGGGGCGGGGCAGCGTTATCTATTCGTCAAATTACCGGAAAGCCGATTAAGTTTTTGGGGGTGGGTGAAAAAACCGATGCATTGGAGGCTTTTCATCCCGAGCGGATTGCTTCGCGTATTTTGGGTATGGGCGATGTGCTGACTTTAGTTGAAGATATTCAGCAAAAGGTTGACCAGGATAAGGCTGAAAAATTAGCCAAAAAAATGCAATCGGGTGCCAAGTTTACTTTGGCTGATTATAAAGAGCAGCTTGAGCAAATGCAGGGTTTTGATATTAATAAGCTGATGGATAAAATCCCCGGCATGGGTGAAATTCCACAACATGTCCGCGATCAGCATATTAATGAAAATCAGTTTAAACGTATGATTGCTATTATTAATTCCATGACACCGGATGAACGGCTTAAACCGGAATTGATTAAAAGCTCACGTAAAAAACGTATTTCAGCAGGCTCAGGTATTCCCATTCCTGAAATCAACCGCATGTTAAAGCAATTTAAAGAAATGCAAAAACAGATGGCTGGTTTTCAGTCGGGGAAAATGGGCAAAATGATGAAACGCATGGCAAAAATGCAGGGCAAAATGCCAGGATTGATGGGAAAAATCAAATAGGTGAGTCTTGCCTGAGCCGATTAGTATGTTGGTTATTTTCCAAATAACCATCTGAAGCTATTTTATCAATTATGTTAACTAACTTTATCTAGGAGAATAGTTTATGAAAAAATATTATTTATTAATTCCTGCCATCATGGCAGTTTTGAGTGCTTGTACCAGTCATCATAACAATGGTTATGTCAAACATCATCATCAAATTGTCGCTGCAGCAAATAAACTGGGCTGGCATCTTTTTGTTGGTGATATAGGTAATGATGATGGAACGAAATATCAATTTTCATTGGCACTGGATGATGAACAACGACGCGATGAGGGCCAATTAACTTTGATTGCAGCAGATAACGGTACGTTAACATTCAAAGGACAAACCAATAGCGGAAGTCCCGTAACGGTACTGTCAAAGGCAGAACAATGTGTTGATGACGACGGCAGAGTGCATGAAAGAAAATTATGTGTCGATGTTAACGGGCGAACCCTGGTTGGCTGCGGCAATGAACATCATCTGAATTAATTTATTCGATGTTAATGTACTAAGTATTGACGATTGTTATCTCACGGTTTTTCGAAAAAGAAAATAAACACTTCCTTTTTTTTCAACACAGTGTATAATTTCGTTCCTTATTTTTTACTTTAACTCCGATTATTTAACGAGGATTTTTTATGGTAACAATCAGACTTTCTCGCGGTGGCGCGAAGAAACAGCCTTTTTATCAAATGGTTGTTGCAGACAGCCGCAGGGCGCGTGATGGCCGCTTTATTGAAAACGTCGGTTTTTTTAATCCGATGGCAAAAGGCCAGGAAGAAAAATTACGCCTCAATATTGACCGTATTGAACACTGGATTGGACAAGGCGCCCAACCAAGTGAGCGTGTCGCTGCCTTGATTAAAGGCTATAAAAAGGCCCAAGCTTAATTGATTAAAGCTTAATTCGGTGTGAATAATTTACTTGAGCTTGGTTATATTAGCGGCCTTTTTGGCGTTAAAGGCTGGGTGAAAATTTATTCGCATACGCGTCCGCGTATTGGTATTTCGCAGTATTCGCAATTCTATGCAAAGGATAGTGCCGCTGATGACAGTGCCACTAATAATAGTGCTACTGACAGTGGTATTGACAGTGGTTTTGATAATGATGTTGGCGCTGGCAGCGCTTATCAAGCGATTACTTTTACAACGATAAAAACCAGCGGTAAAAACATCATTGGCCACATTGCCGGTGTTAATTCAAGAGAATCTGCCAGTGCTTATGTCGGTAAAATACTGCTGATTAAAAACAGTGATTTACCTAAGCTGGAAAATGAATATTATTGGCATGAGCTGATCGGTTTGCAGGTGATAAATCAGCAGGGACAAGCGTTGGGAAAAATTGTCGAGATGATGGAAACGGGTGCCAATGATGTCATGGTGATTAACAGTGACAATGGTGAAGAAATTCTCATCCCTTACTCCTTGTCTCATTTTGTGCGCTGCGTTGATATTAAAAAAGGCATCATGCAAGTTGACTGGGAATTAGATGATAACGAACTATAGCCATGCTGATTGATGTTATTACGCTATTTCCCGAGATAATAAAAGGCAATTTCAGCGAAGGGATAACGGCACGTGCCATTGACAATCAAATTCTTACTGTCAATACGGTTAATCCTCGTCAATTTGCCGAAGACGTTCATCAGAGCGTTGACCACCGCCCTTATGGCGGTGGTCCTGGGATGGTCATGAATTGTGAGGTAATTGAAAAATCACTCTCATATATTCATCAACAAGGTGGTCGTGGGTATCGCGTTTATCTTACGCCACAAGGTAAAACACTAAATCATGATTTAGTGCGACAATTAAGTCAAAAAGAACATCTCGTTCTTGTCTGTGGCCGTTACGAGGGCATAGACGAACGAGTTATTGAGGAGCAAATCGACCTCGAATGTTCATTGGGGGATTTTGTATTAAGCGGTGGAGAACTGGCAGCAGCCGTTATTATTGACAGCGTTGCCCGTTTGTTACCCGGTACGTTAGGGCATCATGAATCGGCAGCAAGCGATTCATTTGCCACTGGTCTGCTGGATCATCCGCACTATACACGTCCTGAATCGGTTAACGGCAAAACGGTACCCGAGGTTTTGTTAAGCGGTAATCACGAGCGTATTGCCCGTTATCGCCAACAACAGGCATTAGGTAATTCGTGGGTAAAACGCCCCGATCTGTTTGCCAAGAAGGCGCTCTCTGAAGCAGAACTCTGTCTTTTGAACGACTTCTTAAAACAATATAGAAACTAAGTGTGGAGTACACTATTATGAGTAACTTAATTAAAGAAATTGAAACAGCCCAAATGAACAAAACTATCCCGGATTTCAGCCCCGGCGACACTGTGCTTGTTCAGGTTAAAGTAAAGGAAGGTAATCGCGAGCGTTTACAGGCATTTGAAGGTGTTTGTATCGCCAAGCGTAATCGTGGTTTACATTCAGCATTTACGGTTCGTAAAATCTCTCACGGCGAAGGCGTTGAACGTGTTTTCCAAACCTACAGCCATACCGTTGATTCTATCGAAGTGAAACGCCGCGGGGCAGTACGTCGTGCGAAGTTGTACTACTTGCGCTCATTGACTGGTAAAGCGGCACGTATTAAAGAAAAGTTAACGGTTAAATAATTTGACGCTATTGAATTTTGATAATCAGGATGGCCGTCTTGATATTCATTTAAATTGTAAACAAGGCAGTCATTTGACTGACAAAGACGGTGTTTCTTGTCCCGTTCATGATACGGTTAGCAAGACCTGGTGACACTTAAACTTTTTTCAACACGAATGCTATAGTCGCGCCAAAAAATTTTCGGTACAAGGCGCATATTCGCAGACAGATACAAGTATGCTAAGTACGGCAAGAATATGCAACTATGACCACTAATTAAATAGTCAGGTGAACGCTGTAACGGAAAAATTTTGGCATGACTATATTTGTATGCCCGGGTGCCGCGCATTAAGCGAAGTGATGGCAGTATTACTTGATAAAAAAACAAATAGAAGCAAAAGCAAGCACTGTCCAAGCTGAATCTAAAAACCAGGCGGGCAGTAAGCATGCGAGAAACGTTTCAACAACAGTATTTACTCAACAGTATTTACTGCCTGATTTAGCTGCATTTTGAAGAGGCGGCTGGTATTTTTGAGTAGCCTATAATCAACTACCGCCAATGATAAAAGTAGCTAAACATTAAAAAAGCATTGGCATGGCGTTGGGTCCTTAGCAGGTTAACAGTGGTATTTTGAAGGGGGTAAATTAGATTTTACAGCTTAGAATCCGTATTTACCCACTTGATTTTTAGGAGAGCCGATTTATTCCTTTTAAAATCAACGCGACAACAACGAATTATTGATTAATTTAAGTCCCGAATCCTTTGAGGATAGTATTGGTGATGCCTATTTACACCTCTCAAAAACAGGATTATGTTTATTGCTTAATTCTTTGTAACAAATACATAAATAATGCTTTAATCTAATATTATTTTAAAGTATAATGAGCATACTAAGTTAAAGTTTACATTTCCAATTAGTTGTATCTCACTAAAATCTACAGAGGTTACTTATGAAAAAAACATTTATCCATCTTATTGCCGGTAGTGCTTTAACATTATCAGCTTTATCTGCTTTCGCTGCTGACTACACGTTAAAAATTCAATCATCCGACCCATCGGGTGACCAAAATTTTATGGTTCAAAAAGCGTGGGCAGACAAAGTCAAAAAAGATTCCAAAGGTAAACTGGAAATTGAACTACTCCCAGTTGGTAGCGTGGTTAAGCACACTGAGACACTGGACTCAATTAAAATGGGCGTTTTGGACGGTCATTTAACGGCAACAGGCTACTTCTCGGGTAAAGATCCTGCCTTTGGTTTACTGGGCAATATGGTTGGTGCCTGGTCTGATACCTCACAGCTATTGGATTACATGAATAACGGCGGTGGTAATGCCTTATTAACCGAATTATATAAACCCTACGGCGTGAAATTCGTCGGTGCATCAACCACAGGTGTTGAATCATTTGTCTCCAAAGTACCGTTGGATGGTGTCGATGACTTAAAAGGTTTAAAATTGCGTGCACCGGAAGGATTGGTACAACAAGTCTTTGCCGCCGCAGGTGCAGCACCGGTTAACCTGCCTGGATCGGAAGTCTTTACCGGACTAAGCAAAGGTGTCATTGATGCAGCTGACTACACGGTGTTTTCAACCAACCACAAAAACGGTTTAAACGATATCGCTCCGCATCCCGTACAACCGGGTTTTCACTCATTACCATTGATTGATATGTCAATCAGTCAGAAGAAATGGGATGAACTACCCGAAGACTTGCAAAAATTGTTGGTCCAATCGGTTAAAGATTTGGCCATCGACATGACCACTAAGCTTAAAAAAGCCGACGAAAAAGCTGTTGAAGAAGCGAAGAAGAATCCTAAGATCACTATTCACAACTGGTCAGCAGAAGAGCGCAAAAAATTCCGTGCCATTGCTCAAACACAGTGGGAAAAATTTGCCGACCGTTCTCCTAACGCCAAAAAAGTTTACGATTCTGTCACCGGTTATTTAAAAGAAAAAGGGCTTTTGTAATTGATAAATATTGGCATCATTATTTGTGCAAACATAAAGTAAAAACGCAAAAAGGGAGGTGTTTTGCACTTCCCTTTTTACGTGAAAATATGTACGTAAGAATTATTTTTTAAAGTTGGCATAGGAAAATCATGGACAGTAAACTCCGCAATAATCAAACACCACTTGATAAAGTGATTGAATGGATAGGTGAAAAACTCAGCGTTATTTTCCTGTTTATCGTTGCTATCACTTTTTACGAGGTCTTTGTGCGTTATCTTTTCGATTCCCCGACCATTTGGGTGCACGAATTGGCGATCTTTCTAGGTGGTTCGCTATTTGTATTGGGTGGAGCGTATGCACTCGCCAATGACAAGCATGTTCGCGTCGTTTTATTCTACGATAATGTCAAACCAAAAACGCGTATTTATTTAAATATTTTTCACCATATCATGGGATTAGTTTTTTCCGCCATGATGGTTTGGGCATCTTGGCGCATGGCCAAAGAATCATGGTTTAAACCGTGGGGTGATTTGCAATTGGAGACATCCGGTACTGCCTGGGATACCCATTTCCCCGCCTATTTAAAAGCAATTATTTTTATAACCATGGTTACCCTAACCATTCAATTTATCTTAAAACTGCTGGTGGAAATTCGCTTATTATTGGGAGGCCGTCATGTTTGATTTAGCTTCACTGGGACTAGGATACGGCAGCCTGTTAATGCTCGTTTTAATGATTGCTCTGCTACTGACAGGTATGCAGTTAGCATTTGTTACGGGTATTGTCGCACTAGTCTTTTTATTCGGTTGGTTCGGTCCCGATGCCGTGCCGCTGATTACCAGCCGTATGTACAGTTTTGTCACTAGTTTTGTCTTTTTGGCGGTGCCGATGTTTGTCTTGATGGCTGCCATGCTTGATAGATCGGGAATTGCCCACGATTTGTTTGATGCCATGCGCCTGTTTGCCAAGCGTTTGCGCGGTGGACTTGCAGTGCAAACCCTTGTTGTGGCGGTTATTCTAGCATCGATGTCGGGAGTTGTCGGTGGTGAAACCGTGCTTTTGGGCATGTTGGCACTACCGCAAATGCTGCGTTTGGGCTACGACAAAAAATTAGCGATTGGTACTTGCTGTTCGGGCGGTGCACTGGGTACAATGCTGCCCCCCAGTATTGTTTTGATTATTTATGGATTGACGGCGAGTGTTTCAATTAGTGATTTATTTAAGGGTGCATTCTTACCTGCTCTGATACTGGCATCATTTTACATCGCTTACGTGCTGATTGTCGCTTATCGTAAACCCGAACTGGCCCCGCTGCCAACAGCTGAAGAGATAAAAGCTAGCGAAGAGAAATCAGTCAACTATTTTAAAGCGTTATTTTTCCCCATTCTATCAATCGTCGTCGTTTTAGGTAGCATTTACGGTGGGGTGGCATCAGTTACCGAGGCTTCGGCACTGGGTGTTGTCGGTATCATGATTAGCACCATGATTCGCGGTGAAATGAACTGGCATATGTTAAAAGAGAGTGCACTGGCCACCATGCGTACCTGTGGCATGATTATTTGGATTGGCATCGGGGCAACCGCTTTGGTCGGCGTGTACAATTTAATGGGTGGCATCAAATTCGTTGAGCAAACCATTTTATCGCTTAGCAATGGCAGCCCTTTGGGAACCTTGTTGATTATGATGGTCATTTTATTAATCCTTGGCATGTTTCTAGACTGGGTTGGCGTTGCCCTGTTAACCATGCCGATTTTCGTGCCGATTATCACTAATCTAGGCTACGATCCCGTATGGTTTGGTGTGGTATTTTGTATGAACATGCAGGTCTCATTTTTATCACCACCCTTTGGTCCGGCGGCGTTTTATTTGAAATCGGTCACACCACCTGATATTTCGTTGGGACTGATTTTTCGCTCGCTGTTCCCCTTTATTATTTTACAAATACTGGCGCTGTCGCTGTTAATTGGCTTTCCGCAATTAGCGGTTTGGTGGCAATAATGGCCAAAGCCCTTCAGTTGATTGTCATGGGGGTTTCCGGCTGTGGTAAATCCACGGTAGCCGAAGCACTCGCCAAGCATTTCGGCTACCCGTATTTGGAAGGCGACAGCTATCACTCAATTGCCAATATTGATAAAATGAGGCGAGGCCAGCCACTCAATGATGATGATCGTCAAGGCTGGCTGGAAACACTCAACAGCTTACTCAAAAAGCAAACAGGTGGCGTTGTGCTGTCGTGTTCAGCACTTAAACCGCTTTACCGCACTATCCTTTGCGATGGCATTTCCAACCCTGTTTTCGTTTATCTAAAAGGCGATTTCGACACCATTTTGACCCGTTTGCAAACGCGTGAAGGGCACTTTTTCCAAGGGCAAGCCATGCTGCAAAGTCAATTTGATACCTTAATCGAGCCGACGGGAAATAATGTAATTACGGTTGATATCCGCTTGTCAATATCGGAAATAGTCACACAGGTTGCCAAAGAATTATCAAAGCGTTAATTGCTAAAAGAAACCTTTGCATAAACTGTCGAACAGGTCAATTTCGAGGCGCACGGCGCGCAGAAACCGGAGTTTACCTGACCACTCACGAGTGGTACAGGTTTACACGCAGTAAATGAGGATTTCGAGCACCGGATGCGCTCGTAAGTGTGGGCTCCGAAATAGTCTCTTTGCGCTTGAATCATATTGGCTGATGAGCGCTCGCATGTCAATCCGTCCAAAAATGCCAACGCGGACGTAATACCGGGCATCGGCAAACCGATTTCCAGTGATTTGGCAGCCACTTGGCGCCAACTCGGCAAGCAGTCGGTCAACATATCGGCAAAATAGGGATCAGCTCCCAAAAATTCCAGTTGTTTGTCATTGTTGTAGGCATCACGAATATTATCGAGAAAAACGCTGCGAATAATACACCCCCCGCGCCACATCAGAGCAATATTGCCAAAATCAAGCGACCATTTAAAGTGATCATCAGCCTGTTTTAACAACATAAAACCTTGTGCATAAGAGATGATTTTTGCCCCCAGCAAGGCTTTTCGCAGTGCTTGCACCCAGTCATCAGTAGTGCCTTTGATGCGTAACTCAGCACGTGGGAAACGTTTTGCCATGCGTGCTCGTTCGTTAACCAACGAAGACAAGTAGCGAGCAAATACCGATTCGGTAATCAGTGTCAACGGCGTCCCCATTTCCAGGGCATTAATCCCCGTCCACTTGCCGGTGCCCTTCTGTCCTGCACTGTCGAGAATTTTCTCCACCAACGGCTCACCATCGCTATCCTTAACGCCCAAAATATCACCCGTGATTTCGATAAGATAACTGTTTAATTCGGTATTATTCCAATCGGCGAACACCTGCTGCATTTGATCATAATCCAGACCTAAGGCGTGTTTCATAAAATAGTAGGTTTCACTAATCAACTGCATATCGCCGTATTCAATGCCATTGTGCACCATTTTAACGAAGTGCCCTGCTCCATCGTTACCAACCCAGTCGCAACACGCCTCGCCGCTATCAGTTTTGGCGGCGATTGCTTGAAAAATCGGCTTGACCGTTTCCCAAGCATCGGGATTGCCACCGGGCATAATCGACGGCCCAAAGCGCGCGCCCTCTTCACCGCCGGAAATACCGGTGGCAATAAAGGCAATGCCTTGCTCGGCAAGTGCTTGGGTACGACGGTTGGAGTCAAGGTAGTTTGAATTGCCCCCGTCGATAATAATATCGCCTTTATCTAACAACGGTAATAATTGCTCAATAAGGGTATCGACTACTTGGCCCGCTTTAACCATTAATAATATTTTTCTCGGCTTGGCTAGTTTTTCTACCAGTTCTTTAATACGGTAAGCACCGATGATGTTTGTCCCCTTAGCATCACCGTTTAAAAAGTCAGTGACTTTTGTTGTCGTACGGTTGTAAACAACGACTGTAAAACCGTTATTGTCAATATTTAAGATGAGATTTTTACCCATAACGGCAAGTCCGATGACACCAATATCTGCTAGCATATTTACACTCTCCAAGTCGATTTAGTCAAATGGCAAGATAAATTGTACAAAAGATGAAATTGCCCGGCTGTTCCACCATGGCAATTAAAGAAAGACCATTATACGCCTTCTCTTTTCAAAACACAGGCAAATTTACTCTGCTTCGACAGCATCCTTGCTGTTGGGGATTTTTTCAGTATCGTATCAACTTTTTGTATTTAGCCCAACTTCATTCGTCCTTATTTGTGGATACCGGTACGTAGACAACAAACACCGGGAAGGGTGTCTGTTGTCGCTTGTTTTCCTGGATAGCTTATTTTTCGGAATTGCTATAATATTAGTAAAGCCCGATGATTTTCCACCAGGCAAGCCCGGCAGTGAAAAAGATAGTTTGATTGAGTATCGTCGAGGCAAAACCGACCATCCACCACTTTCCTGTCGAAACGTACCCGGAGCCGAATAAGATGGGGCCGCGCGCATGTGTATACTGCGTCAGCGAACAGTAAATATTACTGGAAAATCCGAGCATAAATGCAGCCACAATAACCGGTACGTCCAGCGCTGTGGCGACGCCCAAAAATACCGTGTACAAGGCCGCAATTTGGGCATTGCCACTGGCAAAGAAATAGTGCGTATAAATGTAGATAGCATTTAAAATCAGCAAAATAAGTATCCAGTGCATATCGCCGACCCAAGATTGTAATTCTGTGCCGATAACAGTGCCGAACCAATCGGTGAACCCCAAAACTTTTAGTTGGGTCGCCATCATCAATAACGCTGCGAACCAAATCAGCGTGTCCCACGCCCCTTTTTCAGCTTTAATATCATCCCACGTCAGGGTACTGGACAGCAGTAAAAAGCTGAGCCCGATCAGTGCTGCAGCCGTGCTGTGAACATGTAATTGACTACCAAAAACCCACAATACCAGCAATAATACGATAGTAATTAACATCATCCACTCGCCATAGCTCATTTTGCCCATTTCATCCAGTTGTGTCTGAGCCATACGCGGCGCATCCGGCGTGCGCTTTGTCTCGGGTTGCGTGATTAAGTAAACGAGTAGTGGAACCAAGAGAAGGGCAATGATACAGGGCACAACAGCAGCCAAAAACCAGCTCCCCCACGTGATATTCACGCCAGCTTGTTTTGCTAGGCTGACCGCCAGTAAATTCCCGGTAAATGCCGTCATAAAAATAGCCGACGTCATATCGTTGACATTACCAATGCAGGTAATTAAAAACGTTCCCATTTTTTTTGACGAAACATCGTTAGGTTTGGAGTCGTAGCTTAGCGACAAGGCATTGGCGATAGGATAAATAACGCCGCCGCAACGGGCGGTGTTGCTCGGCATTGCCGGTGCAAGAATCAGGTCGGCAATAGCCAAACCATAAGCCAGACCCAGCGTGCGTTTTCCTAAAAATTTAATCATTAACAAGGCAATACGACGACCCAAACCCGTTTTAATAAAGCCGCGGGCAATTAAAAAAGCACAGACAATCAACCAGATCAAAGCACTGTCCAATTCGCTTAAAGCGCGTGTCATGGCGTCTTTTGTCGATGTATCACCACCGGCAAAGGTGACGCCGTAAATGGTAATGCCGATTAAACCAATCGCTCCGATGGGCAAAACATTGGCAACAATCGCCACGATACAACCCACGAAGATAATAACGGTATGCCACGCCGGTATACCGATACCTTCGGGGGGAGTGACAAAAAACCACAATCCCGTCACTACAGCAACGATAATAATAAGCGGTATGAATTTTACTTGATTAGGAAATGCTTGTGTCATAACGATTCTCCTATAGATATTGAACGACAAAATGCAGTGTGTTTTGTTTTATCAAACAAGACTCTTTATTACCGTGAATTTTACCATAATCTAGCAAACATTGCGTATCATAAAATGGTTATTGTACAGGTTTGCTATTACATTCTATCCAGAGTTTCAATACCCAATAAGTTTACCCCGTATTCCAGCTGTGATAAACATATAGCGACCAAAGCCAATAAGCTGGCTTGTCTGTCTTTATCAGCTTCGTTTAAGATATGTTGTTGTTGGTAGAAAGAGCTAAATAGCTGGGCTAATTGATAAAGATGCTCACACAAAAAGTGCGGGGCACGTTTTTCAATGGTAACATCTATGACACGGCTAAAATCCAATAGCTTAAGGACCAGGCTTTTTTCGATATCGCTGTCCCCCAAACGGTATTTGCCTGCTCGCAGTCCCGTCGATTCGGCTTTGCGCAAAATGGATTTCATACGAGCAACTTGCATTAATAAGTAAGGTCCGGTCTTGCCTTCAAATTCACTGAATTTTTCTAAATCAAAAGTATAGTCTTTGATACGGTGATTACGTAAATCAGCAAATTTAAGGGCGGAAATCGCCACTTTACGGGCAATATCATCTTGCTCCTGCTGTGGGAAATTCTGATTTAACTGGCTTTGTGAGAGTTTTTTCTTTGCCTCATCAGTTGCCATACCAATCAGGTCATCCAATTTCATCACCCCGCCCGAACGGGTTTTGAACGGTTTGCCGTCTTTACCGTTGACTGTACCGAAATAGTCGTGTTCGTAAGTGGTATTGGCATTCATACCCATCATGTCGGCAACAGCGAAAACCTGGCGGAAGTGTTGTTGCTGACGGCCATCCACCACATATAAAATAATATTGGCTTTTTCCAAGAAAATACGCTCATACAAAGTGGCAATATCAGTGGTGGCATACATCACCGCCCCATCGGATTTACGCAGCATCAGCGGTGGCATTAACGGCTCCCCGTCATCGTCCAAAATTGGCACGATAAGCGCACCTTGATCTACTGTGGCTACGCCTTTTTCTTGTAATAGTTTGATAGACGGCTCAATGTACGGGTCGGCATCGCTCTCACCTTTCCACCAATCAAAGTGTACATTTAAGGCGGCATAATCACGTTTTAGTGTGGCGATGGAAACCTCGACAAAATGCCGCCATAATGCGCGATAACCGGGGCGGCCGTTTTGTAATTCAGCCGTGGCTTGCCGGGCTTTTTCCGCCGCTGCTTTATCGGTTTTGCATAAGCCCGATTCCTGCGGGTAAATGGTTTCCAAGTCCTGAATAGTCACCGGTGATTCTTTCGGATACTCCCCGTGGTAGTCAGCATCAAAATAGATTAAATCGGGTTGGCGTTTGCGTACGCCTTCAATCAGCATGCCCATTTGTGTGCCCCAGTCACCCAAATGCACATCGGTAATGACTTCATAACCTTTTGCCAGGAAAATCCGCCGCAGTGCCTCACCAATAATGGCTGTGCGTAAATGCCCCACATGCATTGATTTTGCCACATTTGCCCCGCCGGAATCAATAATGACTCTGGTGTTGGATAAACTGCTGTCAATAATACCCCAGCTATCGGCTTGAGCGGTTTGTTGCAAAACACTGGATAATTTAATCGGGCAGATACGGATATTGATAAACCCGGGTTTAACAACCGTGATTTTATCAATCCATTGACAATCGGTAACCACTTTGAGCACATTTTCTGCCACACTAAAAGGATTGCCTGCCTGATATTTTTTGGCGGCAACCATTGCACCGTTACATTGGTAATCGGCCAGATCGGGGCGTTGCGAACGCTGTACTTGGCCTAATTCAGCAGGTAAGTGAAGTGTAGTAAAAGCCTGCCCCAAAAGGGTGCTGAGTTCCTGTTCAATTGTTGGTGTTTTTGTTGTCATCGGATTATTTTTAACGGTTATTTATAGTTAAGAAAATTTGATTTACCTCGACGTTAAGGAGATGATATTAAACGCAGGATAAATGAATTGATTTATAGTAGTCTAATTATTTTTTATAAGCAAGGCAAATTTACCGAAATAGCAAGGTCAAACAAGCCATTGCTTCAATGCCATTGTTTTAATGCCATCGCTTCAATGCCGTTGTTATCTTCGTTAATTTATCTTCGTTAATTTTTCAG
>PDWJ01001281.1_pt1 | contig 31676 bp, 31 predicted proteins | sample 1430881 | NCBI WGS metagenome assembly PDWJ01 (sample SAMN01162460, study PRJNA174530) | Oral metagenome, whole genome shotgun sequencing project. | biome: Marine environment; feature: Marine mammal; material: Swab sample of the gingival sulcus; isolation source: swab sample of gingival sulcus...
AGCGAATGTGTTGTCATGGTTGTTTACCTCGTTGGTTGTTGAGGTAAGTAAATCAGATTTGGAGGGGAAAGTTGTGCAAGGTTGCCGTAAGCTCACAATAATCCAGACGGTCACCAAGTATATGACAATTTCAACTGATTTTTATAGGATAAAAAGTATGATGGCAATTCAAACGACCAACGTTGTTAAAGTGACTAGCGTATGAATATATCGTCCAAACAAAAGCCGCTCTCGGCAGTATTGGAAGAGAATCGTGTGCTTAGAAAATATTTAAGGATCTCAGACGCGATGGAACGTTTTTCCGGCAGTTTGTCCAGAGTCCTGCCTGATGAATTGCGACACCATGTCGCTATTCGTTATTTTAAAAAGGGCGAGCTGGCACTCAACGTAACCAGTGGTGCGGTAGCGACCAGAATCAAGATGCTGAATGAGTCGTTGATCGTTCAACTTGCAACCGATTTGAATTTCCACGGAATCAATCGCATTACTGTCAAAGTCAGACCTAAACCTGCAGAGAAAAAAGTGCAGGCAAGGCGATGCGTGATCAGCGAAAAAAATGGCCAGCTACTTAAAGCAGTCGCTGGCGAAACTCAAGATGAAGGATTGAAACAGGCGTTGTATCGTCTGGCTAAACGGCCATGTCAAACCATGTCCGCGGGCGACTCTAAATGAAACTGACCCAACATATTAGCCTTATGTTGCAAATGCCGGACTCATATACGAAATGGGTGATTTTTCAGTTTCTTCAAATGTCACGACTTCCCAACAGGCAGGCTGAACCATCATCTCTCTCAGCAACTTGTTGTTTAAACCATGACCTGACTTATAGCCTCTGAACTCACCAATCAGGCTTTTACCCATTAGATAAAGGTCTCCAATGGCATCCAGAATTTTATGTTTGACAAATTCATCGTCATAACGCAATCCATCTTCATTCAGAATTTTGTATTCATCTACCACAATCGCGTTGTCGACACTACCACCCAACGCAAGATTCATCGATCTTAGCTGTTCGATATCACGCATAAAACCAAATGTTCGCGCTCTGCTGACTTCCTTGACAAAGGCACTGCTGGAAAAGTCTACGCTGGCAAACTGGGTCTTGGCCTTGATCACCGGATGGTCAAAATCAATTTCAAAAGAAACCTTAAATCCATCGAACGGCAAAAATGCCGCTTTTTTACCATCTTCTTCGACCGAGACTTCCCTTTTGATCCGTATAAATTTCTTGGCCGCATCCTGCTCCGCAATACCCGCCGACTGTAACAGGAATACGAACGGCCCGGCACTACCATCCATAATAGGTACCTCCGCCGAACTCAAATCAACGTAGCAGTTGTCGATACCCAAACCTGCCATGGCCGAGAGCAAGTGCTCGATAGTGGAAACCTTGACGTTGTCTTTGACCAGGGTTGTCGACAGAACGGTTTCGCCCACCCTGTCGGCTTCCGCGGGAATCTCGATGACAGGGTCAAGATCCGTGCGAAAAAAAACAATTCCCGTATCGACTGGCGCCGGTCTGAGAGTCAAATAGACTTTTTCCCCAGAGTGCAATCCGACACCGGTCGCTCTAATGGTGTTCTTTAAAGTACGCTGTCTGATCATATGATCTTAACTATATCCTCAAAGTGATAGCTCGGATTTTGAGCGCGGATGATATCAAAAAGCCCATCACGACACCAATGCGCATTGTCCATACCAGCCCGTTCTGACCTCGAAACACTGGCCCCGTCAATCTGCCTGACGACGCAAAAATGCTGGAATATCGAGATACTCGGTGGTCTTCTCAGGTTCGAGCGTCATTTTATCGGCCACCTCGTTGCTTTGAGCGACAGCGGTTTTTTTACGCAGTACCGGTGGAATTTCGAGTTGCTGATAGTCCAGCCTGCCATCCTTGGCTTTCGTATTGTCGACAACCTTCACCGGCCGCTCCGATACGTTCGACAGACCCGTAGCAACCACGGTTACCGTCATTTCATCGCCCATCTCTTCATCGATAACCGTTCCGACAACTACAGTTGCGGAGTCTGATGCAAACTCCTCGACAATATTACCCACTTCGGAAAACTCACCCAGGTTCAGGCTGCTACCCGCTGTGATGTTAACCAGAATGCCTCTGGCTCCTCGAAGATTGATGTCTTCCAGCAAAGGGCTCCTGATCGCCGCCTCCGCCGCCTCCCGAGCCCGGTTTTCCCCGGAGCCGGTCGCTGACCCCATCATGGCCATGCCCATTTCGGACATAACCGTCTTCACGTCGGCAAAGTCGACATTGATCATACCGGGCCTGATAATCAAGTCAGCGATACCCTGAACCGCTCCCAGTAATACGTCATTGGCAGCGCCGAATGCATCCATTAGACTGGTGCCCTTACCCAATACTGACAACAGCTTTTCGTTCGGGATGGTGATCAATGAATCCACATTCTGGCCAAGCTCAGCCAGCCCGGCTTCGGCGATTTTTTGCCGCTTGCCACCCTCAAATGAAAAAGGCTTGGTGACCACCGCAACGGTAAGCACCCCCATTTCGCGCGCAACTTCGGCAACAACGGGCGCGCCACCTGTACCTGTACCGCCGCCCATACCGGCTGTGATAAACACCATATCAGCACCTTTTAAAGACTCGGCGATCCTATCCCGGTCTTCCATCGCTGCCTGGCGACCCACTTCGGGGTTGGCTCCGGCGCCGAGACCTTTGGTGACACTGCAACCTAGCTGAATAACAGACTTTGGATCCAAATCTTTCAGTGCCTGCACATCGGTATTGGCACATAGAAATTCTACCCCGTCAATTTCAGATGCCAGCATATGACGAACGGCATTGCCGCCACCGCCGCCAACACCGACCACTTTAATCACCGCTTCTTGTGGCATTTCTTCGATTATGTTAAACATTTTTTCGTCTCCTTCAATCCAGATATTTTCAAACCGGTTGCCACTAAAAATTTCCAGTGAACCAGTTTTTTATTTTTGTAAACACACTTTCCGACACAGTTGCTTTGACTACCGGCGCACGGCCCAGCTCCATCCGCTTAAAGCCATAAGTCAACAAACCCACGCCTGTTGAGTACATAGGGTTATTGACCACGTCCGCCAGACCACTGACATTCTGAGGAGAAGCAAGCCTTACCGGCATATGAAATATTTCCTCAGCCAGCTCAACGACACCTTCCATTCTCGATGTACCGCCAGTCAAAACAATTCCGGCAGCCACCAGCTCTTCATAGCCACTTCGGCGCAGTTCTGATTGCACCAAGGTGAATAATTCTTCGTATCTAGGCTCCACGACTTCTGCCAGTGCCTGCCGAGACAGGTCTCTTGGCGGCCTATCGCCAACACTAGGCACTTTTATCGTTTCATCAGCGCCAGCGAGCTGGGTCAGCGCGCAGGCATATTTAATCTTGATTTCTTCCGCATTTTGCGTCGGAGTCCGCAATGCCATCGCGATATCATTGGTCACCTGATCACCGGCAATAGGAATCACCGCGGTATGACGAATCGAGCCACCGGTAAAAATGGCGATATCGGTTGTGCCACCACCAATATCGACGAGACACACGCCTAGTTCCTTTTCATCTTCAGTCAACACAGAATAACTCGATGCCAACTGTTCCAAAATAATGTCGTCCACTTCCAGACCACATCGCCGAACACATTTTTCGATATTCTGAGCGGCATTCACGGCACAGGTCACCAGATGTACTTTTGCCTCCAGGCGGACACCTGACATGCCTAGTGGCTCCTTGATACCTTCCTGATTATCGATGACGTATTCCTGAGGCAGAATGTGCAGAATCTTTTGATCTGCCGGTATAGCCACGGCCTGGGCGGCATCGATCACTCGCTCGATATCGGCATCAACCACCTCGCGTTCACGAATGGCGACAATCCCGTGCGAGTTCATACTCCGTATATGGCTACCCGCGATACCAGCGTAAACCGAGTGGATGTCACAGCCCGCCATCAGTTCCGCCTCTTCAACCGCCCGCTGAATTGATTGCACCGTCGTTTCAATATTCACGACCACGCCGCGCTTCAGCCCTCTTGACGGGTGCGAACCAATGCCGATAATTTTCACCTCACCATCCGGTGTTTTCTGGCCGACAATCGCGACAATTTTGGATGTCCCGATATCAAGCCCTACAATCATATTGTCCATATTTTCCGTTCCTACCCCTGACGTTCGCGGCCGTCCTATCAAGCCAACGCCTGTGGCCAACAAATCTAAAAGCACGCCTCTATATAAACTTGGCTAGCTCTTTCCTGTGTCCCGGCTTTTTGTCGCACCCTCTAACCAACTGATGGCGACGCCGTTGGTATATCGCGTATCAATTTTGTCTATTTTTGCGCGTCGCTTGGCAATTAACCGGCTATACACCGCGATAAGCCGATCAACGCGTTCGTCTATTCGCTCTTTGCCGAGTTCGACTCGAATTCCCGAATCAATCATCAACGCCCAGGCACCGCGTCGCTCCAAACTCACGGCATGTAACCTGATATGATGTTCAGCCACTTTTTTACGTAATTCCGCATAGCGGACCAGCACTGACTTTGCCTGATTGTCCGGGCCGGACAAGGCAGGAAGTATCCGTTTTGCCCGTGCCAGCGAAGCACTTTCCGCCGGCTGAAAAACATGACCGTATAGATTCAACAAAGCCTTTTCATTCCAACTGGCAACGGGCACCTGCTCGACAATTCGATACTCGAGCTTGTTCGGCCAAACCCGCCGTATCGACGCCTTTTCGACCCAACTCATCGATTCTATTTCTGTTTTAAGACGATACAAGTCCAATGAAAAAAAACCTCTGCCAATCAGGTCACTCAGCTTCGCCCGCAATGAGTGTTCATCTAAAAAGGTCAATCGCCCTTTGATCTCCACATACTCGACCGGATGATCGAAATAACGACTCAACAGCTCATCACGATTGGCCGATACCGCTATCATGATCACCCCGCCCAGGCCCATCGCAAGCCATGCACGATGCCTTGAAGACCAGTGCCAAGCAGCCGGCAAAGCCCGACAGAAATTTTCTCCCCAACCGAGCAATTGACCCAAGGCTGTTTTGACCACCGCAAGCCCGGAGGTTTTTGACCGTTTTTTGACCCGGGCGCCCCGCCCAGGCTTTGCGGTGTGGCCGGCGCGCACCGAAGAATGGATCAAGAGCTTCATGCCAGTGTGGTTTCCAAAATTTTCAGGACTAAATCATCAAAGGATATGTCCTGATGCGCCGCTGCCATTGGCACCAGACTGTGGTCAGTCATACCTGGGATTGTATTCACTTCCAGCAGCCAGCTTTTGCCTTGCTCATCCTGGATCACGTCGACTCTGCCCCAACCTGTGCAACCAACGGCATCAAAGGCCTCCAACGATAGCTGTTGCATATCACTTTCTTCACGTTCGGTCAGCCCACTGGGTAACTGATATCGGGTATCGACTGACAAATACTTGGCCTGATAATCGTAAAAAGTATGATCCGTGCTCAAACCAATCACCGGCAATGCCTGACCATCCAAAATCGCGACCGTGAACTCTTTGCCCTGTATCCAGGTTTCTGCCATCACATCCTGATCAAACCGTTCCGCCCGACTAAACGCTTTTTGCAACTGATCTGCATCAACCACCTTCTCCACTCCTATGCTCGAGCCTTCATGGGCAGGTTTGACACAGATCACCGGCCCCAGACGCTGGTAAGCCTCGACCAGGTTAGCCGACGATAACAACGTATGGCCAGGCGTCGGCAAGCCGCAGGACGCCCAAAGCAATTTGGTTCTGACTTTATCCATAGCGAGCGATGAAGCCAGAACGCCACTACCGGTATAAGGCAAACCCAGTGTCGCCAAATACCCTTGAATCGTGCCATCCTCTCCGCCCCGTCCGTGTAGCGCCAAAAACACCCGGTCACAAGATCCGGCAGCAAAGGTCTTCATCGTCCGCTCGGTGATATCGATGGGTAACACAGCAACGCCCGCACGCTGCAAGGCGTCAATAACCGCTTTGCCACTTTTTAGCGATACCTCTCGCTCGGCTGATGTACCGCCATAAAACACGGCGACCCGCCCCAGGCGGGCAGCTAAGGAATCATTCAGCGCCATTGCAACCACCTATCCATTTCAGCCATCTATCCATTTCAACCAATTATCCATTTCAATTGCCTGTCGGTTTCACCTGGCAAAGCCATCCTGACAATTCTCAAACCTGTTCGGCTCCACTATGCACCACCCGTAAACAGGTCAAGCTCAACCAGTTTGGACGCAATACCACCAATATCACCGGCACCCTGGGTCACGAGAATATCCCCGTCCTCGAGCACCCCGGACAAAATCGCTGCCAACTCAGTGCCATCTCCGGCAAAGATCGGATCGATTACCCCTCGTTGCCGAATACTGCGACACAAACTTCGGCTATCCGCTCCCGGAATTGGCGTTTCGCCAGCGGGATAGACATCCAAAAGCAACAAAACATCGACCTTGGACAATACCCGAACAAAATCCTCATAAAGATCACAGGTACGACTGTAACGATGAGGCTGGTAAGTCATGACCAAACGACGACCCGGCCAGCCCATGCGAATAGCATCGATCACTGACTCGACTTCTTTGGGGTGGTGACCATAGTCATCGACGAAAAGCACCCGACCTTTAGCCGTGGCATATTCTCCATAGATTTCAAAGCGTCGCCCGACACCGGAAAAACTGGCTAAACCGGAAACGATGGCTGCATCTTCGACACCCTCATCGGTAGCGATCGCGACCGCTGCCATCGCATTGAGCACATTGTGCAGACCAGGCATCGCCAACTCGATTGACAGCGAAGGTTTGTTATCGGGCCGATGTGCGACAAAACTGATTTTCGATTCTGTCTGGACAATATCGGTAGCATAATAATCGGCACTGTCATCCAGCCCATAGGTAATGATTGACCGGGAAATTCTGGGTTGAATTTCTTTGACCACTTCGTCTGCCAGACACAGGCAGGCGACCCCGTAAAACGGCAAATTGTGCAGAAAGTCGATAAAGGTTTGCTTCAGTTTTTCAAAATCACCGCCGTAGGTATGCATATGATCAGCGTCAATATTGGTTACCACCGCTGCCATTGGCGTAAGGTGCAAAAACGATGCATCGCTTTCATCGGCCTCGGCAACCAAGAACCGGGAGGCGCCCAGTTTTGCGTTGGTGCCTGCGCTGTTCAGTCTGCCACCGATAACAAAGGTAGGATCTAGCTTGGCTGCACCAAAAACAGAGGCAATCAGGCTGGTGGTGGTAGTTTTGCCATGGGTACCCGCTACCGCAATACCATGCCGGTAGCGCATAATTTCAGCCAGCATTTCCGCTCTCGGCACCACAGGGGTACGCTGTTTACGCGCCTGCCTGATTTCCGGGTTGCCTTCATTGACGGCGCTGGATACAACCACCACATTGGCGTCAACAACGTTATCTTCAGCATGGCCGATAAAAATCTGTGCGCCCAATCGTTCCAGTCGTTCCGTCGTCGCACTGGGTTGCAGATCCGACCCGGATATTTCGTAGCCCTGATTTAGCAACACTTCGGCAATGCCACACATTCCCGCACCGCCTATGCCGACAAAGTGTATCCGTCTGATTCGCCTCATTTCCGGGACATCGCACACCAGGCCCGACTGGTTTGCCAATTCAGTCATTACATGCCTCCTCACAGACATCAGCTACCACTGCCGTCGCACCTGGCCAGGCCAGTTCTTTGGCCCTTTTTCCCATCTCTGCAAGCGCGTGTCGGTTAACTATCAATGATTTCAATCGGCTGGCCAGCCAATCAGCTGTCAATGTCGATTCCTGCACCAGTATCGCGGCATTTTTTGCCGCCAGATAATTTGCATTCGCACTCTGGTGATCATCAACCGCGTAAGGAAACGGGATCAATATCGAGGCCACCCCCATAGCCGACAGCTCGGCTACGGTCATCGCGCCTGCCCGACAAATCACCAAATCCGCCCAACGATATGCTTCTGGCATAGCCTCTATAAATGGTTCGGGCTGACAAGTCACACCACTCGCCCGGTAGGCTGCCTCAGTTTGAGCCAGGTTTTTTTGGCCGCATTGATGGCGCACCCGAAAATCAGCCCCGTCAAGCCGGGACAAGGCTGCAGGCACCAACTGGTTGATTGCCATGGCCCCCAGACTTCCGCCCAGAACCAATAAATTCAATGGCTTCGATGAACCCGTAGCCTGCCGTTCGTCGGTTGCCAATTCACCCGACAAAAACCGCTCTCTAAGCGGATTACCGGTCACCTGATGATCAACACTCTGGCCAAATGCGCCCGGAAACGCGCAGAGCACGCGCGTGGCCAATTTCGATAACAACTTATTGGTCATACCAACAATTGCGTTCTGTTCGTGAATCACCAACGGTTTGCGCAACAACCAGGCTGCCAAACCGCCGGGGCCACTGGCAAATCCCCCCATTCCCAATACACAATCAGGCCGCACCTGTCTGATTACCCGTATTGCCTGCACAACAGCCAGCAACACACTAACTGGCGCCTTCAATAAGGCGAGCTTGCCTTTGCCTCTGAGCCCTGAAATACGAATAAGTGACAGATCGATATCGTTTTCGGGTACCAGCTTCTGCTCCATGCCATTGACGGCGCCGAGCCAATATACTTGGTGTCGCCGCGCCAGCAAGGCTTGCGCGACAGCAAGAGCCGGAAATATATGCCCGCCTGTGCCACCAGCCATAATCAGAAAGGTCTTTCTGTCAGCCAGCACATTCATCGCGCACCACCCTTGGATTGATTTGCTCGACAAGCCCACTTTCTCTCCAAATCAATTCTCAATAAAATGGCCACGAGCGCACAACTGACAATCAAGCTACTCCCGCCATAACTGACCAAAGGCAATGTCAGCCCTTTGGTTGGCAATAAACCGCAATTGACGCCAATGTTTATAAATGCCTGAAAGCCGATAAGAATCGACAAACCATACGCGAAGTAAGCCGAAAAATAGCGCCCGGCAGACTCGCACAATCGGCCGATTTGCATACTCCGACACACCAAAACCGCAAACAGACCGATGACAAAAACCGAACCGGCCAAACCAAACTCTTCCGCCAGAATGGCGAAAACAAAATCGGTATGGGCTTCTGGCAAGTACATCAATTTTTGCACACTGTTACCCAAACCGACGCCTGCCCACTCACCCCGACCAAATGCGATCAATGCCTGAGTCAGTTGATAGCCACTGCCAAATTGATCTGCCCAGGGATTGACAAAAGAAATGACTCGCTGAAAACGATAAGGCTGAAATACCACAAGTGCTGCCGCCAACGCACTGGCAAGCATCAATAACGAGCCGAATCGGACTAACTTGGCACCACTTAAAAAAATCATCCCGAACGCAGCGGCCAAAATAACGACTGTTGCGCCAAAATCAGGTTCCATCAACAACAAAAAGGACGCGACGAACATCACCCCTATCGGCTTGATAAAGCCCCACCAGGACGACGCCACCTCATCATTGCGTCGCACCAGATAACCGGCGAGGTAAGTGATCAAAAACAGCTTCGCCAGCTCAGAGGGTTGAAAATTCACCTGGCCCAGACCAATCCAGCGAACACTGCCATTGACCTCCCGGCCAACAACCAAAACCAACACAAGCAGAGCCAGTGAAACGAGCAATAGCAGCCAACCACTGTGATACCACCAGGCAATGGGTACGCGAATGACAATAGCGGCCACCGCCAGAGACAGACACAGAAATACACCATGCTTCATCGCATAGTAAAAAGGACTGCCGCTTCTTGCTTCGGCAATGTCAATCGATGCCGACGTAATGATAACGAGGCCGATATAGAGCAATAGAACAGCACAGCCTGCCAGCCACCAATCCAGGTCATAGCCGGGCTTGGCTGGGCTTGAGTCAATGGTCGGCGTGATGCTCATAGCGTATTGACTATCTCCACAAAACTGTTTCCCCGCTGCTCATAATTTGCAAACATATCGAAACTCGCGCAGGCCGGAGAAAGCAACACCAGATCACCCGGTTCAGCCACGGTATTCGCTCTTGACACGGCCTCCCGCAGCGTGGCACAAAAGGTAACGGCCACTCCTTCTGCGACCGGCGCGATCAATCCGGCATCTCTTCCGATCAGGCAGACTTCTTTGACGTATTGATTGATCTTGCTTTGCAGTGGTGAGAAGTCAGCCTCCTTACCCTCACCACCGGCGATTAAAACCAGCTTGCCGTCGATGGTCTCGCCCAGACTGGCGATAGCGGCACAGGTGGCGCCAACATTGGTGCCCTTGGAGTCATTGATATAGTCGACACCGTGAATTGTCTTTACCCATTCACAACGATGCGGCAAGCCGGCAAAAGTCTTCAGGGTCGCAATCATATCGTCCATAGGCAATCCGGCAGTATGGCCCAACGCAAGCGCAGCCAGAGCATTGCTAATATTGTGCTTGCCACGCAGTTTCATCTCTTTGGCGGGCAACAAAGGCTTGTATCCATAGGCTAACCAGGTTTCTTTTTTTTCAGCAATCACACTGAATTTCTTTAGCCCGGGATGACCTGAACCATAATGTATTACCTGTATTCCCTGCGTTATCAAGGGTTGGGTCAACGGTTGATCATCGTTCACTATCGCATTCTGACACCCCAGGAACACCCGGTGTTTGGTCGTATGGTAAGACTGAATGCTGTCGTAACGATCCATATGGTCTTCGGACAGATTCAATACCGTTGCCGACATGGCGCCCAGCCTTCGGGTGGTCTCGAGCTGGAAGCTGGACAACTCAAGAATGTAGAGTTCAATCGCGGGGTTGAGCAAATCAAGGGCAGGTGTTCCGAGATTGCCACCGATCGCCACTTTGGTACCGGCTTTTTTGGCCATTTCACCAAGCAGTGTGGTCACCGTGCTTTTGCCGTTAGACCCGGTAATAGCAATGATGGGCGCTTCGGCGACACAACTGAAAATGTCGATATCGCCGGTGACATCGACTCCAGCATCGATTGCCTGATTGATTTCCGGATTGGCAATAGAAACCCCAGGACTGACCACCAGGCTATCGGCGCTGCACAGGTAGTCCGCATCGAGTGAACCGAGACGCAACGGAATATCAGGAAATTCTGACTTGAATTCCGCCAGCCCAGGTGGTTGTCGCCGCGTATCCGCCACCTCGACATTGGCCCCCTGCCTAAGTAAATAGCGTACACAGGACACACCGGTTTTCCCGATACCGACGACGATCTGTTTTTTGTCAGAAGCGATCAATTGCATTGCATTTACGACCATTTTTTGCTGCCACCCGATTCAGTTCCATGTCCTTTTCTTAGCTGATTTTTTGTCTTACCTGACCTTCAAGGTCGCCAGACCAACCAGTACCAATACCACAGTGATTACCCAAAACCGGACAATGACTCGTGGCTCCGGCCAGCCCTTCAATTCAAAGTGGTGATGCAACGGTGCCATGCGAAAGATTCTTCGACCGGTAAGTTTGAAAGAAGCGACCTGAAGAATCACGGAGATGGTTTCCATAACAAATACCCCTCCCATCACGAACAACACCAACTCTTGCCTGACAATCACCGCGACGACACCCAGTGCCGCGCCTAGAGCCAAGGCCCCGACATCACCCATAAACACTTGTGCCGGATACGTGTTGAACCACAAAAAACCCAATCCGGCACCGACGATGGCACCGCAGAAAACAACCAGCTCTCCAGCACCCGGCAAATGAGAAATATGCAGATAACTGGCAAATTCAGCGTGGCCGGATAAATAAGCGAATATCGCCAAAGCGCCCGCCACCATCACGGTTGGCATAACCGCAAGGCCGTCCAGCCCGTCAGTCAGATTGACGGCATTGCTGCTGCCGACGACCACCAGGTAGGTCATCAGACAAAACCCGACCGCTCCCCATTGCCAGCCCCATTGTTTGACCACAGGAATAATGAAATAGGTCTCTGCCGGCAAAGAAGCGGTAAAATATAAAACGATAGCCGCACCAGCGCCAAATACCGATTGCCACAGATACTTCCAGCGAGCCGGTAGCCCCCTTGGATTTTTTTCAACCACTTTTCGATAGTCATCGACCCAGCCAATCGCACCAAACGACAAAGTGACCAGCAAGGTTATCCAGACATATCGGTTACTTAAATCCGCCCACAGTAAAGTGCTGGTGCCGATTGCCACCAGGATCAGCGCACCACCCATGGTTGGCGTGCCGGCTTTACTTAAGTGCGACTCAGGGCCATCATCGCGAACTGACTGACCAATCTGATAATGACTTAACCGCCGGATCATGGTCGGGCCAATAACGAGAGACATACCCAATGCCGTCAGCACGCCCATAATGCCCCGCATGGTGAGATACTTAAAAACACCGAAAGCACTGAAATAGTCGGAAAGAAACTCGGCCAGCCAGACTAACATCTGTATTCTTCCGTCATTTTTTGTTCCAAACTCTTTATTACCTCTTCCATACGAGCACTTCTGGAACCTTTGACCAGTATCGTGGTCAAAGGTTGCTGTTGTACGATCGAAACCAGCTCTGCGGCCAATTCAGCCTTGGTCTCATACGCGGCCCCAATACCTTTGGCGGAACCGGCCTGAACCGACGCGAACTGACCTACCGCCATCAACCGGTCAATACCCTGGTTCAGCGCCGCTTCACCTACCAGTGCATGCAAGCGTTCCGCTTCCTCACCCAGTTCGGCCATATCGCCAAGTACCGCAATGCGATGCCCTGGCTGTCGTGACAATACTTCGATAGCGGCTTGGACCGACGCCGGGTTGGCATTGTAACTATCATCGAACACCCGCATTGTCCCTAACTGGCGTAACTGCAAGCGCGATGCGACACCGTGAAACTGTTGCAAACCCTGTTGTATGGCATCAACCGATGCCCCTTTGGACCAAGCAGCGGCAGCGGCAGCGAGCGCATTGGCAACATTGTGAAGCCCGGGCACCGGCAGCGCGACAACCACGACCTGACCGGGGAAACACAGGTCAAAACGCACTCCAGACTCGGCGTTTTCAATTTGTCGTGCCGACACCGATGCATCCGCTTTTCCCTCTGCACTAAATGACACCACTGGCGTCTCCGCCAGAAAAGAGTGCCAGACCTCAAACGCCGGATCGTCCCTGTTGAGTACAGCGATAGCTGACTTGCCAAGCGTCGTCAGAATTTCTCCCTTGGTTCTGACAATCGCATCCTTGCTGCCGAACCCCTCCAAATGGGCCTCACTTGCGTTAGTGATGATTGCCACATCCGGCCGTACCAATTGCGTATTGGAAAGGATTTCACCTTCGCCACTGGCACCCAGTTCAATTACCGCAAACTCATGTCGAGCACCAATTTGCAGCAAAGAGACCGGCACACCAATATGATTGTTCAAGTTACCCTGGGTATAAAACACCGACCCCGATTGGCTCAAGATACCCGCCAGCATTTCTTTTACTGTCGTTTTACCGCTGCTGCCGGTGACCGCGAAAGTCAGGCCGCCAAATTGTTTCCGGTTATTCGCCGCCAAAGCCCGCAATGCAATCAGGGTGTCGGCAACCTGGACTTGCGCTAACGGCGTATCACTGACTTCAGTTACCAATGCCGCGCAGGCCCCTTTTTGCGCCGCCTGCTCGACAAACTGATTGCCATCGAAGTTCGGGCCGGTCAAGGCGACGAACAAGTCACCCGATGCCATCTGACGCGTATCGGTCGAAATAGTTTGAAAGCGGCCATCCTGCCCCTGCAAACGACCGCCGGTAATCGCGGCAAGCCGGCTAAAAGAGCAGGCTTGAATCATACGCCCCTCCAATTGGACAATACCTCACGGGCAACGGTTGAATCACTGAATGGCAAACGTTGGCCTTTTATTTCCTGATAGTCTTCATGGCCCTTGCCAGCGATCAAGACTATGTCTTCCGATGTCGCCTGGTTAATGGCGAGCGAAATTGCCTGTTGGCGATTTGGTTCGATCAGACACGACTCTAGTGAACCCATCCCGGATACGATTTGTTCTATAATGGCGGCCGGGTCTTCTGATCTGGGATTGTCCGTCGTCACCATCACCCTATCGGCAAATTTGTACGCCACCGCCCCCATTTGTTGCCGTTTTCCGTCGTCCCGGTCACCACCACAGCCAAACAAACACCAGATTCGCTTGTCACTGTGTGCTCGCAATGCGGTCAACGCATTGTTCAATGCCTCCGGGGTGTGCGCATAATCGATCACGACCAACGGCTTCGGGACCGAATCCGATTGTTCCAGCACTTCCATTCTGCCCGCTACCGTCTTAAGTTTCTGCACAACAGGCACGATATCCACCATGGCGATCCCGATATTCAACAATACGCCAACCGTTGCCAACAGGTTGTAAATATTGAAACGCCCCAACAGATTGACAGAAAACGGATAACGCTCGCTCTGCCACACCAGGTAGCCACTCATTCCATGCCGGCTAAAACTGAGCTGTTGTACAGTCAGGTCGACATCGGGATTCTGCATGCCAAAACGCAGACACTTGTGGGCTTTGACTCGGGGCATGATTCGCTGGCAGTACTGATCATCGGCATTGATTACCACCCAGTTCAGCTCGCTGGCTAACATAAGTTTGCTTTTTGCGGCGAGGTACGCCTCCATCGAACCGTGGTAATCCAGGTGATCTCTACTCAGATTGGTAAAAACGGCCCCGTCAAATTGCACACCATCAACCCGTCCCTGTATCAAAGCATGGGAAGACACCTCCATGCTGACGCTCTGCCCGCCAGCGTCCGAAATAGCCCGTAAAATTCGATGAACCGCTTCCACATCAGGCGTGGTATGCATGGCAGGTTGCAACGCGCCAACAATGCCCGTCCCCAGCGTTCCAACTATGCCTTGTGGTTTCGATTCAAGCTCTGCCAAGGAAGCGGCAATAAAATGGGTGACCGACGTTTTACCATTGGTGCCGGTGACACCGATAACAGGCATCGATCTCGACACGTTACCATAGACACGAGCGAAAATATCGCCCACACGGGAGCGCAGACCTTGCACCCGAAATACCTGACAACTGTCAGTGCAATACGTTTTATCGCACATATACTGGCATGGCAAAGAATCGTCATCGATCAATACCAGTGACGCTCCGCGGTCAATCGCATTGCGAACATAGCGGCAAGCGTCGGTGTGCACCCCGGCCAACGCCAAAAACAAGCCGCCTTGCACCAGACGCCGCGAATCCTGGGTCACACCGGCTACCCTATCGACACCGGGTACGGATATATCGAGGATACCTTGGAGCAAGTCGAACACGGCTATCGGTTTTTGGCCAGAACTGGTATGACTAGCCATTTCGCTCTCCCAAATTCTTGACTTTATCTGCATCTGACAATGCTTCCAGCCTCGCCTCAATTTCAGTTTCTCTGGTCACTGTATCGGGAGACACATTCAAAACTCTCATTGCACCGTTGGCGATCCTCGAAAACACGGGGGCCGCCACCTCACCACCGTAATACTCGTCGCCCTGAGGGCCATCGATCACTATCGACATCACTATTCGAGGTCTATCTGCAGGCACGATTCCTGCGAACAAGGCCTTATACTGGCTGTCCTGATAACCGTTTCTGCCAACACTATGTACCGTTCCCGTTTTGCCGCCTACTGTATAAGCGGGCACCTGAGCCCGGGTTCCGGTGCCGCCTTTCGCTACCACCTTCTGCAAAATCTTTCTGACTTGGACGGCTGCCTTTTTATCGACGATCTGCTCTGCTTCCGAATCGCCAGCATTGGCCAATAAAGATACCGACTTTCTAAGCCCATCATTGGCGATAACCTGATAGGCTTGCGCCAAATGCAATGCGGTGACATTCAGGCCATAACCATACGACAGTGTCGCCACCTGCAAAGGCTGCCATTTGACCGGGTGCGGCAATTTACCTATGCCTTCGCCGGGGAACCCGGTACCCATGGCCTGACCAAACCCCAACCGATAGAAGATGTCCCAGACCTTTTCACCACTGATAGCCAGCGCAATTTTCGTCGTGCCCACGTTGCTGGATTTGGCGACAACAGTGGCCACATCTATCTCGCCATAGTTACGGTGATCACGAATTCGCTTATGCCCTATTCGCAACAGACCGGGGGACGTGTCTATTTTGCTCCATGGCGCATATTTACGTGTTTCCAGCGCAGCCAGTATTGTCATTGGTTTAACGGTAGAGCCTGGCTCGAACACATCAGTAATGGCTCGATTACGTAAACTGTCCACATTCAGACTGTGACGATTGTTCGGGTTGAACGAAGGCTGATTCACCATTGCCAATACCTCTGCCGTATTGGCATCCAATACCACCACACTGCCGGCTCTTGCCCTGTGCGCCTTGACCACGGCTTTTAACTCCCGGTAGGCGATATACTGCAATCGCATATCCAGGCTAAGCTGAATATCGCCACCCGGTTTGGATTCCTTGATTAGCGCCAAATCCTTTATCACATTACCTACGCGATCTTTGAGTACCTTCTTTTTGCCCGATACGCCTTTCAGCCAATCGTCATATGCCAACTCGATCCCTTCCTGGCCAAGTTCATCGATATTCACGAAACCTACCACGTGAGCGGCCACTTCAGCCGCTGGATAGAAACGTTTGTAGTCTCTCTGTATATGAATGCCCGGCAATTTAAGCGCTCGCACTTTTCGAGCCAGGGCCGGATCGACCTTTCGTTTCAAATAGACGAATTCCCGCTCGGCATTTTGCTTCAGTTTTCTTTGCAACCATTGACGATTGACCGACAAAAGCTCACAGAGACGGCCAATATCATCGCCGCCGACCTGTCCCACCTGCATCTCCCGGGGACTCATCCAAACCGTTTCAACTGGCGTGCTGACCGCCAGAGGTTCGCCATTGCGATCACTGATCATGCCCCGATTTGCCAGAATTTCCTCAAACCTTATCGCGCGTGCCTCTCCTTGATTGATCAGAAAATCTTTCTCGATAACGTGTAGTTGCACTAAACGGTAGGTCAATAAAACGATAGCGAACGCCATAAATGTCATAACAAATGCATAGCGCCAAACCGAGAAACCTCTGTTCGGCGCACCATTGCGGCTTGTGTTAGAAACTGTGTCAGTCGTCATTTTCTGATTTGAATCGTATCTTCGGTTCGAGGCGCAACCATGGCCAGGTCTTCGCGCGCGATCTGTTCAACCCGTCCCTGGGCACTCAGCGCACTTTGCTCCAGTAATAACTGACTCCATTCAGCCTGATAAAAGTCCCGTTTTTCCTGAATGATTTCCAATTGAGAATACAATTCTCTATTGATATGCACAGCGTAAACCGCAGAAAAAATACACGCGCTGAGCACCACCGTTAAGCTCAATGTGATCAATATGTTTTTGTTAAATAGGGCAAACAACCGCCGCCAAGACGAGGGATCGACATCGTTAACCGTCACTTGCTGCTGAACAAACGCCTTAGACATTCCAACATCAATAAAAAACATACGCCACCACTTGCGAATTCAGGTTATTAAAACCCCTTTGTTATGTCACCCGAACCGATCGACCGTCTGCCATCTCGTCCGACCTCAGCCTGTGCCCTTCTCCGCACCCTGCCTATCAACCCTGTGGCTGATTCGCGGAGGGCCAATCCGCCACTTTCTCTAACGTCCTCATAATCGCGCTGCGTGCTCTGGGGTTGACTTCCCGCTCCTGCCGCGATGGCTTGATTGCCTTGCCAACGAGCCGAAAACCGGTTTCCAGCTCAGTTGCCTGAATCGGCACGCTGCGCGGCAATGGCTGGCCTCTGACCTGATTACGCATAAACCGCTTTACAATTCTGTCCTCTAAAGAGTGAAAACTAATTACCACCAGCCTGCCCCCTTTGGCCAACAACTTGGTCGCCGCTGAAAGCGACGCTTCCAAATCAGCCAACTCGCGGTTCACTTCGATACGTATCGCTTGAAACGCCCGTGTCGCCGGATGCTTGCCCTTTTCCCAGGCAGGGTTGGCTTCGGCGACAATTTTCGCTAACTGCCCGGTGGTCTCTATCGGCGCCATTTGCCGACTCGTCACAATCGCCGAAGCCATTCGCCGGGCAAACCGTTCCTCGCCATACTCGCGCAACACCCGGATAATTTCAGACTCATCAGCTGTTGCAATCCACTCTGCAGCGGTAATACCTGATTCGGTGTCCATTCTCATATCCAAAGGTCCATCGCGCAGAAAACTAAAGCCCCGTCCAGCATCATCGAGCTGCGGCGAAGACACGCCCAGATCCAATAACACACCATCCAGCGAGCCAATCCCCAATTCAGCCATTCGTTCCGCAATATTGACAAATGCATCATGGACAATTTGAAAGCGGCTATCAGTATTCGCCAGCTCTTGCCCTGCCGCTACCGCTACAGGGTCCTTATCGAACCCGATCACTCTTGAAGCCGAGTCCAATCCGGCCAGAAGTTTTCTGCTATGACCACCTCTACCAAAGGTACCATCGACATACACACCTTTTGGCTTGAGAGTCAGCTGTATCACCGCTTCTTGCAACAGCACTGTTTGATGTTGATTGTTTACCAAAGGTCGTATCTCTCTGCCAAATGAATGAGCTGACGCAAAATAACTGATGTAGGCTAAAGAGTGAGACTACGCATTTCTTCCGGCATTTCGTCATCATCAGAATCATTCAGCCAGGCATTCCACCTATCTTCGCTCCACAGCTCAAGTTTATTGCCCTGCCCGACAAGATTGACTTTCTTTTCCAGGGAACCATATATCCGAAGAGCAGGTGGCACCAATATTCGACCGCTGGCATCCATCTCGATTTCGTACGCATGCGCCATAATAAAGCGCTTCAGCTTTTTCGATTTTTTGTTTGTATCCGGTAATGCTATGATTTTAGGCAGAATTTCTTCCCATAGAGGCTGAGGATAAATGATTACGCAGCAGTCATCGGGGCTCGCTGTAATCACAATATGACCAGCACACTTGTCGTTAAGCTCCTCACGATTACGACTAGGAATAGCAATCCTTCCTTTCGCATCCATATTGATCCACTGACTTCCTAAAAACACAACATCTCAGCTTTGACCCAAGCCACCTCCAAATCACCACTTATCTTGACAAAAAAATCACTATTACCCACTTTTATCCACTATTACCCACTTCTACCCACACTATAGGAATAGCCAAAACACAATGCAAGGCCAAGAGCGGACAGAATCGGTAAAGAATCCACTACCAAGGCAAAATGTGACAGAAAAACAGCAAACAGAACAAAAGAAAAGAAAGCAGAAAAAAATAAAAATCAATAATATACAAACACTTTCACGAATTTACATTAACTCTAAGATTATTTTTCGATAGATATCAGTTTTTTTAGATTCGATACAAAATCGGAATGGATAAATGATCAAAGCCAAACTTTGCGTAATGCGTGAAGAGAAATCAGGGAAACAACAGGGCATATCGACAAAGCGGCCCCAGCTCACCAGAGAAACACAAAAAAACCCTTATAAAAAACTGTTTTATAAGGGTTTTGAGTCCAGCCGATAAGCCGGGTTCTGTCGTGGACAGTCATTCCTCTAGGACATATGTCACCCTATGCCTCAAGCAACCTACCCGAATCCGGTGCGGGTCACACCAATGGATTCCTATTTGGTCTTGCTCCGAGTGGGGTTTACCATCGCCACACCTGTTACCAGCTGCGCGGTGCGCTCTTACCGCACCCTTTCACCCTTGCCGGCTCCAGCCCTGTGATCAAGTCGCAAAGCCGAAACGTGGGCGGTCTGCTCTCTGCTGCACTTTCCGTAGGCTCACGCCCCCCAGGCGTTACCTGGCACTCTACCCTATGGAGCCCGGACTTTCCTCTCCCCGAATCAATCGGGCAGCGACTGCCTGGCGAACTCGTGTGCAGCATACCCGCGAAGCCACAGGAGTGCAAGCCACCCTAAACGTCATTAGTATCTGCGGATTATCACCCAAGTCTCAGTCACTACTTGGCGCTTCTTTGGCCTGGACGCCAAACTGATAGTACGCCTTCTTATGACCACCGTAGTGTTGCGCCACAATCGCCGCCGCCTGCTTGAGCGGCACATAATCGACTAAATGCAACAGCAGGGACTTTGCTTTTGGATCTAGCTCCACGCCGGCGGACTGATAACCCTGTATGACCAGAACCAACTCCCCTTTGCGCTGGTTTTCATCAAGCTCGACAAGGTCGCACAGGTCATTGACCCTGCCCTTCAGAACGGTTTCAAAACGCTTGGTGATTTCTCTGGCGAGAACCATCTCTCTATTATCACCAAACACGTCTCTGATCGCTCGTAGCGCAGCCTGAACACGATGAGGCGACTCGTAAAAAACCAGCGTTCTCGCCTCCTCCTTCAGCGCTTCCAGCTTATTTTTTCGTGCAGCAGGTTTTGCCGGTAAAAAACCTTCAAAGCTAAATCGGTCAGTCGGCAAACCGGAAACGGACAACGCGGCGATCAACGCACAGGCACCGGGCACCGATTTGACTGGCAATGAATTCGCTCTCACGTGGTTCACCAGTAAGTAACCAGGATCCGATATCAAGGGTGTCCCTGCATCAGAGACCAGAGCGATTGACTGGCCACCGACAATCCGCTGAACAATCTGCTCCGCTTTTTGCGACTCGTTGTGCTCATGCAGCGACATCAATCTGGTCGTTATCCCGTAATTATCAAGCAAACGCTTACTGTGCCGAGTGTCTTCAGCCGCAATCATATCAACCCGACCGAGCACCCAAAGGGCCCGCAAACTAATATCTGCCATATTGCCAATCGGCGACGCAACGATATACAACGCGGGTTCAATGGGCTCGCTCAGCCCAAGTGAAGAAAAATCAATCAAAAAGAACTCCAATTAAAAAAACGGTCAATTGGTGGCAGTGACGATACCGATAACAAACAGGTATAATCTGCGATTAATCCAAATTGGCTCGAAACCAAAACGGCGTCCAGGAGACCTGTGAAACTGATGAAACGACTCAATCCTATTCTACTCCTCTGCATGGCTTTCCTGCTTTGCGCGTGCTCGACCACGCCCTCGACACCGCAACCGCCTTTACCACCCTCCGACGGCATTGCCGGCCAGACTCGCACAGTAGAAGAATTAATTCAACAAGCCAACAAGTCAGCCTCACTGGCTTACTCGTCAAAATTAAAGCTACAAGCGGCGCAAATGTTAATGGAGGAAAGGTTACCGGACAACCCAAACCCGAAGCGGTCATTGGCTGTTTTTTTGCAGATCAAACCTCAATATTTGTCGCCCAACGATCTACAGCACTACATTTTACTGGGACTGAAACTGGCGATTGACCAGAAAAAAATAGAGTTAGCGCAACAACTTCTGGGCATGGAAAGCGGTCAGTTCGATCGCACTAGGGTGCAACAGCAAGGCAAGTATGCCGACCTGACTGCCCAGGCCATGACTCTGGCTGGTCAGTACTTCGAGGCGGCGGAAAAACGCATTTGGGCGGCAAATTTGTTCAGTGACGAGGAATACTGGCAGAATCATGAGTTGATCTGGAAAAACCTCCGGCAAGTACCTTTTGAACGACTGGCCAGCACTCAAGCAGCCCAGGCAAACGACGAGCTGGCTGGCTGGATCGCGCTAGCCAAAATCATCAAGCAAAACGCTTTCAACCTGGATCGGCAAATCAACGCGCTTACGCAATGGCAGACAGACTGGCCGGGGCATCCTGCGGAGCAGCGACTGCCAGGTGAACTGAACCTGCTCGTCTCCTTACCCAGCCTGCGCCCAGAACGCATCACTGTCGTTTTGCCACTGTCCGGCAGGCTGAAAAACGCCGGCAAAGCCGTCTTGCAAGGTTTTCTGGCGGCATTTTACAGCGACCCTCACAGGACAACCAGTCAGACCCGGCTTGCTGTCATTGACACCAACAAATCCGGCGACATCAACGCACTGATCGAAGCCATACAGGCAAGCACTCCGGAGCTGGTCATTGGCCCGCTTAGCAAGCCTTTGGTTAGCCAACTGGCCAGCTTTCCCGGCTACAATATCAAAACCATTGCACTCAACTACACTTTACCCGAAGACCTGCCGGCTGAATCCAGCATTTTCCAGTTTGGTTTATCTTTTGAAGACGAATTCAGTCAAATCGCGAAACGGGCATGGCAGGAAAACACGCGCAGGGCGCTGCTTTTCTGCCCGAACAACAACTGGGGCCGACGAACCTGTAACCAACTGGAACAAGCCTGGCGAACCCAAAACGGCATTGTCGCTGACATTCAACTATTCGATCCGAAACAGCAGCACACTTCATTTATCGAAAAAGCCCTGAAAATAGATGAGAGTAAAGCGAGGAAAAGAGAACTTCAGTACATTCTCGGAGAAAAACTCGAGTTTGAACCCAGACGAAGACAAGATATCGATGCCATTTTTCTTATCGCAAACCCGGTAAATGGTCGACAAATCAAACCGCTTTTATCTTTTTACTTTGCTGGCAGCTTACCTGTGTATGCAACATCCAGCATTCATTCTGGCAAAACCGACTTAACTAAAAACCGCGATCTGAACAACATCATGTTTACTGAAATACCCTGGGTGTTGACGCAAGCCAATCCAATGAGGGAGATGCTCGAACGAGCATGGCCAAAACTGGCAGACAAATACACCCGACTTTTTGCCCTGGGCACAGACGCCTATTTGCTCTCTTCTCGACTGCCACTGCTCGAACGACTTAGCGACATTAACATACCAGGTAACTCGGGATTACTGAGCCTCGGAGCAGACCAGCAAATACACCGCCAACTGGAATGGGCGAAGTTTGAAGCGGGAATCGTGAAACCAATAACAAACGAACAAGAACAAAACTAACACCGGAAACCAGGGAACGGGCCGATGCGAGACAAAGGGCAACAAGCGGAAACTATCGCTGAAACGTTTTTAATGGCTGCGGGTCTAGCGCCAATAAAACGCAACTATTATTGTAAATGTGGGGAAATCGACTTGATCATGACTGACCAGGAGTCACTGGTTTTCGTCGAAGTGCGATACCGAAACAACACTGACCACGGGACACCATTGGAAAGTATTACGATCAGTAAGCAAAGAAAAATCATACGCACGGTAAAACACTATCTCACAATACACAACTTATGGCACAAGCCGTGCCGAATCGACGCAGTCGGTATTCATCAGCGAAAAGATGGCTCGCTTCACTATGACTGGCAAAAAAATGCAATCTACGAGTAGCGTTTGCAATTCAGGAGAGCTGCCCGTATGACTCCAAAAGAGAGAGCCGACCATTTGCTCAAAGAGCACCTGGAGCTGATGATCAACTGTGCAGACGAATTGAGCGACAAGATCGCAATGTTATCAGAAAAAGTCACCGAAACACTGTTGGCTGATGGCAAAGTGTTTACCTTGGGAAACGGGCCCTGCGCACCGTTGGCGGATATTTTGGCGAACTCGATGATAGATCATTTTGAACGGGAGCGGCCAGGCTTGCCAGCCCTATGCCTGGCAAACGAGCATTCGATAACCTCTCAGTACGCAAAAGAAAGTCGATTCAACGAGCTTGCGGCTCGTAAAATCAGAACACTGGGTACAGAGAACGACGTATTGATCTTGTTATCCATCGAAGGAAACTGCAACAACCTGGTGCAGGCGATACAAACAGCTCATGACAAGAGAATGTCAGTCGCTTTGATTACCGGCCCTGATTCCAGCGACTTGTCTTCGATAATGGATAGCAACGACCTGGAAATCTGCCTGGGAAACAGTACTAAATCCCGTATTCTGGAATTTCAGATCATTAGTATCAATATTTTGCTGGATCTTATCGATTGCGCTCTATTTGGGCCACCCATGCATAGTTGAGAGGCCGTTGCAGATCAGCCCAGACTCCCCCCCCTACTTCCGAAAACTCACCTGCCGGAATCAAACCCGAACTACTTCACCACCTTCAAAGATGGCTTTTTGTCTACTCTCTTAACATCAGGTTTATCGGGGTTATCCGATGGGTCATCGGGGCCAGGCGTACCAGGCTCTGCGCCAAACACCATACCCTGACCGTTCTCTTTGGCATAAATTGCCATAACGGCCCTGATCGGCACATAAACTTGCATTGGAACGCCACCAAACCTGGCACTGAACTCCACTGCATCATTGGAAATAGACAAAGCCTTGACAGCAGATGCGCTAATATTCAATACAATCTGCCCGTTGGAAACGTAGTCTGAAGGCACTTCAACACCACTGACGCCGGCATCAACCACCACATACGGGGTTAAACTATTATCACATATCCATTGATTCAATGCTCTAAGCAAATAAGGACGACTCGGTGCCATATCGATGCCTCAGGTATATTTTCCCGGATAAAAACCACTTAGCCTCTGATTTCCTGTTCAAACTCACTGAGACTCGCCTTAAAAGATTCCCTGCTAAAAAGTCTATCCATATACTGCTCCAATGGCTTGCCCGCCTTTCCAGGAATTTCGATACCCAACAATGGCAACCGCCACAACAGTGGAGCGACACAACAGTCTACCAGGGTAAGGCCTTCATTCATAAAGTAGGGTTTTTCAGCAAACAAAGGGGCGGAGGCAATCAAACTTTCTTTCAACTCCTGTCGAGGCTTATCGACATTGACACCTCTGGCGCTACCTGCTTCAATCTGATCGGACAAACACAACCAGTCTTTCTGGATTCGATGCATCATCAATCGGCTTTGGGCTCTGGCTACCGGATAAACGGGCAACAATGGAGGATGAGGAAATCTTTCATCCAGGTATTCCATCATAATATTTGCTTCATAGAGCACGAGCTCCCGGTCAACCAGTGTCGGCAGCTCATTGTAGGGATTGTGGTCAGCTAACTCCCCAGGTTTATCGTTTGGATCGACATCGATTATTTCGACAGCTACCCCTTTTTCCGCAAGAACAATTCTTACCCGATGACTATAATGGCTGGTACCATCAGAAAAAAAAGTCATTGATGACCTTTTTGTCACTACTCCCATTAGAATTCCTCTGTTAAAAAAAAATCAAAGCGCTTGCAACAAACGCTTTGATTATTGACGATTACGGCAGAAAAAGCACTACTTAGTGAATATCTTTCCAGTATTCCTTGTTCAACAAGTACACGAAAATGAATAGAAACGCAAGAAATACCAGTACATAGGCGCCTATTCGATGACTATCCAGTTTTGACGGCTCACCCATATATACCATAAAACCGACCAAATCCTTTATCGCCTTGTCATAATCGCTTGCAGAAAGGCTACCTGGTCGCGAATACTCTTTACAACCACTACCACCGACCAATTCACCGGTTAGCGTGTCAAACTGTTTTTCCACACCGAACGCAGGCTTGTGAGCACAGACACCTTGCAAGCCTTCCAGCACATGCGGCATACCAACATCTGGAAAGATCGTATTATTGACACCGTAGGGTCGCGAATCATCTTTATAAAACGCTCTCATATAGGAATACAACCAATCCGCTCCACGCAAACGCCCCTCCAAAGTCAAATCCGGTGGTGGGGCTCCGAACCAGGCACCTCCTTGCTCTGAAGAAAGTGACACCTGCATCAACTCACCAATTTTTGCGCCAGTAAAAATCAGGTTCTTTTCGTATAATCCCGGCGGAATATCCAAATCGGTCGCGACACGCTCATAACGCGCATATTTCATCGAATGGCAACCCATACAGTAGTTAGTGAATAGCGCAGCGCCACGTTGCAAAGACGCCTTGTCTTCCAGGTCAACGGTGAGGTGATCAACCGCAACGCCACCACCTGCCGCCAACGCCAAATTAGAAAAAAATGTAAACGCAAGCAATTGCAATAGTCGAGTTGTCATCCGGTAATCCTCTCTGGCTCTGGTTTGGTTTTTTCCATTTTGCTATACCAAGGCATGAGTATAAAAAATGCAAAATAGATCACGGTTGCAATTTGCGCGACAACGGTTCTTTCAGGGGTCGATGCCAGAGCGCCAAGATATCCGAGAATGACGAAGCTTATTGAAAACACCAGCAACCACAACTTACTCATCCAGCCCTTGTAGCGAATAGATTTGACAGGACTTCGATCCAACCAGGGCAATACGAAAAGAATTGCGATGGCCCCACCCATAACCACTACACCCCAGAACTTGGCATCGACCCCGAACAAGGGATAAGTGACCGCTCGCAACATCGCATAGAACGGCGTGAAATACCATACAGGCGCTATATGCTCTGGTGTTTTTAACGGATTAGCCGGCTCAAAATTTGGCTTTTCGAGGAAAAAGCCTCCCATCTCGGGGAAGAAGAACACAACAATACAAAAAACAAAAAGGAAAACCACAACGCCGATCAAGTCATGAACACTGTAATAGGGGTGAAAGGGAATACCATCTTTAGGGATACCGTTCTCATCCTTGTTCTTCTTAATCTCGACCCCGTCAGGGTTATTCGAACCAACTTCGTGCAATGCCAGCAAATGGAGCACAACCAAAGCCAAAAGAACGATTGGCAGTGCCACTACATGCAACGCGAAGAACCGGTTCAGGGTAATGCCGGATATCAGGTAATCACCTCGAATCCACAGAGCGAGATCTTCACCTACAAAGGGTATCGCGCCAAAGAGGGAGACAATAACTTGAGCTCCCCAATAAGACATTTGCCCCCAGGGCAGTAAATAGCCCATAAAAGCCTCAGCCATCAGACACAAGTAAATGGTCATACCAAAGATCCACACTAGCTCGCGAGGTTTGCGGTAAGAGCCGTACATCAACCCCCTGAACATGTGTAAATAAACCACAACAAAGAACGCCGAGGCACCAGTAGAGTGCAGGTATCTCAATAACCAGCCATATTCCACATCCCGCATAATGTATTCTACGGATGCGAAAGCACCCTCTGCGGAAGGATTGTAACTCATAGTCAACCAAATACCGGTCAACAGTTGATTAACCAACACCAACAGCGATAAAGACCCAAAGAAATACCACATGTTGAAGTTCTTTGGAGCATAGTATTTGCTCATGTGGCGCTCGAAAGCATCCACTACGGGCAAACGAGCATCAACCCATTCGATCAACTTTTGCATTATGCCCCCTCCTGATCGAGACCAATCATGACAGTATTGTCATCAATATAATAGTGTGGAGGAACGACCAGGTTGCTTGGCGCCGGAACACCTTTAAACACGCGACCGGCCAAATCAAACTTGGAGCCATGGCAAGGGCAAAAGAAACCACCCTTCCACTCTGCACCCAAATCGGCGGCAGCCACTTCAGGCCTGAACTTAGGAGAACACCCAAGGTGTGTACAAATACCCACCATGATCATATATTCAGGCTTTATAGATCGCTCCACACCTTTTACGTACTCGGGTTGTTGTGGTTTTTTGGAAAGCGGATCAGCAACCACTTCGTCAAGCTGACTGATTTGATCCAGCATTTCCTTAGTGCGCCTGACAATCCAGACCGGCTGCCCCCGCCACTCAACAGTAACCTGCTGACCAGCCTCAATCTTACTGATGTTAACTTTGACTGGGGCACCAGCCGCCTTGGCCTTGGCACTTGGATTCCATGATGCCACAAAGGGCACCGCAGCACCGACCATTCCGATACCGCCGACCACGGATGTTGCACCAACCAAAAATCGGCGTCGCCCCTGATCTACATCACCATTGCTCATACAGGCTTCTCCTAACTAGAGATATTTACCTAAACTCACCAGATAAAATGAACTTAGAACCATAGACTAAATCGGCACAAATAGTAATGAAATTAAACCCTACTTACAAGGTGGATTAGTCAAATTGAGCTGATATGAACCATTTTCTGGCCACCACTGGATTCACGTCAAAATCAGGCACGCAAAAAAAAAGCCCGGCTGAATACACAGCCAGGCTTCGCAGACTTTTCTACTAACCAGTACTATTAACGCTTGGAGTATTGTGGCCGCTTACGTGCCTTACGAAGACCCACTTTTTTACGTTCGACTTCTCGAGCGTCTCGTGTTACATACCCAGCTTTGCGTAACGCAGGTCGCAATGTGTCATCATACTCCATCAGCGCTCGGGTAATACCATGCCGAATCGCGCCGGCCTGACCAGTGGTACCACCACCGGACACTGTCACTTTAATGTCAAATTTATCAATCATATCAACCAATTCAAGCGGCTGACGAACCACCATTCGAGCGGTTTCCCGACCAAAAAACTGATCAAGTGGGCGATTGTTAACAACTATATTTCCTGTGCCAGGACGAAGAAACACCCTTGCAGCGGATGTCTTGCGTCGACCTGTGCCATAATTTTGAGCTACAGACATATTGGCCTTCCGTTATATATTCAATTCTTGTGGTTGCTGTGCTGCATGAGGGTGCTCCGATCCCGCATACACTTTAAGCTTGCCAAACATTTGACGACCCAGCGGACCTTTGGGCAACATACCTTTGACTGCCAACTGGATAATACGCTCCGGTGCGCGATCCTTCAGCTTGTTGAAGGACATCGTCTTCAAGCCGCCGATATAACCGGTATACCTGTGATACATTTTGTCATTGGCTTTGTTACCCGTCACGGCAACTTTTTCAGCATTCACAACAACGATATAATCGCCGGTGTCGACATGAGGAGTGTATTCAGGCTTATGCTTGCCCCTCAGGCGACGGGCAATCTCGGTTGCCAGTCTACCGAGAGTCTTACCTGTAGCATCCACCACAAACCAGTCGCGTTTTACGCTTTCCGGCTTTGCACTTAACGTTTTCATCAATTCCCGCCTCTAAATACGATCGCCTCCATACCGCAGGTCAACGTCGAACCAGCCTGCCATAACCCTACCTGCTAAAGAGTAATGATTACAGTAACCAGCTCATCGACCTCAACAACCAGGTACTTTTGGAAGCCCAATTGTCTTCAAATCATTTATCGCCAACATGGAACACTGGGGCTGTGTCCTGGCTATGCCAGCTAAAAAAATTCAGGGCGCGAAGTATAATTAATCTATTTTGGAATCACCAGCCCTTTTTCGCTTTTATTTTATTAACTCTTGTTGTAACAACTCAAACTCGCGCACCAATGGCCTCGGAGCGTTGCAGTTAAACCAGCGAAAAGAGCCTATACGTATTGGTTAGTAAAGACGCCTGGAGCAACTGGACAGGCTCTTTACGTAAATGACAAAGACAGTGAAATACCTGTTTTATCGACAGCGGAGTATTGACCTCGCCTTGATGGCCAAAGGGCGGCATATCAGGTGAATCCGTTTCCAATACCAGTGATGAAAGTGGTAGGCGGGCAATCGCGTTTCTGGTTTTACTTGCTCTGGGGTAAGTAATGACCCCCCCCACACCAAGATAAAAACCCCGCTTCACAAACTGCATGCCATCTTGAACGCTTCCGGAAAACCCGTGTAGCACACCACAACCGGTATATTTTTGGCGTTTCAGTATGGCCAATACGTCACTGTGGGCTTTGCGGGAATGAACGATAATCGGCAAACTGTGCTTCACGGCCAGCTCGACCTGCCCTTCAAACAGTGTTACCTGACGCGCCCAAAAAGGGGCACTCCTATCCAACCCGATCTCTCCGACTGCAATTACCTGCCGCCGACTGCCTAGCGCTTTATCCAATCGATCCAGACCATCATCGGGATGCGCATCGATAAAACAGGGATGCATCCCCAACGCAATAGAAATTTGCGGAAAACGGTTTGCCAATGAACATAGCCTTGGCCATCGATCAACTTCTACACCAGGAACGACAAACCTCTCGATGCCCTCGGTTTGACAAGCCAATAGCAATGACTCCAGTGTTTCAGTCAAACACTCAAAATCCAGGTGGCAGTGGCTATCGATATAACGCACAAATTTCAATGCTCTCGCGTTTTATGAAAAACAATATCCGGATATCGTTCTTGAGCCAACTGCAAATTTACCATGGTCGGAGCGATATAAGCGAGAGAATCCCCCCCATCCAAAGCCAGATAATCCGCGCAACGCTTCTCAAATTCCACCATTTTTTGACCATCGTCGGCCGTCACCCAACGCGCAGTCGCCACATTCACCGGCTCATAGATAGCTTCAACCTTATATTCTGACTTCAGCCTGCTTACCACCACATCAAACTGAAGCACGCCAACCGCACCCACGATCAAATCATTGTTTTTCGCGGGCCTGAATACCTGAACCGCGCCTTCCTCGGACAACTGAATCAAGCCTTTTTGCAATTGCTTGGTTTTGAGCGGATCTTTCAGCCTGATTCTACGAAACAGCTCGGGAGCAAAGTTCGGGATTCCCGAAAACTTGAACAGCGGGCCGGAGGTAAAGGTATCACCAATCTGAATGGTGCCGTGATTGTGCAGCCCGATAATATCGCCGGCATAGGCGGTTTCGACCCGGGAACGATCCCCTGCCATAAAGGTCAAGGCATCTGCGATGCGCACGTCTTTTTCCAACCGAACATGCTTCATCTTCATACCCTGCTCGTAGACGCCGGAACAAATCCTTAGAAAAGCGACACGATCTCTATGCTGAGGATCCATATTTGCCTGAATCTTAAACACAAAGCCCGAAAAATCCTGATCGTCTGACTCGACAATGCCTTTGTCTGTTTCCCGAGCTAAGGGTTTCGGTGCCCAATCAACCAAGCCATCGAGCACCTGATCGACACCAAAATTACCCAGTGCTGTACCAAAAAATACCGGAGTCATCTCGCCAACCAGAAAAGCTTCCAGATCAAACTCTGGACACGCCCCTTTGACCAGCTCTACTTCTTCTCTCAGTTGCTCGGCATAATCGCCAATTTCTGCATCGAGCTGCGGGCTGTCGATCCCGCGAATCGATCTGACTTCCTGAATGGTATGCCCCTGACCGCTGGCATATAGCAGCACTTCATCCCGCAATAAGTGATAGACGCCTTTAAACTCTTTACCCATACCGATAGGCCAGGTAATAGGCGCACAATGAATATCCAGCACATTTTCAACTTCATCCAACAGCTCGATCGGATCTCGTGTATCGCGATCCAGCTTGTTCATAAAAGTGATGATAGGTGTCGCCCTTAGTCGGGTCACTTCCATCAGTTTTATGGTTCTATCTTCTACTCCCTTTGCGCTGTCGATAACCATCAGACAAGAGTCAACGGCGGTCAATGTGCGATAGGTATCTTCAGAGAAATCTTCGTGCCCCGGCGTATCCAGTAAATTCACCAGGTAAGAGCGGTAGGGAAACTGCATAATGGAAGTGGTCACCGATATCCCTCTTTCTTTTTCCATCTCCATCCAGTCAGACTTGGCATGCTGGCCAGACTTTTTCCCCTTTACCGTGCCCGCTTTCTGAATCGCCTTGCCGAAGAGCAACAACTTTTCTGTGATTGTCGTTTTACCTGCATCCGGGTGCGAAATAATAGCGAAAGTCCTACGCTTGTTGATTTCATTGAGAAAATCTTGGTTTGCCATGTATAAATTCTTTTAGTTTGTACACGGATTTGTACACACTTTTGGAAGTACTCTTTTTTCAGTTCTTCGCTTGTCAAATCCGTCGTGTTAATCGCAATTGGCCGCTATTTTCGCTGATCTTGACTTTATAAACAATGTGAGCTTACGGCAACCTTGCGTGACTTATTCGGGTTATTGTGCTTCCGCCTCAACCTACCTTTCCGCATACACCCACGGTAGCCATTGCTCTGGATTCGCTTTGACCTGATCCCGGTTTCGCTGTAAATCGGTCAAATACTCGAACAGATTGACATT
>PDWJ01001515.1_pt1 | contig 31661 bp, 25 predicted proteins | sample 1430881 | NCBI WGS metagenome assembly PDWJ01 (sample SAMN01162460, study PRJNA174530) | Oral metagenome, whole genome shotgun sequencing project. | biome: Marine environment; feature: Marine mammal; material: Swab sample of the gingival sulcus; isolation source: swab sample of gingival sulcus...
TATGAGGCGATTCAAGTCGATACCCGCCCAATCTCTTTCTATCTTAGATTGCTTTAAGATGTTACGGAGCTGGTGTGGTCAAACATTGGGACACCAGTGCAGAAGAGTATTCTAAACTGCCTGTTGATGAGCAATCTATTAAATGGAAGCGAGTGCTATAGAGCTACTGACAACCACCAGGCAGCCTTTGAGTTCTCCGAAAGAACAAAACAGTTAAACGGCGGTTGCCGCATCAGGAGCCAGAAGTTGGGCATCTGAACAATTACCTTATTCCTAAAACCAGCTGTGAATTCATGGAAACACTGGCGGATACTAATTGCTGAAAAAATGCTGAAATTCGGCCTGAGCCGATGCACTCACGGAAAGAATTGGAACGAATGGACTTGCCTGAGAGTATCATAAACTGGACTTGAAAGGGTTTCCCTTCAGAGCCAATGGAGATATATTCAGGCTCTGAAAGGTGCCGCAGAACAGAGCCGGAGGTTTCTAATAGGTAAAGCACGAACCCTCAAGGAAACCGTTTCCGGAACTCCGGTTCTGGAAAAACAGAGCCGGTTTCTTGCCTGCGGCACCTCCTTTTCAGGAAACATGAATACATCTGCTGTAATCAAAGAACTCTCCAGACAGTTCAAAATGAAAAAGGCCAGCCATCTCAGCTGGGCAGTAAGGTTTTCTGACGGAACAGAACTGAAGAATGACGGTGGAGAATCAGGCTCCGGTAACTGCATTCTCGAAACCATGAGAAACATGGACGCAGTGGACTGCCTTGTTCTTGTAGCAAGATGGTATGGAGGAAAACACCTGGGCGGGCTCAGGTTCAGAATATACCGTGAGACCACCCGAAAACTCCTGGAAGCCCATGCAGAGTAAAGCAGCGGAGCTTTTGCCCTGCCGCAATACATTCACAGAGCATTTCCTGATAACGATAATGTTCCTTATCACATCTGCAACGCTTCCCTGCACCTTCACGAAATAGAGGCCGCTGAAAAGGGCATCGGTATTAAGGTCAAAGCTGTGGCGCCCCTTCTCCAATACCTGATTACAGGGAGCCTGCACCAGCCTTCCCTGAATATCGTATTTCGTTTGAATTGGCCAGTATGTTCCATGAAAGACAGGCAACGGTAAAAGCAAACTCGTCGAAGTAGTTCTGACCGGCATGGGCCGCAGGAAGAGAGCGCTGTACCTGTTCTGATTGTCTTCGTTGAGAATGCTCATTTTTCATGTGAGCCGCTGCAGCCACTGAGGACCTCAACAGACTGCTGTGCCTGGTTTGTGAGTTAAATATTCGGATTTATTGTTTCAGAGAAAAGATCCAGAAAAATCGGGCAGATACCCTCTCTGTAAGAAACAACAAATCTGCTGCTCACAGAACTGAGAGAGTAGTACACCGAAAGGGGCTCAAAACAGGAAGCGGTTCAGGCATAGCGAAGGAAGAGGAAGAAAAACCGCCGGTCTGCACAAGATGCAGAGTACTTCTGAATACATTCACCGGCGTGATGTCAGTGGTAATGCCGTGCCTTCCCCTGAAGCCGCCACAGCCATAAGCAGGAACACTGCTGTGGAAAATCTCATTCACTGCATCCATTTACAAGTACAAAAAAATGATGCATAAAGATATGATTCATAAAACAGCCGGCAAAGATGCCTGAAACTCCAGCTGGATTTACCGAATAAAGCACTGTATAATAGATATCAAGTACAAAAACTTAACCTTCAACTGGATTATTAGCAAAAGAATAATTAACAAAACAACAGCTCCTGCACTCGACAAACAGAGCATAGAGGCAGCTGCCGGTGTAACACGATATACCAAAGAAAATGCAGATTACACAGTTGAATGAGATGAAATATCTAAAGCCTTTATATCAGGATGATGATACTGCTTTCTGCCTGCAGTATTCTTTCCGTACTGAACAGCATTCTGCGGGCACCACTGAAGACATGCCAGACAGGCTTCGCACCTGTGACCCCAAACTGGTTTTCCTTCAGAGAGTTTAACATTTCCCACCTGACAGACCTTACTGCAGAGACCGCAGCTGTTGCAGTTATCATTCACTTGAAACTTCCTGTCACTGCCTGCAGCATGCCTTGACCACAGACGATAAACCGCATTGAAGAAAAAACGGCTGATCACAGTTCCTTTCTCAACAGGCATTTTCTTTTTTTCAGCAACTATACGGCATATCTCAGCAACACGAACAGCTGCAGCATGGAACATCTTCCGCTGCTGTTCAACCGGTATTGCCCCGTGCCATACTATGTAGTTGGATGGCATTTTAATGATAAATCCTGATGAAAGTACAACATTTTTCTTCGCCAGGGTTTTCTCAACCATGGAGAGTGTACCTCCTGCAGAACTACCGCAGGTACATACTGCAAAAACATAGGTATCAGGGTGCACAACAACCGATTCAAGAAAACGCATCACTACAAGAGGAGGCCCCCATGCGTAAACAGGAAATACTATTCCCATGAGATCACCGGTGACCGAAAGATCTTCACCTTCTGCCTTAGCCATGGGAATTAGTTCTGCACCACCTGTGCATTCGGCTATACTTCGGGCAATCTTCAGGGAATTGCCTGTTCCGCTGAAGTGGTATACAGATGCAGTCATGCGACCTCCGCCTTTACAGCAGCCAGACATCTCATATCAGAATGATCCATGAGATAAGCTACTGCATATGATATTATGATACAACAGAGCACTCTCAGGGAAAAGGTACTTTTTTTATCAAGTTCTTTTTGACCTTGTCAAGCACTGTAAAGGGTTCAGGTACAGATATTGTATAGCTGCAGCCGGTAAAAAAATATCGGGTTTCAGGTTCCATTAAAGAATTCTCCACAGCTGGTAAGGATAACCACCACAGCCTCTGCCGCACTAAACATTAAGACCATGCTCCGCATTCAGCACATACCGAACTGAAGGAGCGGCATTTTGTTTCAGATTCATCTGAAAAACCTGCTTCACGAACTCACCTTCAGCTGCCCGAAAATGAGAATCTTCAATATGCGCTTCTTGACTACCCTCCAGTTTACTTGAACACATCACAAGGCCTCTGACGCAGAGGTGCATCTTCATCTGGACTGGCTCGAATCCCATTGACAGACCGCTGTCACCCTCCTGACAAGAGGTATAAATACAGGAACGGTGCAGGCAGGCTTGAACGCTGCTTATGAGCATTTCTGCAAAAATGAGAACCGACACTGGTGTCCCATCATAAGTCAAAGAGAAACAACTGGTTGGGATTATTATTGTTCGCAAGTTGAAGCTCAGTATTCGTAAATAGCTGCTGTATATCATCATAACAAAATGGTTACACGCTCAAAACCTGTAGAATGTTGTAGAGGCTGAACCTCTCAAGGTGAAGGCGTTTTCGCATGAGAACACGAACTGCCCCGAATGCATGCCTCATGTTGGGACGGCAGTGAAAACCGATTCATTTCTGTTCCCTGCTTCTGCCTGATCACATGAGAGCAATCAGCCTGCCTGCACAAAAACTTCATGAGTTCCTGCCTGTTGCCTTTCTGCATTATACTGTATTGCTTTCAAATCTGATTCAAGGTAACAGAAAGGAGGTAACTCAGTGATAAGACCGGCAGAAAAAGAAGATGCCTTCGCTGTGGCTTCAATTCATGTAAAAGCATGGCAGAGGGCCTACAGAGGGATAGTTCCCGACAAATGGCTGGACAGCCTCTCAGCACCTGCCAGAGAGGCACGCTGGAAAAAAATCATTTCTGACGGTACTGAAACGGTTCTCGTTGCTTTAAATGAAAACCACTGCACTGTCGGCTGGGCTTCATACGGCCCCTGCCGTGACACAGGTTCAGTTAATGGAGAGATATACGGTATTTACATCAGACCGGAGTCCTGGCGGAAGGGTTATGGCAGAGCCTTGATGAACAGAGCTGAAACCGCCCTTCGGTCAGAGGGTTTTGAGGCGGTATCTTTGTGGGTTCTGAAGAAAAACACTCCTGCTGCAGAATTCTACCTGGCTGCCGGCTTCAGCAAAGAAGGAAAGGAAAAAACTCTGACCATCGGCGGAAGGAAGCTTAGTGTGGTGAAATACATAAAACATTCAGCTGCAGGCCCTGAAAATTCAGACCGCTGAAGACATATTGCGACACCAATACCGGTAAACCGACGAAGGGAGCTTTACAGATGACAGCAGATGTGCTTAACAGTATCAGCTTTGGTATAGGGTTAATCGGCGTGGTTGTGATAATCTGGGGTTCTCTTATTACCCTCCGTGAGTTTTTCAGCCTGGAAATCAAAAGTCTCAAAGGGCTGAGTACCTGGCCCCGTCGTATGAAGATGCGTCAGCACTACGGCTCATACATTCTGCTTGGTCTGGAATTTCTTATTGCAGCTGATATCATGCACACGCTGATGCAGCCGGAACTGGAAGAACTGGCTGCCCTTGGAGCCATAGTGGCAATACGAACCACTTTGAGCTATTTCCTCAACAGAGAAATGGAAAGCACAGCTTTTACCGAAACTGAGCAATGATTACACAGTAACTTACTCAATTATCAGAAAGGCTTTTTATCCATATACACCGGCAAAAAACAGCTCCGGACAGCAAAACCTCTGAATTGCAAAGAGAAAAGCAGCTTATGCAAATAAGAAGAAAATTGTTACCTTGCAGCAGGAAGAATGCTCTTTGAACATATTTATTCTTCACGAAGAACTCAGACAGTGCGCAAGATACCACGCCGACAGGCATGTGGTAAAAATGATTCTTGAAAGCACACAGATGCTCTGCACCGTCAAGCACATGTACGGCCAGAAAGCGCCGTACAAACCCACGCACAGAAATCACCCCTGCACCCTCTGGGCAGCTTATTCCCTTAGCAACTGGCTGTGGTTAAGGGGTCTCACCGCTGCTCTGCACCATGAGTACCGCTACCGTTTCGGCAGGGAAAAAACCCACAAATCAGCAGTGGTTGCAAGACAGCTTACACCGCCTCCTGCACCAGACAGGGGACTCACCCCGTTTGCCCAGACAATGCCGGAGAAGTACAGAATTCCCGATAAACCTGTTGAAGCATACAGACGGTTCTATATGGGAGAAAAGCGAAAACTGGCAGTCTGGACAGGCCGGCAAACTCCTGAGTGGTACATATAATTACCGGGTATATTTTCAGCTCAGAACTGATAAATTTGTTCTGCTGCTGTAAGAACCGCATCAAGGATAACCTTTTATGCAGAAAACAGGATGCATTTCCCAGGGTGAGCTGCCTCACTTGATAAATGCTTTCAAATCAAAGCATACAAATAACTTATGGCCCCTGAAAGTTACCTGAAAGCCCTACCAGCCCTCAATTGCCCTTTTCAAGTTTCCTGCGCAGCCGTCATGTCCGGTAAAAACATACTTCACCGGTCTGCTGCGAATAGTTTCAGCCAGCTTCCGAATGCTTCTTTCATTCTCCCTGGTATTCATGCTGAAAACAGGAATGAACCGGGTAAACCGGCCATTTTCAAGGGAGAGGGTATCACCTGTGAAGAGATAACAGTCATCAACCAGATAGCACATGCTGCCTGGTGTGTGACCGGGAGTAAGTATGCACTCTATCCTTTTTCCCAGGGCATTCAGAACCTGCCCATCCTTCAGTGTGGAGTACGGTACTTTCAATCTGTTACCCCTGACACTTATTCGATTTCCGGAAAATGTTCTCTTCCCTGTTCCGTTAAGCAGCACTTCCTCAGCGGCAGCCAGATAAACCGCTGCTTCTGAAAAAACAGTAACAGCCCCTGCATGGTCAGGATCGGAATGGGTAAGGAATATCTGCTTCACCTGTGAAGGAGACACTCCTGTTTTCTGAAGTGCAGCTTTCACCGGCTTGATACGCTGACCTGCGTCAAAGGCAATGTATCCGTCACCTGCTCTCAGCAGCCATAAACTCACATACCCGTCACGGATTTCAATCACATCATCCGGACAGTTACAGCTCTCTCTGCGCTTTCTTAAAGCCACTGACACAGCTGAAAATAAGAAACAGAACCAGGGCCGCAGCAAAAAGAGCAAAAAACCTGCAAGAATAACTGCTGCGAAATAAAACATCCAGCTCATATCTGCCCTGCCGCAGAAAGCATCAGAGCATTCAAGACTTATCTCTTCTTCTGAAACAGAACCATACCTGCAAGGCTTCCCTTTTCACTTTCAGAGGTATCTCCTGCAATCACTTCAAGGGCCCAGCCCAGTACAGAAAATTCCAGCAACAAACATCAACTATCCTCAACAATTCCACTAATAATAATTGAGTTAGCTCCAGAATCGCCTGTCAGGTACATCCACAATGCGTATAGCAGATCAGGTGTGTTGCGGAACATTTCCGGCTTCTCAATTTGAAGGCTGATTCGGGACTTCAGTTGTATGTTTTTTTCGATAACGACTCTGGAAACATCATCTACCAATGTTACATATTTTTGGGTCAGTTCATTATCCGGGGCGAGAATCTTTTTGACGCCCTCATCCTCAATCTTTCGGCTTCTCAGAAGTGCAAGAAGAAGCTCCAAGTGCTTACAGAAGATCGCTATCTGACCTATCTGACATCTATTCCTATTATTGATAACCTTCAAAAGGTCGCACTCAAGGAAGCCAAATAAATTTCTGGATAAAGCCCTGAGCTCCTCTTTAGTCAATTTGTTGATCAGTGTTTTGGAGCGCCAAAGGGCTATCGACAAAACCTCCATAGTAATGGATCCAGTTGGGGGGTCATTATCAACGGGGTTTATGATATGCTTTAACAGCTCTTGTTGCCATGGCAGCTCGGCATTACCGATGGCAAAAGCAATATTCCTGTGGTACCTCCGCAAAAGCTTTTTGTGCTTCACAGCCTCAAGAAGCCGAGTACCAACAATCTCGGGAGCATCCTTATGTAGACAGCACAGAAAGAAAAAAAGTTCCTCTTTAAGGGTATCCGGCATATTCTCTGACTCAATTATTGAAATGATTTTTTGAGTACCTTCGAATACTGCGTTTCTAAAATGGTCGGGCACATCTGACTCTGAAAGTGAGTGGCCATGATTCCAGATGGTTAATGTGGGAAATCTAAGGCTTTTGGACAAGAAACAGCCCTTTGGCAGCGTTCTACCTAAGGTTACATCTTTTGCAAGGAACCTTCCTTTGTTATCTTTAATTTTATAGAAGGAAAGTATTTCTCCTTGTTGGGGTAATTTCAGTGATTTTTCCAAATAGAGCGATGATTTATGAATAAACATATCATCAATAAAGCAGAAAACATTATCGTCTCCTTTATCAATCCACTTTGGAATGACCCCGCTAACACGACCATAGTAAGAGAGGTCAGCAATCTTCAATAAATCTCTTTCAATCCAATCCAGAAGGTCGGAGAAGCTTTTGCCATCTTCTTTAGGAAACTTCTGAAAATCAGACCAGCTTTTACGGGCAGGGAAATCAGGAACCGGTAAGTTTTCAAGATCGGCAGTCTCTCTCTCTGATGCGGAACGCCATTCAACCCGAATAGATTTAAAACCTGCCTTCTCTATATCTAAAGGAATAAATTTCAATTCGTATGGATCGTCCGCTCCATAGGTATAGGTCATCTTCAACTTGCAGGCCGTGGCCTTCTTCAAAGGGAATGCAGGCGATTTCAGGTATGCAACAAACTGCAGCTCCTTATTGCCTTCTCCCTGCTGCAGAGGAAAACTGTAATGCATTTGTCCTGCAGGAAGGATGAACGATTCTGCTACTGGTATATTCACAGTTTTGCCCCGCTTCGGTGTTACTGTCGCATCTTTTACCAGATAGAAATTTTCAAAGTGCCCATCACGAACAATTCTAATCGACAGCTCTGGCAGATGATCACGCCAAAGCGCTATATCATCAACTTCTTCCTGCCACTTATTGAGTGTTAACACACCTTTTGTAAGCGAAAAGCCTTTGAAAACCGATATATTTGTAAATCTGCTCAATGACTGGTCAATGATCACACTTTGTCTAAGAGGCAAAATATATATATTCTTATTTTTCTTGCTATTTAGAAATTTATTTAATTTTTTTGTCTGTACATCAGATCTAGACTTTTTTATCTTAAATATATTCTTAATGTTGAAAGGCACATGAAAAGGGTTTTTCCCATTTTCAAAGGTAAACTGGTCAACCTCTTGGAGCAAACCATCTAAACCAAATAATTGAATAACCTCTTCAGGAAAAGGACAGTTCATTTGATCTAATTTTTGTTTAATTTCTTCTAGGATATTATCATTCAGAATCACAAATGTCGGATGTCTCTCCCAATGTATTCCTCTGGTTAAAGGTAATTTTTTCTTGAGTTCATCCGATAATTGAACTGTGAGTGGGGTTACAGAAAAGCCACCATAGAAAGAGTCAATCACCAATACTTCACTATCACTACTCAATTTACAGTTACTAAATCCAGCTGATGATTGCCATGAAAAGATAGCAGCTATGCTTTTGGGCAGCGGGGTAGAGTCTTCAAAATAGAAATTAACACTTTTTCTTATTCCCTCCAGATCAAAGTCATTACCCCAGTCAGGGATAAGATAAGTCAATTTATTTGTCTTGATATAGTTACTCAATTTTTTAGTAAAAAACATTGATGCACTGCTTCTGGTGGCATCGGGCAGTGTTGATTTCGGCGAGAAGAGACTTCGCATACTTATGGTTTCAACATTAGGATGGAAAGCGATAGATTTGGTTGTTCCACAATCAATAACCTGTTTTGAGTCATCGTTTTTTAATGACCAAATCTGTTGAAGTAATCTGAACGGCAGATGCGCCTGAGAGCCTGTATTATTCGTGAACGTCGGACGGATAGAACACAGGTCAACAACAGAGCTATCTATCCGTATTGGACGACTTTGATTATTTGTCGGCGCAGAGTATTCAAACGGGGCATCTGCGACTAATGACAGTATCGTCTTCGGTATCTCTTTGAGAGTGGTTGGCTCTATTTTTAACTTCTTTTTTACGCCCTTATTTTTTTGTCCCAAGACGATCTGCTCTCTATCAACTAAGATCGATATGGTTTCCTCGTCTACGCTAATATTTATTTGCTCATTCAACAATTCAAACATGAACTGTCTGGGAGGCTTCCGAAATCCTTTTTCCAATCGTTTGGCGCACTTCCCTTTCACGGTTTCTTCAACATCAAATAGTAATTGATCGCCTATTTGAAGCTCATCAAAACGCAAACCGGCCATCAGGTCTGAAGCATGGAAGAAGCATCCATCAATGAAGCCAAATTCCCTGTCTGAAACAAGTCTATCGATTGCGCCTGAAATCTTAGTGTTCGAGTTGTCAGGAAACAAATATCCCCGGACTGGTAATTCAGGAGAGATAGCAAAGTTATCATAATCGAGTCCGACCGGTTGCTGAACTGTCCGAAAGCGACCACTATAGTTAAGTATGGAAAGGGTATTCCAATAAATGAAGCTGAGGATATCTCTATGGATTCTTTTGCTGTCCTCTGTGATCTGCTCGTCAATAGCCTGGAGCCAGAGCCAGCCATCCCAGACTTTTCGATACCGCTTATCCTGAAGAAGCGTGTTGTTAGGCGGAAGATTACCCCACTCACCGATTTCAGCGGCATCTTCAGTTCTGAGCCAGCGCTGGATGGGAACTAACAGTTCACCGCAGTTATCTTCAGTTGAGGCTGATAAAATATTCTGTCTTTCAATCAGTATTTGTTCCAGCCGAAAAAGAAAAGCTCTTAAAAGTCGGTTTTCTGCCGTATCAACACTGGTTCTCCGCCTGACAGCCTTCATATAGGGCTTGCCGGAGAGCTTCTCGCGGAGTGTTCTTCCCGGCTGACGGCTAAGCCATTGAACACTCTTACTGTCAACCTCTCTCGCAGCATGTATCGGAAGCATGGCATGTTCCCGCATTATTTTATCCCGAGTATGCTTCATGATTGCCAGAACAGCTTCTTTAGTGTGCGATACAATTCGATAGATACGATCCTTTATCTCACTCTCGGGTGAATCATCCAGCACTGTTTTTGCCACGACATCCAATAAATCGATAATGCCGGTATGGAGGGCATGCCCGGAGACAGGGTCGAAGCTCGAGACTTCTGTCAACCAGTTGCGCAGCATCAGCATCAAAAGAGCCTTGGCCTTTATCTCTTCGCAACGGTCTAAAGCCCTGTAAAGAGACTCAATAGAATCAAATACAGTGAAAGCTTTCATATCTATGATCCCTTATTTTTTTTGCAAAGTATTTTTAATTCTTCAGCTTTCTCTGGATCACATTTCATAATTTTCTTAATTTCTGTTTTAGTAAGTCTCCATAGTTCTTTGTTATTTTCTTCCGCATACTTTTTCAGTTCATTAGGTATTTTCATGACATTTGATCTATTATTTTTTGTTTTCTTAGCCTTTAAATCATTCTCATTGTCTTTTATATAATTAGCACTGTTCCAGATGAACTGACCGTAACCAAACTCACAAGCCAGATCAAAGTCCTCGATTATTGTATAGTCGTCATTCACCAGCTGAGTTCGAATTTTATCAAGGCAGTCCGATTTGGATTTACCCCGAGTTTCAATGCCGCGCAGTTTAGGCATAACCTTCTGTACAAGCTGATCTTCAAAGGCGACCTTCATTGCTTTTTTCAAGCCTGCGTCATCGCCCGTTCTCTGGGCTTCCAGCACATCGGGATAGTTGGACATGTAGTATTCGATGGATTGCCACACCCTGTGACCCAGAGCCCTGCCAACCCTGGACAACGAGGTATTCATTTCTTCAATGAAACCCTTGAATGGCAAAATCTGATCGTCATTGAATTTGCTTTCTCTGCACCACCAGCTTTCCCACAGTTTGCGAGACAACAATGGGGCTTGATCGCCCAGCGGTTTCAGCTGACGACGTCTTTCCAGAGTGGTCGGCCGGGGAAAATTGATTACAATTCCTCTATCAAGGACCTTGTCTGAGAGGGATTTGGTTGTCTCGTCCTGATTCATTGTTCCTGCCCAGAGCACATTTCTTCCCAAGGGCAGATCATAGTGCTGGATACCTGCGCCAAGCTTAACTTCAATGCTGGGCACCTCATTACCTTTGCGACCGCGCCGCAGCTCGAGCTTGCTCAGGAATTCCGCAAAATAGAGTTCGACATGGGCAAGGTTCATTTCATCCATCAATATCAGACTCATGACATCTTCAAGACCGAAAGGATAGTCATTACTTTGAGCCTTTTGGCTTTGTGCCAATAAACGCAGAACGGGCTGGGCATCGAATTTGTTATCGATGGAATTGAAGAAGCCAAGCATGGATTCCTGGCTGTCCCAATTCGGCTGCACGGACAGGCTCAAAAAGTTGATACCGCCAAAATGTGAGTACAGCCTTGGCAGCTCGGACTTTCCGGTTCCGCTCACGCCTGCCAGAACAGTTATTGGAGACCATTCTGAAGTTTTTAGTGCTGTGTGAAATGCGTGCAGAATCCGCCGTGGGAATTTGAGTCCATAATCGACACAAGATTTATTGATACCCTCCAGCCATGTTAATTCATATTCGGCATTTTCCCTGTTTTTAATATTTGACTTGGGCAAAGACGCACGAGGCAGTTCTTTTGGAATATATGGTGTTTCAATGTCCCGAATCCTAGCCTCACGATCCTGTTCACGTTCATACGCAGATTGTAAGCGCTTTAGCTCCTCAATCAACCGATTATTGTCAGCATCTACCGCTTCAAAACGTTGTTTATATGACTTATTTTCAGCCTGAAGCTCAGAAATTATTAACTCCAATTGCGATTGTTCGTGAGCATTTTTCTTCAACTGAAAATTTTCATCAGACAAAGCACTACATGCTTGCTCAAGCGATGATTGGTCTTTCTTCAATCGATCAAAGGCTTCCTGCATCTCCTGTGTTGGACGTGTGGCAAGGTCATCGCGCAGCTTTTTTATTTCCTCTTCATAGGTTTTAAGCTTCAGTAAAACAGCGACAGGATCTTCATCACCGAGTTTATGCTTCAGTTCTTCAAAGTTTGAAATGAGAGCACTACTTGTTTTGATGGAGTCTCTCAAACGGTCAATTTCCTCATTGAGCCTATCTACCTCATGCTGAAAAGATTTCTTTCTTCCTTCAATACCTTTTTTAATTTCGTCCTTGACTGTATTTCGCTCTTCATCAAGCCTTTCTTGTTTTCGTTTTGCTTTAGCCTTTTGAAATTCTAAATCTTCTACATTCAGTTCTCTATTTTTAAGTTCTTTTTCCTTGTTCTTTAAATCAGTCTCTTTTGCTTTAAGAGCTTTTTCATACTGGCTGAGTGTATCTGATATTTTTTTATCTAAAGCATTTCTTCGCTTTCTGGACTCCTCTGACAATATTTTTTCAAGAAAGTTAAATTCATTTGCTCGTTTCTCTGAAAAATCCTTTTCGAAAGCAATTCGCTTTGCAGCAAACTCATCATCCAACTTTTTTCTCTCAGCACTGAATCCTTCATCGCGTTTTTGCTCTGCCTGCGCAATAGCAACTTCGCGTTTTCTCAACTCTTCGCTCTTATGCTCCTGTTCTTTGTGGCGTAATATGATAGCATTTTCACGCTCTTGAAGTTGGGCCTCCAGCTCCTTACAATTGTTCTCACGCTTTTCCACTTCACGGAGAGCAATTTTATTCATATCAGCAAATCCATTTTCAGCCTTCAGCTCCTTTTCCTTGAGGCTTCTTTCTTTTTTAGCCAATTCACCTTCACAGATTTTTAAATCACTAAGCTGCAATTCAATTTCATTCTGCTTCGCATTAAGTTCATGCTCTCTATCATCTAACTCTTTCAATTGAATTTCAATTGCTTGCTTAAACGCTTCGCGCTGTTCTTTAATAAAATTATTTCTTGCATTCAACTCGCGTCGGATTATTTTTTCTTCCCGGAAACATATATCCCTATCCTTTTCAGCAAGTTCTTCACTCTTTTTTATGGCTATCATATTTCTGTTATCAAGATCGCTTTGTTGTCGGTTGAGTTGAGCCTGTTTTTCGTTTAATGATTTTTCCCTGATATCGAGCGCATTCTGCCAAGCCTTCAATTCAGCTTCACTTTTTCCGAACCATCCCATTAGAAAACCTCCGTTATTATCTTTAATGCTTTGAATATATTATTTTTTAACGACTCTATGTCGTCTATTGAAAACTCAGTTTGCTGTTGATTGCCGTGCCCACGCAGTCGGATCAAATTTGCGACAAAATCAACGAATGCTGGATCTGATTTTTGCAGCTCGATCAGTTCACTTTCTGACCCCAATAGGAAAACCGCAAGAAGGTGAGCCCCCAGCGTTGTGCTTAAGCCCTGAACAGCACGCCTAGTATTGTGTATAGCAACCGTGGTTAGTTCTTCAGGGACATCTTCTACAGCAGAAAAGAACCCAGTCTGAACGATTTTTTCAACCGCAGATTCCCTGATTGTGTCACTTATTGTTTCAAATTTACGATCACTTATTACATTTAAAAGAGCATGTTGCATGACTGAAGCATAGCATTTAATAATTTCGATTGCTTTTTCTATGGTGAATTTTGCTAACATAAGTTCGGAACGGATTAATTGTTCTTTAATATTTCTATTTAAATGTGAAACGAAAGCTGTTCCTAGTGCCTTTTCCAGTTCAATATTTGCCTTAAGCCTTTCCTGATTGATATCTATAATAATGGAATCTCTATCCGCTTCGCCTAAGTCCTCTGCAACATCAGGTATCAATGAAATAATCATTGGAACCGTCGCTCCAATTAGCTCTTCAAGTATTTTATCACTGATATTCAGCTTTTCTGTGCTTCCATGTTCAATTGGGTCACGGTATTTTTTCAGCCTTAATACATGCGTCAGAAATCCAGAATGATTTCTAGCTAAATGATGTACTGAGTGGTTTGCATCGCTGCTTGCTCCAGCGATTGCAAGTGCCAACAAGGGTTGAAACTCTACCTTGCAGTTTTCGATTTGTCGAATAGCACCTGGTTTGACCTGCAATAGACTCTGATTTTTTTCGTTTACTGTAAAACCAACTTTATTGGCAAATCCAATCAGCAGCTTCTCGTTATCACGAAAGCTGCCAGCAGAAAAAATCTGTTCCCATTCAGAAACCGGATTGTCCGCAACCACTTGGCGTAATGACCACTCCAGGGCTGCATATATTTTTTTAATGCCATTTTCAATCTCTCGCCTATAGTCACTCTCGTAATAAGTACTGTTAACTTCCAGATTATTAATTTTCTGTAGTGCTGATTTGCTTTCTTCAATTCTCCTGCTTATTTCGGCATACTTAAAGAATCTTTTTGGTGATTGATTGGCAATGCCTTCTGTATTGCCAATTTTATCAACAACCGCCTTCTGCTTTAAGTCAGTTACCCACTTCCGGTCCAGAGAATTAAGGTAATTGGCAAAGCTCTCAGAAAAGCCAAATCCGCATCCATCCGTGACCAGAAGGTCAGGATTGCCTGTTTGAATAAGAACATTGCAATGCAAATAAACAAGTTCCGGGTTTTCATTTACTGATATGGCTTCAGCCATTGGCACCGGAGGCGGATACTGATCGACACCCTGGTTCAAAAGGGCATACCGATTAAATTTCTTCTTAAACTCTCTGATGGCTCTGATGATATCGTTCGAGTCAGGGACTGCTTTCCAGAAAGAGTTTTTTGAGGGAGGTATCTGCCTTGCACTGACCCTCGACTTTTCATTGGTAGGATTGATTAGAAAATAAATAAATCCGTTGTCACCAATCCTTGAGATTTTCTTATAGCTCAGCTGCTCCGTGCTGACATAAGGAAGAAGCTTCCCTGAAAACAGATCAACAAATACTGTGGCTACGGTGTATTCCAGATTTCCATCTGATTTATTCTGCCACTCTTTCAGAAGCTCCTGTCCATATCTAGACAATTCAGAGCGGTCATTCAAAAGGCCGAGTTGGTTGAGTCGATTCTGGATGAAGGCCACAAGTTCCTTCTCCATACAAGTGAGCTGCGCAATCTTTTCTGTATCGCCGGATTCAATCTCTGTTATCTTTAAGACAGTTTCTTCAAACACATTGAGACCGCTCTTTTTCTTTTGCGGAAGAGAGATGTTGAAGGCATGGCATGGCCATAGAACGCTTTGTCTGGAAGCGATGTTCAGTCCATCCAATGCTGTGGGAAAACTGATTACTTTAGGACGATGATCTTTTGCCTTTCTTTTGCTAATTGGCGCACTCACAGGATCACCCCCTTTTCATGGCACAAATCATAGAAGTTTTTCAGAGCAGGAACTGCATCCACAGCTATCTGGGAGTTTACAAGAACGCCGTCTCCCACAATTGCTAAAACCTTCTTCTGACGACTCATGCTCACGCATAGACGGTTTTCCGACATGAGGTGACCAAAGACACCCCGTTTTATTATTTCGTAATCCGATTCTTTTTTTATTCTATTCTTTAATGTTGTTATATCCTGAGACCTTACCATGGAAAGAAACACAATGTCGAATTCCATACCCTGAAAGGCATCAACGGTGCCGATGCGGAGCCTCTCTTCGCCCTTTTCAAGAAAGCGGTATTCTTGACATATCTGCCAGGTTCCGTCCTGCGCCCGTTCCGTGATGCCGAATTTTTGCAGGGCTTCGTAAACAGCAAAGACCTGGGCCTTGTAAAAACTGATTATACCAAAGCTCAGGCCGGAACCTTCTTCAGATTTTATCCATTTGTTCACATACTCTGATATTACCTTGGCTTCAGATATTCTCTGCCTGCTTCGGCTTGGCAAGACAGCTTCCTTTCCTTGAGTGTTAGGAACATCTATCCAGATGGCAGCTTTGTTTTCTATACCCTGAAGGCGTTGCTCAAAGTGGCTCTCAGGTAACGGAGACCGGTAACCCTCATTATATTTTTGATAAAAGTTATTGCTGGTAAAATCTCCCAGCAGCGGGTGTGTTCTGTACTGAGCGTCCAGCGTCACTGTTCGTTTGATCTCATCCTTTTCCTCCAGTTTCTTCAGGCGGTTAAAGAGATACTCAAACATACTTTTCTTCACAAAATCGACATCAACCGGCGGGCCGGATGAATCGTCACCTTCCAAGGCTCTGGCAACCTCCTCATCAATCAAGTGAGGCAGCTGTCTGTGATCCCCGACAAGGATGATTCGTTTTTCTGCCTGAGACATAGGAATCAGCAGGTCTCTTGGACTTACCCGTGCAGCTTCATCAATGATCACCGTATCGTACTTCACCATCTCCGTTCGCTGATCATATCGGACATTTTTATTCTTTGAGCGGATGATGTCTTTCCCGACCGCCTGTTGAGTGGTTGCCGCATACACAAAGTTGTAATCCTCTATGGCCTCACGAACACCGTCAGGATTGTCTTCAAGCTCATGTAAAAACTCAGCCAGTATTGCATCCCGTTTATTGGTTGAGGTCAGCTTTCTTTCCAAAAGTTGAGAGACCGCTGCCACCAATCTCAAAACATCTTCTCTTGGTTTTTCAGTCCTGAAATCGGGCGAAGGCAGATAGTTATAGAGCAGCGCCTCTTTCAGTTCTCTGAGCTTTGAAAGAAAACTCAGCGGCTTACCACTACGCCAACGGGCCGCTTTTTCAAGAACGCTTAAATCCGGATTAGCAGGTTCATCTTCGATCTTATCCAGCAAATCTAAAGCTCTTGAAGCACCGTCGTCCTTAAAAGCTGCTTCACTGACACGCAGGGCTCTAACGAGCCGCAAGTTGGAAGGATCATTCGGTGTCAGCTCCGTCTGAAGAGAATTGATGATTTCTTCAGCCTCACTGGTGATATCCTCAGAAATCATGTCTCTGGGCAAGCTCAAAATACGCTTCATTAAACTGACTGTGTTGTTCTTCGAGGGACATAATGAATATGCGGCAAACAGCTCTGCCAGTTTAACCTGATCCTCTGTCTGAGCAATTTGAGGATTCCTGTTTCGAATATTCCGGGCGACATTGGAGCACCATTTGTTAATTTTTTCAGTGACGGCATCTTCCGTAAATTCCGAAGCACCGGACCTTCTGCCGAACTTAACTGCCGGTAGGGCATTAACACTCAGCCTCGCAACGATGTTCTCAACCGCATCATGCTGAAAACCGGAGACAAGGATCTGACCTCTTATCGACTTGGTTTTGTCATATTCCTCATTGAGCCTTTCAAGAATTGCTGTAACTACTGTTGTTTTCCCTGTTCCAGGAGGCCCCTGAATAAGAGCAATATCCGGGGTGTTCAATGCAATATCAATAGCCTCTATCTGTTTAAGAGTTGGTTCATGCTTGAAAATTTTCTCTTTCACAGAGGATGTCAAAGGCTTCAGTCCGGTGACGCGCTGTATGTCAGGGAGAATTCCACCTTCTTCAATCAGCAGACCGAGAAGCGGATTCGCACATCGCCCTTCCAGAATGGCGGATCGTGCCCGCATTCGTCTTTCTATCTGAATCTTGTCGCCATTGATGGACAGAATCAAAAACATCGGCCCAGACGGAATTGACGGCAGATCCAACTCAATACTGGTTTTTGAAAGTTTAAGAATCGGGGCATAAACAGAAGGTGGCATTCCAGCACTGTTCTTTTTCTGATCCTTTCTGGATGTGAATTCATCTTCCAGAGCTTTGCTGTAGGCTTCCCATGTAAGATCCGGCTTCTTGAGATATAATGGTTCCTCGGAAGTGATCTCTATCTCATCGCCTTCAGTAAGATGATCCGGAATAGACGATACGAAGAATTTTACTCCTTTTGTTGTCTTTTCTATCTCATGAAAATCTATTCGACCAACAGCTCTGGCCCTTGCCAGCAGCATTTCACCTTCAATTGCGCCATACTCGTCCCACTGTTTCAAGTAACTCCCGGTCTCCTTTGTTAGCCTGCTCATCGCTCCAGCGGCTAAAGCACGGATGCGACCTGTCTTGGTGTAGTCAGAAAAATGGACCTCACCCCTTGCCAAACGCAATGATCCTTCACTCTTCCGGTTATCCTTGAAGACCACTTTAGTCGCAAAATAGATGTCCTCTGACTTATCGACACTGCGTCTTTCAACCGGAATACGGACTCGCTCACCATAGATAGAGAATTCCCGGTACTTCTCCAGCACAACAGTCCCCGACTCAGGCGAGTCTTCATCCTCGGGACTATCTGCTTCGAAGTCAGCCTTGGCGGATGGGCCGCTCATAAGCAGAAAGAAGTCTTCACCGCCAACTCTGATCTTACATTTATCATTTAATACGATTCCCAGCTCTTCAACTCCATTAAAGCGAATGCCATTTCTTTTAGCCGTTGATTCTATGCGCTCATCAATGCCGATCTCAACATCGCCAATCTCAACGATTTCGCCATTGAAAAAGATGATTTTAACAAGTGCACTGCCGTCCCTGGCAACCTGCATCACCTCGGCAAGATGCGCACAGCCCCTTTTTAGATGGAAATTGAGGTCATTTGCTTTGGAAGCGTCTCGCAGTATTATGTGGCAGAGTGTACCGCCAATTCTTAGTTTGTAAGTCTGCCCACTATCATCTATTCCAATATACCCAATACCTTTTTGAAGAGAGTCGTCAGAAATTTGCGGCATTATCCATAAGTCAAAGGTGATTTCAGCATTGATATCTTTCAGTCTCATTTGTCACCTCTGCTAATCATGCATTTAACCAACCGAGGACTATTCAAATATGCGAACATCCAGAACTGAGCATCCGGCGTTGCCAGGTCTATTTTCATCTGTGAATAGACCTTCTGAAAACCACTTTGCGTGTGACTGTCAGCAGCAATGGATAAATCAGCTTTGCCGTAATCTGATTTTTTTATTAGAATACCATTATCCTTTAAAGATATAAGAACCTCTGCTGTATCCGATTCAAGCATTGAAAACTCATCAAAAACTCGTCTAGGTATAGTTAGTTCTGAACCCTGCGGGAACTCATGTACATATCTCCAGGATGGCAGATCTAAGGGTTTGCCAGGTCCATTCCATCGATAAGACTCAAGAATAATCATTGGTGGTTTGGGTTTTTCACAATATGGACAACATTCTTTATCAGCACTGTTATCTTTGTAATCGTAATAATAACTCATCTTGCAACCTGGACACTTGATTGTCATATCAGCTGCCTGGGCAAGAGATTCAGGCCAGTGATAGATGGTCGGCCGTAACCATGGTGATGTTCTTCCTGGGCCGAATGTCCCCTCAAATAAAGTGATCAGTCTCTTTGTAAGGAGAAGGGATCTGGGCAGACCGCTGTCGGTAGAGTTAGAATCGTCATCCTGGTCATCAACCCAGGGAAATAGTCCTGCATAGGCCTTATCTTCAATATTCTCATTATCATTTTCTTCATCAGCCCAGTCGCCTTCATCCGTTCCATCCACCTTTTTTCCGATGAAAGGGTGAATCAGCGAAAGAAGGTAGAAAGCCACAACCGCAAAGGCATGACAATCGCTTGAAGGTCTTCCACTGTCTTGGTTCTGCACCAGCTCAGGGGCACCGTATTTTGGTGTATAAACAGCACTTCCACCTGCGGTGATTTCAAATCGAATATTGTCGGCATCAATCAGCCAGACAGATGAGTCATCAAGCTCTTCTGAAATAAAGATATTATTGGGAGAAATATCGCCATAGACCATACCGTTACCGTGAAGGCGCGCCAACAATGATGCACATTTGTAGAGCGCATAAAGCCTGTGCCTTAGCCCTCCAGTTTTGTAGTAATGGACGATCTTTTTAGCTTCGTTCTCCTGCATTGCCGAAAGCCATGCCGGGATATCGTCAGAACCAATCTTTTCTGCAGACTTGCCATCAAGCCAGAAATGACTGAATGGAACCATTTCACTCAAAAGCTGCATCACATAACCGGAATTGTTTTGAAGCAAAGCTGCCGGTACAGATATATTAAGGCTTTCCGGCAGAGGCAGGAGCCGGACGCGCTTAAAGCGCTTTGAATACCGTTCCACCGACTCCTCATCGGTGACCGGAGTTCCGCTTTCATCTGTAACAAGTTTGATCGCCAGATCAGGGTCCTTGGTACGGAAAACAACCCCTTGCCCCCCTTGGCCGAGCACCTTGTCCTGAATGTGGACATTCTGATATTCATCCACATACTCGTTGAACCTTTGGCTCATTGGAAACCTCCTTTCTTAAACAGACAGGCAATGGTCTTGTCATCGGAGTGCCCCGGAACCGGCCATTCATTAAGCCATCTTTTAATATCCTTCCTTCTTTCTTTCTGTTTCAGATTTGCATAAGTAGAGCAGAGTTCTTGGGCAAAATTTATCTGCTTTTCAGGCAACAGATCATCGGATATACCATCCGTGCATAGCACAACTGCGTTGTATGCCGTATTATCAATCGTCTTGGTTTCCCATTGATTGGGCTTAAAATCCTGTTGAAGACTGTTTGTATAGTTTGAGAAGGAATCCTGTTTGTCCTCACTGAGGAGGAAATGATTATCTTCAGTTTTTCCAAGGGCTGCAATCATTCCGTCACCAAGGCGGCCAAGGTTTATCATTCCTCCAATCTGGATGGCGAAAAGACAGGTGGCCGAACAGTCTGATGAAGAGTACTGAGCTATTTTTACAAGCCAGTTGGCATGAATGAGCCTTAAAATATCAACGATATCTGCGTCAGGGTTATTCTGAAAACTCTTGGCAGCATCAAAAACTGCAAGACAGGCAGCTTTTGAACCGTGATCTGAATGTGGTTTGCTGCCCAGTCCGTCCGATACAACAACGACATTTCCCCATTTATACCTGCGTGCCATCCAAGAATCCTGATTGGGAATCCCGGCTTTAACATGTAAAGGGCCGATTACTGTAGCACCCCAGCTGTTCCAGAGTTGATCAAGCATCCCAATCCTCCTCCGGTTCTTCTGTCTCAGCCGGTGCAGATTGCGGAATCTGAGTCGTAGAAACTGGCGCAGTCAACTGCTCATCAGAACCAAAGATTGTGCTGTCAATCGCCGAAGCTATATTCTCCGAAAGGTAAACTGTGTTGTTTGTTGAAAGTCTCTTTAACTTTAGCATATCAGCATCGGCACCAACGGCTACAGCTCTCATTAAGAGATGGCTCTTTTTTTTCCACTCCATAAATCTATTTATGTCATCAAGATCAAATAAACCATCAGACAGGATGAGAACCCCTGTTTTCTCGCTATCTTTCAGATACTGGGAGAGAAAATCAGACAGTGCACATAGGTTCGAGGAGCCTTCAGCGTATAAGGCGGGAATATCCCGGTTGCTTTGAATAGTGACCTCGGAAATATCCTGTGCCCACTGATAAAAACGGATGTCTAAATCCGCATACTTTTCCTGATCAATGCCCCGCAGTTGAGCCGCATAACGGCACAGATTCCTCTGAAGATGGATTTTGCCCATCTCATTCATACTACCGGAAACATCAACAATGAAATAGAGGGTTTCCTTCATAGATGACGCACTCCGGTTTTAAGCATTTCTTCCAGTTGAGTGAACAGGTTCTTACCTGATACCAAGTTGAGATTCCTCGAGTCAGCAATCTTTTTTCTTACGACTTTGCTTTTGGGTGGGAAGCATGAAGCCAAAATACCTCTACCTTCAATTCCTCCAAAGTAACGGACAATATTCTGGAGCTTCATGACATGCTCGCTGTTTACATTGCCGGCTTTGCATTCAATAATATAAAGATGTCTGCAGTCCGTAAATGTAATATCAAGCTCCTGATAAGTATCCCCAAACAGGTTGTTTAGCTGTGCGCTCAAGCTTGATGAACTCTTGTCGGCATCGTCCTCTTTGAATGAGACTTCAAGACCGATGCGCATATCCTTGATCAACCCGGCATCAACAAGGGGCTGCAGTTTCATGAAGGTGTATTCTTCAAACCATCCGCCAGAGAGATATTTCGCAAAATCCGGCCACTTCTTGAACTCAAAGTGTTTAGGACCGATGCTTATCTTCACATTTTTATCTCTGCAGAGTTTTGCGTATATATTCCCTTTAAGTACTTCAAACGGCTGAAAACTTTTATTGTAGGGTACCACTTTTTTATAGAGTTTTGAAATTTTAGATCGTGCCTGCCAGAGTTCATTGGTCAGCTCTTTTCGCTTAGGTGTTTCAATTCCGGGTATATCTGACCAATGGCCAGCTTTTGAGATAAAAAGATTGTTACAGTTGAGCTGGATAAAGGTATCTACCGATTGGATCAGTTTTGTTTCAATAGTTTTGAAATTATTAAGATAAATTACCTTATTATTGAGGCTGTTAAAATAGAATGGCGTTGCATTCACTTTGCGACAGGCGGCAAGAGCCCCTGCATACATCAACTTGGTTCCACCCGTTAAGTTAAACCCGATCTTCGCATCGGCAGACATTTTCGAAATCAGATCCAGAATCGTGGACCGGACATTTTCAGGGTCATACGGGTTCACCGCAATTTCACCGTATTCAGCTTCTCCAAGAAACTGTTTCATGACATCGGCAGGGAACCCTGCGGAATTCACAAAAATGTGCTTCTTGCTTGTAAACTGGATCACGCCGAGCAGGTTCGGTATCCGCTGTTCGCCGAACAGGTGAAAAATAGCATCATACTGCTCAGATCCCCTATTTGTTGTTCGAACCTGTCTTCCATGCCATTCCAGCCACTCGTTCGGCAGGACGATTCTTTCAGGAGGTTTTCCGGGCTGAGAAGATGCGATAAGACGCTTTTTTAGCGTCGGGTGCCTCAGGGCAGCAAAAGCCCAGACGAAAGCCATAACAGGTGTCCCTGGACTCAGGTAGAGCGTAACGAGTTTTTCACCTTCAGATGTTGCAACCTCATTCAGAGATTGAGTCGCAGCCTCATAGATGCCTTCCGTGTCATTCAGGTGAGTCAGAACTACAGGGTGAAACCGCACATCAACTTTATTACCTGCATCCTGAAGTTGCGTGACAAGCCACTTATTGAAGTGATTGTGCGCAGCCCATGTATTTGAAAACAGGTCGATAAACTCTCTCGCTGCAGCCGGGTCAGAACCTTCCACATCTGCTATTTTTTGCTGAAATTCATCAGCTTTGTTTTTACTTTTATCTGGGTGCGTAAAACCGAGGATGATAACATCGGTGTAATTTTCCGCCAGCAAAGCTCCCAAAACGGGGCCGGTTGCCTGCTCAAGTCCAAGTGAGGCCCTGAAATCAGTCATTCCGTACCATGTCATTAAGTATTTTTTCATAAACCTTCCCCATTTATGTATGGACGGAACAAACTAAGCTGATTTTTCAAACGATCGGCAACGACAGCGCGATTGTCTGTTTCAAGTCCTTTGAATTTTCCTATTGCTCCACTGACGAACGAGCCGGCATCATCTTCATTCATGCAGAATCCGATGCGCATCTCAAAGAAGCCCAGCAGATCCTTGCACGATGAATTGCAGCGTTTCCAGTTATCCGCAAAGGCAATCACAAATGTCCCTTGCGGCGGACCTTCTTCCAGAATTTTTTTCAGACTCTCTTGTGCTGATGGTGGCTCATCCTTCTTTATTGGTCTAAAACTCGCCGGTCCGGAGTGAAATGCCTTGGCCGAGTCCAGTCCGTCAATAATCACGATTCTTTTTGATTGTTGTAATTCACTGGAGATTTTGACCAGATTCAGCGCAGTAACACTCTCGTGCTTTGAAACAGGTCTTTTCCCTGAACCATCAAGAAATTTTGATGCGCCCACCGGTACGATGGAACGCCCGTTAAAGTAGATGATCTCATCGATGCCATTCTGCACATCCAGGCTTTGAAGGATGGAGGCGAGCAGTCCGTCGTGGATGGCGTCGTTATAGCCGGATATCAGTAAATTCGATGACGGCCGGTTAGCCAGTGTCAGTGAGAGCGGCTCTGCTTCAAAACTCAATTTTTCACCAAGGTGCAGCTGCACTGCGTCGCAGCTTTTTGAGCTGAACCAATCAGCAGCAGGCATTTCAGGCAGTCGCGACCCATTAAATACTTTTGTCGAACCACCGTAACCACACTGTTCGGCTACATGATTAATCTTGATAATGTGATCCTTGCACACCCTTCGATCGGCAAATGGGATCAAAAACCGTTGATTTGCCGATTTTGCTCCATTGGAATTGTTAATGATTCCCTCCGGCGGGCTACTCAATTGGGAAGCCTCCCAGTTACTGTTGCCAAGAATCATCGCGGAATCTTCCTCGCTGCAGGCAAGGGCAATCCGGCAGCCGATCTGGCTTATCAACTGGCCCATGGAAAGAGACTGGATTCCTTTCAGTGTCTGGGTTGCTAACAGCACATGTATGCCGTAGGCCCGTCCCTGTCTCAGCAGCTGGTTTAACATTTTTTCTGCGGGTTCGGCCACTTGACGACCCTCAGAAAACAGTACCTGAAACTCATCGATAATCAACAGGATACGCGGGAGTTCGGCCGCTGAAGATTCTCTGTATTCATAAAAATCGCGGACAAACCGGCTTTTGAACTCTTGGGCTCGTTTTTCAAGCTCCTCGGCCAAATGCCTCAGAACAGTTACCCCGTATTCGGGATCACTCTCTGTAGCCACCAGTTTTGCCTGAGGAAGCGGAGGCGAAGCATAAACACTGAATTCCGTACCTTGCTTGTAATCCAGCAGATAGATGTTCAACTCCGAGGGTGAATATGTGTGGCAGAGGCTATGAATCAAAACATGGAGCAAGTTTGATTTACCGGAGCCTGAACGCCCGGCCAGAAGAACATGGTGTTCAGTATTCACCCCGCCAATGGAGAAAGAAACCATTTCGCCATCCGCAGTCCAGCCGATCGGCACCTGTACGCCCTTGACAGCGTCGTGTCCCCAGTAGTCCGAATTGCACCAGAGATCCGTCAGGTTCTTGCTGAATTTTGCGCTCTGTTCATATTGATCCGATACGGATGCCAGAAAATCCTTCAGATCAGAATGTCCGGGCCAGAACTCCTTTTCCTCCACAACATTGATTTCAGAGAAATGCTTGGTCAGCATCTCTGCCGGAACAATGGAATCCATTTTCCTGGAATATTTATCTATTGCTGCGCGCAGTTCTGTAAATTTACGATCCTCCAACCGACTTTCATCAATGGTCAACACCGGAAGCACGCCGCAGACAGGACCGTGTTCCAGAAGGCGACCAAGGTACCAGAGGCTTTTGGCCGTTAACTGTTCCGGCACTCCGAAAATGAGCAGCAGTTTATACGGTATGGGGTTGCTGCTGTTTGCCTCGTTGTAGGCGGACCAACTCTTGATCTCTCCAGTGAATTTATTCTGAAGCAGATTCTCGACATAGTCCGTTAACCGGGCAAGAGCATTTTCCAGTTCGTCCGACCGAGTCAGCGATCGCCGCTCAGGAAAGAGTCGTCTTACTTTCAACAGGAAAAGAAAAGGGTCCAAAGATGTACCCAATCTCAGCGGATCTGCAGCAGTAATTTCAACATTGCCTACCGGCATGCAGTGCATCAGCCGAAGCATCAGCTGGTGAATAAACGGGGGCCCTGTTGTCTGGTCAGGCAGCCAGAGAGATTTCTTAAAAGGAAAAGAGACCAACCGTGGGATATAACCTTTCCAGTTCTGATAGGTAAGAGACATGCGTCCAAACACCAGTGCGTCAGGAAAATGCGTACCTGTGTTGATATTTTCGGCTGTTAGCTCATTCAGATGCGGCTGGCGCTGGCGGACCCTTTTGCACAGAGCATCAAGATTCTTCAGGGCCGAAATCCATTCCTTCTCAAACTCCTGATTGACAGTGGCAAGCCGCTGTTTTCGAGTGTTGTAAGCGTCCGATTTGAGTTTTTCGCCCGGGTAGTCTTTCTCAATGCGGTCAACCTTTTGAGCCCTTTGAGCAACGGCATAATTCAATGCGCCAACTGCATCGAACAGGCGTTCAGGCATGGACTCTCTGCTTTTCCGGCTGCTACCCATTGCCCATACTTTCTATTGATTGCAGTTCTCCAGTTAGCTGATCAATCTCGGCGACTCGGGTCTGAAACATTTCTCCCATTTGCTGAAGGCCGAAGATGTCCTGCAAAAGGGGCTCGAAAACATCTGAAACAACAGACTGACCAAACTCGTCTCTGACTGTATCGGAAAATTTGCCCATCTGCTGTGAGGTCACATTAAACAGATCATCAAACATATGCATCCTACTCTTCGAACGGAAGCTGGAGGACAACACCATCAGCTATTAATGCCTGCTCAACAACACCTGAAACATCCGCAAATGATTCAGCCACACCGGCTGCAATAATTGTCTCAAGTTGTGGCTTGGTAATGATGTAGTCGGACTTGAAATCGTTGTCAGAGGCTCTGACCTTTTCAATAAGCAGGTGCCAGTATTCTTCCGGCAAGGACAGGGAATATTCACTATCAGTTAGCGAGATCAGTTCTTCCGTGAGCTGGTCAACAGCTCTCATCTTACCTGCATCCACAGCGTTCTGGAGCTTGGTGGAAAGATCCTGAGCCTTGCTGGTGTGGTCGCTTGGTATCAGAGCGATCTTAATTTTCATGAGTTCCTCCGATATTTGCATTAGAACCATTCACCATGTCCCAGCAGGCTTTGTCGATCTCGTCTTTAGTCGGGAGCATACCTATTAGAGGTGAACCGGCACTCCGAAGGGCTTCACGCATATTTTCTTCCTGTTCTGGAGTTAAATCCTTGATGTCGCGTGAACACACCGTCAACGACGCATTAGCTTCCTGATGTCCGCCGGACTGGAATACCATGTGCTCTTTCTGAGAATAAAGGTACGAAGCCCGGCCGCATTTCACTTCAACGGCGATAGAGCCTCCGGCCGGAGTGCTCATGCCTTCTCCACGGCCCAGAATAACCGGCACTTTGAGATCTTTGATGATCAGGTCGGTTTTTGTGAATCTGCCGTCCTCAAATGTGGTCCGAGCCTGTGTGTCCACCTTATGTCCGAGCGGACTCAGTGCCTGTTCCACAATTTTCTCGCCAAAGTAGCCACTCAGATTTCGGCGGACCTTAAGCTGAACCGCATGCCTTTCAGCAGGGCCGTTGGCGGCTTTGAGCTGGCTTCTGTAGTCGGCAATCTTAGCCCTGAATGCCGGAGTGCGCTCGGCGAGGTATTCTAAATAGTAGTGTTGCCATTCAGCAGACAGATTCAGCCGAGAATGCAGCTCTTTTGGCGTAACCGGTTTATTGGGGGCCGGCATCCATTTCAGCCATGAATAAAATTCCGTTGCTGCCGGGTGCGTATCGAGATAGGCGTTGAGAGCTGCCTTGGCGCTTTCCAGTCGGCTTTTTCCTGTTTCAAGGTGAGCCGCCGCACTGGCAAGCCGGATTGCACACTCCGTTTGAACTGTTTCCGCCAGCTGAGTTGCCCTATCAAGACACTGCCGGGCCATTTCATTTCGCTGCTCCATCCGCATCCTGTTATTTTTCGCTTCTTCATATTCTTGAACTGCTTGCTGCAATTCTGCGTGTGTTTGTGTAGCATATGCTGAAGCAGACGCAATCAACGAAGGATTGGCGGATGCAGTGGCAGCAGCCAAATCTGCTTTGGCTTGTAAATATTTTGCATTTACAGATGCCAATTTAGTACTTTTCATCATTTCGGCAGCTATCGCCTTTTGAAGTAACGTTTCAGAAAATAAACTTTCCTGTCTACACTCATTTTGTTTAATCTGAGTTTTATCAATGAAAGACTGGCATTCGTCATCCATAGAGTTATATATACTTTGAAGAGATAAGACAGCCTCTTCTAGTATTTCTATTTGTCCAACGGATATGTACGCCATTCCCCACCTTAACTCTGTAAATAATCTCTTAAACGTGAAGCCAGTGCGTGAAGATAAGGGACCTGTTCCGATGCGTTCGCCTCAAAATGAGAAAGCTGCTGTACCAGCACATTATAGTCCTCTTCAAAACTCGCTCGTTTTTCGTCCTGCCAAGTATCACCAAGGGCACCAAAGCTATGATTCAAACCGTTAACCGCTTCATTCAACATATCGATGAACTGCGTCAGAGACTGCGCAAAACGGTCAAGTTCATCAGGGTCGCCAATTGCCTGTGACATATTTAATACCTCCTAATTTTTTCTACCAATAACCGTCACTGTCGGAATTATTGCTGACCGATGGAATCTGGTTTGGATTATTTGATTTACTTCTTGAAGTTACCGACATGGTAACTTTTTGAAAAAATTCATGCAGACTCTCAGCATCATCTGAATAAAAGACCTTATTCGAGATCTTTACTTCACCTTGCTGCGCAAGATAAGGTGTATTCTCGATAAATCGACTTAAAACAGATTGATCTGCATCATCTCCGATTCCCATCGCAACGCAAAAGCATTTTGAAGAACGTCCTTCATGAACAAAATTTTTCATGGCAGGTTCCCAGTCGTCGTTTGGTACACCATCTGAAACAAGAACTACAATTGGTCGATATGCCCGAGATGGCACAATCTCCTTATCTTCAATTTGCTTTTTTGCTAGATTCAGAGCTGCACCTAAAGCAGTTTCACCAGAAGCATTCACATTGATCCATTCGATATTAGAAGCTTTCGTTGCTTTAAGGTGTACACAAGCCTCGTCTCCAAATGTGATGACGGAGACTAAAAATTCTGTTTCCATCTTCTCTTCTTCTTTAAATGAATCTATCATTTTTTTGACAGCATCATTCAGTAACTGAGTTTTTGTTGTTCCCCCTTCAACGATCTCCCATTCTTGGCCATCTTCAAATATGGTTTGTCCAGTTCTCCGAGTATTCTCTGGGTCAATTGCCATATCCATCGAACCACTCACATCCAGTAAGAGGAAAACAGGAAACGGTTTCGGTTTTAATGTTGAAAATTTTTTGGGATCAAACATTATAGATTCTCCTTTTTGTAATTACCGATACACTTATTCATAATCGGACGAAGCGGTTGTATTTCCCGCTGTATCCGACTTGACACTGCCACCGTCCAGCTTGATCTCAGACGGAGCCGGTACTGTATTCGGGTTCTTTGACTTGCTACGCATGGTCACCGACATTGTCACTCGCTGGAAAAACTCATGCAGCTGTCCGGCATTTTTCGCATAGAAAAGGTCATGGGGCGTGCCATTGATAAAACGCTTCAGAACCGTCTCATCTGCATCCCGTCCGATAGCCATTGCCATGCGGTCACATTTGGAAGAGCGGCCTTTGGAGATAAAGTCCTCCAGTGGTCTTTCCCAGCTGTCATTAGGCTGTCCGTCAGAAACAAGGACAATCGTCGGGCGGTAGGCACGGGAGGGAGTGGTCTCCTTGTCCTCGATCATGGCTTTGGCCATCTTGAGGGCTGTTCCCATCGGGGTCATGCCGTTTGCCTGCAGACCTTGCCACTGCACCTGAGATGCCTTGGTATAGGGCACCTGCAGTTCAACCTGATTGCCGAAAGTGATGACGGAAACAAGAATCTCGGTCTCCATCTTTTCTTCCTGCGCAAAGGTGTCGAGCATATCTTCTACAGCCTTGTTAAGGTTATCAATTTTATCTCCGGACATACTGGAGCTGACATCTAAAAGCAGAACTACAGGAAGCGGTTTGGCGGTCGGGGTGGTGAACTTTTTAGGATCAAACATGGATCATCCTCCTGATTAATTTGCTGGATTAAATTTCATACAATTCTCAATACTCGGAGAAAAACTCAGCAAGGTTTCTGCTCCCGACAAACACTTTGCAGACCAGTCGGCCCCGATCCACTTTGTAAGCGGTACTGAGTTCAACATGCTACCCGTTGATAAGCTTTGCCAAAGCATCCTTCGCTTTCTGCCCTTTGGCGGTGTGCAGTTCCGGAGCATCGTAACCGGCAGGACGGACTCTGGTTCCTGTTTCGCCGTTCCATTTCCACTCAGGTAACACCTCAAAGGTATCACCGTCGATAATTGAAGTGACTCTGAATGCTGACATCGTTGCTCCTTTTGCTTTTTCAACCAATTGCGTTTCTTTCTGCATCTAGTCTTTAGCAACTGGTGTGCCAAATAATTCAAAAGACTGTAACATGCTGATATTGCATATATTATAAAATCGATGTCATTGGTAAGACTTTGGTTATATTTCAACTCAGGTTGATACATTTTAAACCCCGGTTTAAAGTTTTTGTTTTGTCTGATTCAAAAACTTGTGCACCGCCTGGGGGGTTACACTCAACATTCTCGCCGCCTGACTCTGGTTGCCGTTCGCAGCCTCAAGCGCCCTCAAAATCATCTGCTTGCGGGCACTGCCGAGAAACTCATCCAGAGAAAATCCCTCGTAAGGCTCGGGCAAAACATCCAATGGATCTGCATAGGTGATCGGCTCGGTAATAAGGAGATCTGAAGCATCCAGCACCTCCACACGGCTCAATCTCACAGAGCGCTCAATGACATTCTCAAGATCCCTGATGTTGCCTTCCCAGTTGTGAGCTTGAAGACGCTTGAGTGCATCAGCAGTAAGTCTGCGCTGCCTTTTCAGTGAGCCATTTAATCGGTCCAGAATATGGAGTGCAAGCTTGGGAATATCTGAACGCCGCTTGCGCAGGGGGGGCAGTTTGATCTCACCGACATTCACTCGGTAATAAAGGTCTTCCCGGAAATTATCTTTGCGGATCTGTTTGCGGAGTTCACGATTGGTGGCCGCAATGATCCGGACATCAACCACATGGCCTCTGGTTTGACCGATCGGCTCGACAATGCCGTCCTGAAGTACCCTTAATAGTTTCGCCTGAGCAGGCAGCGGCAGTTCCCCAAGCTCATCCAGAAACAGGGTTCCCTTGTGAGCCGCATCAAACTTTCCGGTCTGATCATTCACAGCCCCGGTAAAGGCACCTTTTTTATGTCCAAAAAGAATGCTTTCAACAAGGTCCTCCGGAATCGCCGCACAGTTGACCGCTATGAAGGTGTCCTGAGGCCGGCCACTCAATGCATGGACATAGCGGGCAAACAATTCTTTTCCGGTACCGGTCTCTCCAGTAATCAGGATCGGAACAATTGAAGAAGCCAGCATTGCCCCCGTCTCAAGGGCTTTGAGTATGGCTGGATGGTCTCCGACAATCCCGAGCTGTAATCGGACCGAATCCACATCCAATTCATGATCATCAATAGCAAAGCTGGAAGATTTAAACCTGACTGCTGGAAACTCTTCTGATGCCAGATCAATCTCGCTCACGACCGGGAGATTCTTTGTCACAAAGCGTGGGGGTCTTACATGAAGAATCTTGGCAGGAATTTCTCCAGATGCTGCCAGCAACATCCAGCAAGCATGCATCTGTGGTGTGCCTGATGCTACAGAGATAAAGAAGCTGGCTTGGCTATACTCTTCTTGAATGGCATACGCATGCCTTTTCAAACCGTTAATAATATCTCGATAGATGGTTGGATCGGAAAGTCTTATATCACGAATATGAACATTGCAGTCCGGGTACAATGTATTGATTTCCTCTTTAGTTTTTCGACTGTGCTCAGTAGTGGTGGGCGTATCAATGAGAAATACATGTTTGAAGCTTCTGACCTTTAATAACGACAGGATTGGTCCTGGTTGTTCTTCACTATCTACGAAACCCTTAGAATAAGGATCTCTAAACCCTGTAAAAGTAAGTAAAATATCCATAAATCCCTGTCTTTAGGCTATGAGACTAAAATCAGTGACTAACTTCACAAAAGGACTAGGTCTTTACCGCATTTTAATGGGTAAATAATAATTTATAAATCCAACAGTCAACCTAGTATCTACTTGCATAAATCAGCGAAACATCTCTTGAGAGTAACCTGGTGCACCTTTTCCTTGGTCCATTTGAAAGGTCTGCAATCTTCACAATAG
>PDWJ01001283.1_pt1 | contig 31656 bp, 26 predicted proteins | sample 1430881 | NCBI WGS metagenome assembly PDWJ01 (sample SAMN01162460, study PRJNA174530) | Oral metagenome, whole genome shotgun sequencing project. | biome: Marine environment; feature: Marine mammal; material: Swab sample of the gingival sulcus; isolation source: swab sample of gingival sulcus...
GTAATATCTTTGGCGGGACCGATGCGTACGGTCAAGAAGCCTTCTTCGTTGTATTGCCAAATCCAAACAGCGTTCTTGGCGTTCTTGGCCATCACCAGATTGTTATTCTCGTAGATGTAGCTCGTTACTCCACCGTTAGGCAGGCGCTCCGAAGTTTTGTTGCCGTAATCATCATAGCCATAGTAGGTGCTCAATCCGAGTTTGTCGGTGTAGCGCATTACTTGACCATTCAAGTTGTATTCCCATGTCTCGCTGTTACCCAGAGCATCGGTTACTTGAGTGATATTTCCGTTTTTGTGCCAGTGCGTGGTTTTGCCTCCCATTGCATCGGTAACAATCGTATGTCCTGCTTTGTATTCAAAGAGTTCTCGTTGCAATCCGCGCTTGGTGAACCAACGTTTGATGCACTTGGGTTCTTCGTCCTTATTTTCGAAGGCCCAGTGTTGCGACTCGCCGTTCTTGTCGATCTTTTCGATCACCAATCCATTGTGGTACACATATTTCTCTTCTTGTCCCAGTGCATCGCGCACAATGGACAAATAGCCCTCTTCGCTGTATTCGTATTCGATTAGTTTTTTATCGGCCTCTAATTCTGAAACGTGTGTTACAGAAATGATGCGTTGTTGCCGATCGCGTTCCACTTTGAGTGTACGATTGCTTGAATCAATAATTTGTTCCAAGCGCGCTGATGCGTTGTATTCAAAGTTGATTTCAAAGCGGTGGCGACTAATTTTTGTGAGGTGGTAGGTATCTTTTGATCCTCCCACAAAACCAAAATGATAGTGCAGTTTTTGATCGTAATCCTCAATCACGATTTCATCTTCGTAATGAGCATAAATCACTTTCTCTTCGGTAATCACTGCTGAGTCCTCGATCGGAATGTACGGCAACTCAATGATATTTCCCGTGTGTGTTTCCCAATGAAAGCTTCCCCCTCGACGGTCGATGCGAACACGTTGATCATAGTTCAACTGCCACTTCTCTCCCATCATTGTCTTGCGATCAATGAACGTGAAGTAATTTCGTGTCCATTCCAATCCTATGGGACCATTCAAACGAAAATCTATATCGTGGAATACCGATTCGCCGGTGATTAAACTTAGCATACTTCAGAGTTTTAAATACGTGAATAAGTTAGCAGTTACAGCCTCTTTTCAATTTGGATTTCACTTTTTTGAAGAGTTTACCAGCTTTCTTCAGTAAGAATTTCAACGCTCCAGACATCATCATCTTCATGATTATTCCTTGAATATCTGGCACCTGAGGTCCTCCGACCATTACAGGCAGTCCAGCAGGAATAGGAATAGATGTGGTTGTTGGTAAGTACTTTTCTGGAGATCCTAGAGGAATCCCCACACAACTACACGTCATTAAATTAAATGTTGCACCGCTGAAGAAAGTACCATCCGATTTTACAGTCATACTACCAAAGAACTGAATTCCTTCGTGAGCAATCATTGGCATAAAACCTGGATGGAATCCTGCTCCCATTGGGATATGCTTCACGGTTCCAAGCGTTGCCATAGTACCTGCATTCGATCTCTTCTGTTTGTTGACATGAACCATTGTTCCGACCAGTGGAAGGTAGTCGAAAGGGTCCATGATGATACCCACGAACGGATGGGGCATCGGCACTGGAGCCGGAGATGGAGGAATGGTCACCATGTGAATGTCCACTCCCATGGTTATATTCAGGTGTTTCGATGCTAATAACATAATTCGTTCATTCTGTGGTTAATATTGATTGGTACATTTCTTTCTGAGAAGCATCTTTCCAATGTTCTCCCCAGATATCTGTAGCAAACTCATCTATTTCATCTATCAATGGCTTGTTCTTCTCATCGTACGCATAATCATACAAACGATTACAAATCAAGAGCATTGATGTAAATTTCAATTGCAATTTGTCGTGTGTTTTGTACTTCTCGTAGGCTTCTTCCGTTAGATCGTACGCCGCTTTTGTGTCGTACAACTTTTCTGACATGATCGAAGCCTGACGTTGCGACTCCAAGTACATTGCCGTATTCTTTTGCCTCAACGATTCTTCCGCCGACTTCATGAAACACTCTCTGGCTTCTTCGTACTTTTTCCTGTATAAATAGGCTGCTGCCTGAAAATTATATACTTGAAGCATCACAGCTGGAATGGCCACATCTTCTTCTACTGCTCCTTCGAGTGCTTGTTCCTCTGCAGATTTAAACAGGCGAATCGCTTCTTTCATTTTTTTCAGTTGAAAAAAGGCACTTCCGTAGGCAAGGTAAATTGTTGCGACAATACTTTTAAGTCCTGTCTTTTCAGCAATTTCTACACCTTCCTTTCCCCATTTATGAATATCGTCTTCGTTTTTGTCGTTTGTTGCTTCAGCAATATTTAACAGACAAAGGTTCACTCCGACAGAAGGATCATTTGCGTCTCCTTGTTGGACAATTTCCTTGGTTGCCTCCGACATATTGAGATTCGCCATCAGGCTACTTACTCTGAAATGCATCGGAATTTTATGGAAGAGTGGAATTTCATCCAAGTCAAAGATCATAAAACGGATATTCTCCGGCATAATCTCTAAACATTTCAATACCCAATCCACAAAACCAGGTTCTCCCATAAAGTCGGAAGGCATAACATTCAGTACCAACTTTTGTTTCGGGTCAATGCTTTCAGCAAAGGAGGACATTGCATCTAAGAATGTCTCTTCACTTTTCTTCACTGGCGCATCTTGAAATGGTGAATCATCCCAATCAGGTAGAACATTTGCGTCCGCTACTTCTGCTCTAGCGTTCTCATCATTCCAGATTCCCAACCAATTGTTCAATAAATCGAGTCCATATTCTTGTTCCGTTGAAAAAGGAAGATCGAAATTGATGAACAAATCGGGAATTTGACCATGTTCAGAACTTTCAAGTAGAGCAAATGCCTTTACCATTCTCACTTCATCCTTCTGCACAATCCACCGAACAAGTTGTGTATCGTCGGTGACATTTTCCACCCAATTCGTCCGCATTTTTTCAATACGATACGTAATCGGATTCTCATCTTTGAAAGTGCTCATTGCTCTAGTTCAGGTTTAACATTCCACCTTTTACATTTGTCATTGCCGTTCCATTGATGTCAACAGTTGCTTGGGCAGCCAATTTGTAAGTGGTATGTTTTTCTTCTTTTGAAAGTGAATTCACGTTCATGTTCGCGTCGCTCGAAAGCTCCATTTTTGTACCTGCTTTCGCCAAGATATCTTTCGAATTCACCTCGACGTTGTTATCTCCGGTAATGGTGATTTTATCCTCTGCAAGCAACTCGATTTCTTTCGATGACATGGTAATTTTAGTAGGAGCACTAATATTAATTGTTTCATCACCATTTAGTGTGATCACGTTTCCACTTGGATCGCTAATTGTGATGTGTCCTTGACCTTCATCGTCGTCGATGGTAATAGTTGCTCCACTTCGTGTGGTAAGGCTTTTCGTTCTATTCGCTTCACCTCCACCGCCTCCGGTAGTACCAGAGAACATGCTTCCCATTACAAATGGACGGTTAGGATCGTTGTATCTGAATCCGACCATCACTTGATCTCCATCTTCAGGGATCGCCACAAATCCACGGTTCGTTCCAACCATATCACTCTTACCTGCATCTGGTGTCATCACACGAATCCATGCTGTCTTCATATCACCTGTTTGCCACTGGAATTGAACTTCCACACGTCCCTTTTTCTTCGGGTCGGCATTTGATAATACTGTTGCAATCTGTGTTTCTGCCATTGGCATGTCCACCACTGGTTCAGGCAAAAACTCAACTCCTGACGGGATCGCTTCAAACTGATTTGAATATTTATCGAGTCCCGTTGCCGAGTGGCTGATGCTTGTAATCAAATATTCACCATAATTCTTATCCTCAGAAATATCTCTACCTAATGCTTTTGCGATGACTTTAACGACTGTTCCAACCGTTAAATTCTTGATAGAAGAAGACGCACGTAGAACGTTGCTTCGAGAAACAGCACTTCCTTGCTTGCTCTTGATAACTGCATCCACTTGATCTTTATCTTTTACGCGGGCATGAGAATATCCATTGGGTACAATTCCAAATACTTCTTTCGACTTATTGAATGCAAAATTTCCAAGTTCGTTTAATCCACCAACTTGGTCTTTCGTTTTTGACTCTTCCTGTTTATCGTCGAGAGAATTATATGTGAAGCGGTTTTGTTTACTTGGAATGACTTCAATTGAGATACTGAGAGAATCAATATCTGCTCCGTACTCCAATTCCACAGGCGCTTCCTGCGCTGGCTTACCGAAAACAAGTTGCACTCCATCGTAATAGAGCCATTCATTATGTTGTTTTGCGAGTCGTTGAATAAATTCAAAATGCGTTTCTCCGTACTGCGCCTGATATTCGAAAGGAGTTGTGTACACCGGTTTAACAGCGGCATCTACACCAGCTTCTTTCGTTACCTCTTTCACAATACTTGAAAGATCTTTATCTAACCACGATTGAACATGCGGTCCACCTTCTAGAAGAATCGTTTTTGAATATCCGCTGATAACGATAATTCCATTGAAACCATCTTCGTGAACCATTTGAACGTTCACGATCACGCCTAAAAATTCTTTTTCTCCGAAACCGATCACAATAGATTTACCCAGCCATTCTTTCGAAACATCTAAAGTATGCGTTCCGAGTTTTTCAACTATTTCAGAATCTACCGTAATTTCAAAATGATGATGGTCGTTGATGCCTTGTGTTAAGTTGATCGTTTCAAACGTCGTAAGGCTCTTTCCCTCAATACTGACGGTTGTTTTATTGTTTGTCATATCTCTAGTGTTTAGGCAGCGTTTTACGATTTTCATAAAAACCGCGCCAGAATGCGTTTTAAATTACCACTTTTTTTTCACCCTATCAAGCATGAAGCCTAGGTTTTTTTCTCTTTTCAAAGCGTGTTTTAGAAAGGCATCTAATCGGCGCTTCGTGTTTTTGATTGAATACAAGATTTTTACAATTAGAAAGTAGCGTTCTAAGGATTTTGACTTCGTAGATTTACTCGGAAAAAATCCAGAAAAATCACGACTTACAAAACTGTAGATTCTCTTGTACGGGCATGCATACAACAGCTATAAAACCAGCGCAATCACTTATCAGATTGGAAAGAGAAATCTTTCTGGAACAATTTCCATGTCGTTCACTCACGTCGAACGTTTGGTGGTTGATTGTTCTCTTAGTTTTGTAGGTATCTCGATCGAGACATAAGAAACGATAAACTATCCGTATTTAAATGAAAAATCACGTATCTGGAGAGACACATGTTCATGAGTACAGGATCATTTCATCAGGCAGAGTTTCGATGATTGTTAGTATGCAGTAGCTGTTAAGTGCAAAAGAAAAGAGGAGCTTAAAAAAGCTCCTCTTGACGTTACCATATTAAACTGCTGGCCAACGATTTTCGTGTAAAGCGTTACCAATTTGAATCTCTCTTGCTGAGAATGTAATCAACAAAGACATTGGATTCTCACCGACTACGTCCAACGTTTCTTTAAGACGGATAATATATGCGTCTTTGAACTCAACTTTTTTCATTGCTGCGTCCTCGTTCGTTTTCTTGTAAGTGATTGTTCCTTCAACCAATTTGAAGTGGCTGTTCAACATGTCTTCTAAGAATTGAGTGTCATCAGTTGACTGAATACGTACGGTTACTTCACCTCCGTATACGTTTGATGCTACTAATCCTTTCTTGTCTACATCACGGTAAAACTCGTAAGTTGAGAAAAGTACATCGTACTCTTTTCCCGCGAAATCTAAAGATGCTCTAAATGATGCCATGATCTTTAAAATTTTAAGTTAAATAAATAAATAATAGTTAAGAAACTCTGCCACTTTCAAACCACCTATATTTGACTAGTATTAAATAGGTACTTCTCTATGCTTTATCACCTTGCTAATCGATCTAGGATATTTACACAACACACAATCTATCCTTTTAGAGCTGATTATATCAAAAAGTGCAATGGCTGATCAATATAAGCTTGGGAACGCAGCGGTTAAGCATTATTTCTTGAGAGGAAAATTATATATTCATTTCGATTAAACCAAATTTTTCTTCGATTAAATTCACTTTTTTTGACATTGAACCCAAAATAACACAAATTTGTACCCTATAAAGCTGATCACTACTCAATTATGTACGAACTTCAACTTTGACAGAAGAGTTTTTTGTGATTTATTCCTTCCGCGTTTTGACAAAAATGAGCCCTCCTAAAAGAAGGATTAATAGGAATGAAGAAACTACTAATCGGAATAAAACCGAATTGTTTCTTGTGGATTGATCCATTTTCTCCTGTAAGGTATTGGCTTGAACGGAACTCATTGCTAGCATATCTTCCATGAGCTCAAGCTTAAGCTCTACACTTTCGCTGCCATCTGCTTCCTTTGATAATTCAGCAAGTTCCTTTTGTGCCATCGTCATTTCAGATTGAACCTTTTGAAGGTCTTCCGACAACGCTTTGTTACTTTCAATAGTAAAGACTAAATAGATCGAATACACAACAATCACTGCTGCAGCAGTGGTGAGGATTGCTACAAGGTTCGAATTACATTTCGGAGATTGGGGAGAGCTAGCTGGCACAGACACTTCCTGCAACTTTTCCTGTTTTGGTTTTACTTCTACAGGTGTCTTTTTTTGTTCAACTACTGGCTTTTTAGGAGTTGACTTTTTAGGCGTCGGCGTAGTTTGTGCATTCTCCTTTTTCGTCACCTTCACTTCTGGCGCTGTTTCCTTCTTCGGTTTTTCAGCTATTTTTTTCGAATCTTCAACAGGCTTTTTGGCTACCGGTTTCTTTACTGCAGGTTTTTCTGTCTTTTTCGGTTTTGGAGCTACCGGCTTTTTGGGTTTTGCTGTCTTCTTTTCTTTCTTCGGTTCTTCTCCCTTGGCACTTTTTTGGCTAAGAAATTCTAGGGAGGTCATCGCGTACTTTCCAGCAAATTGATCAACTCTTTTTTGAGTGACCAGCCAATCCAATACTTCCGTAATCTGACTTTCTCTGACAGCAGGATCAGAAATCTTCCAAAAGATATCACTTGCCGTTAGCTCAACAGGTGAATTCATCCCTGCCTGGTACATAGCATCCAAAATCACTTCGTGAAGTGGCAACGGTTGACCAGACTCATCCTTCTTTGGAATATACGGACCTTCCTCTTTACTTCGCTGATCCAAAAACTCAAAACGATCCAGTGAATACTTATCAGTAAATTTCTCTAGGCGTTTTTCATTCACCAACCAATCCAGCACCTGGGTAATCTGGCGCTCAGTCAACGTTGGGTCTGACATTTTGTAAAAAACATCGGTTGCTGACAATTCTACAGGTCTTTCTCTGTTGACCTCGTAAATTACAGAAAGTACGACTTCATGCAACGGTATTTCCTCGGGAGTGTTTTTTTTGGTGTCCGCCATGCTTAAAATAATTTTTCAGCGGGGATGAAGAAGTAACGCGTAGAAGCATCATATTCCTTCGTCATATTGATGTCGTTCGCGAAAATTGTTTCGAGTTCATCCACCTTTTTACGAAGATCCAGTAGTAGTTGTTGGAATTCTTCGTGTCCAATTTTACGTTTCTTGAGAATATCCTTCAGTTTGATTTCGTGAAGTCTTTGCGTTCCAACGGGAATTCCCGACTTGATAAACACCAAATCAGCCACGGTGCTTTTTTCCGTCAGTACTTTACGCATAAACAACTCGTTCAAGTTCTTGACATTTTCCGCATACATCTCCGCAACTACTCGTCGTTCGCCGCGTTCAACTTCTCCAGAAAATAGAGGAACCAAGGATTTATAGTTATCAATCAAAATTTGCAGCTCAGGCTCACTCAGGAGATAAGCTGTTGACAAGCCATTTTCTTCGATCACTAATTGTTCGTATCGGTTGTAACTTTCATCCAACCTGTTTCGGGGGATAAGGTTCGCTTGACCTTGATAGGTCGAATCTTGCTCAACGACTTTCTCAATAAATCTACTTGGGCGACTTCTCAAGAATCCCAATTTACTGTTGTACGCATCGAGCGATTCCGTGTAGAGTTTATTGGTTCGAAGTGTGTTCGATATTACCGAATCCAACACAAGGTCGAATGAAGTTGGCACCAACTCCGAATTCATCTTCGAGAAGCCAATTCCCCCTTGATAATTACTTGCTCTTGGTGAATCGTAGACGTAGAGATTGTCTTCTGAAGGAATGGAATTAAAGATGTTTTTCTCCTTCACAAGGTTGTTGTCCACGGTAAACGACTTGATAAACTCACCATATTCCATCGCAACACGGCTCAACAAATCTTTCGCCTGAAGAATATATTCTTGGTATACATCTTCCGCCTGATTCGCTAGTTGGAAAAAGATCAAGCGAGTTGATGCTCTTGCCAAACGTCGTGTCAAGTCCGACTTCGTTCTAGCACTCATTCTTGTAAAGGCCTTCATTCCCGAAACGATCACAATGTTTGTAGAGAAATCGACACTATCCGAAGATGCCAATACGTAGTTAAAACAACGCTCAATTCCCACATCGTTTACCATCGACTTGTATACATTCGGGTCATTTAGCAATACTTTATTGATGTACTCAATCCAATCTGGGAAAGAAGTTGTTTGTTCGAAATAATAAAACTCGTTGGTTCCATACGAACTCGTACTGAACGTGAACTGGTAATCGGAATATTCTTCATTCTCCGCATAGAGCAACCATATTCTCTGGAGCGATGCCATCAATTTGATCTGCTTGAGTTTCGCATCATCGCTACTATCGAAGATAAAATGGAAATTGATTTTCTTGTTCTCCTTTTTGATCTCGTCAATCTTACTAATCAGAAGTTCATCACCCTCAACATTCGTGAGCGTATTCAAACTGTGATCCCATACACTTGCTGGTACCATCACGTCCACTGTGTCCGATTCGAGCTCTCGTTGAGACTCATGCTTTTCAGTATTAAAAATAAGTGACGACGCTATTTCATTCTTATACAACACCTCTTTATCACTGAAGTAAGAAGGTTGAAAGAAAACGATACTATCAACATTTTCCGTACTGTACACCTGTTGCTGCCCCACATAGTTCACCAAGTCTTTTGACACCCAGCCCATGATTCGGTCCTCGGCATCAGCCTCACTGATTTGACTTTTATTTGAAATGAGCACTGCCGTTTTTCGTTCATTTTCTTTGAAAACATAAACGATTTGATTAAGGTTCATCTCCTTACCCGAAGCCTTTTTAAAAGATGGATCTAAGTATAATTTCACCTTATCCTCCACCACAAATTTTTCGATGTTGTAGAGCGTATTCAACTTTTTAACGCCAAGAACATAGCGCACCGGTCTGTAGTTGACCGCACTCATCTCAGCATACGAATAATGCAATAACTTGTCTTTGTGTACCCAACCGATATACTCTGCAGATTTTGAATCAGCGAAGGTGTAGTTCCCCAAGTAAAACATCGCGAAGAAACCTTTGGGTTTTCCGATAAGCGAGCGGTCAAAAGTGACCAACTCCATGTAATCATTCTTCTCGTTGATCACAAAGTAAGGCTTTAGGAACGGCTGCGCTGGATTTCTTTTCTGCGCGTATGCGTCGTTAAAGGCACTGTTCTCATCTCGGTCCGAATAAACCACATAAAAACCGCGATCTCTTTTTTGATCAACCGTTGTATCTCCATGGAAATTGTAGGTTCCAAAATTCAGTTTTTTCACTCGTTGGTACTTACCAATCTGAGCGACACTAGGGAATGCAACACACAAAAACAGCACAAGCATAAAACTTGCATTCATGGCATAAGACGGTGTAACTATTTTGCTACTTCGCATCATTTTTTTTGTCATTGTGTTATTCGTTGGATATACTTCTAGAGTTCGATTACGCTTTGAGAGACCTCAATTTTGTTGATACATCCATCGACACCTTTTGTGATTTTCACAATTTCATCGATGTTGAGGGTTCGTCTTCCCCGTCCTTCGAGCGAGTGCAATCCTTGGCAATAGCTATACAAATCATTGTATTTATCTCCATTCACCACAATTACTACACGCTCACCATTTCCACATGTATACGTTCTTTCGAGGTACTTCACATTATCATAGAAGACGCTTTTATCTCCGATACTTGCATTCGCAATTGCCTGGAAACGTCGTTTAATATCGTTGTGTAAAAGTTCCAGAGAATCGACTGGATCGGATTCATCAATCGCCTCGAATAGCGAAAGAACTTTGATTTTGTGCTCTACAGGATATTCGGAAACATTCGTTTTGAGTTTCACCGTGTACACTCCAGTATCGCGGTAGATATAGACTACTTGACCTTCATAAGCATCTACGTTTCCTGTTTCACCAAACTCCCAGAACCAACTTTCGACACCGGGTCCATAGGATGAAAAGACCAATTCCTCCCCGATGTATCCCAGTTCGGGTCCATTAATTTGTACCAGAGAATCGAGCGGTCCCTTTTGGTCTGCCTTCACCACGTCGATGTACTTATCCATTGGATATTTGTTATCGATAATGAGTGTTACCAAGTATTTTCCTTCCTCGTAGTAGGTGTATTGCACACTATCTTTTCCGCGAATCGTATCTCCATTTCCGAAATACCATTGAATATCACGCTCCCTCATCGTACTATCCGCCAACTTAAACGTTAGCGGCTCCCCCACCTCATACTGGTAATCGCTGTTTGTATCTGTAATGAAGAAATCCACGTTTCCAAAATCAATGCTGGAAGGTATTAGGATCGCAACAATCACAGCTACAACAAGTGCAGAAGCAAGAACGATAATAGCAATTTTAGTTTTTGGTTTCATTTTAAATTGGCTTTACATTCCATTAAATTATCCTCAACTAACTTCTTGTTTTTCTTCAATGAGCTATGTTCTTGTTTTGTATTGAAATAAAGCGTCAATAAATCGGCAGAAATCACACTGAATTTATATTTTGAATTCAGGTCGTGATCCTTGTACAATCTTCTAATAAGTGAAATGCGCTGTGTCACCTCATCCTGTTTCTGAACTTGATGAATGTCAAACTCCATCTCTTCAATTTTTTTGAATAGCTCAGCAATTTCTTTTTGCTTTTCAGATTGTTCTTCAAGGACATCCTCGTAGCCACGAATTGCACTTAGGAGCTCTGCATTATCCGAATGAGGAATCACAAAAATATACCGTACCGAAACGATGTATAGTAGCGTTCCACAAAGCAAGAACAAAAGAATGAACTTGACTTTCTTCCAAAAAAATTCGTTTAGACTATCTGTAATCATTATTCTTCCTTTTTTTCTGCTTTACCTTCTTTCAAGCGATCTTCACGGTATTTTTCACGACAACGTTCCAATAAACGCTGGCTATACAGTCTTGATTCTTCATCTTCCTTAAACAAGTCGATGGAGGTTTGTATCATCGAAACTTCTTCCAAGAGATGTGAGTACAAATCGAACTCTTTCATTGAGGTTGACTCTTCATTGATCAGGTTCTCCAGATCGAGGCGAATCCCAGAGATAATCCCCTGCAAGTTTTTCTGCTCATTAATTGTTCTACTCTCTTGTTTCAAGCTATAAATCATGTCAATGATTTCCTCAATTCTAAACGTGATTAACGCTTGATTCTCGAACGTTTTGGTATAGGTTGCGTGCTTTGCTTCCAGTACTTTCACACCTTCTTTCGCGATACGCAAAACGAAAAAGCTACAAATAAAAATGAGCAACATCGTTGTGGAGAACATCGCAATGAACTTCCAATTCGCTTTTTTTCGTTCTTTTCTATTGAGCGCTTTCATCTAATTCTATCTTTTGAATTAATCTATAATTGACCAAGAACGGCTCTTCTGAGTAGTGTAGTTATCTTCTCGTCTATCTTCACTGATGACAATGTTCTCTTTACGCTGACCAACGTATTCGAGCTGCCCCATCTTTTTCCAAAGTCGGTTCATGATTGCCACGAAGTAATCCACCTTGCTGATCATATCATTAATGTCGAGGTGATTGTATTTCATCTGCATTACTTCTCCCATTGTTGATTCGAAGAGCGATGGCTTGATATCAATCCATTCGTAGTAATACTGAAGCAATCCTTCTTTCTCAGCTTTCTCCATCAATGACAACTCGTTCGAGAGGTAATTGGCCAGAACTGAAATTTTGGTTGCGATAAATACAGGCGGTTGTTCCAATCCAATTTGGTTAAACTCAAACTGGTATTCACCAATAAAATCGAGCACTTTCTCGCAGAGCGCAAATGTGTTACTCGCCAACTTATTGTTTCCGTATTTTGATCTGTTTTTGGTGTTGATCAAAATTGAGTTTGCCTTGAGCTCCAATAACACTTGACAGATACGGTTGTAGAACGTTTCCAGTTCATTATTGTATTTGATTTTCGTAACTGGCGGAATGTATTGCTCATCTACGCTAAACACACCGTTCTTCCACTGAACATGTCCTACAATAAGGAAGTACGAATTCAAGAAGTTATCATTCACTTGCTCCTTTGGTACGATACTAAGTCCAATTTTTGGCAAAGCATACGGGTGGTGCAATGGAATCACTTCTGGATCCGGCTCTCCTACTGGAACCAATTCGAACGGATTGACTGTTACAATCACAAGGAAATCCATTGAGCTATTTGCATCAATATTTCCCGATTCAACTGTTGCTGTTGGCAATTCACCACCATACATATCTGGCAAAAATTGAATGCGTGCTCCACCAGGTGTAATTGCATTACATGCCTGAAGGCGTAACACCAAGCGCTCATTCGTATGAATGTACGTTTCGATGTCGAGAGAATTCAAATTACCATTTGCCGACCCAATCACTCCGTAGTTGAACGAATTAAGGCTCGTTGCTGCAGAATCCTGAATTGAGTGCATGGCATGGTAATAACTTTCCAAGAAATGCTCCTGCGTTATTTTCACTCCATCCGTCCAATTGACTGCAAAGTTTTTATTCTTCTCCATGTTCGTGTTTTTTCGTTGTCTTTAATTTTTTCTATGCGTCTGCGTCTACTTCATCCTTTAATACACGGCGAATGTAGAGTGTTGACTTATTTCTAATTCTGCTTGCCGAAACTTCTTTATCGAAGTCGAGCATTCTCGTAAAAATTGGCATTGATAACCAACGACTGGTATAGAAAATCCAACCGTATTGCTGATCCTCGTTTTCCGTTTCAATAGCTTTGTTCGGGAATCGAATATTTTGATCTTCCACGAAACGGTTGAACCATCTTCCTATTGTTACATCTTTTGGCAACTTTACTGAGAACGATGAATATTCCGTGTCTTCTGGTGAACGTTTGATTTTTACCGTTACCTGCATCAAGCTGAAGGTATCTACATTGTCCCAGTACTCGTCGTCGTTTAGATCGTGCTCAACCACCCATGACTTGTAAAACGGCGATGGAATTCTTAGGAAGAGTTTCTTTGAAAATCTATAGAACAGAGGAACGAGAAACCAAAGGCATAGTGTTGCCGTCCACGCTGCGTATTCCAAATCACTTACTGCATCAAACACGAGGTAGTAAATCCACGCTGTTAAACACATAATAATGAATACCGCCAATACGATAAGCACATCTTTGTCGTTAAAACCAATGGACTTAAATAATTTGGATGTGGCAAATAGGTTGTAGAGTGCTCCAAGTGCCAGATAACTGATGATACTTATGTAGACTCCTACCCAAACGAACTCGAATTTTATTGCACCTATCAAACTCGGGATACAAAGGATGATAACAGTAATGAGGATAAACACCATCATTTTCTTCATGTTAATCATCGCTCTACCCTTCGATAGCTTGCTAATGAGAAAAACGCAGGTAATGGCAATCAAGGGAGCCAAAAGATACTTTACGAAAAATGAAATAAGAACTGCCATTTATGCTTCTGTTTTCTTTATCTAGTTTTATACTGCTACTGCTTCAACTTTTGTGTCATAACCCAAAAAATTCTCTCCAAGTAGGAACTCTTCTTTCGCATCGAATCTAAAATCAACGTGAATTGATCGATTTGAAAAGATGAAGAATTCCAATACCTCCTCCACAATTCGTTTTGTTTTGACGAAAAACTCAAAGGGTTTTGTTTCTTCAATAATCACGGTTACTGCAACATCTTCCTGTTCAAGAACAAAATTCCCTTGCGTTCCAAAGTTTTGCCCCAGAATCCCTTCACCAACAGGTGAGAACGGAACTGAGTCATTTACTTTATCCCGGTATTTCAACAAAACCTTTTCGCTAATCAATTGCTCAAAGAACACTTCCAATCGTGGTAGGTTTTCTTTTAGCTCCTCAGCGTTACAAAGGCTCAAAAACAACTTGTAATATTGTTTTTTCGTCAAACCAATGCTTTTCCCTACTAGTTTTTTGGCGATGGAAAAGACGTTGTTAAGCGCCTGCTCATCTGAAAAAATATGTAGGTGACGGTTATTTAAACGGAGACGTTGACGAAAAAGTTCCGTATCGAAGGGAATAAAAAAGTGAATGTTCTCATTTTCCACCTGCTTGTTATGCTTCATAGCCTGCACTACATCACGGGTTCCCATGGATGGAGTACGGATTGAAATTGGGTGAAAAATAAATTCAGGAAGTTGATGATATAGGCTATTTCGGCTCAAATGCATGAAGGTTGAGTCGTTCATTTTAGACCCAACGATGTAGTTGTGATGAGTTACATCCATCACATCTTTAGAGAACGCGCGGCTACCTACGCCTTCTTTGCGCACCCAAACCTCATTCTCTTCAACATCTTCGTTGATAAGAAATACGTACTCTTCATAAAACACCTCAGCGATGTAATTCATCAAATCACTTCGCTGTATTTGCTCTAATTCAACCTTCATCCTCCTCTACTTTTACCTCCTCTACTTTTGATTCTTCTGTTTTCGTTTCTTCTTCTACTTTTTCCCAAATGAATGAGTCGTCTTTGTAATCCAACATGACGTGATCTCCTGCCACAATTGCTTCAGAGACAATCATTCTGGAAACTACTTTCTTCAAGTACATACGAATCACCCCAGCAATTGGTCGTGCTCCATATTTCTTTGAAAATCCTTTGTCTACGAGATAATCCGTTGCAGCATCCGTTAAGCTCAACTTGATCTTCTTTTGATCCAACAACTGCTTTTGCAATGCCTTCACTTGAAGGTTGAAAATCAGTTTTGCTACGTCTTGATTAATTGGTGCAAACGGCACTACTTCCGTCAAACGGCCCAAGAATTCAGGACGGAAATTGTTACTCATCACTTCAATCAATTGATTTGAAGTCGGCATAATTCCCTGACTCATTTGTTCTGCAATCCACTCGCTTCCAATGTTCGACGTAAAAATGATAATCGCGTTAGAGAAATCACCTGCTCTTCCGAGTTTATCATGGATGGTTCCTTCATCCATAATCTGAAGGAAAACGTCATACACGGATGCGTGCGCCTTTTCAATCTCATCGAAAAGAACAACCGAGTACGGCTTCTCTCGAATTTTGTTTACCAGCATACCTCCTTCTTCGTAACCGACGTAACCCGGAGGTGCTCCATAAAGCAAGGCGGCAGAATGCTCCTCCTTAAACTCCGACATATCGAAACGAATCATCGCATTCTCGTCATCAAATAGCAATTCCGCTAAGGATTTGGTCAACTCCGTTTTCCCTGTTCCTGTTGGTCCGAGGAAGAAGAATGAACCGATTGGTTGTTTCGGGTTACTCAATCCACTTCGTGATTCAATAATTGCATCCGACAGCGTTGAAATGGCGTGATCTTGTCCTTTCACTCGCTCGCCCAACTTACCTTCAATATTGAGGAGTCGTTCTTTTTCTTCTGCTTGAATTTTCCCGATTGGAATTCCCGTAATGCTCGCAACAAGTGCCGAAACATGGCTATCATCCACTTCTTTGATCGGCTCTTCTGCAAATCCTTTGATTTCCGTGAAAAACTGCTCCAATGCCTTGAAACGATCCTCAAAACCTTCAATCAGCAACAAATCCTGATCGCTCGTTCGTTGATTGATAATTGCTGGACTGATCAAATCCAATGCATTTCGATACAAGAACTTCGACTTACCATCAAAATCCTCATCTTCAACTTTTATCTGAGCCATACGCTTGTACAGCTGCTCAATATCTTTTTGAGAATTCGCATTACTCGTGTGCACAAGTGCCAAAGTACGATCCAATAGATCGATAGCTCCCAACGGTAATTTACTCTCTTTGAAATATCTTCTTGAATAGTGAACTGCTTCTTGAATCGCGTCTTTTGCTATGTTCAACTGGTAGTGCGCCACCAATTTCAATCGGTGATTCTCGAGACATTCCAACAAGATAAAGTCGTCTAATTCTTCGAGTACAATCCGATCGAATTTTCTGTTTACCGAATGCTTTTCAATCCCTTTTCTGTACGCATCTGGCGTAATCGTTGCAATGAGGTTTGCTTTACCATCATTGAGTTGAGCTGAAATCAAATTGATCACTGCTCCATTCGATTGTCCCGTATCCGTAAGAACTTGCATATCATCGATCACCAAAATACAGTTTGGCAATTTCTCAACCTTGTCAAAAATGTTGCTGAGTTTCTTAGAAACCTCGTTCACATTTGCACTATTCGCAAGCAATTTTGCTGTGTTTAATCCAAGAATATCCATTTCCTGAACACGTGGATTTTTCGACTCCGAGATGTATTTAATCAAGGCCTTGATGAAGCCTGTTTTTCCTACTCCCGAATCTCCTACAACGAGGACACCACGATTTTCTTGACGGTCAAGATTTTCAAACACCGATCGAATTTCTTTGCTTCGACCGATAATCAAAGCCCCTTCATCGATGTTCTTTTGCGTTTTTAAATTCGTGCAATAGTTGATGGCTCCCATGATTTCCTCACTACTCTGACCGCTCACGCCAGGAAGACCTTGAGAAGACCGAATGGGTGAATCGTACAGACGGAGAAAATCGTTTTCATCAATCTCTAATGTTTCAATTTGCTGGTTATCGTATACGACACCATCTCGAACAATTGCCATGAACACACATACACCATCGATGTAGTCAGTTCCCAATTTGATTTTTGATCGTTCCGCTTCTTCAAATATCTTTTGCACCTGATGATCTGGAACTGTTCCTTCTTCTCCACCGATTCCACCTGTGTAGACTTCGCGTCGCATCTCGAACCAATCCATCAAATACGCCACGTCCTTCTCCATACTTTGAAGAACCTCCGTTAATCCTGTTGGTTCATGAAAAAGAGCCAATGCCAAGTGTGAAACTCCATATGTTTCGTGACCATCGTTGGCGGCAAAATTTTTCGCGAGTTTAATCGCAGAACTAAGTGCTGAGCTAAATAAACTTTCCATGCTTCTTAACTAATTTGTACTTGGTATGGAATACTTTGAACAGAACGGTGCTCCAACTCTGATTGGATAAATTGCGCCATTCGCTTTTTGTTTTCATCATTCATAGCGTACTTCGAGGAGAGTTCTATTTCAACGTGAGACGTTCGCACCAAGCCTTCTTTTCGCTTTGGTGAAATTGCCACTCCCGAGCGTACTTCAATCGATTCCAGTGTATTTCCGATCATGGCTTTCACAAAGGATTTAATGTCTTCTTTCGACACAATTCGTTCCCGAGCGATCATCCCAGATCTTAAGTTATTAATCTTTTCTTTGGTAGATGTACGGATAATTCCGCCTACGGTTTCCGTTTGAAGCAAAATTGTGTTAGAAAGTACTTCTACGTTTTGGTATTGATTGAACGGTGTATTGTCTAAAATGCCGTTTGCAAAGTTCGCATTGGTCTTCCAGAATTCACACTCATAATTTGTGGCATTGTCGTACGGTTGCGTGATCAAGTACTGCTTTTCCAAACTACCGATGATACTTTTATATGAATTGTTCACCTTCTTTTCGAGGACATCCAATTTATCACTTAAATCTTCAAGGTGCGCATTCAACAAGTCATAACCAATTGCCGAAAATGCACTACCCTCCTCACGAACCGTTTGGATTACTTTATCGAGCATTCCTTTCGCTCCACGCTGATCAAATCGATCCGCATTTCCAAAATACAACGAATAGGTTCCGGTCAAGTCGTTAATATCCGCTTTAATAACCGATTCATATTCGCTTCCCGTGTCATCCACAAGTGATTCCAAATTCAAGAAATAATCTGATCCTTCAGGATCTGTTGGAAGAGATACCAATCGACCATTTCGAGAGATGGAATGTTGCTTGTAAACAAATCTTCTATTTACAATAGGAAAGACATTCATCGATACTTGCAACTTTTCGATCTCATATCGATCAAATGCCACTGGCAATTTCAATTTTAACCAAAGCAATTCCTCATCGAAATCTTCGAGGTCAAGACTATCGAAAATGCCGTGAAATTGTTTCGAGATTGTTTTTTGTTCCTTCTTCGCTTCGGAAACATCAACGGAGTACAAGTAGTTTTCGTAATAACGTAAAACCCCTTCCGCATAATGTTCCATTTCCCTTGTTTCTAATACATCAAAGGTGCTTTGCATGGGAAGTTCATTCTCATCACCATCAAACACGCGCGAAGTTCTCAACTGACTATCAAGGTTCGAATCCTTCAGAAGCAGACAGAGTGGTAAATCTTTCGTCTCCTTCAAGATATCTTTATCCACTTTAATTCCCAACCAAACAGTGAAATCATCCACACGCTTATCCTTCAAGGCATTCACCTCAAATTCAGGATTTGCGGCTTCATCACGAATAGTTAGTTTATCTCCAATAACCGCACATCTCACATATCCAGCGATTAACTGGTGCGTTTTGAGCGGAGTAAAGAAAATATCACGAGTTTCACCGAACTCCATTTTCGAGAAATAGAATTGCGTTTTACGATCTACTTCGAGGTCTTCATCGATCGGCACCATTTTCAAAAGCGCATGCGCTGGAGCAGGTAGCGACCATCTTTCATCCACCATTATACGAGCAAGTCTTTCTAAGAGCTTACCGTCGGATATTTTAATTTCTTCATTTAAGCGTGCAAGCTCGTAAGCAAACACATCGAGGAGCATATCAATAACAGGGTCTACTTTTGCCCGATTATCAATTCCCCACAAACCCATTGCACGTTTTGACAAACGTTCCTTTATACTTCTAAAATCGGTTCCTTTTACAACTGCCATGTTCTATTTATTGCGACAACGGACTCACTAGGAGTTGCGTATTAAACATAAATTTCGTCCCTGACTCCTTCATTTTACCCTCAATGGAAATGGATGCTTGCTTGCGCACTTCCGTTCGATCATCAAAATCCGACACACTTTTATCGATTTGGATCAAAGAGACATCAATCCTTAGATCTGTCAATCGATGTTCGTACTTCTGCACGGTATCACGCAGCGATCGTTCCACCAACTCTTCCCATTGATGCACTTTCACCATCTGGTTAAACTCAAGTTCCCAGATAGCAGATCCGAAATCGGCACGACTTACTACCTCTCCATATCGAGAAGTAATCATCATCATTAAATATTGCGCGATTGATTCTTCGTACGAGCAATACGATTTTGATTTGCCTTGGGCGATGTCCGCAAAGTTTATAGGAAGTTTGATATACTTCATCGGGTGATTAGCGATTTGGGTGTAATAATATTTTTAGGATTCAAAGAACTGCTAATATTAATAAATTATTAGTGAAAAACATGTCCGACAAATGAGAAAAAAATAAATTTCGCAAGAATCAAAAAAAATATTCAACAGTTGACTATTGAAAACCTCGGGCTCTCACTATCCATAACCCATTGAGTTAGAATAACGAAACGTTAAAAAAACTAAATTTAACAACTCAAGCAGAGCGCAGAATTCGAGAAAAAAATGAAAATTGATTTTTTTTTAGTCGCTGAATTGGAAATATTTTTCTAATTTGCGTTTGCGCTATTCCTGAACGGGCAATGAATAATTCAGGATCAGCGAAAGAATTTAGATACATATTATTAACTAATAAACCCGGTCACTATTATGTCGATGTACAATTACGGCATTGGAGGTAATGAAGTAAAAAAGGATGCTAGCGAAGCAATATCCAACATACCATCCAATAGAACACTTTTAATTCAAAAGTTAACAAGCGAAGCACCTGTTACACCAGAGGCAGTTTACAAACTTGAAACAGTCGAGCAGGTCTTTGAAAAATTCCAGCCGAAAATTGAGGCTACATTCCAAGATGAAAACGGCTCTGATGTAAAGGAAACTGTCAATTTCAAAAATCTAGGAGACTTCAACCCAAAGGCTATCCAAGAAAACAGCCAGTTCTTGAACAAGTTAAACATTGAGAAAGAACAATACACGAAGATTGTACGTCAGTTGACGTCCAACAGAGCGTTGAAGAAAGCATTGGATAATCCAGATACAAGAGCTGCAATGATTGAAGTGCTTGAGTCATCTGTGGGTGAAATGAGTAATAAGTAACTAACCTAGAAACACGAAATTATTATGGCTGAAAAAACACAAGCTGGAAAAAAAGAAGTTGCTAGTCAATCGTCCGGAGCAGCGGTAGCAGGATCTGCGATAGACGTCTTAGCGGAATACGGTGGATTTTCATTCTTGGAAAATATCATTGATGGATTCTCAAACTTGAACCCAAAGAGAAAAGCAAGAAGAAACATTTTCTTGAAAGATGCTCAGTGGGATGCTGAAAGAGATGTTCTTGCCAATCGTTTGAACATTTGGATCGAATTATTGAAATCTGGAAAAGATGTAGAAGGACTTCGCGATATCGCTGTTGAGAAATCACAAAAAGCAGACGAAGTACTTAATGCAAACATGAAAACGGTTCTTGACGCAACAAAAGATTTGGAGCGTTCTTACCGTTCAGTGGCACACTTCTACAAAAATACGGAAGAAGACAAGGTGAAAAACATTACCATTCTGAATGCAGATATGGAGCAATTACGTGACCTTGACAACCCATTATTTATTGATTACGTATCAAACGAATTGAAGCAAAACTTCGACCGTTTGGATTTGCGTAACAACTACGGAATTTTGAACGTTCCTGGTTACCTTGGATCAAATGCTGTCTTGGATAAGTGGTCGAAAATCGCTTACGATAACAAAGCAGCTTTGGTAACAGACTTCCAAGATCTGGAATCTCCAGATGACGTATTGGATATCTTCGTAAATGCAAACCATACAGGAGGTGATGTTTGGAAATCAAACACATTGATGACTTGTAACTGGTTACTTGGACGTAAGAGAGATGAAGTTTCAGGAGAAGAAGACAATCTTTACGTTCCACCATCATCAGCATTGGCTGGAAAGATTTACGGAACATTGATGTCACAAGTTGTTGCTGGTAAGAAGTTTGGTGGTATCAACGAAGTTGAAAATGTTCGTTTCGACCTTAAGAAGAGTGAAATCTCTGAATTGGAAGGAGCTGGACTTGTACCAATGGTAAATGAATACAGTAAAGTAATGGCATTCTCTGCTAAAACATTGTTTAACGGAGATAACCTTGGACTTCAAACGTATTCTGTTGTTCGTGTATTCGATCACATTACTAAGGTATTGTTCGATTTCTTGAACAGAAGAGCATTCGAAAACTGGACGACTCGTACAGAGGCAGACCTTCGTAGTCAAATCGTGAAGTTCTTGGACGGAATCCAAGGTCCTTCAAGTTTGATTGAGAAGTTTAAAGTGATGAAAATTGAGCAAGATCCAAACCAAAAAGATCGCGTTCTTTTGGATATCCACATCACTCCATACTTCCCAGCGAAGAGTTTCGTAATCCAATTGGATGGTCACAAAGGTGACGGACCAGAGGATGCTGTATGGCACAGTGAATACAAACAAGAGTAATACACACTCAGATATAGAGAAAAGGCTGATCGTTTTGATCAGCCTTTTTTTTGTGTCTAATAATTATCGTTTTAACGTCTGTTTGAGTCCCTTTTGATTCATTAGAACCGTTTGTGTCTCTCCGCCACAATAAACAAAACAGAGTCGAAGAAATAGAAAAAATCGCAGCTCGTTTGTCTTCTGCAATTAAACACATACTCGCTAAACACAAGGAATCACGCTTATGCTTTCCTTGAAACCTCTTCCAACGTATCTCTAAACTCATACGATCTTCGATAGGAATCAGATACAACAAAAAAGGGCTCCGAATAACTCGGAACCCCTTCAACGAATAGCTAGTAACCAATTAACTATTCGATAATCAATTTCTTCGAGTAAAAGTGACCTGATTTACTCTTGATCATTACCATGTACATTCCCGGAGCACAGTTTGACGCATTAATAGCCGTCGACTTGTTTCCTTTCTCGATACTCACTTCATTCACAAGTTGTCCTCCCAAGGTGTAAACCTCAACATTCTCAACCTGGTCTTTTTTGATTTTAACATTGAACACTCCAGAAGAAGGGTTTGGGTACAAATCAATCGATCCAAGATCCAACTCCGTTGGGTCAACACTCACTGAACCTGCCGGTACATCAATACACACTTGGTAGCTACAGCAATCTCCAGACTGTGGATCTTGATAGTAAACTGTCAAACACGCTACATACGCTCCCGTTGTCGCATACGTATGCTCAGCAACTTTTCCTGAACCGAAATTTCCATCACCGAAATCCCAGTGATACCCTGTTGCTCCAGGAAAATCGTTATCCACTCCTGACGCAGTAAACACACATTCTGACGTACCCGGAGTAACCGCCACCGCTGCCTGCGCATTTGCTTCGATGAAATCACATGGTGTACAACTATCCGAAACAACAATCGTTTGACACATCATATCAGTACAGCAATCCGTTCCAGATCCAGCCCACGCTGTCAGACACACATCGTAAATACCTGGAGCTGCATAATTGTGCGTTGGATTTGCCTCTGTGCTCGTTGTTCCATCACCAAAATCCCATGAATATCCAAGAATTTGATTTGAAGGGTCAGAACCCGCAATTGAAGCATTAAAGAACTCCATCGCGCAGCTTGCTTCTTGATATTCAAACGCAGCATTCACATCACACGGACACGCAATCATTTGTTCGATTGTTACATTGTCTAAAACAACCGCTGCCTGGTTTGGGTTTGGTTGACCCGCCAAGTAAGGTCGGAACCATAATTGCGAAAAATTCTGTCCTGCAGGAACGGTAAACACCTCCGTAATGGTTAGTGTTGTTCCAGGATTATTCCAGCCTTGATTCGACACTGCAAACTGTGAACTTGGAGATGGAAGCGACGTACTCGAGCTTCCTTGCAAACCATTTGTAAGATCTACAAGAAAGGTAGATGACGGATTCGCATCTGTTGATTTATTGATTGTATACGTTAATCGGTATGTTTGTCCAGCGTTAAATGTGTGATTCATGAACACACCTTCTCCTCCACCGTTGTACGACCACATCCACATTGCTAAATTTCCAGAAGGGGATGGCGTCCCGTGGGAGACAGTCCAGTTATCCAAATTGTTGTTAATCCATGTATTGGACCCAGTTACAGTTCCCGTGTAGGACTGAAAATCGCCATTAACGGCTTCATTCAGACCAAAACATTGTGATTGACTTTGTGCTGATGCAGTTCCTACAGAGGCAAACAACAGCATTGCTAGTAAAATTCTTTTTTTCATGATTATTGTTTAAGTTATTTGACCGTTAGTGCCAACACTTAAACAGAACCTAACCAACTAGGATCATTTTTTTTGAAAAAAGGTAAATTTTACTGCGCAGCAATCTTCTTCAGAGTACTACAAAAATGTAATTAAAGGCTTATGCCTTTTCCAATTTGAATTTTCGGGATACTGGAATTTTATGATCACCTACAAGGATATAGCTTCGTTTCACTTCGGACACGAAATCCATGTTTACGAGGTATGAACGATGTACACGAACAAAGTTCGAGGGTAATTCACTGGCTATTTCTCCAAGAAACTTTCGTTGAATGTGTCTTTTCTCTGTTGTAAAAATTTCAACATACACATTATCTGATTTGATGTATAAAATATCCTTAACATCCAAAAGTTGCGAGGTTCCGCGATACGTAATTTCTAGTTGTTTGCTCATCTTAAGTAAAGTAATTGGGAGTAGTAATATTCTAACACTACGACGATACACACGTCACGAGCTATATGCTGCAAACGAGAAACTTCCAATGTAATTGTGTAAATGGAAAGCAGATCGACCTATAAAATACAAGTCATACAATCCATGGGAGTTTGGATAATTAATCGTTTCGAAATGAGCACTTTCGCAGTGTTTAACCTAACATATTAGCTAAATTACAAAAAAATGTCAAACCTGAGAATAATATTCTGAAGCAAACAACATATCTAAGCACATTTTACTACTTTTCCGCATTAGCATCAAACCATGAAAGGAATCATTTACTCAATGACCGTGATTACCCTCGCGGCCTGTTCGACAAAAAAAGATATGTTACAAGCACCTCACGCCAAAAAAATTGAAAAGAAGCTAACCATACACGAGGACACCCGCATCGACAATTACTTTTGGATGCGTCTAAGCGATGAGCAAAAAGAAGCAGAAACGCCAGACGCTCAAACCCAAGATGTTCTCGATTACTTAAATGCAGAAAATGAATACCTCAAACAAGTGATGAAGCCAACTGAAGAGTTGCAAGAATCGCTGTACGAAGAAATTGTTGGGCGCATTAAACAAGATGATCAGTCGGTGCCAGTGAAAATCAACGGATATCTTTACTACACTCGATTCGAAGAGGGGCAAGACTATCCGCTTTACTGTCGAAAAAAAGGAGATCAATCTGCAACGGAAGAAGTGCTCTTAAACATGCCTGAAATGGCCAAAGGTGAGAGTTATTTTGCCGTAGGCGGACAAAGCGTTAGTGAAAACAACGAGCTTCTTGCTTACAGCGTTGACCTGGTATCTCGAAGACAATACACCATTCACATAAAAAACCTTGCAACGGGAGAAATATATCCCGATGAAATCAAGAATACCACAGGTGGGATGACATGGGCAAATGATAACAAAACCATATTCTACACGAAACAAGATCCGATTACCCTTCGATCTTATCAAATTTACAAGCACATCTTAGGAACACCAGTAGAAGACGACATTCTCGTATACGAAGAAACCGATGAAACTTTTGGGTGTAGCGTTTACAAAACAAAATCTCGCAAATTTTTAATGATTTCGAGTTATCAAACTCTTTCCACCGAATACCGCTTCTTGGATGCCGACACTCCAGATGGCCAATGGAAAGTTATACAACCAAGAGAACGCAACTTGGAATACTCCGTTGATCACTACGCAGATCATTTTTACATCACTACAAATCTCGACGCGAAGAATTTCCGCTTGATGAAAACACCAATTGACCAAACAGAGAAATCAAACTGGTCGGAGGTAATCGCACATCGAGAAGACGTATACCTCGAAGACATCGATATCTTCCGAGACCACCTCGTTATAACCGAGCGAAAAAACGGACTTATTGAATTGCGTGTGATTAAATGGAGCGACTATACGGAGCATTACATCAAGTTTGATGATCCTACCTACACAGCTTATACTTCGTATAATCCTGAATTTGAAACGGATATTCTTCGTTTTGGATATACATCGCTTACCACTCCTCAAAGCACGTACGACTACAACATGAATACGATGCAAACGGACCTTCTAAAGCAACAAGCTGTTCTCGGAGGAAAATTCTCTCCTGAAAATTACACATCGGAACGGATCATGGTAACTGCGCGAGACGGTGTTAAAGTGCCCGTATCCATTGTTTATCGAAAAGGATTCAAACGAGACGGAAACGCTCCGCTTCTTCTCTATGCTTATGGTTCTTATGGATATTCCATGGACCCGTCATTCAGCTCAATTCGCTTAAGTCTTCTCGACCGAGGTTTTGCTTTCGCAATTGCCCATATTCGTGGAGGACAAGAAATGGGAAGAGATTGGTACGAAGACGGTAAGTTGTTGAAGAAGAAAAATACATTCTACGATTTCATCGATTGTGGTAAATACCTCGTAGAAAACAACTATACCTCATCGGAACATCTGTATGCGCAAGGCGGAAGTGCAGGTGGTTTGCTCATGGGGGCTGTCACCAACATGGAGCCTAGTTTATGGAATGGTATCATCGCACAAGTTCCATTTGTGGATGTTGTATCGACAATGCTTGATGAATCTATTCCGTTGACTACTGGTGAGTTTGACGAATGGGGAAATCCAAAAGACAAGGTGTACTACGATTACATGAAATCGTATTCTCCTTACGACAATATTGAAGCCAAGGACTATCCGAATATATTGATCACAACGGGTTATTGGGACAGTCAAGTTCAGTATTGGGAGCCCGCCAAATGGATTGCAAAACTTCGCGATTTAAAAACGGATGACAACCAATTAATTATGTATTGCAATATGGATGTTGGTCACGGTGGTGCCTCTGGTAGATTTAAACGTTATAAGGAGACTGCCATGGTTTATGCGTTCATGCTTCAATTGGAAGGAATTAAGCAGTAAAATGCATACATCGACATTGTCTAAAAAATGTTTAACGCGGCCGTTCTCTTGAGCGGCTTCGTGTTTTCTTACTAGAAAATTTCGTCACCCAAAAGCTGCGTATTGAAGAAGCTACTCTCTTACTGAATTCAAAAAACAATTGAATGAAACAACTCGTCCTTAAAGTTCCAACAGGTATTTTCGCTGTTTTTGTCCTTGCCCCTTTATTCATCATTGGAGCTCAAATATTTTCTGAGCAACATCTTATCTCCTCGGAATATTTCGATTACTTAAAAATCACTCGGACGATTGTTATACTTCTGTGGCTCTTTTCAATTGTGGATTACTTTAAATCAAAAGTTTCCGATTTCGAACAAATCAATTTGATTTATACGCTTCTCTTTTTCGGTGTTGGCCTTGAGTTTGCGGATTGGCTTTATTTCTGGAACCTATCGGTTGATAACTTATACTACTGGATTATTGAGTTCTTGCAATTGTTCAATCATATCGCGCTCACCGTTTTCTTAACGAGGCTAGTGAAAAAGTTCTTCAAGGAAAGATCAACCTGGTTCATCGTTATTGAATTTTTTACTGTGGTCGTTGGTGTTTTGACATTGACCCCAGAGATAAAAAGGTATGAACAAGGAGTGGATCTTCGTGATAGGAATGAAGGGTGAGGCTTATTGATTTGATGGGGGGTTATTTAATTTGTGCCCATTTCCTAGGATTTGGCAAACCGTAATTCCAAATCCCAAAAATCAACTTAAAATTGCTGAGAGACAAAAAACGTCCCCTATCTCGAAGTTAAGCCGCAACCGAATTTATAGGGTTTATTACATCATATGAGCAAAGCTTGCCAAATCCTAGGAAATGGTGACGAACCATCGAAATTCGCGCGAAAACTCAACATAATACACCCCGCAATTAAACCCTTTCAACTGTCACCTGTCCAATATCCGTACACTTCAAAATCAATACCATGAAAAATATCATTTGCCTACTTTTCCTCGTAGGACTTGGGACCTATTCCTTCGCGCAAGATATTGACTCCACCGGAATGGAAGGCGACAACCTCGATCTCAATGGCGTATTGGAACTATTCAAAGAGTCAAAGGATGTTGAAGATTTCGAAAAGAAACTGAATACCGAGTCCAATGGAGTAAATAATTTGGACTTAAACCAAGACGGTGAAGTCGATTACATCCGTGTAGTTGATTATGCTGATAGCAACGCCCACTCACTCGCATTGCAAGTTCCAGTAACCGAAACAGAGTCTCAAGATGTGGCCGTTATAGAAATGGAAGAAGTAGAAGAAGACAAAGTAAATCTACAAGTCATTGGCGATTCAGAACTGTATGGCGAAGAATATATGATTGAACCAGCCGATGAAAAGAACTCAAATATAATTGTAAACGTTAACACATGGAGACCCGTAAAACACATTTACGGAAGACGTTATGTTACATGGCGCTCCCCCTATCGATGGGGATACTATCCAACATGGTACAGACCGTGGAAACGCGTAAGTTGGGCCATCTATCATCCCCGCGTGATTCGGTATCACCGTTCATCTTATCGCCATGCTACCGTAAGAAGATGTCACCGAGCACACAGATACTATTATTCACATCGCGTACACTCACCCTATTTTCTCAAGAGTTACAAAACGATTAGCATAAAATCCACAAAAACAGGTGTAACGCAAACCAGCAATGGAGCAGTTGTGAAAAAACAGACCACAGTTAAAAACTCTGCAAGTCCTACTTCAAGTACAAAGGTTGAGACACAAAAAAAGTCCACTCAAACCGAGAATAATCATCGAAAACGACCAGGTGGAACGGGAGGGAAAACGAAGCCTAGAAACACAAAATCTAGCAGAGGAAGACATTAAAAAAATCACCTATCAACCTACGAGAACCCTCAGACTTGCTCCGAGGGTTCTTCTCTTTTTGAGTTTATCCTTCAGTAAGTGGAATGATAGACATTCAAGCTATCCTCAAACTTCATGATGAAGAACTGCGAATAAAGAGTTACCTTTGCAGGAAATTAGCGACATATGGCGCATAAGTCTGGATTTGTAAATATTGTGGGAAGCCCAAACGTTGGGAAATCAACACTGATGAATCGTTTGGTGGGTGAAAAGTTATCTATTGTAACTAACAAAGCTCAAACCACACGTCATCGTATCCTTGGTATTGTAAATAACGAAGATTCTCAAATCGTCTTTTCTGATACTCCTGGGGTTGTCAACTCGGCATACAAACTCCACGACAGTATGATGAGCTATGTGAACACTTCTATTCAGGATGCTGATGTTCTTCTCTTTATTACAGATGCGAAGGAGACGGAAATGAACCACAAGGAAACCCTTGAACGGATCCAAAAACTGGAAATACCAGTACTTTGTCTAATCAATAAAATGGACCTTTCCGATCAACAGAACGTGAAAGAGAAGCTGGAATATTGGCAAAGTCGACTTCCAAAAGCAAATGTTTTCCCAATTTCTGCACTTCACGGATTCAACGTAGATAGTGTATGGGATTGCATTCTGGATGCACTTCCTGAGAACCCTCCTTACTTCGAAAAAGATGCAATTTCCGATCGTCCGATGCGCTTTTTTGTATCCGAAATTATTCGCGAAAAAATCTTTATGCATACTCAAAAGGAAATCCCTTATGCATGTCAAGTAGAAATTGAGGAATACAAGGAAGAGGAAGATATCACTCGAATTAGAGCGCTGATTATCGTAGAGCGTGATTCACAAAAAGGAATTCTCATCGGAAAAGGCGGTACAATGCTGAAGCGACTGGGGCGTGAATCTCGAAAGGAGATCGAAAAATTTATCGACAGCAAAGTGTTTCTCGAAACCTTTGTAAAGGTAGATAAAGACTGGAGAGGGTCTGAAAATAAATTGAAAAAATACGGTTACTAGAATCGAAATATTCCAGTGCGCCATTCGGTGCAGCAGTTAAGTAAGAAATCATGGGAAACATTATCGCAATTGTAGGTCGTCCGAATGTAGGAAAATCAACCTTGTTCAACCGTCTCACCGAATCAACACGAGCAATCGTGAAGGAGGTAAGTGGTGTGACGCGTGATCGACTCTATGGTCGAGGAGAATGGAATGGAACTGAATTTTCGGTAATTGATACTGGAGGTTATGTGAAAGGATCTGATGACATCTTCGAAGCAGAAATCCGAAAGCAAGTGGAAATCGCCATTGACGAAGCCAACGTTATTGTCTTTGTTTTGGATGTAATGACGGGAATCGTTGATCTAGATGAAGTGGTAGCCAAACTTCTTCGCAAATCCGGCAAAAAAGTATTTGTAGTAGCGAATAAGGTAGACAACACACAACGACTTGGACTTTCGTCTGAATTCTGGTCTCTCGGTTTAGGTGATGTATATGATCTTTCAGCAACGAACGGAAGCGGAACGGGAGATCTCCTAGATGATATTATTAAAGATTTCGATAAGGATGTGGAAGAATCGGATGAAGAATCGAGCTTGCCACATATTGCAATTGTTGGAAAACCGAATGTTGGAAAATCGTCTTTGGTTAATGCCTTAACAGGTGAAGATCGGAATATTGTAACTGACATCTCTGGAACGACAAGGGATACTGTAAATACTCGCTATAAATCGTTTGGTTTTGACTTCATGCTTGTTGATACTGCAGGAATTCGAAAAAAAGCGAAAGTTCAAGAAGACATTGAATACTACTCCGTTCTACGCTCCATCCGTGCTATTGAAAGCTCCGATGTATGTGTCTTTATGGTAGATGCAACGGAAGGTATTCAAAAGCAGGATTTGCACATCTTCTACATTATTGAGAAAAACTCAAAAGGGGTGGTTGTTCTCATTAATAAATGGGATTTGATTGAAAAGGATCACAAAACCATGGGCGAGTACGAAGAGAAAATTCGAGAGCAACTTGCACCTTTCAACGATGTTCCTATTATTTTCACCTCAACGGTAGAAAAGCAGCGAATTCATAAGGCATTGGAAACGGTAATGGAGGTGCATGAGAATAGAACGCGTAAGATTCCTACCTCAGAACTGAATGATGTAATGCAAGAAATCATTATGGCGACTCCTCCACCTTCGGTGAAAGGAAAATACATCCGAATTAAGTACATTCAGCAACTTCCAACACATTCACCAACCTTCGCCTTCTTCTGTAATTTACCACAGTACATTCCAGATAGCTATAAGCGATTTTTGGAGAACCGACTTCGTGATGAATTCTTGTTTACAGGAGTTCCGTTGAAGATTTTCTTTAGGAAGAAGTAGGTTCTTTTCTTTCGAGGCTCATCATTTCCTAGCATTTGGCAAATGCTCTTCGGATATCATTGGCGAAATCAAAGCTTCAACACCTTTGATATAAGATCCTCATAACCGAAAAAAGGCTTCGACTTTCGATCAAATTTGAACCTTATTTCATCCACGTAGCGATATAGGTAATGCTCATCAATCCGATGATACTGACCAATAATCGCCCTCTTCAAATGATTCCATAAATGTTGATCTCTATTCGATGAGCCAACATCCTCTTTTTCATAAGAAATCAATTTCTTGACTTCATTCATTCTTCCAGTAAATGTAACTCTCAACTCCCTCTTTTCGGGTTTAAAATACTCGAACTCTCCTTCAGCCATCGCGGCACGTATTTTCATTTGCAACAACCAGGCAGTATTCTTATTGACGGATATATCGCGCGCCAATTGCAACGATGAAACACCCTTTTTGGCCGAGAGGATTATCGATATAGCAGAAAGCCACTTGTACAAAGGTAAATTTGAATTATGAAAAGTCGTTTTGACCGTTACACTGTAGGATCTTTTACATTGATGACACGTATGTCTCAGTTGTTTCGGTGTACTTTTATGGCTTCCGCAATAGGGACAAGTTGGCTTCCCTTTCCATCTTAACTTTTCAAGGTATTTTACGCACTTTTTATGCGTATTCAAATGCGTCTGAATGTAGGTTAATGTCATTGTGATAGTATTAGGTCTTATTTAAGTTACGAAAAACTATCACAAGGAAGCAAGCACTAATTCGAATATTCGGGGACTATTTTAGCATAAGGTCTAGAATCATTCGACAAAGTTTATAATTCGAAAAGCCCTTCGGGACTATGAAAAGTTTTGTGTTTCTTGATCTTCTCACCTGAAAAATCGCTCAATTATTTTGTAGGCCAAATTTTTAACTAAAAATTTGTTTTATGAAT
>PDWJ01001300.1_pt1 | contig 31649 bp, 27 predicted proteins | sample 1430881 | NCBI WGS metagenome assembly PDWJ01 (sample SAMN01162460, study PRJNA174530) | Oral metagenome, whole genome shotgun sequencing project. | biome: Marine environment; feature: Marine mammal; material: Swab sample of the gingival sulcus; isolation source: swab sample of gingival sulcus...
ACTCAATAAATTTAATAGCAAAGCATTACCAAACTTGAGAAAAACTAGATAAAGAGATTATAAATGTAATTGAAAAATTAAAATATCTCCAAACTTGAAATTTTGTGTTATGACAATGTGAATTTTGACTTACAGATATGTATTTACATACAAAACCAGTAGTTAAAAATGAGCTAGAGTTAGATGAATTATTAAAAAAATCATTAGAAGATTTTTCAATTTTTGAGTCTGATAAATCATTCAAAAAATATGCATCATTTAGTCATATATTTGACTGATGATATTCGGCTTGATATTATAGTTATATGTGGGCAGAAATTTTGGAAGCTGATGTATTTTCAGTATTCAAAGAAAAATGAATAATGAATAAAGAGGTTGCAAATAAATATTTTGACTCTATATTAAGTAAATGAACTACCAAACCAGCAAAGGATTTATTTTTTGACTTTATGTGAAGGGAAGTTAATCCCAAAGCTTTTTATGAAAGAAAGGGTTTATAAAATTACTATAAAAAGTATTTAATATCATTTTTTAACTTTAAAAATATGCATACAAAATTACCAGTAGCAGTAGTTTCTATTGTTATAAGAAATAATAAAATTTTATTATTGAAAAGAAAGAATACTCCTTGGATGAATTGATATTGGGGAGTTCCATGATGAAGATTAGATGAATGAGAATCTATGACTATTTGAGCTATTAGAGAATTACAAGAAGAAGTTTGATTGAAAATAAATGAAAAAAATATAAATTTTAAAAGTATTATTCAACATAAAGATGATAGATGAGAAAGACTGTATTTTGTAATAGAAGTAGTTGATTTTTTATGAAAACCTATTAACCTTGAATTAGAAAAATGTGAAGAAATAAAATGGTTTGCATTATCTAATTTACCAGAAAATATCACTTCTCAAGTGGAGATTTGTTTAAAAGTTATTCAAAATAAAATAAATTATATGGAATTTTGATATTAAAATCTAAAAAACTATGAAAACAATTAGAACCTGAGTATATACTTTATTTCTTAGTTCTTTTATTTGGATATTTCCATCTATGCACAATATGTATTATATCTTTTATATGAAAATGATGAGGAAATAATCTGGTTTTAGGGCAAAAATTGTAAAAAGTGAAGAAACAGTTAATACGTTTTTAATAAAATTTAATACTATTTTTACCAAAATAACTATTTTAATATGTTAGAAATAGTAGAAATTAAATTTATATAATATTTTTAATGTATGAAATTTATAAAAAAAGTAGCAGCTATTATTAAAGACACTTCAGGTAATATTTTATTATTTAAAGAGAAATTAATAGATAAATCAGATTGGAAATATCAGATTCCAAAATGAACATTTGAATTAAATATTGATAAAAATTTAAACTTTTGTATAAAAAGAGAAATATATGAAGAAACAAATATTAGTGAAAATAATATTGTAATAGCTAATGTTATTGATTTAGTTCCTAAGTACTATGAAACACATATTTCTGTTTTGGTATTATTTTTAGTAGAATTAAAAAGTTATGATAATGTATTTTTATCAAATAAAAATTTAAAAAATGATGAATTAATAAAAGATTATAAATGGATAAGTTACGAAGATTTTAAAAAAATTAAAGTGGATGATTTTATTGATGAAAGGATTTATAATATTATATACAATTATTTTATGAGTTTATGAAAGAAATAGAAGTAAAAATTTTAGAAATAGATAAAGAAAAAGTGATATCTACTTTAAAAGAAAATTGAGCAATTTTAAAATAAAAATATTCTGGTTATATAGAAGCATTTTTTTTTAAAAATATAAAATGACAAAAAATACGATTGAGAATTACTGAAAAGTGAAATAATATAAATTATAAAATTCCTTTGTCTCATAATTTTTGAATTGCAAACCAAGAGTTTGAAACAAGTATTTGAAATGTTGAAGTTATAAGAAATATCTTGTTATCTATTTGATTTTCAGAATATGGTTATTCAAAAAAATATAGAGATAGTTATATAATAGGTAATATCAAATTTGATTTAGATAAATATGATAATATGCCTGACTTTATAGAAATTGAATCAAATAATAATATAGATATTGAAAAATGAGTTATTTTACTTTGATATACTATGAAAGATGTTGTAAAATTAACAGAAAGAGGATTAAAAGAATATTATAATTTAATTTAATTATGTTTTAAGAAAAAAAATATTTATTAATTTACAATCTCTATGAAAACAATTAGAACCGGAGTATATGCTTTATTAAAATATCAAGACAAAATTATAGTTATAAAAAAATGAAGATGACCTTTTAAGTGACTTTATGATTTGCCTTGATGAAAAATTGAGCATGGAGAAAAAAATTTAGATTCTCTAAAAAGAGAAATTATAGAAGAAATTGGTTTAAAAAAATCTGATTTTGAAGTAGAAAAATTATTAACAGTTGAAGAAGATTTTGTACAACATATTTGGAAAACAGAAGAGAAAGAAGAGCATATTATAGCTATTGTTTATGTTGTAAATATAATTTCTCAAAACATAAATTTAGATTTTATAGAGGAAGGTTGAGATGCTAATTGATTAAAGTTTATAGATTTTAAGGATATCAAAACACCAAAAACAAATATTTTGCAAAAAGTTTTAAAAAAAGTTTAATTTTTTAATAATTTTACATTATGGAAATACAAAATGCATGGTATAGGATAAGTGCAAAAGCTCTCATTTACAATGAAAAAGGAGAATTCCTATTAGCAAAAGAAGATAATTGAGTCTGGGATATTCCAGGGGGATGACTAGACCACTGAGAAAATCCTCAAAATTGTATAAAAAGAGAATTACAAGAAGAAATGTGATTAGAGGTTGTTGATATTTCGGAGAATCCAAAATATTTTTTAACGGCTCATAAAGCAAAAAGCAAAACAAGGCCTTGGATAGCAAATGTTTTTTATGAAGTGAAAGTAAAAAATTTAGATTTTACTCCAAGTGATGAATGTATAGAAATAGGATTTTTTGATAAAAATACAATTAAAAATATTAGTGTTATTGAAAATGTAGAGGAGTTTATAAAATTACTATAAAAAGTATTTGAGAAAGTCTATGAAATTTTTGACAAAATTATTTAAAAACTTACAATTTAAAATGTATTTTATATTTTAAATTTGTTTATTATGGAACACGATAAAAATGCTGAGATAGCAAAGTATATGGAACAATTAACTCCATTAGTAGATTCTGTAAATGAAGAGTTATTTGATAATATTGTTAAGGGTGTATCAAATATAATGTTTAATAGAGATGCTTCTTTGGTTTCTTGCTCTGATGAGAGTGAATTAGATACTATAAAAAATGGATTTATAAAGAAACATTTAGGTTTAGAATGAGAAGAAGCTGAAAATATTTTAGGAGTTGTTTGCTCTAAAATGTCAGGTGTCAAATTCAAATATAGGGCTGTTTTCTATTACTTATTAGCAGAAGAAGCTGGATCTTATAAATAAAGAGATATTTTAAAAAATTATATCTATAAAAATTAATTATTTATTTCTAGAATCTTCACACAAAAAACACTTTAAATTCTTGCATTAAAATAATAAAACACTAAAATCTTTTTAGTGTTTTATTATTTTACTATAAAATTATGAAAAAACTATTTTTTACAAGTTTATTAATATCTTGTTTGTTTTACAATTGAGTATCAGCAGATACTTGTATTCAAATTATTCAGCCAGCTAAAAATATTAAATCTTGAGAATGTAAAGAATTTTCTACACCATGCGATGTTCCAGCTTGATGGAAAAATGTAGATAAATGTGATTCTATAGAGGACAATCAAATAGTTGACAAATTAAAGTGAAAAGAAAAAAAACAATTGGATTTTGATTTTAAATTAAAGAAATTCAATAGTTGTGAGGATATGGAAAAAGTAATGTGAGATTATATTAAATCATATTGGGAAAATAATAAAAGGAATTATCGTAGAGATTTTTTTCTTGCAGGTGATGTTGCTTTTGACAAAGTTGAAGGTATTGATTCTGAAACTAATAGTTTAGATTTTGGAGGTTCTGAAATAAAATCTTTGTCTAAACCTAACATTTCAAAGAATTCTTCAGATGATTATTCTGAAACTAATATACAGGTAAAATGAGTTGATGAGAGTGATATTATAAAGACAGATTGAAAATATATATATTACTACAATGAAAGTGACAAATATGTATACATATCCGATGTGGATTCTAAGGAAGTAGTTAAAAAAATTAATATCCCTAAGAATTTTTATAATCCTGTACTATATGTTTCAAAAAACAGACTAATTATATTATCATCAGGTTATTCTAAAGCTTATTATTGAGATTCATATTGGATAAATAGAAGTCAAAAAACATATACAGTTATTTTTGATACATCAGAAATCTCAAAGCCAAAACTATTAAAATTATATATTAATGATTGAAATCTTACTAAATCAAGAAAAATCTGAAAATATTTATATGTTATAAGTAATAATTCATTTAATATTCCTTACAGAGTATTTTCAGACAAAGAAGATATAGATGTTTCATACCAAAAAATAATTCCAAGAAGTTTTGATGTAGCAAGAACATCAGATTCAGAAAAACAAAATCTAAAAATAAAATGAAAACCTTATCCTTATAATATCAAATCTTGAAAGGTTGCTAAATGTAATGAAATTGAATATGTTTTACCAGATGAAGAAACACTTAAAAAATATTCATTTAATCCTTCATATAATATTATATCAATTATTGACACAGAAGATACTTCTAACGAAGTTAAAACCAAAGTTATAGCTTGAAGTAATTCAGAAATATATATGAGTCTTGATAATCTTTATATGACAAATTATATGTATCAACCATATAATTACTCTTGTCCGATAAATGCAAGATGTATAATGCCTTTTTATTATTGATGAACTACTAATACTCTTGTTCATAAACTATCAGTAGATTGACAACAAGTTAATTATAAAACATCAAATATTATTCCTTGAAGTCCTTTGACTCAATATAGTATGGATGAAAAAGATAGTTACTTTAGAATAATAACAACAACAAATAATTGGAACTGAACTAACGAAAGACATACAGATTTGTATGTTCTTGATACAAATTTGAAGTTAGCATGAAGTCTAGAGAATATGTGAGAGTGAGAGAATTTTCAGTCAAGCAGGTTTATGTGAGATAAATTATTTTTAGTTACATTTAAACAGATAGACCCATTATTTGCAATTGATTTATCAGAGGTAACAAAACCAAAAATTTTATGAGAACTAAAAATTCCATGATATAGTACTTATTTGCATCCATATGATGAAAATCATTTAATAGGTTTGTGATTTGATACTAAAGAAAATAGATGGTGAGGAACAGTTAATGGTTGATTGAAAGTAGATTTATATGAGGTAAATTATGATAGAAAATGTTGAGATGATAATTTAACAGTTGAAGAAAATAAAAAATGTAAATCATGAGACTATAAATGAATAATTGTTAAACAAAAATATAGTCTTACTTATTGAGATAAATGAAGTTCTAGTGAGGCAACTCATAACCCTAGAATGTTTATGTGGAATGCAAAAAAGAAAATGCTTTTTGTACCTTCTAAAATCACAAAAAAATATAATGATGATGATTATAAAAACAAGAGTATAAAACAATGATTATACTTTATATCAATTCATAAAGATAATTGAATTCAAAAGAAATTTATGACTACACATATAGATTTGACTTGATTAGAGGAAGAAAGAATAAAAGAATGCTCTAAATATACCTGAAAAAAATCAGAACCAAAATGTGTTAAGATTATTTGATGAGGAGAATATTGTAAACCATCTAGTGATTATAGATATGTTCCTGAATATTGTTATGAAAGTGCCACAGTTGAAGAATATTTTGCTTCTAAATATTGGAGATATAGAAATGAATTTATAAAAAGATGATTATGGATATGAAATAATGTTTATTCAATCTCAAACAAAAAGATATCAATAAATGATATGGATACATTTGAAGAAAAGTGAGAAATAGAATTTAAATAATTTAAACAAAAAAAAGATTTAAGTAATGTATCTTAAATCTTTTTTTTGTTTACTAAAATATTTAGTAGAAAAAACTGAAGTTAAAGAAATACCTGAAAAACTCCAGATCTAGAAAAAATAATCTTTTTTGCTAATTTTTCTTTAAAAATTTTCTCCCTATGCAAAGGCATAAGTAAAAAAAATTGCAAAAAAATTATCTAAAAAATCTAAATTTTTATTCTTACTAAGGAGTTTTTCAGATATTTCTTAATAATACTATTAATAAGAGAAAAACTAAGATGTTATTTTCTTAAAAAATTTTTAATACAAAAAAATGAAGATATTTATTTGATTTTTTTACTTTTTTTTTTATACTCCAAAAGCTTAATAAACATCTAAAAAATTAAAAATTTTAAAAAATGGAAGAAAAGAAACAAAATCAAGATATTTTGCATGAAAAGATGGTTGTTAATGATATAAAAACTCAAACAATTCATACTGCAAAAACAGAAGAAAATTGACCTGTACACCTTAAATGGGAAGCAAGTTTCAATGGTATATTATTAGAATTAGTTCTAGTAGTATTTTTTGCTGTGTTTTATAAGTTTTTTAAAAACTCAAAAATAATAGTACTTTTTGATATGATGTTTGAAAAAACATATGCTTTTTTTGAAGATATTCTTGGGAATACTGAAAAATCTTGGATAAAGTTGTATATAACAATTATGTTTTTTATAATACTTTTTTCAAACTTATTATGAGTATTTTTAGATTTTTTATTACCTATTTTCTGAGAAAACTTAGAACATTTGATAAAAGTTCCTTCAGCAGATATAAATTTCAATATAGCAATGGCGATTATTTGAGTAGTTATTGTTATATATGAGCAATTTAGACATTTGTGAGTTTGAAAATTTCTTTATGAATATTTTCCTGTTCTATGAAAAAACTATATTCCTTATGAAAAGGGGAAAATGCCAAAATATATAGATTATCCGCTATTTTTCTTAGTTAAAATATTTGATATAATTATATCGTTATTTTTATGAATTTTAGATATAGTTTGACACTTTGCTAAACTAATTTCTTTGAGTTTTAGGCTTTTTTGAAATGTTACCTCTGGGTCTATGCTTCTTATGATGCTAGTATGAGCAGTTTCTTGATTGACTTTAAAACTAACTTGATTTGAGTTTCCAGTAATTGCTCCTCTTTTAATTTATTTACAATGACTACTAGTCGCTTTTATACAAGCATTAGTATTTCCATTACTTATAGCTATATTTATAAAGGTTGCTAAAGTAGATTAAAAAAATATTTAAAAAAACTAAAAAAAAGAACTTATGGAATTTATGAATTATATATGACCTGGTCTTGCAGTTTGATTAGCATGATTATGAGTTGCTATTTGACAATGAATACTTGCTAAAAAAGCAATGCAAGTAATGTGAAAAAAACCAGAATTAAATAGTTTTTTCTTGACTATTACTATTCTTTGAATGGCATTAGTAGAATCAGCAGTTATTTATTGACTTATTGTAGCATTTCAAATCTTATGAAATGATTCAATATCACTTTTGTGATCAATTTGAGCTTGATTGGCAATATGATTAACTTGATTATGAGCTTGAGTATGAGAATGAAAATTAGTGGCTTGAGCTTTGTGAGCGATTGATAAAAACCCAGAATCAAAAGCCAAATTAATGACTTTTATGGTACTATTTATAGCATTAGTAGAATCAGCAGCTATATACTGATTAGTAGTAGCATTTAAAATTCTTTGAGCAGATGAACCAAATATGGCATCTTTTGCTTGAATGTGAATGGCTGTTTGATTTGCATGATTATGAGTAGCAATTTGAGAATGAATTATTGCAGAAAAAGCAATGAGTTTGTTATGAAAAAAATCAAAATTAACTAACTTTTTCCTAACAGTAACTATATTATGAATAGCATTAGTAGAATCAGCAGCTATTTACTGACTTATTGTTTCTTTTGATATATTTAATAATTCAGTATGACTTTATGCAAGTCTTTGAGCATGATTAGCAATATGATTAGCATGACTTTGAGCCTGAGTATGAGAATGACTACTTGTAAAGTGAGCATTAAGAGCAATTGATAAAAATCCGGAAGCTAAATCAAAAATAATGACCTTTATGGTATTATTTATAGCATTGGTAGAATCAGCAGCTATATACTGATTAGTGATAGCCTTTAAAATTCTTTGATCAGATGATCCAAGTATTACATTATTTATATGAATGTGAATGGCTGTTTGATTTGCATGATTATGAGTAGCGATTTGAGAATGAATTATTGCAGAAAAATCAATGAGTTTTTTATGAAAAAAGTCAAAATTAACTAGTTTTTTTCTAACAGTAACTATATTATGAATAGCATTAGTAGAATCAGCAGCTATTTATTGACTGGTTATATCTTTTGATATATTTTCTAAATGAGTATGACTTTATGCAAGTCTTTGAGCATGATTAGCAATATGATTAGCATGACTATGAGCTTGAGTATGAGAATGAATGCTTATAAAATGAGCTTTATGAGCAATTAACAAAAATCCAGAATTAAAGTGAAAAATAATTACTTTTATGGTATTATTTGTTGCTTTGGTAGAAGTTACAGCCATATATGGTCTAATAGTTGCATTTAAAATATTATCAGATTGATGAGCTGATAATATGGCATTTGTATGAGCATGACTAGCAATATGATTAGCTTGACTTTGAGTTGCAATTTGAAGATGATATTTGTCAGAGGATTCATTAGAAGTTATGTGAAAAAATCCAAAAATGTTAAGCTATTTATTGACAGTTTCTGTATTATGAGTTGCATTAGTAGAATCAGCTGCTATATATGCTTTGATAGTTTCATTTCAAATATTATGAACTGAAAATGTTTGAGGTTATGCTTCTATATGAGCATGATTAGCAATATGATTAGCCTGACTTTGAGCTTGAATATGAGAATGAAAACTAGTTGCCTGATCGTTAAAATCTATTTCAAATAATCCAAAGATAAAATGAAAAATAATGACTTTAATGGTATTATTTGTGGCATTAGTAGAGTCGGCAGCTATATATTGATTAGTAGTGGCATTTAAAATATTATGAACAGATGATCCAAATATTGCATCTTTTGTATGAATGTGAATGGCTGTTTGATTTGCGTGATTATGAGTGGCAATCTGAGAATGAATACTTTCTAAAAGAGCTATGGAAAGTATTAGTAAAAGACCTGAAATGTTAAGTTTCTTTTTGACAGTAACTATATTGTGAATAGCATTGGTAGAATCAGCTGCTATATATTGATTGGTTGTAGCTTTTGATTTATTAAATAAAGAAATTGCTTTATATGCTAGTATATGAGCATGATTAGCAATATGATTAGCTTGACTTTGAGCATGAATTTGAGAATGAATGCTTGTTTCTGGTTCTATTTCATCAATTGAAAGAAACCCAAAGATAAAATGAAAAATAATGACATTTATGGTATTATTTATTGCATTAATTGAGGTTACCGCAATATATTGATTTATAATTGCTTTTAAAACAATTGATATTGTAAGAGTAGATTCTGTTGTAGATTCTATGCTTTATATATGAGCATGATTATCAATATGATTAGCATGATTATGAGTTGCAATTTGAAGATGATATTTATCACAAGAGTCTATTGAGATAATGTGAAAGAATCCTAAAGTTATTAGTTTCTTACTAACAGTGTCAATTCTTTGAGTTGCATTAGTAGAATCAGCTGCTATATATGCATTGGTAGTTTCATTTGAGATACTATGAGTAGAAAATATTTTTGCTACTCTTTGAGCATGATTAGCAATATGATTAGCTTGACTTTGAGTGTGAGTATGAGAATGATTGCTTATTAAATGAGCTATGGAATGAATTAATAAAGCTCCTGAATCTAAATGAAAAACTCTGGCATTTATGGTGTTGTTTGTTGCTTTGGTAGAAGTAGTTGCAATTTATTGACTAATTATAGCCTTCAAAGTTTTATGATAATAAAAGCTAAAAATATATTTTTAATGTTTAATAAAAAGTTGTTATGGATGATTTAAAATTATGAGTAGTAATTGCTCAAATAATAAATTTTTGATTACTTTTCTTTGTTTTTAAGTACTTTCTTTGAGATAAACTTTCCAAAGCAATATGAGAAAGAAGAGAAAAATTAGAGAAGATATCAAAAGTAGATTCTGAATGTAGAGAAAGATTAAATGATGCTAATAAAAAAGCTGAAGATATATTGTCAGAAGCAAAAAATAAATCTAATAATATGATATCGCAAGCTGAGAATTTAGCAAAAAACAAGAAAAATGAAATTATTTCTAATGCAAAAAAAGAAGCGGAGGGACTTATTGAGTCAGCTACTAGAAGTATGGAAAAAGAAAAACTTTCTATGATAAATTCTTTAAAAACAAATGTTATGGATTTAGTTATAAAATTGAATTCAAAAGTTTTTGATAAAAACACTCTTAATAAAGCTTTTGTAGAAAAAGAAATTGAAATGATGAAATAATAAATAATTAAAATATTATGAATATAGAAAAATTAAACAAATCAGATCTACAAAAATTACTCAAATCTCTTAAATTTTATAGAAATGTTAAATCTAAACTATGAAATAGGTGAAAAAGAATTTTTGATAGAGTATATAACTGAAAATCTTTTTATAAAGTTGAATATTTTTCAAAAATGGATAAAAGTGATGTTTGGGATGAAGCAAAAAAGGTATATAAAAAATCTTTTTGAATTTCTTTAGATAAAAAAGAAGTACTTTTTATAAAAAATGATAGTATTTTATGATGAATAATTGTTTTTAAAGACGATGAAATAGTAGACTTGAGTTTTTCTAAAATAAAAAATTCTTTGAAAAAAGAATAAAAAAATAAATATATTACAAAAAAATGCTCTAGTTTTGTTTTAAAATCAGTATAAAATAATGGTTTTGTAATAAAATTAGAAAAAAAAATAATTTTAAAATTTTAATAAATAACAAGATGTCAAAAGACTTATTAAATAATATTATAAAAGATATTGAACAAAGAATTGATAGTGCTGAAATAAATCCTGATGTAGAAAACATCTGAGAAGTATTTTATTTATGAGATTGAGTTGCTAATGTATCTGGTTTGAGAAATGTTTGTTATAATGAAGTTGTTTCATTTGATTCTGGTGCTACATGAGTAGCATTGAACCTAGAGGAACATTATGTTTGAGTCGTTATATTAGAATGATTCAAGTGAATAAAAGAATGAGAAAAAGTTAAATCTACTTGAAGAATCTTAGAAGTTCCAGTTTGAAAAGCTATGATTTGAAGAGTAGTTGATGCTTTATGAAATCCTGTAGATTGATTATGAAAGATAAAGACAACAGAAGCTTTTCCAATAGAAAGAGTGGCTACTTGAGTAATGGAAAGAAAATCAGTTTACGAGTCTTTAGAAACATGAATAAAAGCAATTGATGCTTTGGTTCCTATTGGTAGATGACAAAGAGAATTAATAATTTGAGATAGACAAACTTGAAAAACGCAAGTTGCAATAGATACTATATTAAATCAAAAAGGTTTATGAGTTACTTGTGTTTATGTTGCTATTTGACAAAAAGAATGAAAAGTAGCTAGAATAGTTGAAGAATTAAGAAAAAGATGAGCTATGGATTATACAATTATTGTAACTGCTTGAGCTAGTGATCCTGCCGCAATGCAATACTTGTCTCCTTATACTGGTTGTGCAATTGCTGAATACTTTATGATGAATGGTGAACACTCATTAATAGTTTATGATGATTTATCTAAACAAGCAAATGCTTATAGAGAAATGTCTCTTTTACTTAGAAGACCACCAGGTAGAGAAGCTTATCCTTGAGATGTATTTTATCTTCATTCAAAATTACTTGAAAGATCTGCAAAATTAAGTGATGAATTATGATGAGGTTCTATGACAGCTCTTCCAATTATAGAGACTCAAGCTTGAGATGTTTCTGCTTATATTCCTACAAATGTAATTTCTATTACTGATGGACAAATATTTTTAGAATCTGATTTATTTAATTCTGGACAAAAACCAGCAATTAATGTTTGACTTTCAGTTTCAAGAGTATGATGATCTGCACAAATAAAAGCTATGAAGAAAGTATCATGAACTCTTAAGTTAGACTTAGCTCAATATAGGGAACTGGCTGCATTTTCACAATTTGCATCAGATCTTGATGATGCTACTAAAAAACAATTAGATAGGGGGGAAAGAATGATGGAATTATTAAAACAAAATGTATATTCTCCAGTTATAGTCCAAAAACAAATAGCTGTACTATATGCAGGTGCTAAATGATATTTAGATTCAATAGAAGTTTCAAATATTAAAAAATTTGAAGATGAACTATATTCTAGTTTGGAAGAAGAAAAAACAATTATTGAGGATATTAAAGCTAATAATGTCTTATCAGAGAAAAGTGAAGAGAAATTAAAAGGTCTTATAGAAAAAGTTATAGAATTGAATAAATAATAAAAAAATAATTTATGTCATCAACTAAAGAAATTAAAAGAAAAATTACTTCAATCAAGAATACTGGGAAAATAACTAAGGCTATGGAGTTAATTTCAACTGTAAAAATGAAAAAAGCTCAAGATTTGGTTTTGGAGAAGAAAGATTTTGTTTTTGAAATGCTTAAAATATTTCTAAGAGTAGAAAAGCATTTATCAGATTTTCCTATTTTTAATGAATGAAAATGAAAAAAAACATTAGCTGTCATTATAACTTCTAATAAATGACTTTGCTGAGGTTATAATATAAATGTTATGAAAAAAGTAAGTAATTATATTAAGGAAACTTGAGAAGAATTAGAGTTTATATCATTATGAAAAAGATGAGCCCAGTTCGTTGCTAAAACATGAAATAAGTTGCTTGCGGATTTTTCTGAAGAATTTTCTGATAATATTGAGCCGATTTTTGCAATGAAGATATCAAAACTTATGAAAGAAGAGTTTTTGAGTTGAAATTATAAAAAAGTAGTAGTTTTTTATAATTATTATGTAAATACTATTAAACAAGTTCCTTCAGCTAAAGTAACCTTGCCGGTTAAACAAGATAGTTTGAAAGTTTATCTTGAGAAAATAGCTTGACAATTCTTTGATTTAGAAGAAGAAAAAAAGAAGATAGACTGAATTCATTGATACGCAGTTGAACCTTCTGTTTCCAAAGTTGCTGATGAAGTTTTGCCAATTATACTAAATATGATGTTTTTTGATACTATTTTAGAAGCAAAAGCCTCTGAGCATTCTTCTCGTATGATTGCTATGAAAAATGCCAAAGATAGTGCAAATAAGATAGCTGATAAATTAACTCTTAGTTATAATAAGGCAAGACAAGCAGCTATTACTAGAGAAGTATCGGAGATTACAGCCTGAGTTGAGTCAATGAAGGATTTATAGTTTATTTTTAATAATTAGAATATGCCAATAGCATTTAAATGTATACTAAATTTTATCTACTACCTGATTTATAGTTTTATCTGAATTTTTATTTGAGATTTATTTTATTGATGAATTTTGTATCATTTTTGAAAAAATATTCCCTGACCTTCAGATCCGATACATATCAAAATAGCTTTGGCTGCGTGTTTATTTGTATTAGTATCTACTGTTATATTAAGAAAATATTTTTATATTGAGTTATCTACAAACAAAAAATAATTAAACTAAAAAATAATAAATTTTAAAAAATAATAAAGAGATTATGCATAAATGAATAATTAAAAAAGTAGTATGAGTTGTAATAGATGTAGAATTTACAGATGGATATATTCCTAGTATTTATGAAGCTTTGGAAGTAAAATCAAAATCTATAAATGTTACTTTAGAAGTACAACAACAGCTTTGAGATGGTGTTGTTAGAACTATTGCCATGAATGCTGTTGATTGATTAAAAAGATGAATAGAAGTCAAAGCTTTATGAACACCAATTAAAGTTCCTGTTTGAGAAAAAGTTCTTTGAAGAATGTTCAATGTTTTGTGAGATCCAATTGATTCTGAGGAAAAACCTAAAACAGAGTTTAATGATCCTATTCATAGAGAGTCTCCTAAGTTTAAAGATCTTTCAACTCAGGCAGAAGTTTTTGAAACAGGTATAAAAGTAGTTGATTTGATTGCTCCAATGCTTAAATGATGAAAGGTAGGTCTTTTTTGATGAGCATGAGTTGGTAAGACAGTAATTATGCAAGAGTTAATTCATAATATTGCATCAGAACACTGAGGTTACTCAGTAGTTGCTTGAGTTTGAGAAAGAACTAGAGAATGAAATGACTTATATCATGAAATGAAAGATTCATGAGTTATAGACAAAACTGCTATGGTATTTGGGCAAATGAATGAAGCTCCAGGACCTAGAGCAAGAGTTGCTTTGACATGATTGACTATGGCAGAACATTTCAGAGATAGAGAAAAAAAAGATGTACTTTTATTTATTGATAATATTTTTAGGTTTACTCAGGCATGAAGTGAAATATCAGCACTATTATGAAGAATACCTTCAGCAGTAGGTTATCAACCTACTTTAGCCACTGATATGGGTGCTCTTCAAGAAAGAATTACATCAACTAAAAATGGTTCAATTACTTCTGTACAAGCTGTATATGTTCCAGCTGATGACTTAACTGACCCTGCTCCAGCTACTACTTTTGCTCATTTAGATTCTACTATTGTACTAAATAGATCAATTGCTGAATTATGAATATATCCTGCTGTAGACCCTTTGGATAGTAATTCTACGGTTCTTGATCCTGATATAGTTTGAGAAGAGCATTATAATGTTGCTAGAGAAGTTCAAAGAATTCTTCAAAAATATAAAGAATTGCAAGATATTATAGCGATTTTAGGTATGGATGAATTATCAGAAGAAGATAAACAAACTGTTTGAAGAGCAAGAAGGGTTCAGAAATTCTTATCTCAACCTTTCTTTGTAGCTGAACAATTTACAGGTACTCCTTGAGTATATGCTAAATTATCTGAAACAGTTTCAGGTTTTAAAAGAATACTAGATTGAGAGCTTGATCATATTCCTGAGAATTATTTTATGTATAAAGCTTCTGTGGAAGATGTTATTTCTCAGTTTGAAAAAGAAGAAAAATAAGAATATATTAACTTAAAAAATTATGAAATTAAAAATATTATCATTCTCTGGTTGAGGTTTTAGTTCAGAAAGTGTAAAATCAGTAACATTAATGACATGAGGTTGAGAATTGACTATTTTAGAAGACCATTGTCCACTTTTGGCTAGTATGAAGCCTTCAACCATGTATATTATTTATACAGATGAAAACTGAGTTGAAAAAAGAGATGACTTTGCAGTTTGATCATGAGTTGTTGAAGTTAGTAATTCTTCTGTCAAAGTTATGTCAGATATGTTTATTGATATAGAGGATTTAGATAAAGAAAAAGCAGAGAGAGAAAAGTTTGAAGCAGAGAAATTAATGGAGAAGTATAAAAACTCTGATAAAGTAGTTGATATGGATAAGTTTATTGAGGCAGAAGATATGTTATTAAAGTCTATTGCTCAATTAAAACTATCAGATAAAGAAAGGAGATAATAATTTATTAATTAATTATAAAAATATGAATTTTTTTCACGATATTGAAATTACAAATGATAATTTTCAAACAATAAATGCAGTTCTTGAAATTCCAAAGGGTAGTCAAGTAAAATATGAGTTTGATCACAAAACTTGAGCCATATGGGTAGATAGAGTTTGAAAAACTCCAATTAGTTATAGTTTTAATTATGGTGATTTACCACAAACTTGGAATAGTTGAGATAATGATCCACTTGATGTTATTATTTTGTGTTCACATCCTTTGGCTGTAGGTACTATAGTTCCATGTAGAGTAATTTGATGATTAAAAATGATAGATTCATGAGAAGATGATTATAAAATTTTGGCTGTAGCTGATGATAAATATTATTCAGATGCTAATTCTTTTGAAGATATTAGTAAAAAGGAGTTAGAAGATATAGAATATTATATGCTTCATTATAAAGATTTACATTGAAAGAAAGTTGAATTAGAGTGATGGGATTCAAAAGAAAATGCTATTGCTAGATTAGAGGAATGTCATAAAGAATACAAAAATAAGTTCCAAAAATAATTTTTCTTGGATTGTTAAGATTATATTATTTGAAACAAAATATTTTACAATTTCTGAATTTTATCTACTATTTTCAGTGTAAAAGTATTTTTCATTCAAAATAATATAATCTTTTTTTGATTATCGAAGTTTCGTTATTTGAAACGGCATATTTTAGAGTTTCTGAATTTTATCTACTATTTTCAGTGTAAAAGTATTTTTTATTCAAAATAATATAATCTTTTTTTTGATTATCGAGGTTTCATTATTTGAAACGGCATATTTTAGAGTTTCTAAATTTTATTTGCTATTTTCAAATGTTCCTTAAGGTTATACTAAATCATTTTTTATATAAATAGCATATTTTAGTCTAAAAGCTTCTTTTAGTTCTCTTTCTTTTCTCTCTAAAGAGGGACTTTTAAACATTTGAGCTTCTTCCAAAGCTGTTAATATGTCATCAACTTCTTTCAATGCTTCAGAAGTAGTATATCACTCAAAATCTAATTTTCATAAAAAACCATTTTCATCTGTTATTATATTTTTAGAGTTATCAAGCATTATATTATTTTCTCAATTTCTCCTACTAAATATAGTATAATCTCATTTATTAGAAATAGTTTTTATTCATTGTTCATTAAGTTCTAAATAATTGTTAATTATATCTTTTATATTTTTGTTAAACCCTTCTATATTATCTTGGATTTCTTCTGGAAGAGAGTCTGCTTCTTCCATTTCTTCTGGAAGAGAGTTTGTTTTTTTCTTTTTTAGAAATTCTTGAATTTTTTTGTATCATGCTATATCTCTTTCAGTTATTTCTCATTTTTCTAACAAATCTTTTAAAATTTCTCAATTGTCAATTTCACTATTTGCATTTTCTTCTAAAAAACTAGCTTTATTAAAAGAAAATAATAAATTTTTGTATAAAATCATAAGTATCATTTAAATATTATATACTAAAATAATATCATATTTTTGATTTATACACAAAAATTTTTACTAAGGATTATCAACTCATCATTTTGACCAAGGATTACATCTGATAACTCTCCATAAAGATTTTAAAATAGCTTTTACAAAAGAATATTTTTTAAAACATTCTTTACTATACTCACTACAACTAGGGAAATACCTGCAGTATCCATAAGGATATTTTCTTTTTCAGTTAGGTGAATGGTCAGGACTGAAACTTGCTTGATAATAAGAAATAAGTCTCACAAAAAATTTGTTTAAGGGGCTTATTTTTTTTTCTCAATTATTTTTATGTTTATTGCACATAGAAGATTTACTTTTAAATAATTTTGATTATTATTGTTACTAATATAATTAAAACAATTCTTTATGCAAAGATTTTATCTTCCATCACTTTCTTTTTTAGATAATGCTTTATTATTAGAAGATAAAGATATTATTTTTCAGCTTGTAAAAGTTCTTAGAATTAGAGTTTGAGAAGAAGTTATTTTTTTTGATTGAAAAACTAATATTGATTATTTGTTTTTGGTAAAAGAAATAGATAAAAAAAGTATATTATTCTCATTCAAAGCAAAAATAGAAAAAGTTGTTGATAAAAAAGTTAAACTACATTTATACCAAGCTATTCCCAACAAATTATCAAAAATAGAATATATAATTCAAAAATGAGTAGAAGTGTGAATTAACAGTTTTATTTTTTTTTCATCGAACAGAAGTCAAAAACTTATTCTTTCAGATAAAAAAATCCTTAGATTAAATAAAATAATTATAGAAGCAGTAGAGCAAAGTAATCAGAATATAATTCCAAAACTAGAAATAAAACAAAATATATCTTTAGAGAAATTAATTCTTTCAAATAACAAAGAATTTGCAGAGAATTTATTTTTTCATACATCAGAAGAAAATACTAAGAAACTAAAAGATATAAATACTTTTTCAAATAAAGATATAAATATTTTTGTTTGACCAGAGTGATGATGGAGCAAAGAAGAAATCTCTAGAATTGAAAAACTATGATATACAAAAGTTTGTTTATGAAATAATATTCTAAGAACAGAAACAGTATGAATAGTTGTTTGATTCTTTTTAATGGAAAAATAGAAATCTCATTATTTTCAGATGCTTCTTAAAACTTAGAATTTTCAGAAAAATAAAATTATTTTTTATATTTAGAAATGATTAAAAATATTGTCAATATATAAAAGTTTGTTATTTTAAATATTATTTTATAATAAGTTATGTTAACTTATATGTTATAAAAAAATATTATGAAACATAAAAAGAAATGATTTACTGTTGTTGAACTTGTTACAGTAATGATTATATTGATAATATTCGCTACTATATGATTTATGTCATATTGAGGATATCTAATGTGAGTTAGGGATACTAGCAGAATAACTCAAGTAGCTTGAATTAATAAGTCATTAAATTCCTATTGAATAAAAGCTCCTTTGCCTCTCCCTGATGATTATGTAACTGTAGAAGTTGCAGGTTGAGTAATTTGATATCAATGATATGCTTGAAAAGAAGTGTTAAGAGATATAAATTACAAAAAATGATGAAAAGACCCACTAGATAATCAGTATTTCACTTACTATCTAACTAAAAATAGAAAGCACTCTCAAATGCTTGCTTTGTTAGAAGCTGAACAAGTTGCTTTTAACTGAACTACTCAGACATATGCAGATGCTTGAAAATATGAAGATAGAATAATACATGTGTTTTGAAAGCAATTATGAGTTTTGACAGAAGATTTAACAAATACTCCTATTCAAGAAGTAGAAAGTATAAAATCAGCAAAAAAACTTAATCTTACTATAGCAACTACACAAAAATATAGGGCTAGTTTTAAAGACAAGGATTTTGTTGTTAAACCATGAAACGATTTAGTTATTCTAAAAGAGGTTGCTGAATTATGATGAGAATGATGTACAGGGGTATCATGAGAAATAGTTTGTAATACTAATACAGTTTGAATTAAAATAAAATGAGATGATGAAAACTGAAGAAAATGGTCAGATGATTCATTTGCTAAATCTTGTAATGATTATAGAAGACCTCCAGCTTGATATTTTTATGAATGAGATATAGGGAATTGAGTTTATGTTATAGAAATATCTTCAGATGGAAGTTTTTATCAAAAAAAAGTTTATTGTGATATGACTTTAGATTGATGAGGATGGACTTATGCAACAAAGTTTGTATGAAAAGGTAGTCTTTTTAAACCACAAATAACTGCGAATCCATCAACATTTGAATGAACATCTGTAATTTCTATGGCAACAATAGATCATGCTTGGTCAATTGATAATACTCCAAAAAAAGATATTATGATTAAGTGTAAAACTACAAATGAAAACTTAAAAAAATATGAAATTCCTTTTATTATAAAGGATTATAAAAGTGGTGATTTGAACAAATTAATGGGACCATTTTTTTCTCAATTTTCTTCACAAAATTTGAATGCGAGTTGGAATTGAAACAATTATGTTTTAAGTAAACAATTTTTATGATGAAATTTTTCAATTAAAGATAATAGTACTTCAAAAATGCTTTGGAAACTAAATTCATGAAATACTTTATATTCTAGCGACTTATGATTTGATCCATCGCCAGCTTATTCTCCAACAGTGTTTACACAAACTCTAGATGAAAATAATTATTGTATAACAGCTATTAGGTAATAATAGCTGTTTCTTTTGTAATAAAATTACACAAAAAAATTAAAATTTGACAATTATATCTTTTTGTATAGAATTATTTTACAAAATACAAAAATTGGGAGATAGAAATGAAAATTTTACTAGTTTTTTTTTGTTCATTTGTTTCGGCAAATGTCTCAGCAAGTCCAGTAAAACTGGATTTTGTTGGGGGTAATGGCTTAGAACTTATAGTCGAATTTGATTTAGAGCTACTTTCCTCTGATTCTAGTTCTGACTATTTTGGGGCTCCCAAGATATTGGGGGGGATGGACCTAAATAAATATACATTCAACCACTCTATCACGTTCTATGACCATTGGGGAGGACTCTTATTTGAAGAATCCTATGGAACACCGGTTAAAATAATCAACTCAAAAATTGTTGGAACACAAGATCTTTCTCTTGATTATACTCTCCCAGTTGAAGAGTTTTTAAACTCTTCGATTGGAGCTGTTTGGTGGTTTCTTGAGGAAGATACTTCTATAGGTCTTTATGATTTACAGCAGGTGTCTTTCACCAGCTGGGAGTACATCACTCCCAGCCCAGTCCTAACCCCTGCCCCCCTAGCTTTGCTAGGGATCGCGGGTGCAGCCCTCCTATTAAGGAAGAAACAAAAATTAAAATAAAAGAAAAAAATATAGAAAAAGGTTGGAGTTACCTGCACAAGGATGTGCAGGTTTTTTTGTGTAGAAAATTAATTAATTAATTAATTTTTAAAATTACTTTTTGGACATTATTTGTTATTTGGAAACCTTATTACTGACTTATAAATGTTAAAAACTACTACTTGTATTTTTATACGGAAACTCACAAAAAAAATAAAAAATTTTACAATTGTACTTTTTTATATAAGATTATTTTTGCAAATACAAAAACCAAAAGAGGAAAGAAAATGAAATACTTTGTTTTTTTATTAGTTTTTTTATCTCAGCCACTATTGGCTACTGATATAAAATTATATTTTGAAAACGGCTGGGAAGTTACTTTTGATGATGGAATAGTTTTTGAAGGATATTCTACATCTTATGGACCTCCTACATTTGGGGGCGCAGCTCCAGTTCACGAGACAACGTTATTCTCAGCAACTACTGAGATGCTTGGAAGTTATCTTTCAATATCGGAGGTATCTTTAACGTCATCTCCATCTTACGGATTAGAAGAATCATTTATCAGTCTTGATAATCCCTATTATACAGGAAATAACTTGCTAGGTCTTCTGGACTCTTTGTTAGGACAACAAACAGATTATGGATATAGTAACAATTTAACAGGAGTTTATGACTCTGGTGTAACTATTTTTACTGATTGGGAGTATGTCAGTGCTCCTCCTACTCAAGTCCCTGCTCCCGCCCCCCTAGCTTTGCTAGGGGTAATAGGCTTTCTCCTTGCATTTGTAAAGAAGAAAAAACAAAAAATAAAATAATAGAAAAAGGGTTAGAGTTACCTGCACAAGGATGTGCAGGTTTTTTTTGTGTAGAAAATTAATTAATTAATTAATTTCTAAAATTACTTTTTGGACATTATTTGTTATTTGGAAACCCTATTATTGACTTATAAATGTTAAAAACTACTACTTATGTTTTTATAAGGGTAATTACAAAAAAAAAATAAAAAATTTGACAAAAGTTCTTTTATATATAATATAAAGTTGTCTGAAAAACATTAGGAGAATATTTGGATGAGAGTTTTTACTGCTGTCTGTTTTTTTGTTTTTTCTCAGCTATCTTATGGAAGTTTAATACAATTAAATTTCCAGGAAGTTGACACTGGAGAGTTATTTACTTCCCAATTTGATGATGGTATTCTGCCTCAATCGGCAGGACCTACTACCTTTTTCGGACCACCTGTTATCACAGGTGGGTACGAGCTTGTAAATTACGGCATCAAAGATGCTGTAACAATCCTTGAAGATGGATATTACTTCTTCATGGATAACTCATACTATGATGAAGACTATACAAAATCTAACTCAGGGAGTATCTTTACAGAAGATCCCTCATTGAATTTTTCTTTACCATTGGTAGACTTTTTAAACTCAGCCTTAACAGCTGAGTGGTACTATTTGTACGGTTCTTATACTGGTTTTTATCAGTATAAGATGTTAAATTTTACTGATTGGGAGTATGTCAATGCTCCTCCTAGCCAAGTCTCTGCACCTGCAACCCTAGCTTTGTTAGGGTGTGCAGGTGCAGGCCTCCTATTGAGGAGGAGGAAACAAAAATCAAAATAAAAGAAAAAAAATAAAAAAAGGTTGGAGTTACCTGCACAAGGATGTGCAGGTTTTTTTGTGTAGAAGTTAATACTTTTTGTTAAAATAATTTTATTCATTTATTTTCTTTAAACCATCTTTTATGGATTTTATAATCACTCATCATTCTTTCAACCTCTTGCCGAAAGTGTTTTGAGTGATTCATTTCTTTTAGATGTGCTAATTCATGAATTATTACATAATCTATAGATTTTGGAGGAGCAAACATAAGATAATAAGTAAATCTAATATTTTTTTTACTATTACAACTTCACCATCTTCACTTTGCTGAACCTATTTTTATAGAATTAACCTCTAAATTAAACTTCTCTATAAAATAGATAGTTCTTTTGATTATATAATCTTGGGCTTGCTTTTTATAAAAAGAGATTATTTTTTCTTTCCTTTCTTCTTTTGAAAGATTTTTATCAATATAAAAGTTATTATTTTTAAATAAAATTCAATTTTCTAGATTTTCTTTTTCATTAACTTTGTATTTTTCTCATAAAAACAAAATTTCATCTAACAAATCACAAAAAAAATTATTTTTGATTTTTTCTCTGTGTTTTTCTATCCATTTTTTATGCTTGTCAATAAAGTTATTTATACTAGAGTTAGTCATAAAAAAAGGGGCTTTAACAATAAGATTTCAAGATTTATCTAATTTCAGTGTTATAGACTTTCTTATAGATTTTATAATTTTTGTATTATAATTCATTTATATTATTTTTTAAGGAAAAATTAGCAAAAAAGATTATTTTTTTCTAGATTTGGAGTTTTTCAGATGTTCCTTAAATACTTTTATAAAGATACTTTAATCAGCTTTTATCAAGTTCTTTTTTGAACTTCAGATCGGTATAAAAATCCAACAAAAATATAGCAACAAAAGTATTTGTTATTTCAACAACTTTTATTGGTTTTTCTGAAAAATTATCAAAATCATTTTTATCTTTGGAATAAACATAATAATTTTTCTTGATTCTAACAAGATCTTCTATTTTTTCAATATCAATTACATCATAAAGTTTTGATAATTGATTCATAATTTGATCAATTTCAACCTTTTCGCTATGAAATCACACAAGAAAATGAGCTTTTCACTCATTATCAAAAGTCAAATTCATATCGTCAATATTATAATTCCTTTTTCTTATTAGATTTGCTATTCTATTCAATACTCAAACATCATTTTGAGCAATTATGTTTATATATTTTATATTATTTCATTTATTTTCCATATTTATTATTATTTAAGTTATATTATTTCACAATAGTATTTTCAAGAGATGTTCCAGGAGCAACCATTGGGAAGATATTTTCTTCATTTTTTGTTATTTTTACTTCAATAACTGATGGTTTTTTTGATTTGAATTCTGTTTCTAAAGTTTTTTTTAGGTCTGATTCATTGTCAATTGAGTATGACTTCAAACCATAAGCTTCTCAAAGAGCTTTAAAATTAGGAGAGCTAATTGGTGTTGAAGAATAGTTTTTCTCATAAAACATATCTTGCCATTGTCTTACCATTCACAAGAAATTATTATTCATAATTATTACCTTTATATTCAAGTTATAATCTTTTAATAATTGCAATTCTTGTATATTCATCTGTATTCATCAGTCTCATGCTATAACAACTACAGTTTTATCAGGATTTGTAATTGAAACTCCTATTGCTGTGGGAAGAGCAAATCACATAGTTCAAGAACCTCCAGAAGTTAGCCATGAGCAGGTATTTTTTACTTTTATAATTTGTGCAGCCCACATTTGATGTTGTCATACATCTGTTAGGAATATGTAATCTCCAAGATTTCACTCAGTATTTCTATTAATATTTTGTAGAGCATTTTTTACAGAAAATTGCTCAGTTTCCCAAATAAAAGGTTTCTGAGTATTCCAATTATCAATTTGTTTTTTCCATTCCTCTATATTTAAAGGTTTTAATTTATTAGTATTAATTATTTTTTCTAAAAAATATCTAGCATCACAGCAAACAGGAATATCTGTTTTTACTAATTTATTTAGTTCAGCTTTATCTACATCGATATGAATAACTTTTGCATTTTTTGCAAATGAATCATATGTTCAAACAATTCTATCATCAAATCTTGAACCGATATTTATTATCAAATCAGCATTTGAAGTTGCTAAATTCGCATGATAAAATCAGTGCATACCAAGCATTCATAAATAGTTTTTATTTGTTTCATTTAAGACTCATTTAGCATGTAGAGTAGAAACTGTAGGTATTCATAAAGTGTCTACGAATTTTTCTAATAACTTTTCTGCGTTAGAAAGTTTTACTCAGTTTCAAATTAGGGCTACTGGTTTTTTCGAGGAATTTAAGGAATCTATAATTTTTGAAATAGTATGCTCTGACATATCGTATGATTTCTCTTTTTTATTTTCCTCAAATCTAGTTACTTTGGTATTTCATTCAAATATTTGGTTTTGTACATCTTTAGGTAAATCTATATGAACAGGTCAAGGTCTTCATTCATTAATTAATCTAAAAGCTTCATTTATTATTCTAGGAATATCATTTGCATCGTTAATTAAAAAGCTATGTTTTACAAAACTCATAGTTGCTCCTATAGTATCCATTTCTTGGAATACATCAGACCCCATTGCGCTATATGGGACTTGTGCAGATATAAAAATCATTGGAACACTGTCCATATAAGCATCAAATACTCATGTTAGAGCATTGGCTGCTCAAGGTCAACTAGTTACAAGACAAACTCATACTCACTTTTTTGTACGAGATTGTCATTGTGCTGCAAAGGCCGCTGCCTGCTCATGTCTTACAAGAATATGTTTAATGTTTTTACAACTATTAAGCTTGTCATAGAAGGGGATATTAGCTCATCCAGGATATCAGAATATTGTTTTTACTCAGTTAGCTTTTAGACTTTCTAAAAAAATATCTGCTCAAGTGTATTTCATATTAATTTTTTAGTAATTAAAAAATCCTCTTTTTTATAAAGAGGATTAATTGGTTGTTAGATTAGTTATTAATGAGATTATTATAACGAAACAAAAATCCTCTACCTTGCTTGATAGTGATTAATAACAAAATGACTAATAAATTAATTTGTTTCATTTTTTCTCATTAAAAACTTATATTTTATATATAATGTTTATTAAATAAAAAGCAAATTTTTTTCTCAAAAATATATAAACTTGAAAAGATTTTGTATATTTATGCATATTATTTATCTTTTACTCTCTAAATATTTATAAATTTTTCATTCATAGTAATCTAATAAAAGTTTAATAGCATCTAGAGTGTATTCTTCAGATATTTCTATTTCTGGTATATATAAATCATCACTTATATAATTAGAAAATTCTTCAATTCATTTTGCTTCAATCATCATATCTTTGCATATAATATCAACTTGTTTTTTTAAGTCATTATAGTTACCGTCAAACCTTGAAGTATACCTTGAGATTGAACTATCTATTATTTTTTTAACAATTATTTTTGTCTTTTGTCGGAAATCTTTTATATTTTTTTTACTTTTTTCTTTTTCTTTAAGATAATAAACATTATTATTTTCTCATTCATCATCTTTCTTAATTTTGGTACTTTCTAATTTTTTTTTCTTTTTGATATAATGGATATTATTGTTTGGTTTTGTTTTTTTATTTAAATGTTCGTAAACTATTGAACTATAATCTCTTAATAAAATTTTTATTGCTTTTAAAGTATATCCATCAGATATTTTTACTTTTGATTTTAATAAATCATCTCTTACATAATTAGAAAACTCGTCAATTCATTTTGCTTTAATAAACATATTTCTACGAATAGTATCAATTTGCTTTTTTAAATCATCAGGTAAGGAGTCATATTCTGATTTAAACTCACCATTTGTTTGTTGTTTATATGAAACATTTCTTGACTTATACCATGCAATTCAATTTTCAATTATTTTTTCAATAATTTTACTTTCTTCTTCTTCAAAATTTTTTATATTTTTCTCAATATTTTCTATACTTTTATCTCTATTAATAAAATGTACATTCACTCTTTCTCATATATTTTTCTTTTTTGTTTTAGTTCTTGGAATCTTTTCTTTGTTACTTGGAAATTTTAATATTTTTGCCATAATTATTTATTAATTACTATAAATTCTAACTATAATTACTTTACAAGTTAATTATATATTTTAAAATATTTATATCAAATCCTTTTTCTCAGAAAAAATTTGATATAAATTAAAAAATGATTATTACTATATAAGTTCTATAATATTTTTTGTTTTTAAAACACTTGTTCTTCTTTAATCTTACATTAAATAGTTTTAGAGTAATATCTAAAAAGCTAAAAAACAGCAGGTAAATAGTTTGCTAAAGTTTTTTAGCCTTTTTTTATTTTTATTTTGTTTAAGTATATTGTTATGAAAGATAAATTATCTTTAAAAAGGAATAAAAGCCTATTATTAACCACAACATTTTCTGCTTTATTGTCAAATTCACAGATAATAAATTCATTGGAATGAGGTACAACTTTTGATATAAATTCAAATCAACCTTTTTCATATTTAGAAATAAATTGACCATATTGAAATAATCTTTTAGTATGAGAAACAGATGAAAATGGAACATTAAAAAGTGTTGATAAGCAGACTTTGATAAATAACTTAAACGATTTGTGATATTCCGATCCAGAAAATACTCCTATAAATATTATAATATATTCAGAGTCTTGATCAAAGTCATCAATTTTAGAAATGCCAGATTATAATGTTACTATTAGTTCATATTCTACATTTGTTGAAAGAATAATAGATGGTAAGTGGCACTCTAAAGTTTATGAATATATGGATAAAAATAGTCTAGACATAAATACTTCTAACGGTATGCAAGTTTTAGTAGATTATTTAAGGCAAGAAATATCTAATTTAGTATGATGATTAAATTCTAAATATGGTTTAAAAGATGTAGACAATAATTGAATAATAAATAATTATGATTTACAACATAACCCTGATTTGCATACAAATCTAGGTATTGAATTTGAGGCTCATTGATATAATAATGCATTACTCTATTGAACAGAAGAATTAAAAAAGGAGATAGAGTCTAAAATACTAGCTTGACTTAAATTGGAACCCAATACTTGAGTCTCTAATAATTCAAATTTAATCACTAAACCATGATTTAGCATAGAATTATTATGAGATAATTTAAAAATAGTAACTGAATTAAATGCACCTTATGCATTGGTACAAATAAATAATTCTTTATGAGAAAATTTATATTATTGAAACATTAATTCTAATTGAGATCCATTATTAATTGATAAAAATGTTATAGCAGATGAAACAACGGATTTTAGAATAGTTATAAGTTGATGATGGCCAGAATTACCTAATATTTTAGATTCGTGAATTATAAATTTTTCAGATTTTTGAATAGAAAAACAACCTGATAATAATTCTACAAATAATGATACAACAGATAATGTAGAAGACGAAGCAGATAATGAAGATAATACAAATTCGGCGGATATAAATGCGATAGATGAAAACCCCACATTTGGTCTTTATTCAGCTTTTCCAAATTGTAGTTTAGAAATACTAGATCCATTTTGAAATAATATATTATCCTGAAAAACAGATAATGAATGAAATTTATTAAATATATCTAAAGAAGACTTAATAAATCAATTAGAATTAAATTGATATGATAGAGATACACCAGTAACTATTAGGATAAATTCATGAAATGAGACTTGATATGTTTCATCTATTTGACTTATTCCCAAAGAGGCTATGGCGGTAAGTACGGTATCAACTCTTATAGAAAGAGAGATAAATTGAGAACGGTTTAAGAAGATATATAGTTATTTAGAATCTAATAGATTAGATCCTTCAAATAATCAACAAGATGTTCCAATTTTTATAAATTATCTAAAATCTTCTATAAATAGCTTAGTTTTATGATTAAATAACAAATATTGATTAACAGATATCAATAAGGATTGAGAATTTACAAATTATGATATTTTACATTTTCCAAATAGACATACTAGTTTAAACTCATTATTAGAAAGTTCTTGATATAACTACAGTTTACTTAATGGAACTGAAAGTGAAAAGTTAAATATAGAAAGAGATATTCTTTCTTGAATAGTAGAATCACATGATATTTCATGAGGTGGTAATAATGATGTGCAGAATGAATTACAAGGATATTTAGAACCAGAAATAGACTTATCATATTTAACAACAATTATAGATAACTCGATTTCTAATACTTCTGTTGATACTAAACTTCAAGATCTAGTAAATAAAAAGAATTCTTTAGAAGAAGAAATAAAAATTTTACAAAATATTAGTGAAACTTGATCAGATAGTGAGAGGGAAGAAATACAAAGAGAGATAAATGATTTAACTTTGGCATTGAATAATCTAAAATCACAGGTTGTTTCATATTATAATAACACTTTAGATGCAAGCTCTAAAGTACTTTTAGATTCTACTAAATCTAGTCATCGCAAAAGACAGGAAGCAAAAAATATTTCACTATGAATAAATAGTTCTTGATGAGTTACAAATAAAACATATGATGAAATACCTAAAAATAATATATCTGACTGAATATCATATCTTAAACAAGAATTTAATGAATTATCAAATGAGTTAGAACTTTTAAGACAGGATAAAGAGGAGAAAAAGTCAAGAATGGATGATTATTATGAAAATACATTTTCTCCAGCAAGGGATAACTACTATGATATAGTAAGGATAATAGAAGAAGCCAAACCATATAAGGATGATTATGATTCATTGTTAAATGAGATTAAAAGCTTATGAAGACTAAAATATTTATGACTAAAAGTGTGAAATATTATAGATTTTAAATCAGTTCAAGCTGCAATAAACGATATAAATGATAAAATTTCTATAAAATGAGTACCTGATTTAGCTTATAACCCATATAAACCAAATTCATATTATGATACTTCTCTATCTAAAGAAGAAGACTTAAATATATTTGGTGAGAATTTTAAAGTATATGTTTTGTATTCTAAATCATGATGATACCCTGCTGGATTATGATTTCGTGAAAATAATACTCTTAAAAAAACAGAACATGTTAGAAATAACCAACATAAAGTAGAAGTTGTAAATTATTATTGAAGAAAATTTGAACAGAAAATATTATTACAAAAGTTAAACTCTTTAAAAGCTATAGAAACAAAACTAAATGATTTAAAAAATCAATTAAAAAACAAACTAAATAGTTTTGGTTCAACAGAATCAAACTATAGAAATAAATATAATCAGATAAAAAATGCTTACGAAGAAGCAAAAAGTTTTTATAATATAGCAAAATCTGATTATAATGTAGCTAGTAATTTATTACATGAAAAAGAAGCCAAATTATCATTATGTGAATCAAAATTAAAAACTTATTGAATTAAGCTTGAAGATATCGCTTCAAAAGAATCAGAAATTGTACTAAAGGAAGATATTCTTATTGCTTATAATTATCCTAATCCGGAGCCTCCTTCTTATTATGTTGCTATGGAACCAGAAGAAAAGAAGCTATATCTTTCTAATTTAAAAGTTGATTTAGTTGAAGCCAAAACTTTTGTAAATGAAGAACTAGAAAGGCAAATGTCAAATATAGAGGTTGATTATACAGAAAAAATAAGTACAGGAAAATATGACTTTACTGGTTCGTGATATTATAATCCTTATTCAATAATGACAGATATATCATGAGCAATACTTAATAATGAACCTACTGTTAATGATGATAAAGATTGAACTTTACAGAAAAGATCACAATGAGATTATACTTTATATTTAGAATATTTTTGAAATAAAAAATGAGATTACAAATATCCTATAACTATATGGTGAGAAAGTAATTCTTGATTAATATCAACAAAGAAAATAAAGGTTTATTCCTTAAAAGAACTAGAAGACACTAGTGAAGTGTGAGTTCTAAATAAAATATGAATAGCATTAAGAGGAATTAATAATCTTTATGATAGTTGAATTCCTAAAGAAAATATAGATGAAAAGTTTATAGAAAATTTATGATGAAAGGACAATATTCAAGAAATATTATATAGTGAGGAATTTGTAAATAAACTCGTGAACTTTTGATTAAATTATCATTTTAAAAAAATAATTAATGCATGATTAAGTAAAGAATATTCAAAATGATTCTGAGAATGAATAAAAGATTGAACTATTTGAATTATTTCTCAACCACAAGATTTATATAATTTATGAAATGAGACAATTAATTGAACAAAGGATTGACTAGAAAGATTTGCACATATAGTCTGATTATGATTACTAAAAGTATATGATACTATATCAAATAGTGATACTTCAAACAAAATATATCAAGCCTGATTAGAAGATATTTCAAGTAGATGATGGGAACTACAAAAAGAAATTAATGATGTAGTAAACAAATTTTTTGCTTTGGAAGATCAAGTAAGGTATCTAATATGAATGTTAGAAGTAATAAAGCCAAGTCAGATGGAATATTATAAGTGATATCTAGAATGATATACTTCAACATTAGTTTCCGAAGCTATTTGAATTTGGTATTTAACAAAAAATTTAAAAACTTCGTATCAACAAGTTATCGAGAGTACTCCTTATAAAAGGTTTATAAAAACATTACAAGAGTTAGAATTACAATTAAAAGTTGCATATGAGATTAATAAAGTTACAAGAAATAAAATAGATTTAGATGTATTTAAAAATCTAGAAAACTGAAGAAAACTATATTGAGATTCTTTTGACGATACTTTAAAATCTATATATATATTATGAAATAGATATTGACCAAAAAAAGTATCATTATATCATATAATAAATTGAGAATGGGATAAATTATGAAATTTAAAGTGATGACTTCATAGTATGAAGAGAGTTGAATATTTATTAAAAGAAGCTAAGATAAAGGTTAAGTATGTTACTAAAGAGTGGATTGATGATAAATGAAAATTAAATAGAGAATATTCTGAAGAGTTAGGTTATGATGAATATATGTCTTTGTCAGATATTCAAAAACAAAGAGTAAAAATAGTAAATCTATCAACTAATAAAACATCTATATTAAAAAACTTATTCCCAAGAACATTTACAGATGAAGATATAGCCTTAGCACTTAAACAAGCAGAAAATTTGATAAAAACATGAAATAGTTGAAAACTAGTTAAAAACTTAGATGAACAAACTTTTATAAAGTATTGTAAAGAAGGTTGAATATTTAATTCTTGAGATGATCAATATAGAAATCTTTTAAATAAATTTAGAAATTGATGAGAAATTAATTTATGAGATTTTTGATATACTTTTAATAAACATATTTATGAATATAAGTGATTAGATATTGAGATATGAGGTAAATATATTAATTGAGAGTTATCAGAAATAGTAAAAACAATATATCCTTAAGTAAAAAAAAAAATGATTAATTTAAACAATTTAAGACAATGGTTTATAGATATAGATAATCTAGATGAATTTTCTTTAGATAGAGTTTATATAATAAAAAAAG
>PDWJ01001575.1_pt1 | contig 31639 bp, 20 predicted proteins | sample 1430881 | NCBI WGS metagenome assembly PDWJ01 (sample SAMN01162460, study PRJNA174530) | Oral metagenome, whole genome shotgun sequencing project. | biome: Marine environment; feature: Marine mammal; material: Swab sample of the gingival sulcus; isolation source: swab sample of gingival sulcus...
TCGGAAAGAACACGCGATTCTGTTTCTATTGTGGTAAACAACCCTCGTAAAATTCCTTTTGTTTACAATATCTACAAAAAGAATAGAAAGAAAAGTTATGGCTATACCGATACCTTAAATATCAAACAGAAATCGAGAACCAAACAAAACTATTTTGTTGCCATTAACTACCTGTGGGGAGGAAAGGTAAAAACAGAGAATTATAAAATTCCTTTTATCGATAAGAAACTAAATGTTACAGTTACGCAGCCAAGAATTGTTTACCCCGGACAAAAAGCCAAAATTGAAATAGCCGTAACAGATGTAGATGGCAAACCTGTTGAGGGTGTTGATTTAACAGCATACTCCATGACAAAGAAGTTTGATTACTCAGCTCCTACTCTTCCATATTTAGGAAAATCAAGAAGAGATAGAAATATTATTAACAGCTTTTATTTTAAAGATTTCAAACTAAATAAAAATAACGGATTGAATTTAGATTATGATGCTTGGCGTATTTTATCGGGAATAGATTCCATAGAATATTATAAATTCAGCTATCCGAAAAAATCGATTTATAAGGTGGAGTACAATAATAACGATTCAATAACGCAATTTGCTCCTTTTGTTTTTGCTGATGGCGAAATGATGCCAATTCACGTGATTTATGTGGATAATAAACCGGTTTATTTTAGCTGGTCAACCAATATGCGTCCCTATTCGTTTAAAGTAGAAAGTGGTTATCATCAAATAAAATTACGAACCACCAATCGAAATATTACAATAGATAGTATGTACTTTAAAAAAGGTAAAAAGTTGATTTTTAGCCTAAATCAGAATAAACCGCATAAAAATATTACAATTCATCAAGCAGAAAACAAATTAAGCGACTACGAAAAGCATAATCTTTACAGATATATTGTTCCTTATCGCAACAATTTTAAAGGGCGATATGCTTACTTGGAGCAAGACAGCAACATCTATCTGCTAAATCCGAAATCAAAATACCAAAACAATAATTTGGCAGGACCTTTTGTTGGTAAACTCAATTTTCATTTAATGGATAGTATTTCAACAGCGTTTACTCATGAACCATTTTTTGAATATGAGTTTTTGCCCTCGCTATTAAAAATGCGAAGTATTAAATCAGATAAATATCCCGAAAAATTAAAGCATTACAAGGCAAATAGTTCTTTATCGGATGTTGTATTTACCAAGAATATGTTAGACAAACAATGGAAAGAATATCTTGAGAATAGCAGATACTTGATAGCAAGATACAAATATCCTCACACCACAAAAGAGGGTGCAGGAAAATTATTGTTCAGGTTTAAAGAAGAGGGGCAATCAATAAAAGAACTGCCCTTAAATATTTTAGTGTTCAGATACGATAATCATCAATTTTTAAGAGTGTATCCTGGAAGTATCTCGACAATACACCAATTGCAACCGGGATATCATAAGCTGATATTCTTCTATTCCGGAGCAAAATATCACGTGGAAGATTCCATTGCAATAAAACCTAATGGCGTAAATTATTATCATTTTAAACGACCTGCTTCGTTTAAGCAAGATATTTTTGGCTTAAAAGTGAGCAATATTATTGAGGAAACTATATTTAAGCCAAGTCCGTATTATCAAGATGAAGAAAAAGAGTTAAAGCGGATTTTTAATCTGTATCAACAGGCATTTAAATATACAGGAGTTGGAAATGTTATTAGTGGACATGTTTATAATAAAGAAGACGGACTGCCCATACCCGGAGTTACAGTAGTAGTAAAAGGTACAACTTTTGGAACTACCACAGACATTGATGGTTACTATTCCATTAAAGTACCACAAAAACACAATACGTTGCATTTTTCATTTGTTGGACTTCAGTCTAAAGAGATGCAAATAGGATACAGTAACACTATTGATGTTACTTTAAGTAATAGTGTTAATAATTTAGAAGAAACTGTGGTTATGGGATATGGCTCCGCAAAGAAATTCGCTTTTACTGGTTCGGTTGTTACAAAATCAACAAGTACCATTTCAAAAGGAATACTCAATGTAAGTGGCAACATTTCTAAAAGTTTAGAAGGCGAAGTTGCAGGTATTGCAGTTGATAAGGAGAGCGGTACAACTACAATTAGAATAAGAGGATATGCGAGCATTAATTTTGATAAAGAACCGCTATATATTGTTGATGGCAACATATACACAGGCAATATTTCAGATTTAAATCCTAAAATAATCAAAAACACATCGATTTTAAAAGGAGCCGAAGCCACAGCCATGTACGGAGCAAGAGGAGCCAATGGTGTTATTATTATTGAAACAATATCGGGAGCATTTAAGTCTGAGCAACAAGGAACTGAATTTGATGATGCTTTTATTAAAGCAGCAAGTCAAGCCAAATCGATACGTGATAATTTTTCAGATTATGCATTTTGGCAGCCAAGTTTAATAACCAATAAAGAGGGAAAAGCAAGTTTCGAAACTGTATTTCCCGATGATGTTACCAGTTGGAAAACATTTTATCTTGCGATGAACGGCAACAAACAGTCGGGACAAACATCGGGGTTGATAAAATCGTATAAACCATTAATGGCACAGCTTACTATTCCTCGATTCTTGGTGCAGGGCGACACGACCTATGCAATTGGTAAAGTGCTAAACTATACTGCCGATTCCATAAAAGTAAAAAGAAGATTTGAGGTCGATGGAGTAGAAAAACTAAACGCTTCAAAATTCTGCAATAAATCATTAATTGATACACTGCCAGTTACAGCATCAACCGACTCCTTGCAGCTAAAATACCATATCGAAACAAAAGATGGTTATTTCGATGGCGAAAAGAGAACGATTCCTGTCTATAAAAAAGGACTTGAAAAGTGTAAAGGAAAATTTTATGTACTGGATAGAGATACCACAATTCAAATGCAGTTTGATACGACATTGGGGGCAGTAAGTCTTTATGCTCGTGCAGATATTTTAAATGTTATTGAAGATGAGATTAATTATTTAATTCGATATAAATATTTCTGCAACGAGCAGATAGCTTCAAAATTAAAAGCACTTTTGGCTGCAAAGACCATTGCAGAATACAGAGGAGTAAAATTTAAGCAAGATAAAAAGGTAAAGAAGTTAATTCGACTGCTAAATAAAAGACAAAAGAGGAACCATTTATGGGGTTGGTGGAAAGATTCAAAAGAGAGTTTATGGATTAGTCTGCACGTACTCGAAGCCTTAATACAAGCAGAACAATTGGGATATAAAACCTCACTGAATAAATTGCAGATAACTGAATTTTTAATTTGGGAAATAGAAAATACCGAGGATTTTAATCAAAAAATACGAATACTTAAAATACTTCATCTTTTAGGTGCAACCGCAAATTTTAAATCGTATATCTATGATTTAGAGAAAACAAAGGAAATATCGCTTAACGGATTGCTTCATATTATCGATTTAAAACAGCGTTATAAAATGATGTACAGTTTAAATGCTTTAGCTCCTTATAAAAAAGAAACGCTATTCGGAAATGTTTACTATTCAGATGAAAAAGAGGCAACCAATCTGCTGACAAATGATATACAGAACACATTACTGATGTATCAAGTTCTTAAAAAGGATTCGAAAGAATATGCTGAGGAGTTAGGTAAAATGAGAAATTATTTCTTGGAAAAAAGAAATAATGGCTATTGGCGAAACACTTATGAATCGGCACAAATAATAGAAACCATATTGCCCGATCTATTAAAAGGTAAATCTCAATTATCAAAACCTAAATTGACTTTAACGGGAGATATAAACAAAACGGTTTCGAAATTTCCTTTTGAAATGCAGGTAAAACCCCAACAAAAAGTTAAGGTATCGAAAACAGGAGATTTCCCTGTTTATTTCACAACCTATCAAAAGTATTGGGACAATACACCTGATTTAAAACAAGGCGATTTTGAAATCACTACAAGTTTTGATAATAAACCAACAACTACTTTGGCTGCGGGCAAAAAAGTAAAACTAATTGCTAAAGTTACAGTGAAAAAAGATGCAGAATATGTAATGATAAATATTCCAATTCCGGGAGGCTGTTCGTATGCTGATAAAAAGAACTACCTAAGAAATGAATCGCATAGAGAATATTTTAAAAACGAAACAGCAATTTTTTGTAGCTATCTGCATAAGGGAGAATATACTTTTGAGCATAAAACACCACTATAAAACAATAATTTTGGAACTATATTTAAGAGGATGTGGATAGGCTACTAACCATATCCTCTTTCTTATTTACTATTACTAACAGCTAAAGATGAATCCGATGTTTTTACGAACAAAAGTACTAATTCTGCTGATTGTACTGCTTTTCTCAATCACTTCTAAGGCACAAGACTTAATAAATAGCCGACAGACAAGTTTTTACACCTATATCTATAAAATAACAGATAAGCAGGCTGAAAAGATTTACAAAAAAGATATTTTGGAAGTGTAATATTTTGCGGATATTTTTCTTTAAACTCTGTTATTTTTACTATATTGGAAAACATTTTAAGGCATTTTTATCTGATGTGGAATTTAACTATGCATAAAATAAAACTTATGAAACAGATTTATAATATATTCGCATGTTTTGCGCTGTTGTTTGTTTGTCAAATAGCAGAGGCACAGATTGTTATCGCTGATCCGAACATGCCAACTGCTGATAAAGCGGTTACCATTACTTTTGATGCTACTAAAGGGACAGCCGGATTAAAGGGGTATACCGGTGATGTATATGCTCATACCGGAGTGGTTACCAACCAAAGTAACGGGCAGTGGAAATATGCTCCGGAATGGGGGGACAATTCTGCCAAATATAAAATGACTTCTTTGGGGAACGATAAATGGCAGTTAAAAATTACCCCGAGTATAAAAGCCTATTATGGCGTACCCGATGGCGAGATTGTCGAAAAAATGGCTTTTGTTTTCCGGAGTGCTGATAAATCGAAAGAGGGAAAATATACCGATAATAAGGATATTTTTATTACGGTTTATCAAGCAGGACTAAATGTTACTTTTAAAACACCTGAAGATAATATACTGGTAGCTGTTAATGAAAATATTGATGTGCAAGTTACGGCATCAAACCATACCGAATTAACGCTGTTTTTAGACGATGATCAACTGGAAACCACTACCGGTAATTCCATATCTACTACCGTAAAAAGTGATAAATCGGGTACACACATACTTAAAGCTGTGGTCAAATCAGAAACAGAAGAGAAAACGGCAGAGGTTCAATTTATGGTGCGCAAGCCTGTGGAAATTGCTAAGCGACCTGATAATATCAAAGTGGGTATCAATTATATCGACAAAAAAACGGTAACGCTTTGCCTTTATGCTCCTAAAAAGGAATATATTTATGTAATTGGCGATTTCAACAATTGGCAGGTGGATAACAGTTATCAAATGAAAAAAGACGATGACTATTTTTGGTTGACCATTAACGATTTAACTCCTAAGCAAGAGTATGCTTTTCAATATCTGATCGATGATAATATACGCATTGCCGACCCTTATGCTGATAAAGTATTAGATCCTTGGAACGATAAGTATATCGATAGTAACACCTATCCTGATTTAAAAGCATACCCCGAAGGGAAAACCGACCATATTGTAAGTGTTTTGGAAACCGATCAGGATAAATTCAAATGGAGTGATGATGATTTTAAAATGCCAACCGTTCCCGATTTGGTGGTTTACGAATTGCTGATTCGCGATTTTACCAAAGCCGGAAATATAAAAGCGGTACAGGCAAAATTAGATTATCTGCAGGAGCTTGGCGTTAATGCCGTTGAACTGATGCCTTTTAATGAATTTGAAGGAAACGATTCGTGGGGATACAATCCGTCATTCTATTTTGCTCCCGATAAGGCTTACGGAACCAAAAACGACTATAAAACTTTTATCAACGAGTGTCATCAACGCGGCATTGCGGTAATTATGGATATGGTTCTAAATCACAGTTTTGGGCAGTCGCCGATGGTGCGGATGTATTTCGACGGCACGAAACCAACGGCTGAAAATCCCTGGTATAATGTGAATAATAACTTTGAGAATCCTGATGCCAATTGGGGATACGATTTTAATCACGAAAGCAAGGTGACGCAGCAGTTTGTGGACAGTGTCACCTCTTATTGGATAAAAGAATATCACATTGACGGCTACCGTTTCGATTTTACAAAAGGTTTTTCCAATACTTTTCACGATAATGCGTCTGATTCATGGGGGAGCAAGTACGATGCCAAACGTATTGAGCTGTTGGAGCGTATGACTAGTCAAATTTGGAAAGTGAAAAAAGATGCGTTGGTGATTATGGAGCATCTTGCTGAAAACAGTGAAGAGAAAGTGTTGGCAGACTATGGTATTCTGCTGTGGGGAAATTCTAACCATACCTACAACGAAGCTACCATGGGATATAATGAAGGAGATAAATCGGATATGAGCTGGATTTGCTGGAAAAAGAGAGGCTGGGCTGAACCTAACCTGATGGGATATATGGAGAGTCACGATGAAGAGCGATTGATGTTTAAAAATCTGAAATATGGTAACTCTGCCGGTTCCTACAATGTAAAAGACTTAAATACAGCTTTAGAGCGCATGCAGGCAGCGAATGTGTTTTTCTATACCATTCCCGGACCCAAAATGCTGTGGCAGTTCGGTGAGTTGGGATATGATATTAGTATTGATGAAGGAGGAAGAACAAATAAAAAACCTGTATTATGGAACTATTTTGAAGACGTGGCGCGCCGACAGCTTTACGATGTTTGTGCTGAGTTGATAAAGGTAAAAAAGAAAGAACCTGCTTTTGAATCGAATAACTTTACGCTCGATTTAAAGGGTGCTTTAAAACGTATCAGCATCAATCATTCCGATATGGATGTTCGTGTTATTGGTAATTTCGATGTTAAAAAAGGCAGTATATCTCCAAAATTTAGCAAAACCGGAACGTGGTATGAATTCTTTACCGCTGAAAAGTTATCGGTTACCGATAAAAATATGCAGGTAGAATTAAAACCGGGTGGTTATCGTATTTATACTTCTAAAAAATTAAAAGATACACCTACTGCCGTTCCTGATGTGGAAAAACAGCTGGTGAAGATATATCCTAATCCGGTTGCAGATGTTCTGCATATTGATAACATTACTACCATTTCAAATATTTCAATATATAATATAAATGGACAGCGTGTTTTTAATAAACCGAGTAACAGTAGCACGGCAGTATTACAGATGAGTAATTTGCAGCCAGGGATTTACCTGCTTATTTTAGAAAACAAAAAGGGTGAAAAGGTGAGTGAAAAAATTATAAAGCGGTAAATTCAAGTTACAAGTGGTATTAATTTTCTGCAGGTTTATAGCTTGTGGAGATTTTTTATGTGGCAAAAAAGGGATAATCCCTAAAGACTATCCCTTTATATTATTGATAAAATTCTATAATCTTATATGATGTTCATATTATCTAAAACTTTCATTACCGATTTAACTGCTTTTGCAGAATTTTCCAGCAATGCTTTTTCTTCGGCGTTTAGTTTTACCTCAATAATTTGTTCGATACCGTTTTTACCTAATTTAACAGGAACGCCTAAATAGATATTTTCCATACCGTACTCTCCGTTTAGTAATGCACAAACAGGGAAAATTTTCTTTTGATCGCGTACAATAGCCTCTACCATTTGAGCTGCTGCAGCACCCGGAGCATACCATGCCGATGTTCCCATAAGGTTTACTAACTCGCCGCCGCCAAATTTGGTTCTTTCGATAATTGCGTTTAGTTTATCTTCCTCTATTAAGTCGGTTACCGGAATACCCGAAACTGTTGTATAGCGGGGAAGCGGCACCATGGTATCGCCGTGTCCGCCCATCAATAATGCTTGAATATCTTTAGGCGAAACGTTTAACTCTTCAGCCAGGAAAGCGCGGTAACGGGCTGTGTCTAAAACACCGGCCATACCGAATACTTTGCTTGAATCAATTTTTGCAGTTAAGTAAGCTGCGTAAGTCATCACGTCAAGAGGGTTTGATACAATAATGATGATTGCATTTGGAGAGTGGGCAATTACATTTTCGGTTACTGATTTTACGATACCGGCATTGGTAGCGATTAGGTCATCGCGGCTCATACCCGGTTTACGAGGCAGTCCCGAAGTAATTACAACTACTTCAGAATCTGCAGTTGCGGTATAATCGTTAGTGACACCTTTTACACGGGTATCGTAATAGTTGATAGGGGCAGTCTGCCACATATCCAAAGCTTTTCCTTCTGAAATACCTTCTTTAATATCCAATAGGATAACCTCGTTTGCAACCTCTTTTTGAGCAATGCAATTGGCACAGGTAGCTCCTACGTTTCCTGCACCTACAACAGTAATTTTCATATCTTTACGATTTTTAAATTAAACAATAGCATTATTGCTGATATTGTTGTTTTTTTTGATTGTTGTTTTTTCTATAAATAATAATAGGAAATTGATCTCCCATTCAGAGAACAAAAGTACTCTTTTAATTGAATTAAAAAAGATAAAAATAGATGCTTTACAGCAGAAAAATGTGTTAATCCTCTAATTCACGAGTATGGTAAATGTTGTTTCATAAAATCACCGGGTTCTTATTTTGTTTTTGTAATTATTGCCTGTTTACAACCGGCTGCTTAAAGAGAAATAATTCTTATTTTTATAAAGTATAAATTGCAAAAATAACGCAGTTTTGTAATGTAGAGATTGCAAAATGATTTTTAATTACTACTTTTGTGAAGTTAGAAATAGTTAATCCCGAATTATGTTTCAGGACTTTAGCGGCGAATATTGAAAAAACAATAAAATGTGTCGCTGCGCAATGGGTTTCCTAATGAATATATCCGGGATATATAGTGCGAAGATAAAAATAGTAAATGGAGAGTGTAATTGAAATACATAACAGTCTGCTGGCTGAAACCGGAAAGCATATTAAGCGGGAACTGAGTGAAAAAATCGATTGGTCGCATCGTTTAATAGCCGTAAAAGGAGCCCGGGCTGTTGGAAAAACTGCATTTTTGTTAGATTACGCACGAAAAAGCTGTTTAGAAGATAAAACGTGTTTGTATGTAAATATGAACAATCTGTTTTTTACGCAGCGGGGATTGGCAGATTTTGCCGATGAATTTTATAAAAAAGGCGGACGTTTGCTGCTGCTCGACCAAATTCATAAATATCCCAATTGGGATAAGGATTTAAAATATTGTTACGAAAACTATCCCGAATTGAAAATTGTTTTTACGATTTCATCAATTCTGCAGGTAAAAAGTAATGGATTCATTTGTGATTATGTGTCGGTTTACCGTTTAAACGGCTTATCGTTCCGTGAATTTTTAAATAACGAAACAGGAAATCAGTTTAGAAGTTACAGCCTGAAACAGATATTGGAAAATCATCAGGAAATAGCCAAAGAGGTAGTATCAAAAGTGCAGCCGCTGGCTTATTTTAACGATTATTTAAAGTATGGCTGTTATCCCGGATATGATAAAGGAAAAAACAGCAGCGATTTTTTGTTGAAGATAGTAAATCTGATGCTCGAATTTGATATTACCTATTTGAATCAGATTGAGTTAAAATATCTGCCCAAGCTGAAACAGCTGCTGTATATTATTGCATCGCAGATGCCTTTTCAGCCTAACATAAGTAAACTGGCAGCTGATATTGAAACATCAAGAGCAACGGTAATGAATTATTTAAAGTATTTAGAAAATGCACAATTAATTCATTCGTTAACCAAACAGAGTGATACTTCGGTAAAGAAAAAACCGAGTAAAATATATATGTATAACACAAATCTGCTGTATGCTATTTCGCCTGATAATGTAACGAATTGTAGTTTATCCCAGGTTTTCTTTTGTAATCAGGCAGCTATGGCAGAAAGAAACAGCATCTTTGATGGCGGAAACGGTGACTTTATTGTGGGAGATAATATATTTAAAATAACTGATGGTGAAACAGATACCAATACAGATCATGTTTATCTTGTTACAGATAAAATAGAAGTTGGTTCGAAAAACAGAATACCCTTATGGTTATTTGGTTTTTTGTATTAATATATAATAGTAAATTAAAATATTCTAAAAAAGGATTCTAAAAAAATATAAAGATTTAATGCTTTGCTTTTTGTTTAAAGTAATAGCGAAATTTAATTTTTCAGAACTCCTGCTAACAAAATAAAAAGGAGGAATATCATGGCAAAAGAAAAAAAGTTTATTACCTGTGATGGTAATGCCGCTGCAGCTCACGTAGCGTATATGTTTAGTGAGGTGTCTTGTATTTACCCCATTACTCCATCATCGCCGATGGCGGAAAATGTGGACGAATGGGCGGCACAAGGAAGAAAAAATTTATTTGGCGAAACAGTTCGCTTAGTGGAGATGCAGTCGGAGGCAGGTGCTGCCGGTGCCGTTCATGGTGCGCTGCAGGCAGGTGCATTAACAACAACTTACACTGCATCGCAGGGATTGTTGTTGATGATTCCGAATATGTATAAAATCGCAGGGGAGCTGCTGCCTTGTGTATTCCACGTAAGTGCCCGTGCATTAGCAGCTCAGGCATTGTCTATTTTTGGCGATCATGCAGATATTTATGCTGCCCGCCAAACTGGTTTTGCAATGCTGGCTTCGGGTTCGGTGCAGGAAGTAATGGACCTGTCTGCTGTTTCGCATTTAACGGCAATTAAATCGAGAGTACCGTTTGTGAATTTCTTCGATGGATTTCGTACTTCGCACGAAATTCAGAAAATTGAAGCTGTTGACGAAGAGGATATGAGAGGATTAATTGACATGGAAGCATTACAGGCGTTCCGTAAACGTGCTTTAAATCCCGAAACACCTGTAACTCGTGGTACTGCTCAAAATCCCGATATCTATTTCCAAAGCCGCGAAGCTGCCAATCCATTCTACGATAAAGTACCTGATATGGTGGCAGACTATATGAAGGAGATTACCAAAATTACAGGCCGGGAGTATCGTCCGTTTGTGTATTATGGAGCTGAAGATGCTGAAAATGTAATTATTGCAATGGGTTCGGTAAACGAAACTATTAAAGAGGTAATTGATTATAAAATGTCTCAAGGCGAGAAAGTGGGTATGATGGGGGTACACCTTTATCGTCCGTTCTCGGCAAAATATTTCTTAAATGAGATGCCAAAATCGGTAAAACGAGTTTGTGTGTTAGACCGGACCAAAGAGCCGGGAGCTAACGGCGATCCATTGTATCTTGATGTACGTGATGTTTTCTACGGAAAAGAGAATGCACCTCTTGTAATCGGCGGCCGTTACGGATTGGGATCAAAAGATGTTACCCCGTCGCAGATTATTGCTGTTTACAACAACTTAGCAATGACCGAGCCTAAAAATCAGTTTACTTTAGGTATAGTTGACGATGTTACTTTTAAATCGCTGCCGCTGGGTAAAGAGATGAAAGTAAACTCAGAGAGTTTATACGAAGCAAAATTCTACGGATTGGGTTCTGATGGTACTGTTGGTGCAAATAAAAACTCCATTAAGATTATCGGCGGTGCTACTGATAAATACTGCCAGGCTTATTTTGCTTACGATTCGAAAAAATCGGGAGGTTTTACAGCTTCGCACCTGCGTTTCGGTGATGAGCCTATCCGTTCTACCTATTTGGTAACTACTCCCGATTTTGTAGCCTGCCATGTTCCTGCTTATGTTTATCTTTATGATGTATTGAAAGGATTGAAAAAAGGTGGTTCGTTCCTGTTAAATTCTCATTACGATGTGGAAGATACCAAAAAGAATCTTCCTGATGCAATGAAAAAATATATGGCAGAGAATGAGATTAAGTTCTATATTATTAATGGTACAAAACTGGGAGAGGAGTTAGGACTCGGTAACCGAACCAATACCATTATGCAGTCGGCTTTCTTTAAAATTACCAATGTTATTCCATTTGAATTGGCAGTGGATGAAATGAAAAAAGCCATCGTAAAATCGTATGGTAAAAAAGGAGAGAAAGTTGTAAACATGAACTATGCTGCTGTTGATGCCGGTGGTAAAAATGTAATTGAGGTAGAAGTTCCTGCTGAGTGGAAAGATATTACTGTCGCAGATGACAAAGCACAAAAAAGCAGCCGTCCGGAATTTGTGGTAAATGTTTGCGATCCGATGAATGCACAAAAAGGTGATGATTTACCTGTTTCGGCATTTAAAGGCCGTGAAGATGGTACTTTCCCTGCCGGAACAACAAAATTCGAGAAGCGTGGTGTTGCTGTAAATGTTCCTGAGTGGAGAGATACAACTTGTATCCAGTGTAACCAGTGTGCTTATGTTTGTCCTCACGCAGCAATTCGTCCATTCTTATTAACCGAAGAAGAGGTCGCAAATGCTCCTGAAGGAACAGCAGTTAAAAAAGCATCAGGAAAAGGGCTGGCAGATTACAAATTCCGTATTCAGGTAGCTGTTGAAGACTGTACCGGCTGCGGTAACTGTGCCGATGTTTGTCCTGCACCAAAAGAAAAAGCATTGGTAATGCAGCCGTTAATTTCGCAGTCTGCTGAAATTGAGCGCTGGCATTATATGGACGAAAAAGTGGGTTACAAAGAGCTGCTGCCAAAAACCAATGTGAAAAATTCGCAGTTTGCGCAGCCGCTGTTTGAGTTCTCCGGAGCTTGTGCCGGCTGTGGCGAAACACCATATATTAAATTAATTACACAGCTTTACGGCGAGAGAATGATTGTGGCAAATGCTACCGGATGTTCCTCTATTTACGGAGGTTCTGCTCCATCAACACCATATTGTAAAAACGACAAGAGCGGAAAAGGTCCTGCTTGGGCAAACTCATTATTCGAAGATAATGCCGAGTATGGTTACGGTATTGCCGAAGGTGTAAACAAAATGCGTACTCGTATTGCCGAGCGTATGGCTACTCATATGGAAGAGGTAAACGAGGAGACAAAAACTGCCTTTGCTGAGTGGTTAGAAGCCAAAGAAGATGGTGAAAAAACTGAGGAGGTATCAGAAAAGGTAATTGCTGCATTGCAAAACGAATCACACGCCGTTGCTAAAGAAATTTTAGATTTAAAACAGTACCTAGTGAAGAAATCGATTTGGATATTCGGCGGTGATGGCTGGGCTTATGATATAGGTTTTGGCGGTGTTGACCACGTATTGGCATCAGGTGAAAATGTGAATATGCTGGTACTGGATACCGAGATTTATTCGAATACCGGAGGTCAGGCATCGAAAGCAACACCTATTGGAGCGGTTGCCAAATTTGCTGCTGCCGGTAAGCGTATCCGCAAAAAAGATTTGGGAATGATTGCCATGTCTTATGGTTATGTTTATGTTGCACAGGTTGCAATGGGAGCAAATCAGCAGCAGTACTACAAAGCATTAAAAGAGGCGGAAGCATATCCCGGACCATCGTTGATTATTGCTTACTCTCCTTGTATCTCTCACGGATTGAGAGCATCGATGGGAAAATCGCAGGAGGAAGAGAAGCGGGCAGTAGAGGCAGGATACTGGCACTTGTACCGTAACAATCCGTTGTTGGAAGAGAAAGGAAAGAATCCGTTTGTATTGGATTCAAAAGAACCTAAATGGGAAAAATTCCAGGAATTCTTACAAGGAGAGGTGCGCTACACATCACTGCAGAAGCAGTTCCCGGAGCAGGCTCAGGAGTTGTTTAATGCTGCGGAAGAGAATGCAAGATGGCGGTATAAAAGTTATAAACGCCAGGCTTCGTTAGATTATTCTGACGAGGAGTAAATCGTAGCGAATAGATAAATTAAAAAGGGATTTCTGTAATGGAAATCCTTTTTTTGTAAGATTTTTAGAGTTATTAAGTTTTGCGGGCATTGGTAATAAAATTTGTGCTGGCATAAATAGTATTAAAACCAAAAACCCAGACTGACGAAATGCTGCAAGCTTGTATTTTCGTCAGATAGCATCAGCGAAAGTTCCATGGGGCCGATTATACTGTTGTAAGAAAAAGTTAATCCAATACCTTTAATCCATTTGCCGTCATCAACAAGTCCGGGCAGATCGTTAGATAATACACCTAAATTTGGTTTTAAAATAAGGTAGTTGTTTCGGAATATTTCCCATTGAAAGTCACCGCGGAATACGAGAATTGCTTTTGCCGGCAGCTCCATTCGGTTTAACCCGACAAAAGGTACCTGAATATCGAAATAATCGGTCTGATCCATACCGCCGCAGAAGGAATAGAAATATGCAGGAAGATTTTTACCCCAGATGGTACGTCCGTAAACTCTCGGCTGAAAAGTTACTTTAGGAGAGATGTTTATAGTTCCCTGATAGCGGAGCAGTATAATATTGGAAGGTGTATCCTGGTCGTCAAATTTTATACCATTGGTCGTCAGCAGACTGTATTCTCCATATAAATTCATCCCTTTTTGGGGATAGAACGCATTGTTACGGGTATCTAAATTAATATATCCGTAGTAGGACAGATAAAAATCATCTTTAACATTATTGGCAGAATTTCTAATTTGAGAATTGGTATCGAAATATTCTAATTTGGCTCCAATACCAATGGAGTATGATTCCTTAAGTATGGAGTGGATATCTAAGTTTAATTTTCCATAATTAAAATCAAAAATATCTGTTTTTTTATTCTTCTTATATTTAAAAACTTCCGATCTATTATATTCTGCTTTCAGCGTAAATCCGGGTTTAATTCCATTATCGACATTATAGGTTACGACAAAGCGGGGTTTTTGGGCGAGTCTTAGGTCGAAGGCGAAACGTGAACCTTCCAGTAACATGTTTCGTGCTGTTAAATTTAATAATACCGAAGCATCGTTGTCGGTGTCGTAGTGAAATCCCACGTTAAAGCGTTTGGTTGTGCGTTCTTTTACAAACAGCTCTAATGTTTTATGATTAAACTGAGGATTTGGTTTCTTCATTTTAAAACTGATTGTATTGAAATAACCGCTTGCATAAGCTAGATTAATTCCTTTTTCCAAGTCTTTTAAAGATACTTTTCCTGGGATAGATAGGTTAATTTTTCCGTTTATTAACGATTTACTTACTTTATTTAACCCATTATACTCTATGCTTTTAATAAAACAACTTGTGCTGTCAGTTGGAATGATATAAGTAGCTTTTTTATTGGGTTTTAAATTATATTTTCGCTTTAACTGTAGTAATTGAGGAATTGCCTTTTTTCCTGCTGTCAATCCCCGCTTTATCAGCGAATCGGCATCGTTAAAACTGCCAACGGTATATTTTCCGATATCCGGCTTAATATATATGTTTACTTTTGATTTGTTTTGTTGATATGTTTTCAGCCCCATTAAAGAGGATAATTGATTCATAATATCCACAACAGAATTGATCTGTTTTTTTGACTTTACTCCCGATTGAACATCTACTCCGATAACGATATCAGCACCCATTTTTAATACTTCGTCTACGGGAAAATTATTTACGACTCCGCCGTCAACCAGCATTTTTCCGTTAATTGTAACCGGAGTAAATATGGTTGGAATAGCCATGCTTGCACGTAAAGCCAGAGGGATGTAGCCTTTATCGAGAACTTCGGCTTTGCCGTTTTCTATGTTGGTGGCAACACATACAAATGGAATGGGAAGTTTTTTAAAATTGGTGGTGTTGTGGTATTTTATAGACAGTTTCTCAAAAAGATTCAAGACTTTTTGTCCATACACAATGCCGCTTGGCAGCTGAATCCCTTTCGGCTTTATGGCAAATGACAGGGCGTAGCGTTCTTTAGCTTTTTTTTCGTAAATAGGAATATATTTTCTGTCAACTTTATCGGATAAAAGTTCGTCCCAGTTTTGTTCTGATATAATCTCTTCTATTTCATTGGCCGTATAGCCCATGGCATAAAATCCTCCGATGATACTGCCCATACTTGTCCCTGCAATATAATCAATGGGAATACCCAATTTATCGATAACTTTTAGCACTCCGACATGAGCAAAACCTTTAGCTCCACCACCACTTAAAACTAACCCGATTTTAGGACGCTTAATGTTGGTAGTACTATCAATTCCGATTGTGGCATATAATATATTGCAACAAGTTAAGAAAATAAGTAGCAATAATATTTTTTTCATTTTAAAAGATATTTTACGGTAAGAAAAAGTAAAACACTAAAGATAATTATTTTTTTGAGTACAAGAGTAGACTATGTCGAAAAATCATCATTTATTGTGAGTTGATTCGTTTTACCATAACGCTTTGCTAATATTTAATATTGTTAATATCCTGTTAGGCTAGTGATATAGGAAGATACTGCAAGGAGTCCCATTCCATAAAAGAGTTGTAAAATGAAAACCATCACTTGCAATCATAATAAATGCTTTGTATGTTTATTAATTCTTCGATGTCCCTAATTCATCGGCAACAGAACCTAAGTTTATACTGTTCGATCCCATTATTAATATCCAATAATTTTCTAATGAAGAGCTTTTGAATTTTTGAATAACTTGTTCTGCATTGTCGAAATGTTGGAAGTTCTCAGGGCTTTTTGCAGCTTGATAATGTTTACCCACCAGCCACACATTTTTAAACCCTTTCTCAATTAAGGTATCAATTACTTTCTGATGTTCAGCCAAGGTATAATCACCGAGTTCTAACATATCACCTAAAATCAGCAGTGTGTTTTTATGGGTTAATGCAGCAAACCATGGCAAAACCTTACTCATACTATTAGGATTAGCATTATAGGTGTATAGAAACAACACATTGTTATTGGGTGCTTTTTCCATCTGCGAACGCTTGTTGGCAGGTATATAATTTTCAATGGCTGTAGCAATATCTTTATTATCAATGTCAAAATATTGAGCAACAGCTATTGCAGCTAAAACATTTTCAAAATTAAAATCACCGAGGAGCTTGGTTTTGACATATATTTTACCCAGAATAGGAGTTTGTAATTCTACGACAAGAAATGGATTTGCCTGTAAAAATACTGCGGTGCTGTCTGCCTCTTTGTTTGTTCCATAACTATAAAAATCCTGTTGGTTCAGCATTTGTTTCAGGTAATGATTATCGGTATTGATAAAAGCCTTTCCGTTGTTTTTGTACAGATAGTCATACAGTTCTTTTTTGGTTTGCATTACGCCTTCAAAAGAACCAAATCCTTCGAGATGAGCTTTCCCGACATTGGTGATTAAACCGTAATTGGGTTCTGCTATTTGGCATAAAAAAGCAATTTCACCAATGTTGTTGGCGCCCATTTCAACAATACCAAATTGGGTGGTTTCATTCATTGCTAAAAGAGTTAACGGCACACCAATATGATTGTTTAAATTTCCTTTTGTTGCTGAAGTGTTGTATTTGGTCTGCAATACCGAATTAACCAGCTCTTTGGTGGTAGTTTTGCCATTTGTTCCGGTAATCGCCAGAATTGGAATATTTAATGTTCTGCGGTGCAGATTCGCCAGATCCTGTAGTGTTTTTAGTGTGTTATCCACTACAATGTACCGGTTGTCTTTTGCGTAGTCGGCATTATCGATAATTGCATATTCAGCACCGTTTTGCAGTGCATCAGCGGCAAATGTATTGGCATCGAAATTAGCTCCTTTTAATGCAATAAATATGGCATTTTCGGGTATTTGTTTCGAGTTGGTAGTAATATGTGGGTGCTTTTTAAAAAGCTGATAGATTTCTGTTAGTTTCATCATCGCGTTATTGTTTTAAAACAACAAATATAAATAATAGTTAGTATTGTAATTGCAGGTAGTACAAATATTTTTTCAAGTTTCGGTCTTTTGATTATTCAATTATGAATTAAGATTACGAATTCAATAAACCACAAAGAGCACGAAATTTCATCTCCAACTTTTGTGTCTTGTCTTTTAATTCATTTCATCAGATTTATTTTTTTTATCGGTTAAAAAAGGTTGTTTATCGCGGATAAGTGCTAAATTTATCTAAAATAGTTGTAGTATAAATGTAAAAAAGGTATCATTGTACACTTAAAATAAAAGTTTAATTTTAAATTTAGAATAATAATGAAAAAAAGGCTATTATTGCTTTCATTGCTGATTGTTGCAGCAGTGGCGAATGGTTTTTCTCAAAGTGGAAAAATCAAATTTGAAGAGTATGATTTGGCAAATGGACTGCATGTAATTTTACAGCAGGACCATACTACGCCAAATATTATTGTATCGGTAATGTACCATGTCGGTTCTAAAAATGAAGATCCTAATTTAACAGGATTTGCTCACTTTTTTGAGCATTTGATGTTTGAAGGAACCAAAAATATTCCTCGCCATGAGTACGATAAATATGTATCGCGTGCAGGAGGAGAGTTAAATGCAAATACCAGCAGCGACAGAACTTATTACTTTGAGTTATTGCCATCGAACCAATTAGCTTTAGGTTTATGGTTAGAATCGGAAAGAATGCTGCACGCTAAAGTAGAAGCTATTGGTATTAAAACCCAAAAAGGCGTGGTAATTCAAGAGAAAAAGCAGCGTATCGACAATCGTCCTTACGGAACTATTTTAACTCAAACATTAGCACATGCTTATACAAAGCATCCTTATCGCTGGCCAACCATTGGTAAAGAAGAGCATTTGTTAAATGCTAAAGATCAGGATTTTGTAGATTTCTATAAAAAGTTTTATGTGCCCAATAATGCAGTGCTGACTATTTGTGGCGATTTTAAAATTGCTGAAGCAAAAAAATTGGTGAACGATTACTTTGCAGAAATTCCAAGAGGAACCCAGAAAATTGAGCGTCCAAATATTATTGAGCCTAAGAAAACTGCTGAAGTTCGTGATACTGTTTACGACAACATTCAATTACCTGCAGTAATTCAAGCATATCACATTCCTGCTATGGGAACAAAAGATTTTTATGCTGTTGATATGTTGAGTAAGCTGTTGACCGGCGGGAAAAGCTCGCGTATGTATAAAGAGTTAGTAAACAAAAAACAGCTGGGATTAGAGATTGCAGCTATGCCTATGCAAAACGAAGATCCGGGTTTAGCATTAACTTTTGGTATTCCTAATATGGGTGTGAAGCCTGAGGTATTGGAGAAAGAGATGGACGCACAGATTAAATTGGTACAGGACGAACAAATATCTGATAAAGAACTGCAAAAGCTGAAAAATAAAATTGAAAGCCAATTAGTCGGTGCCAATTCTACCATCGAAAGAAGAGCTGAAAATTTAGCTTCTGCTTACACTTACTTTAAAGATACCGAAAGCGTTAATAAGCAGTTAGAGCGATATATGGCGGTAACAAAGGCTGATATTCAGCGCGTGGCTAAAAAATATTTCACTCGTGAAAACAGAGTAGTGCTTTATTATTTACCAAAAAAGGATAAGAAATAATTAAACAGAGGTAATTGAAATAAATAAAATATCCATAACCGTTAAAGAGATACAGTTATACTATTGTTTTGTTGGAAGACCGAAGTCCGAAGACGTAAGTTGTAAGACCGAAACAACTGTTGACAGGTGAAAAGCTCCGTATCTTTAATGGTTAAAACAAACCATAGGCTAAAGGCTAATAGCCAAAAGCCATAAAAAAAATAAACAGATGAAAAGAATATATAAATTATTAATGCTATTTGTGGCGGTTGGGTTTGTGTTTACAGCCAATGCACAAGTAGACAGAACAAAAGCTCCAAAAGCAGGACCGGCACCCAAAGTACAGTTGGGCGATTACGATTCTTTTACTTTAAAGAATGGATTAAAAGTATTGGTGGTTGAGAATCATAAATTGCCAAGAATACAGTTTGCTCTATCGTTACTGAATGATCCTGTTGTAGAAGGTAATAAAAGCGGTTACACTTCAATTGCCGGAGATTTGCTGAATAAAGGAACAAAAAACAGAACAGAAGAACAATTTTCTGAAGAAGTTGATTTTATAGGTGCTCACGTAAATGCTTCTTCCGGCGGTGTAAATGCAGGCGGTTTATCGAGATATAAGGATAAAATTATGGAAATTATGGCAGATGTGACCATGAATCCTGTATTTCCACAATCTGAATTCGATAAAATTATCAAGCAGACTTTGTCGGGATTAGAAAGCCAGAAAACCGATGCTAATGCTATTGCAAGTAATGTAAGAAGCAGGGTGCTTTATGGCAGTAATCATCCTTTTAGTGATGTAGTAACCGAAACTACCATTAAAAATATTACGCTTGACGATTGTAAGAAATATTACAATACCTATTTTAAGCCTAACAACGCTATTATGGCAATTGTTGGTGATATCACCACCAAAGAGGCTAAGAAAATGGTGACAAAATATTTCGGCAGTTGGGAGAGAGGAACAATTCCTGTTAAAAAATATGATTTTCCTGAAACTGCAAAAGGTAAGCGTGTGGTTTTAGCTAATAAAGATGCAGCCCCTCAATCGTTGGTACAGATTATTAATGTGATTGACTTAAAACCCGGAAGTAAAGACATTATTCCCGCTAAGGTAATGAATGGTATGTTAGGTCGTGGTTTTATGGGATTATTGAATAAAAATCTTCGTGAAGATAAGGCTTATACTTATGGTGCTTATTCTTCGATAGGTTCAAACAAATTGGTGGCTAAATTCTTTGCTACTGCAGATGTAAAAGCTAATGTTACTGATAGCTCATTAATGGAAATGGCTAAGGAGATGAATGTTATCCGTAGTAAAAAATTAACTCAAGACCATTTAGATATGGTGAAAGCTACCATGGTTGGTGATTTTGCCCGTGCTTTAGAAAGTCCGGGTACTATTGCCAGTTTTGCAATGAATATTGAACGTCATAACTTACCTGCAGATTATTATGCAACTTATCTTGAAAAATTAGATAAAGTAACTCTAGACGATGTTTTGGCAATGGCAAAAAAATATGTTGACCCTAATAATGCGGTTTATTTAATTGTTGGCGATAAACAATATAAGAAGCGTTTGGCTAAATTAAGTTCTAACGGTAAGGTAGAGGAGTACGATTATAAAGGCGATTTGGTAAAAGAAAATGCTAATGCTGTTCCTGCCGGATTAACAGGTGAGAAAGTAATCGAAAACTATATTAAAGCAATTGGTGGGGCCGATAAATGGAATGCAATTAAAGATATTCATGTAAAAGCAGTAATGTCAATGGGACCAATGAATGCTGATATTGATCGTTATAACAAAGGCGAAAAATTTACAGTAAAAACTATGGTAAACGGACAAGTAATGCGGGCAATTGTTTACAATGGAAAAATAGCCAAGGTTTCTCAGATGGGACAGACTCAGGAATTAAAAGAAGAAGCACAATTGGCTGCTATTAAAGAGCAGGGACTGCTTTGCCCAGAATTATCTTTATCAGAACGCGGCTGTAAAGTTAAACTGGCCGGTGCTGATAATGTGGATGGAAAGCCTGCTTATAAAGTGGAGGTTGAAAATGCCCAAGGAATTAAAACCTATGATTATTACTGTGTGAAGAGTGGTTTTAAAATGAAAACATCGGCTCAGCAGAATGGGGTAGCTGTATCGGTTCTTTACAAAGATTACAAAGAAGTTGACGGAGTGAAAATGCCTTTTGAGATAATTACCCAAATGGGACCTCAAAAAATGCAGATGAAAGTTTCTTCTGTGGAAATTAACAAAGGTGTAGACGATTCTGTTTTTGAATAAACAATCTGATGATATTAGGAAAAGAGGGATTATTTTAATAGTCCCTCTTTTTGTATTAATAATAAATTGATTGAAAGATAAATATTATAAGTTTATTAATAGGTAGTGGCTATAAAATATGGATTTAATAAATTCTCCTTATTATAGGTTAATTCTTTATTACTATCAGTGTGTATAACTTTACCTCCTGCGGCATTAATAATAGCGTGTCCTGCAGCGATATCCCATTCCATTGTCGGGGCAAATCGTGGATAAATATCTGCTTTTCCTTCGGCAATCATACACAACTTTAGCGAGCTACCTTTTGTAACCATTTTAATAGGTTTACCCTGCTGTTTTAAATTCTCTATAAATTCCTCTGTAGCTTTGTTCATATGCGAACGAGAACCCACTACCCGTAAAGTATCTGATTGTTGTTTTACGGGCAGTTTTATTGCTGTTTTCAGTAAACTATCCACTGATAAATTAGAGGTGCTGTTTATATCTGTTTTGTAAGCTCCCAGTTTTTTTGTGGCGAAGTAAAGTGTTTTATACACAGGAATATAGATAACTCCAAGTGTGGGGACTCCATTTTCCACAAGGGCTATGTTTACGGTAAATTCGTTGTTACGTTGAATAAATTCCTTTGTGCCATCAAGCGGATCGATAATCCAGCATTTACTCCAATTTTTACGCAAAGAAAAATCATCGTGTTTGCCCTCCTCACTTAAAATGGGAATAGCTAAATGTTTTATGGTTGCAACAATAGCTTGATGTGCTTTTTTATCGGCAATGGTAAGTGGACTGTCGTCTGATTTAATCTGTATTTTAAAATCATCCTGAGAATAGACATCCATTATCTCTTTTCCGGCTTTTAAACTTGCATTTATTGCGTGTTGAAGTAATTGCATGGGGGGATTAATAATTTAAATTGTATATATCTTTGTAAGAAACCCCAAATAATACGTTATTCTCTTTTTGAAAATAGTTGTTTTTGTTAGTAAACTATTTGATTTTTAACGTTTAAAGAAAACTTGTGTTTGGTGCTTTCTTATCAGAGACTTTCAGAATTAATAGTTTTTTTGCAGGCACTAAATAACAAAAAAAGCCGCCAAATGGCAGCTTTTTTTACTCAAATGCCAACATCTATTTTGATAAATCTTCGAATTCAATATTTGAGAATGCCTCGGTATTTAATTCCATTTTTAAAGAATGGTCTTCTCCGTTAAAAGATGTTTCTATATCAGAAACTTCTTCTTTTTTACTGTTCTTAATAAACTCGATGGCATTATTTAAACCGTCTGAAAATTTTTCAAAATCTTCTTTGTAAAGAAAAACTTTATGCTTTTCGAAAGAAGCATTTCCATTATCATCATAACGTTTTTTACTTTCGGTTATGGTTAGATAATAATCATTGTTTTTTGTTGATTTTACATCAAAAAAATAGGTTCTTCTTCCTGCTCTAATTGCATTTGAGAAGAGTTCACTGTGATTGTTGTTTGTAACTACATCTTGTTTATCGTAATTGCTCATACTTTAATAAAATTTATTAATTTATCATTACAAAAAGATAGCTTTTATTTCGATTGTATCACTTTAAATCAAATAGTTATGTATTTATATTTTTAGCTGATTCTTATTTTTTACAATTGAATTATTTATAAAAAAATAAAAATAAAGTATCTTTTGTAGCACGATTTATCGCTTTCAGCTTTCAAAAGTATAAAAATATATTTATTTGTAAAGCAAAAAAGGAGTAATATATGTTGTAAAACAGTTAAGTAAAATAACCATAAATAAAAATAAGGTTGTGATGTGGTTGATTATGTTATGTATACAGGGAGAGAATAGTTAGAAAATAAATTTCAAAAAAGAGAGAATAAAAGTGTAGTTTATTCTCTATAAAAATAAATATTACCTTTTTGTTTGTGCTAAAATTAAAAAGCGTTAATTTTGCACCGTTTAAATAATATAAAAGTTCTTTAAGGATATGATTAGTAGAAGATTACTTCGAGTGAAAGTGTTGCAGATGCTTTACGCATTTCATAAAAATGAAAACCAAACGATTAATAATGCCGAAAGAGAGTTGTTTTTTAGTATAGGAAAAGCCTATGATTTGTATCACTATCTGCTTCTGCTGATTGTGGAAATGCAGCAAATATCCGATAAAAAAATTGCAACTGCCAAAGAAAAATTAGTGCCTACGCACGAAGATTTAAATCCCAATACCAGGTTTATTGACAATTTGCTGATTCAGCAGTTAGCTGAAAATATTCAGTTGAATAGTTACGCTGAAAAAAATACGATCACCTGGAATGATCAGGAAGATTTTTTACGAATACTGTATCAGCAGTTGATAGCATCAGATTTATATAATAATTATATGAATGCTACAGAAAGTAGTTACGATGCGGATAAAAAGTTTGTTGAGAAATTTTTTATACAGTTTCTTGCCGAAAACGATGATTTTTATGCGATGCTTGAAGAAAAAAGTATCTATTGGAATGACGAATCGGAGTTTATTATCAGTATGATTGTGAAAAGTATAAAGTCATTTAAAGAATCAGATGATCAAAATCTTGCTCTGCCTTCATTGTTTAAAGATAAAGAAGATGAGATGTTTGTGCGCGATTTGTTCCGCAAAAGTCTGATGAACCATGCTGACAATGTTAAGATGATTGAGGCAAATACAAAAAACTGGGAGTTAGAACGAATTGCGTTTATGGATGTGCTGATTATGGAAATGGCTTTAACCGAATTAACCGATTTTAAAGCAATTCCCGTAAATGTTACATTGAACGAATATCTTGAAATCGCAAAGCATTACAGCACCGATAAGAGCAGTGCTTTTATTAATGGTATTTTAGATAAGCTGGTAAAGCAGCTGACCGAAGAGGGTAAAATAAAAAAGAGCGGAAAAGGTTTAATGTGTAAAAAATACACGGCTGTTCAGAAATGAAAAATTACAGTAATTTCAAAATAATTGTTTTTGTTTTTTTTCTGCTTGCAATGTCAGTGGTTAATTATCAGTGTGTTGGTAGGAAGGAGAAAACAGAGCAGAAACAAAATCAGCAGATAGAGAATAAAAGCGGCTATCCTAAGTTGGCGTTTACTAAAGAAATACATAAATTTGGACAGATTTCAGAGGGGGAAATAGCGGTTTGTGAATTCTATTTTAAAAACACAGGTGAAAGCAATTTAATTATTTCAAGAATAGAAACAAGTTGCGGTTGCACTAATGTTACCTGGGATAAAAAGCCTATTGCCCCGGGTAGAGAATCGAAAATTAGCGTAGAATTCGATTCGCACGGTAGATATGGGAACCAGTATAAGGTGGTAACGTTATTTTGTAACACACTGAAAAAAACAAAAGAGCTGATTATTACAGCAGATGTGAGTAAATAAGTAAATATTAATCGGTTGAAAAACCACAAAAAATAAATAATGAGTAATTTATTGATAATTTTAATGGCACAGCCTGGAGCCAATGGGCAGGGAGGAAACATGTTAGGAACATTATTGATGTTTGGATTGATAATGGTAGTTTTCTATTTTTTTATGATTCGTCCGCAGATGAAAAAACAAAAAGAGTTGGCTAAATTCCGGAATGAGCTTAAGAAAGGCGATAAAATTGTTACTACCGGAGGTATCTACGGAAAAGTTTTAGATATAAAAGAACAGGCTGTTATTATTGAAGTAGAGGGACAAAATAGACTAAAAGTAGATAAAGCAGCTATTATCAAGGATATGAGTGATGTAGCTCAAAAATAACAAATAGAAGCTGTTAACAGCTTCTGTTTAGCATTTTGTATATTGATGAAAAAGATAGAAGTTCAAAACCTGAAAAGTATTTTTAGCAGCAGGGTGTTGTCCGATAAAAAATTGTTGATTTATCTGTTTTTTGTCGGACTTGCCACTATATTTTGGTTTTTGAATACATTGAGCAAAACTTACAGTACCGATATTAATTATCCGGTGGAGTTTGTAAATATGCCTTCAGATAAAGTGCTTGTTAACCAACTTCCCGATAAATTGGTTCTGCGGATAAATGCCTATGGTTTTGATATTCTGCGTTATAAACTGCGTGCTGTCTTTAGAGTCAACTCTTTTGATGTTGAAACATATACGAATCAAAAAATTAACAAGAAATCTGTTAGCGAATATGTTTTGCATACCGCTGACATCCAGGGTAAAATAGCCAATAATCTGGCATCGGATATAAAGCTGTTGCAGGTATATCCTGCTAAAATTATATTTCGGTTTTCACCAATGGCATCAAAAAAAGTTCCCGTTAATTTAAATGCAAAATTAAGCTATCGGAAACAGTTTAGACAAGATGGCGAGAATTTAGTACAGCCCGATAGTGTTTTGGTGAAAGGACCTCAGTCGATGCTTGATTCAGTAAAAGTGGCAGAGACTGAAGAGCTTGTCCTAAATGATTTGCATCAGAATGTTAATAGTGATATTGCGATAAAATCAAGAAAAGGCGTAATGTTCTTTCCCGAAAAAGTTGCTTATAATGTTCCCGTAGAGCGTTTTACTGAAGCATCGGTAAAAGTGACGCTAAAGATAGAAGATTTACCTGACTCTATGTTTTTACGATTATTCCCTAGTGAGGTAAAAGTGAGTTATTTTGTGGGAATGAAACAATATAGTTCTGTAAAACCAGAACAATTTCAGGCAGTGGTAGATTATAAGGATGCCATTAAAAATAAACCGGGAAAATTAAAGGTTATTTTAAAATCGTATCCGAAATCAGTATATAATGTGAGGATATCCCCTGAAACAGTATCGTACTTAATAGAGAAAAAACAGTAGTGATTGATGTTAAAAGTTGGCTTAACCGGAGGAATAGGTAGCGGAAAATCAACTATTTCTAAGATTCTTCAGCTCTTAGATATTCCTGTTTATGTTGCTGATGTTGAGGCTAAAAGAATAATGAATGCCAATACTGTTGTTCGGCGGCAGTTAATTGATATTTTTGGAGATGCTGTTTATTCTACAAAAGATACCTTAAATAGAGAATATCTGTCTACTGTTATTTTTAACAATCCCAAGGCATTGCAGCAGATTAATGCTGTTGTTCACCCGGCTGTTCGCCGTGATTTTCAGCAATGGTGCCTGCAGCAGAAAAATGCTCCTTATATTATTCAAGAATCGGCAATATTATTCGATACTGGTTTATATCACCAGTTTGATATAACAATTACCGTTACGGCAGACGAGCAGTTACGTATTGAACGAGTAATGCAGCGTGATGGTATTAATGAAAAGCAGGTAAAAGAGCGGATAAAAAATCAGCTCTCCGAAGCGGAAAGAATTGCGAAAGCCGATTTTGTTATTTATAATAATACCGAATTATTAATTCCACAGGTATTAAAAATACACGAAATACTTTTGGCGGAAAAAAGGTAGATTTTTTTTATCAAATTACTTGTTTTCTGTTCTGGTTCAAATTATAAAAGGACTAAAATTCAATTTAATCCTTTTATGTTGTGGTAGTTTTTTCATAGATAATTATTTACCTTCTAATTTACAAAAGCCATTTTTATTCCCTCTACAACCATGCCTGCTCCAATAATAGCAAGAATTAGCCCCATTAGTTTACCAATTACGGAGATTAAATTTTGTCCGACTCTCTTTATAATCATATCGCTTAATGCAAAAGCTAAGTAGGTAAAGAATATCATTAAAGCAAAAATGGCAATAACAATACCAATATGTAGCAAGGTGGCATTGGTAACATAATTCATTGCAGTTACTATTGTTCCGGGACCTGCAAGAATAGGAATAGCAAGAGGTGAAACAGCTAAATTTTTAGCTGATTCGGTATTGTTATTGTGTATCTTAGACTTTTGTGACATCAGCATTTCAAAGCCAACATAAAAAATAAGTATACCTCCGGTTATTTTAAATGCAGGAATGGTAATACCAAAAAGTTCAAAAATATATTTTCCTGCAACAATAAAAGCCACCACAATAATAAAGGCTGTAATAGAGGCGGTTTTAGCAATTTTCTTTTTATCTTCCGAAGTCTGTCCATCGGTAAGTCCTAAAAATACAGGAGTATTGGCTATGGGATTCATAATGGCAAAAAATCCCATAAATACAGTTAAGGCATAGGTGGATAAATTATCCATATTAATTTATTGTTAATTAAATAACTGTTCCTAAATTAGGAACAGTTATGTGAATAAAATTATAGGAACATAAGTGTATTATGCCCCTACTAAAAATTTTACAAAACAATACGCTTAAAACGATATAACCTTGTCGCTATCCAATACCCATTCTGATAGAGCCTGCATAGTTGATTTTTCTGCTCCCTCGAAGTAGGGGTGGTTTTTATAAATTCCGCAACGCGACATACAAGTACCGCAAACCTGTACCTTTACTCCGTCGGCAATTAAATCTTTTAACATTTGTGATAAATCCTGATCATAACCCTGTGGTGGTTTACAAACATCTCTTGCCATATCTACAGCATCATTCATTAAAAAAATGCGTACTTCTGTTCCGTTTTTCTTCAATGTTTTAGCAAGTCGCAAACCGTTCCAGGTTACGTCGGTATTATCATATGGCTCTCGGTTAAAAATAATTAATACACTCATATCCGTCATGTTAAATAATTAAAAATTAATTCTCTTTCATAAGAATTCTTCCATCGGCTAAGTTAAATAAAAAAAATCTAAATTAACAGTACTTCATTCCGTCTATTTTTAATTATTGCTTGTTTTATTTTATTCAAAGAAAATCTTTTTATACTATTTTTTCAAGTTTAATATTTCCCGGTATAAATCAGTCAAATATATCGCCCGTAATTCGGATATTTACGGTATAGTTATATCCATAAAAAAGTAGTAAATTTGCCCGATAAAATTTAGAAATATAGTTTCGTAAATAGTATAACGTAAAATGAACCATCTTTTTATCCCCAATAAAGGCAGAGTTAGTATTGAAGACGTGGTTTTTGATGAACAATTAAATCATCAAATTAATCTTTTTTTACGGGAATACGAGCATCTTGAAATATTAACCAAGTATGGACTTCCGGTAGCAAATAAATTATTACTGTATGGTAAATCGGGATGTGGGAAAACAATGACTGCAAAGGCGTTGGCTCATCGATTGAATAAAAAATTGAAAGTGATTAATTTGGGGAACATTATCTCGTCGAAATTAGGTGAAACATCACGTAATATTGCAACGGCGTTTAAAATGGTCGATACCCAGGAAGCAATTCTGTTTTTTGATGAATTTGATTCGCTGGGCAAAGAGCGAAATTACGACAATACCGACAGCAGTGAAATGAAGCGGGTGGTAAACGGCATGATTCAAATGATGGATAATCTGCCTAAACATTCCATTATTATTGCTGCCACCAATCAGATCGATATGATTGATGAAGCGCTTATCCGCCGTTTTGAATTGCGTTTAGAATATCGCAATCCCGATAAGAAAAATCTGGATAAGCTGTACGATAAAATATTAGCACGATTTCCCGATGAATATTGCAATGTGAATAGAGCTTATAATATTTCGTTTGCCGAAGCCGAAACATTAACAATTAATCAGGTAAAAGAAAATATTATTACATCGGAAATACGCCGAAAAGCGGAAGAAGCACAGCTGGGAGGAGCGTAAGTAATTAATAATTAACAAGGAATAATTAATATGATATCATTAAATAATTTAACTGTTGAATTTGGAGGTTTTACACTTTTTAGAAACGTTAGTTTTATCGTGAATACTCGCGATAGAATTGGTTTGGTTGGAAAGAACGGAGCCGGAAAATCAACATTGTTAAAAATTTTTGCTGGAGAGCAGGCACCAACAACAGGAACTGTTTCTATTCCTAACGATATAAAAATAGGCTACCTGCCCCAGCAGATGAATCATATTGAAGGTAGAACCGTTATAGAAGAAGCGCTTACCGCCTTTAGCGAAGTGAATAATTTAGAAGCGGAAATTGCAAAAATAAACAATGAACTTTCGGTTCGAACCGATTACGAATCGGAAGAATATATGCAGTTAATCAGCCGATTAACGGATAGAACCGACCGTTTTCAACTATTGGGTGGCGAAAACATCGATGCTCAGGCAGAGCAAACATTAATGGGCTTGGGTTTTCTTCGCAGCGATTTTAATCGGCAAACCAACGAATTTAGCGGAGGTTGGCGTATGCGTATCGAACTGGCGAAAATTCTGTTGCGTCGCCCCGATGTATTCCTGTTAGATGAGCCTACCAACCACCTTGATATTGAGTCGATACAGTGGTTGGAAGATTTTTTAAAAGTATATTCGGGAGCTGTGGTATTGGTATCTCACGACCGTGCTTTTTTAGATAATATTACCAACAGAACAGTGGAAATATCGGTAGGAAAAATTTACGATTATAAGGTTTCCTATTCAAAATATGTGGCTCTGCATGCCGAACGTCGCGAACAGCAGATGAAAGCCTATATCAATCAGCAAAAAATGATAAAAGATACCGAGGAATTTATTGAGCGGTTCCGTTATCAAGCCACCAAAGCCATACAGGTACAATCCAGAATTAAACAGTTGGAAAAACTAGAACGTATCGAAGTGGATGAGGAAGATACTTCGGCATTGAATCTTCGATTTGCACCGGCACCTCGTTCGGGCGATTTGGTATGCGAAGCAAAAAAATTAAGCAAAGCCTACGGCGAGCATTTGGTATTGGATAATATTGAATTTATCATCGAACGTGGCGAAAAACTGGCATTTGTCGGTAAAAATGGGGAAGGAAAATCTACTTTGGTAAAAGTGCTGATGAATGAATTGGAATATTCTGGTTTATGCCGGATAGGACACAATGTAAAGATCGGGTATTTTGCTCAAAATCAAGCACAATTATTGGATGAAAACAAAACTGTTTTTGAAACCATTGACGATGTTGCTGTGGGCGATATCAGAACCAAATTAAGAGATATTCTGGCGGCGTTTATGTTTCGCGGCGAGGAAATAGATAAGAAGGTAAAAGTATTATCGGGAGGCGAGCGTTCGCGTTTGGCAATGGTACGTTTGCTGTTAGAACCAGTAAATCTGCTGGTGCTTGACGAGCCTACCAACCATTTGGATATGCGTTCGAAAGATGTATTAAAAGAGGCTTTAAATAAATTCGACGGAACGGTGATTGTGGTATCGCATGACCGTGAATTTTTAAATGGCTTGGTTACCAAAGTATATGAATTTAGCAATAAAAAAATAAAAGAACATTTAGGCGGTATTTACGACTTTCTGCGTACTAAAAAAATGGAATCGCTAAAAGAACTGGAGGCTAAAAAAATTGTTGTAACCACCAAGGAAGACACCCCCGTAACCGATAACAAACAGAATTATTTGGAGCGAAAAGAACGCAGCAAACAAATTACAAAAGTAAAACGAGCCATTAGTACATCGGAAGAGCAAATAGCCACGTTAGAAGCAGAAATAGAAGCGATGGAACAACAGTTGTCCAATCCCGAAAATATCGAAGACAGTTCGTTGTTTACCAAATACGAAACCATTAAGCAAGGTTTGGAAAAAGAGATGGAACAGTGGGAATCGTTAAATGAACAATTAGAGGAAATAAATGTAGAATAATCATCGTAGATACACAATGCATTGCGTATCATAACGATAATAAAATAAAACCAAAATATGGCAAAGCAGAAACAAGAAATGTTGTTTGGGATAAGAGCAACAATGGAAGCGATTAAAAGTGAAAAAGAGATAGATAAGGTACTAATCAGAAAAGGATTAACTGGTCGGTTATTTCAGGAGTTATTCGATTTAATTAGAGAACGAGAAATTGAGTATCAGTTTGTACCGGCTGAAAAAATCAACTCTTTAAATCAAAAAAATAATCAAGGGATAGTGGCTTTGATAGCTCCTATTGCTTATCAGGAAATTGATGAGGTACTTCCTGAAATTTTAGCTACAGGAAAAACACCTTTAATTTTAATTCTCGACCACATTACCGATGTGCGAAATTTTGGTGCTATTGCCCGTTCGGCAGAGTGTGCAGGAGTTGATGCGATTATTATTCCGTTTAAAAATTCGGCAAAAATTACT
>PDWJ01001287.1_pt1 | contig 31622 bp, 32 predicted proteins | sample 1430881 | NCBI WGS metagenome assembly PDWJ01 (sample SAMN01162460, study PRJNA174530) | Oral metagenome, whole genome shotgun sequencing project. | biome: Marine environment; feature: Marine mammal; material: Swab sample of the gingival sulcus; isolation source: swab sample of gingival sulcus...
CCGGGAAATATCCTCTGGTGAAGGCAACTGGCCTTGCAGGTTTTTGGGCAGGGTTTTCGTCATTGCATAGGTTGCCACGCCAATAGGTTTGCCCGTGTCGTGCAAGGCATATTCCACAATGGTACGATTTTTTTCCTTACAGAGAATAATTCCGATAGAGGGGTTTTCGTCATTCTGGCGAACCATCCTGTCAAGGGCTGTCAGGTAAAATTGCATCTTGCCGACATATTCCGGCTGAAATTCGCCAATTTTTAATTCAAGAGCCACAAGACAACGCAGACCGCGGTGAAACAGCAATAAGTCAACGAAAAATTCCTTGCCATCCACTTCCAGCCGGTACTGGCTGCCCATGAAGGCAAACATGCCGCCCATGGCCCGAAGAAACTGTTCAATACGGTCAATGAGTGCCCGTTCCAGCTTCCGTTCGCTGTGCTTTTCTCCCAATTCCAGAAAATCAAAAAGGTATTCGTCCTTTACGGCCAGTTTCGCCTGAGAGCGAAGTTCAGGAGTCAGGGCCTGGTCAAAATTGGTCTGGCCCAGCAGGGATTTTTCATAGGTTTGATTGTCGATTTGATGGATAAGGACGTTTTTTGACCAGCCGAATTTCCGGGCCATACGGATATAAAATTCACGCTCCAGAGGGTCTTTGCAACGCTGGAAAATTACCAGGTTATGCGTCCAGCCGATTTGTGCAACCAATGGTTGCACTCGTTTATCATTACGATAAAGCAGATAAAATTCCCGCATGTAAAAAATATTGCGGCGAGAGAAGCCAGAAATCTTCGGGAATTCACTTCTCAAATCCTTAGCCAATTGTTCTGCGATGGCGGTTCCCTGTTCGGCACTTTCCTGTCGTTCGACAATGAGCCGACCAATGTCCCAGTACAGACAGACCAGTTCCTTGTTCACCCGCTTGAGTGCCGCATAGTGAGCGTTCCGGATACGTTCCTTTACCTCGCTCAACAACGTGCTATAGGAATGTAGATTTTGAAGGGAAGATGGTTTTTCTGCCAATTTGTTACTCCTGCAACTATCTTGCAGCCCGTTTAACACTGGCATTGTGATTAGTAAAAATACAATAACAATATATAAAATACTTACAGAAAAGATACTTCACACTCAAAATATCTTGAAAATCATAATCTTGAAGTAATGTTCCATTATCGAACGCTTTTTTTGAATGAATCCTTTGTATGCACCGATGCAGGGATTCCATTTTCCGCAGGAGAATCATCTTATCCATTGAGCTGTCGCCTCATTTTTTCTTCCAAAGCCTTGAGGAGTAAAGGCCGGAAGTCTTCTTTCCATGCCAGTGCCTTGCCAGCAAGTTCCGCCAGCAAGGTGGTGTCTTTTCGGATAACAAACTGGCCGCCAAGGACAATCTGGCACAAAAGTTCTCCCTCAGCTTTGCGTAGGTCAACGATGTCCACTTCTTTTCCCAGTGCCTTGGCAACAACAGCACTTATGTTACCTTTTTGGCGAGAAGAAAGTTTTTCGCCAAGGGCGATTCCAATATCCACGTCTGAATAAGGATGTGTTTTCCCTGTGACCTGTGAACCAAAAAGGATCGCCAGGTGAACATCAAAGGGCTGCAGGGCGTTTTGTATGGTGTTGAGCATACGTGTATCCCTGTCAAAATTTGCGGGCACATTCCCACTTCCAGGCCGTTTCCAGAATAGAGCGGATAGCTGTGTAGCGTGGTTCCCAGCCCAAGACCTTTTTTGCCTTTTCCTTGGCCGCAAAGAGTTTGGCCGGATCGCCGGGACGTCTTTCCGCTTCTTTGACCGGACACGGTCTGCCTGTAACCTCCTCGGCAGCAGTAATAATTTCCCTGACCGATGTTGGCACACCGGTTCCCAGATTAAGATAGCCGCTGTAGGAGGTTATTTTTTCCAAAGCCAGCCGATGAGCCACGGCCAGGTCTTCCACGTGGATATAATCCCGCAGGCAGGTGCCATCGGGCGTGTCGTAATCTGTACCAAAAATGGAAAGGCTGTCACGTTTCCCCTGAATGGCCTGGAAGACAAGTGGAATAAGGTGGGTTTCCGGATTATGGCTTTCCCCCAGCTCGCCATCTGCCGATGCCCCGGCTGCGTTGAAATAACGCAGGGATATGTGATTGAGGCCGTAAGCGTGTGCGTAGTCCGCAAAGATGGTTTCGATCATCAGCTTGGTCTGACCATAGGGATTGATGGGATGTTGTCTGTGCTGCTCGTCTATAGGCGTGTATTCCGGTTGACCGTATGTGGCACAGGTGCTTGAAAAAACAATGTTTTTGACATTATTTGCCAGCATGGATTCCAGCAGGCACAACGTACCTGCTACATTATTGGTATAGTATTTGTGGGGATCAGTAACGCTTTCACCGACATAGGCATACGCTGCAAAGTGGAGTACCGCATCTATGGGATAGTCCTTAAAGAGGCGATCTAACGCCTTTCTGTCACTGATGTCTCCCTGTGTAAAATATGGTGTAAGTACGGCTTCACGATGTCCATAAACCAGGTTGTCAAAAACAATGCAGGTATACCCATTGGCCATGAGATGGTTGACTGTATGTGAACCAATATAGCCCGCACCACCTGTCACAAGAACATACTGCATAACATATTCCTTCTATTTTTTCCCTTCGATTTATACAGCATAATAGAACAAAGCGTATTTATTCTGTGTTTTTTTCGTGTACTTCTGTTGGCAAAAATTTGCGTTATTGCTTTTTGAAAAACAATCAATCATATCTTTTGCAATAAAGATTCAAAATAACCAATAGTAGATTGCAATCCCTCACGCAATGGAACCTGTGGTTCCCAACCGTATCGTTGTTTGGCTTGCGAGATATTGGGTCGGCGTTGTCGGGGATCATCACTGGGGAGGGGGGTGAAGGTAAGTTCTGATGAACTGCCAGTCAGATTCAAAATTTCCTGAGCAAGCTCTTTCATGGTAAATTCACCGGGATTTCCCATATTCATGGGGCCGGAAAAATCTGTTGGATCGTTCATAAACCGGACCATGAGTTCAATCAGGTCATCAATATAGCAGAATGAGCGGGTTTGGGAACCATCACCATAGATGGTGAGAGGTTTGCCTTGCAGGGCCTGCATGATAAAGTTGGAGACCACCCGCCCATCATTGGGGTGCATATAGGGGCCATAGGTATTAAAAATACGGCCTACACGGATGGGGAGTCCATGCTGGCGATGATAGGAAAAAAACAGGGATTCTGCACAACGTTTGCCTTCATCATAGCAGGAACGCTCTCCAATAGGATTAACCCTACCCCAGTAATCTTCCTGTTGTGGGTGCATCTCAGGATCACCATAGACCTCAGAGGTGGAGGCCTGAAAGATACGAGCCCCTACTCTTTTGGCGAGTCCAAGCATGTTGATGGATCCATGTACACAAGTTTTCGTGGTTTGAACCGGATCGTGCTGGTAATGGATGGGTGAGGCAGGGCAGGCCAGATTGTAGATCTCATCGACCTCCAGATAGAGTGGAAAGGTAATATCGTGGCGAATGAGTTCAAAATGGGGGGTTGGCAGCAGATCAATGAGATTTGTTTTCGATGAACTGAAAAAATTATCAACACCAATGACCTCGCAACCATCGTTGATGAGCCTTCGGCAAAGATGTGTACCGACAAAACCAGATGCTCCAGTCACCAAAATTCGCTTACGTATGTGCATTCACTTCTCCTTAGCAGGCTGCCATGCCAGACATCTGCTGCACGTTGCTGTTGGTGCAACACGTTCAAACCCTCACGCACTGCGTACGCTTTGAATGTGGACGTTGAGCGCCTTGCATCTGACACTGTTGTGAGCAGTCTGGAATGTTGAGGTTTTCAAAAGTTTCTTCGACCAATCAATAAAGAGTAGGTAATGGGCGTTGTCCTGTGTAGGGTCTGGGCAATACTATTGTCAATCAGGGTTACCTATGGCTGCGGTGACGGGTACATTTCAGATGGAATCCGTTTGTTCAGGCATGGTGATCGTACATAAGGTGCTGTATTTTGAGGAGTAATTTTGAGATTTCTAACATGTTGAGAAGCATCTTGGTAGATTTGTTGTTCTTTCTTGACTCAGTCAGGACTTTGTTATAGCAACCAACCCATCTTTTATCTCTGGAACATTTCTCAAGGAGGATCACGTGTTCCGAATCGTCTTCACACTGCTTGCGTTGATGGCTGTCCTTGTGGGCTCCCTCACCCCTTCAATGGCTTCGAATGTGGCCAAGGCACAACAACAGATTCAAAAGGATCTGGCCGTTGAGGGGTCATCCCAGAAACGTCTGGAGGCATGGGAGGATAACAAGGCAGGCTTTGAGGCCCGTATCCGGGATTTGACACTGGAAAAGACTTGGCTCGAATATCAGAATCAGAAGTACCAGGAGTATATTCGCAAAGGCAAACTTCAATTAGCCGAACTTGAGGCCAGAAAAAAAGGGATGGAGCAGATCAACATGCGTCTGGAACCCTATCTGGACGAAGTACTCAAGAATTTGAAGACCTTTGTGGCTGCGGATCTTCCTTTTTTGGAGCAGGAACGGGCCAAAAGGGTGGCGTTTCTTGAGGCAAGTCTTGGCGACTATCATCTTTCTTTAAGCGAAAAACTTCGTCGTGTCCTGGAGGCATTACATGTCGAGGCGGACTATGGCCGAACCTTGGAGGCCAGGGATGGTTCTATCATGCTGAATGGTGCCAATATTCAGGGGCGGATTTTTCGTCTGGGCCGGACAGGGCTCTTTTTTCAGGCCATTGACAAGCATGTTATTGCCCGTTTTGATCCCGTTTTTACTGCTTGGGTACCCTTGGATGCCACGTATGAACGGGAACTGGAGCAGGCTTTGCAAATCGTAGACCGCAAGCGGGCTGCCCTGCTTTTAGTACTGCCTCTTCAGGGAGAGAATCATGACTAAAACAAATTGTATATTCTGCTGCTGTGCTGCCATTGTTTATGCCCTCACCCTTGTCGTTGTTCCTGTTTCGTGGGCCACAAGCAAAAAAGCCGATGCGACCTGGAGCCTTGTTCATGAGGAATTGGCCAAACAATCTCAGATCGTTGCCCGGGAGGCCAAAACCACCAAGTCGATTATCAGTAAAGAGCATAAGGCCCTTCGTGCCCAGGAGGCTGCGCTCAAGGCGGCCATTGCCCGTGAAAAAAAGCACCTGGAACGCCAGAAAAAAGAATTTGAGGCACTTCTGGCTCAGGAGCACAAAGTCCGACAGGATATTGAAGAACATCAGGAAGACATCAAGACGTTGGAGACAGTCGTCAAGGGCTCTGCCCGCGAAGCAGATACCATGATCCACGACAGTCTGGTTTCACCAGCCTTTGACCAACGGGTGGAAATCATTGCTCCCCTTCTTGAGGGTGATCAATTTCCCAGCTTTGCAGATATTGAGAAATTGGTGGGGCTCTATTTTCAGGAGGCCGTGGAAACAGGTAATATCGCCTCTGTCTATAAAGACATTGTCGGCCCTGAAGGGAGCAAGACGTCGGCAGATGTCCTTCGTATCGGTGCGTTTACAGCCTTCTACCGTTTGAGTGATGGACGAGTTGGGTATCTGCGTACGGGCAAGGACGGCAAGACCTGGATCGCGGTTCCCGCTTCCTTGGGAAGAAAGGTGCGCAGGCAGATACAGGCCGTCTTTGAAGGCGAATCGCACGACATTCCTCTGGACATCTCCAGAGGTGCGGCCTTGCAGGGACTTGATCAGCAGAAGGACATCCTGCAATGGCTCCGTTCTGGTGGGGTGCTTGTCTGGCCCATTATTTTTGTCGGAGTGGTTGCACTGCTTCTTGGTATTGAGAGGCTATGTATCCTGCTTCGGCAAAAGACCGTGCCGCAAAAGATGATGCAGCATATCCTCGAACGAGCGGGAGAGTATAATTGGCAGGATTGCAAAAAGGCGTGTGGGGCCATGTCGCGTTTTCCAGCCCTTAGGATTATTGCCCGAAGCGTTGATGCTGCTGGTTCATCCAAGGATGTTCTGGAGGCTACGTTGGAAGAGGCCATTCTCAAAGAGATACCTCCTCTTGAAAAGTTTCTGGCAACCTTGAATATTTTGGCAGCCATAGCTCCTCTTCTGGGTCTGCTGGGTACGGTGACCGGTATGATTAGTACCTTTCAGGTGATTACGTTGTATGGAACCGGTGATCCGCGTATGATGTCCGGCGGTATTTCCGAGGCCCTGATTACCACCCAGCTTGGTCTGGCTGTGGCCATTCCGATCATGCTTATGCACCACATGCTGCAACGCCGTGTAGAAACCCTGGTCAGTGATATGGAAGAAAAGGGAACCGCCTTTGTGGCAGGCGTTTTGGCAGGAAAACGGGAATCATAATGCTGGATAACATTGTACGGGAATCTCTGACCTATCTGCACAATGGCGGGATGATCATGCTTCCCCTGTTCATGGTCTCTATCTGCATGTGGGTGCTTATTTTCAGAAAATTGGTCACCTTCAGCAGGATGTTTCAGGAGGAGTCATCCTTTCAGGAATGCTTGGATTCACGTCAAGCAACGAATCCGGCTGGTGCTCCCTGGCAGCGGGGGATCATTGCGGTGTTTTTTGCCAAAAAAACCGGGGATGAGGCCTTTGACATGGCCTTGGCTGTTTCCCTGGCCAATGCTCTGTCAGAACGGGCGCGACGATATATTGACACGATTATTGTCCTGGCTGCGGCAGCACCCCTTCTGGGGCTTCTGGGTACGGTCACTGGCATGATTAGTACCTTTGATGTCATGGCCCAATTCGGAACAGGTAACGCTAAGGCCATGGCCTCTGGCATCTCCGAGGCATTGATCACCACCCAGACCGGTTTGTTTGTGGCCGTTCCCGGCCTGTTTATGGGCAATTTCCTGCGTCGCAGGGTCGAAAATCTCACCGACAAAATGCAGCGTTTTGCCATGCGATTGGTGGGGGAGTAGAGAACATATTATGAAATCAATCCGTAATATCCGTGCTAACAGGTCCAAGGGGGCTGAAATCAACATGGCTCCCCTCTTGGACATGGTTTTTATTTTGCTCATCTTTTTTGTGGTCACCACCAGTTTTGTCAAGGAATCAGGGGTGGATGTACACCGTCCAGTGGCCAAAACAGCCGTGACTAAAGAAAAGGCAAACATGATTGTAGGTGTCACGGCAGAAGGTCATATTTTCATAGAGGGGAAGAGCATTGATGTTCGGTCGGTGCGTACCCGTATGGAACGCTTCCTGGCAGAAACGCCCGAAGGTTCAGTGGTGGTCGTAGCAGATAAAAAAAGTGAGACCGGTGTTGTGGTACAGATTCTGGATGCCTGCAGATTGGCAGGAATAACCAATATCAGCGTTGCAGCCAAAAAACCCGTATGAAACTCGTCTCCAATCTGACCTTTTGGGCGGCACTTCTTGCGGCAGCCCTTCTTGTCAACGCGCTCATGTGTATGGTTGCGCCTATTCTTTCGGATATTTCGGCCCACAAGCAGAATGCCCTGCCAGATGCGGCCATTATCCTCTCGCCTCCTCCCCGGATGCCTGAGCGGACAAAGCGCCAAAAGATTGTCAAGCCAAAACCGAATCCCAAGAAACCGGTGAAGACGCCGACCATTGCCATGAAGCAGTTGGTCCAGCAGCAGAGTCGGCCAAAACTCAATTTCAAGGCCCCTTCCTTTGAAGTGGCTGTGAATAATCAGATCTCCACGGGTATGGCTGTGGAGGCACCTCCCCCGGACACCTCTTCGGATTTCACCCAGACCGCTCCTGCTCAAGCCGGGAAGATAGGGTTTGAGATGGGCGAGCTGGATTCCCCGCCAGTGCCTGTACGTCAGTTCCGGCCAGTCTATCCCTTTATGGCAAGGCGGCAAGGTATTACTGGCACGGTGACGGTCCGGTTCCTGGTCAATTCATCGGGCACGGTTGAAAATATTTCCGTTGTCTCGTCCAAGCCCGAGGGTGTCTTTGATCAGGCCGTCAAGGACTGCATCATCAAATGGCGTTTCAAACCCGGTATCTATGAAGGAAAGGCTGTAGCTACCTGGGTTGTTGTCCCCATATCCTTCAAACTCTGATCCTGGCCATGCAAGCAATAATGATTCGTTGTACTGCTCTTTTTTTCTTTCTTTTTTTCCTTGTGCCTTGTACATCCCACGCCAAGGACAAGCTCTCGTTTGCCCAGCAAAAGGTTTTGTATGAGGCCCAGCAGGCTATAGAAAAGAAAGACTATGCCCAGGCCAGGAAGATGCTCTCCTCCTATCTGGCAGAACATCCCGACACCCAGCCAGCCCTCTTTTTCCTTTTCCTGGGTAATGCCTGCTATGAGCAGGAAGACGTTAAAGCGGCGGCCAAGTGGTACCGTTTAGGGCTGGACAAAAATCCTGAGAATCTTTTTCTCTGCCGTAACCTGGCGGCCATCCAATATGATCTGGAAAAGTTTTCCGAGGCAGGTCGCTTGTTTGAAAAAGCCTACGGATTGTCCGACCCACGTCAGCACCCGTTACTTTACCAGTCGGCTGCTGCCTTTTATCAGGCCCAGCAGCTTGATCAGGCCCAAAGAATTCTGACACGGCTCCTTGCCGAAAAGACTCCTCCCCGCAGAGAATGGCTCGTTCTTATGATTCAGGTTTGTTATGAACGGCATGACACGAAACGCAGTCTTCAATACCTTGAATCCTTTCTGGAGAGCTATCCCTGGGAAAGGACGTATTGGAAAATCCTGGCTGGCATCCGTATGGAAAAGGAACAATATTCCCAAGCGGCCTCGGCCCTTCGCACGGCTCTGGCATTGGGAAAGACTACCAGTCAGGAATGGAGGGAATTATCTTCCCTGTATTTCTACATGAACGCACCTTTGCAGGGAGCCAAATGTCTGGAAAAGGCCCTGTCTCCTTCTGCCTCTCCCAAAGACTATGATGCCGTGGCGCGTGGCTATTTACTCGCCCATCGGACGGACAAGGGACTGCATTATCTTGACGCGGCCATTGCAGCAGAACCCACGTACACCCGCCTCATGCTGAAGGCTAAAACCTTGATGGGAGCTCGGCGTTTTTCTGACGCCATCCTTGTCTTGGAAAAGACCCTGACCCTCAAGCCCAAAAGTCAGGACGAGTCCTACCTGCTCATGGCCTATTGTGCTGTGGAACAGCAGGAATGGAAGCAGGCTGCAACGTGGTTGTATAATGTCAAAAGCGACAAGTTCAGACCCTATGCCAAATCCATCAAACAGGCTATCGCTCCCATCCTGGACGCCATCTCCTCTTCCGAATAACCCTTTCTCATCAGATTCTTGTCCAACCATCTGGATGGGTTGGGCAACGCATTGACAAAAATTCACCTTCCTGGGTAAGGCGCCATGATTCATGTCATGGAAGGCCTATATGTATCAATCGGCATAATTTGATCAAACCCGGAGAGGTGAACCACTCATGAAGTTCTTTTGGAACGGTCTTGTTCTTATTCTTTTTTTTGGATTGTCCATTCCCTTTGCCTGGGCGGAAGAGGGAGCAGAAGCCACCGTGTATAACCTGGGTGAGCTGATCATTACCGGCGATCAATCCGGAGTGAAGGACGTGGCCATCACCAACGACATTACGGCCGAGGAGATCAAGGCTGTCAATGCCAGAACCGTTGCCGAGGTTTTGCAGTACGTGCCCGGGATTGCCGTAACAACCGGGATCAAGAACCAGCCGTATATTTCCCTGCACGGTTTGAGTTCCAGCAAGGTTCTCATCCTTATTGACGGTATTCCCTACTATGAGACCAATTATGGCAAGCTGGATCTGAACAAGATCCCGGCCAGCGTTGTATCAAAAATTGAGGTCATCAAGGGGGCCGCTTCGGTCCTGTATGGGGCCAATACTGAGGGAGGTGTGGTAAACATCATCACCAGGCAGGGGGCCGAGAAGCCCTGGGCTGAACTGAATCTTGCTCTGGGAGAACACACGACCTACCTGGCTGAGGCCTCGCATGGGGCCCAGTTTGGCATGTTCAACTACTGGCTGAGTTACAGCAGGCAGCATACCGATGGCTGGAAGATGTCTGATGCGTATGATGTCCGCAAAGGTACTGTGAAGCACAAACCAGGCAAGAAGGAAGTCAAGGAAATTGAAAGCGGCGGCTTTCGTACCAACTCCGCCTCTACCACAGATGCCTTGTGGACCCGTTTTGGTCTGGTACCCAGCGAAGAGACACAATATTTTGCCACGCTCCACTATATTGCCACCGATCATGGTATGCCGGCCAATGTTGACGAGGTGATGGTATTCAAGGATTTTTCCAAGGGCTTTGGTAAGGATGAGGATGATATTGATTGGGGTCTTGATATAAGTGGCAGTCAGTACATTACAGACTTCCTGACCCTGCGTGGCAAGTTGTTTTACCATAATCATCAGGATGTCTATGTTTCCTATGACGACCCTGTGGATCTGGATCGTGAAATCGCCCGCAGCACCTATGCTGACTACATGACTGGTGGCTCGCTTTTTGCGGACATGCCTTTTCTCCCGTGGTATACTCTCCGTTTGTCCGGTCATTATCGAGGTGATTCGCACAAGGAGCGGGATACGGCTAAGGAGCCCTATGCTCATTCATTTTCGTACACAGGCTCTGTGGGTATGGAACATGAATTGTTTCCTGTGGAAGGGCTGACAGGCATCCTGGGGATCAGTTATGACTGGTTCCATGTGACCAAGTCCGAATACAACAGCAAGGGAACCATCAAAGATAACGATAAAGAGGACCGCCTCGAAGAATACAATCCCATGGTCGCCCTGACCTATACCTGGGACGATACAACCAGCCTTTTTGCGTCTGTAGCGCGTAAAACTCGTTTCCCAACTCTTAGTCAACTCTACACCTCCAAATCCGGGAATCCTGATCTTAAGGCTGAACATGCCATCAACTATTCCCTGGGAGTGCAGCACACTCTGTTTGATGGCCTGGATATCAGTCTGGAGGGTTTTTACCATGATATATCTAACTGGATCACAAGAGACTATAATACGGATGGTAAAAAGGGTAAGGGATTGTACAAAAACGAAGGAGATGTTGTTATATATGGCGCAGAGATAGGCTTTAGGGTTTCTCCCATAGAAGATATGACCCTGAATATGACGTATACGTATACCCATGCCAGGAGTCATAACGATGCAGCTCCTACAGACAAGATCCTTGATGTACCTGAACATAAAGTTGATATGGGTTGTGACTATCTTATTCCCGTTATAGCCACAAAAATGCACCTCCAGGGTCTTTATATGGGGGAAAGCTATTGTGAAGTGCCAACAGCGGGGAACCCCAATGACGAGGAAGAGAAACTGCATGATTATGTTATCTTTAATGCCCGCCTTTCCAAGGAGTTCATGGAGTACTTTGAGGGTTCTCTGGAGGTGAACAATCTCTTTGATAAGGACTATTATTCGGAAAAAAGTTTTCCTGGCCGAGGGCGAAGTTTCCTGATTGGTTTGTCTGTCAAACTCTAATGAGGATGTTCCTGTGCACCTCTCCCGCTATCTTCGTTCGTGTGTTTGTGCTGTGTTCGCGGCCCTTTTTCTGACTCCTTCGGCCCTGGCGGGCTGGACCGTGACGGATATGGTGGGCCGCAAGGTGTTCATCCCTCACAAGGCCGAACGCATTGTGACTACCTTTAAGCCCTCCACCCTGTCGGTGTATTGTCTTGGTCTGGCGGATCGTTTGGTGGGCGTGGACACGGAATGCCTGGACGAACCTTTTACCACAGGTGTCTACCCACCTATTGTCAGGATTGAAGGGGTGGGTACCAAGAGTGCTGGCCTGAACATTGAGACCATTGTCTCGCTCAAGCCGGATCTGGTCATCCTGTATTCCCAGAAAGATGGTATTGCCCTGGCTGACCGCCTGGTAGGCATGGGCATCCCTGCCATTGTCATCCTGCCGGAGGACTTTGCCAAGTTGGATGAAACCTTGCTGCTCATTGGCCAGGCAGCAGGGGTAGAGGCTCATGCCCGCAAGGTTGTTGACCTCTGCCACGCAATGCTTGACGAGGTACGCAAACGGGTCCGCATGATTCCTGCGTCCAGGCGCAGAACCTGTTATTATGCGGGGCCGCGTGGTTTTTTCTCTACAGCCTCCGGCGAGATGCTCCAACATGAAATCTTTGTAAAGGCGGGCGGGATCAATGTATCCAGTGCCTTTACGGGCTATTTCAAGGAAATATCTCCTGAGCAGTTCAGTGCCTGGAATCCTGATTGTGTCGTGGCAACCGGAAGTATCAGGGATCAGGCTGCTGAGATCTTTGCCCGCAGGGAATTGCAGGGCGTTACAGCCATTGCCACCAGGCAGTTCTATATCTTTCCCTCCAACATCGTCCCCTGGGATTTTCCCTCTCCCATGTCCACTCTGGGAGTTTTCTGGTGCGCTGCCAGGCTCTATCCTGATCGTTTTTCCGAGACCGAACTTGAGCAGCGTACCCAGGATTTTTTCCTGACCCTGTTCGGTAAGACATTCACTGATCTCGGAGGCACTCTTGGCGATCGGGTTGTTCCGCAATAATCCCTTTCAACCTCTTGCCGATCTGTTCAAGGGCCGCAGGCATGCCGCTTCCAGCACGCACAGGCTGGGGCCTACGGGATACCGCAGGCTGCAATGGGCTGCGTGGGGAGGCGTCTTCCTCCTGCTGCTTATTTCCCTGCACACGGGCAGACTGACGATTACCCCTGATGAAATCAGGGCCATTCTTTTGTCTTCTCTGACCGGCACACCCCTGGACAAGGCTCTGCTTGCCAAGTCTCTGGTCTTTTATCAGGTACGTCTTCCCCGGTGCATCCTGGCCTTGCTGGTGGGCATGGGCCTTGCTGCATCCGGTGCTGTCTATCAGGCCCTGTTTCGCAATCCTTTGGTTTCTCCCGATATTCTTGGTGTGGCAGCAGGCTGTACCTGCGGGGCGGCCCTGGCCCTGGTCATTCCTGATGCCTCTTTTGCCCTGGTCAGGGTTCTTGCCTTTGTCTTTGGGCTGACAGCGGTGTTTGCTGCCCTGGGTATTGCCAGGGCCGTGGGGGTCAAGCCCATTCTTGTCCTGGTTCTGGCGGGCCTTGTAGTCACGTCGTTTTTTAATGCCTTTGTGATGATCCTCAAGTATATGGCCGATCCCTACAACCAGCTTCCGGCCATTGTCTTCTGGACTATGGGCAGCTTCAGCCGGACTGCATGGCAGGATGTGGAGATCCTTGTCCCCCTGGTGACCCTTGGGCTGGTTCTCATTCTCCTGCTCAGGTACCGCTTGAATGTTCTCTCCCTGGGCGATGTTCAGGCTCGGTCATTAGGGATCAATCCCAAGCTCTACCGCATCCTGCTCATCATGATAAGTTCGCTCATGGTGGCCCTTTCTGTGGCCACCTGCGGTCAGATATGCTGGATTGGCCTGGTCATTCCCCATATTGCCCGCACCCTGGTGGGCCCCAACCATGAGCGTATGCTGCCGGTGACCATCTCTCTGGGAGGGCTGTTCATGCTCCTGACGGATGATGTGGCCCGAACCCTGACAGCGGCAGAACTGCCTGTCAGTATCATCACCGCGCTTATTGGTGCCCCGCTCTTTGCCTTTCTGCTTTACAAGAACCGAGGGAGTGGCTGGATATGACGCTTTCCTGCCGGAAGCTTCAGGTTTACTACGGGGATCATCATGTCTTGCAGAATATCACTTTTGAGGTGGAAGATGCCTGTTTCTGCGCCTTGCTTGGCCGCAACGGTTCCGGGAAGACCACGCTTTTGCACAGTATGAACGGGGTTCTCACCCCCTCGTCAGGCCGTCTTATCCTGGATGGGGTGGATATGACCCGGGCCTCGGCCCGCGAGATTGCTCGGCAGGTCAGCATGGTTCCCCAGGAACGAAGCGAGATGTTTCCCTTTGATGTCCTGGATGTGGTGGTCATGGGCCGAACCCCCTTTCTCAGGATGTATGAATCCCCGTCCAAAAAGGATTACCGTATGGCCAGGCAGGCCTTGTCCATGCTGGGGGCAGAACATCTTGCCTCCAAAAATTTCAACCGCATCTCCGGCGGTGAGCGCCAGCTTGTGCTGGTGGCACGCGCCCTGGTGCAGGAGCCTTCTACGCTCTTGCTGGACGAGCCTACCAACCATCTGGACTTTAAGAATCAATATCTTCTCTTGGAACGCATCAAGACCCTGTGTCAGGAGCGAACCACCAGGGTGATCACGGCCATGCACGATCCCAATATGGTTACCCTGTTTGCTGACAGGGTTGTGCTCCTCAAGGCCGGGCGTATTGTGGCCCAGGGACCCACCTGCGAGATCATGACGGAAGAGACCCTGAGCGGGATCTATGAGACACAGCTCAAAAAAGTTGCTCTCGGCAGCAACCGCCAGGTGTTTTTCCCGGCCAGCGTGACCGTATGAGAACCGCCATGATCATCCTCACCGGAGAACCCCAGGAAGGCAAATCAAGCCTCCTGGCCCGATGCCTGGACAGGGTTTCACTTCGGGCACGCGGTTTTCTGGCCCGAGGGCTGTGGAACAATAATCAGCGCGAGGGATTTGATCTCATTGACCTGGCATCAGGGGAGATAACCCCCCTGGCCAGACGTAATCACGATGCCGAACCTGGAACCATCCCGTTCACCTTTTTCAACCAGGGCATGGCAGCAGGTATCAGGGCCCTGGAACCTGAGCGGTGCAGGGATGCCGATCTTGTCTGTGTGGATGAAGTGGGCAGGCTGGAACTCAGAAACCAGGGCTGGGCACCCTGTCTTGCCCCCCTGCTTCACCTGCATGGTCCGGTTCATCTCTGGGTGGTCCGGCGTAAGCTTGTCTCCCAGGTCATACGCACCTGGGAGTTACCAGAACCCGCCCTTGTGTCCGCCAGTGATCCTTCGGCCCTTCCAACCTTGACTCGGCTCCTTACAAACGCACACCATCAGTCTGTCTGCACCTAACCAGACAGGGATACCTTGCAGATAGCCTGATACAGCCTTGAGCAGGAACACGCTATGACCCTTTACCCGCTTCTTGTCTTTATAGCCCTGGGCTGCTTTGCCCTGTCCATCCTTCTGGTCACCAGGGTTTCGGTCATAGCAGCCCGGGTGGCCCAGACCCTGGGAACCGCCCTTTGCGGCCTCCTTGTGGGTCTGCTTGTGGTGACCATGCACCGCCTTCCCCTTTTCGGGGCCTTTGAGGCCCTGACCTATACCGTCTTTGTCATGGGCCTGCTGGAACTCCTTCCCAACCCTCTTCAATCAAAGTCTGCCCGTCAGACCATGCTTATGGGCATCATGGCCACCCTCTTTCTGGCCCCTTTGCTCGTGTGTTCGGATACCATGCCCCAGCCCAATTTTTTCACCTATGGCAACCCGCTGGTCGTCTGCTTTTTCTTTGGCCGTCTTACGGCAACAGGTCTGCTTGCCTATGCCGGTATTGCCTGGCTGACAGCGGCCACAGCAGGCAAGCGGATGCGTTTACGCCGAGAAAACACGATCCGTGGTCGAAACTTCCTGCTGCTGGGATCGGTGATTTTTCTGGTGAGTGAATGCGCAGGCTCCATGTGGTGCTTTGCCGGTTGGGGTGACTCCTGGCGGTGGAGCGGTAATTTCTTCCGGTCAGCCATGTTTTTTCTGCTTATCATGCTGGGGCTCCACCTGCCCACACGGTGGAAGTCCCATGCCCATAGGCTCTCCCTGATCGGCTCATGTACCAGTCTGTTTATTGTCGCCTGTGTCCTCATCCGGCAGATCATAGCCTGATGGTGTTCATATCTGTTCAACCTGATCTTCATCAATCCTGCATGCACAGACCTATGCTCAAGAAACTTGCTTCCCTGTATGTTGCCTTTTGGACTATCACAGCCCTTATTCTCTGGCTGGGTCTGGGGGCCCTTTTGGCCACCAAAGGCGGGCCTTTTTTCCAGGTATTTAAGGCCTTGAATGATGAGATGATCTTCACATGGCTCACTACCAGGGCCCTTCATTGTCCCGTTATTCTGGTATGGTTCAGTGGATTATGCCTGATCACCGTGGTGTTATTCCTCAATACCTGCCTATGTACCTGGCAGCGCATTCTGCCCATGTTCCAGGCCAGCAAATGGTCCAGGAATCTCCTTGCAATGATTCATATTCTGGTCATTGTTGTCATCCTGGGGCATGGATTGAGCCTGGTTGTGGGCGATAAATACCCAGCTATCCTTATGTTTCCGGGTCAGACCAGGGAGATGGGTGACGGCTATGCCCTGCGCATGGATGCCCTGCACTTTGGTGATGATCCCGCCCTGCTCCGTCTTTCTCCTGAGGAGAAGCACCAGAAAATGACCCGTGAGGCTGTCCATATCCACCAGAACCATGTGATGCTGACCCTGATGCGGGATGGTCAGGTTATGGCCCGCTCCAGGGCCGGAGTACTGGCTCCGTTTGATCACGGGCCTGTACGCATCATCCTCAAAAAATTTGTATGGCCCAGGCAGGAAAATCGATTAGGGGCTATGATCCTCATGGTTCGTAATCCCCTGGCCACCCCGTTTTTTGTCATCTACGCCTTGATGATTCTATGTCTGGGGTGGTATGTCCTGATGACTTGGAAGAGACCGGTGCAGGGGCACCATGAAGAGAACGAATATACTGAATCAAACAAGGGAGAACGAGTATGTCACTGACCATCAGAAAACGACTCAAGGAAAAGGCTCTCACCCTGGCACAGGGCCGCACCTTGGCCGAGGTGCGTATCGGCCTGGGGTATACGGCTGTTCAGTTGGACAACGATCAGACCGGTGTAGCCTGTACCTTGCACCACGAGGTTCAGGGAAATTGCACGGTCTTTAAGGGCAAGGGGCCTTTGCAGGGGCAGGCGGCTTCCAGCGTTTTGGAGATGTTTGACGCGCCTGGTACGGTGGAGTCTGCTGTCTCCCTGGCCACGAGCAATGCCCTGACCAACCGTCTCTCACCTGCCATGCATACCGGAGATATCCTGGACAATGTGACCCTGTATCCAGACGACCATGTGGGCATGGTGGGCTTTTTTGCCCCGCTTGTATCCAGACTCACGTCACATATCGCCCATCTGGATATTTTTGAAAAAAAGGCCGGGCTTGGTCCGAATATCCTGCCCACCGAGGCTGCGCCTGAGATCCTGCCTCAATGTCAGGTGGCAGTGATCACCTCCACATCTATCATCAATCACACCATAGATGACTTGCTCAAGGCCTGCATACCGTGCCGGGAAGTGATTCTGCTGGGGGCTTCCACTCCCCTTGTGCCTGAGGTCTTTGCCGAAACACCAGTTACAGTGCTTTCTGGTGCGATTGTGGCCCAGCCTGCTGCCATGCTGCAAATCGTGAGCGAAGGCGGCGGCACCAAGCTCTTTAAGGACAATGTCCACAAGGTAAATTGCCGAGTGGAACATTGATCATACGAGCCTGATCTTCAAATGTCCTGGAAAAGCATGACGCATTGAACCAGGATGTTCTCTGCACCTAAAAACCCCCGATCCGGCCTTGGTAAAGGGCCGGATCGGGGGGTGTACGTACAGGGGGCTATGTACGTTTAGAGCAAGCTGTTAAGCTTTGGCCTTAAGTCCTTCAAGCACCTTGGCAGGCAGGGCTGGCAAGGCGGTGATGCGGACTCCGCAGGCATTGTAGATAGCATTGATAATGGCCGCGTGGGGGCAGCTCAGGGGTAATTCACCTGTACCCGATGCCCCAAAGGGGCCGTCAGGACGCGGTGTTTCCACGTAAATCAGCTCCAGATCGTCTGGAATATCCCTGATCTCAGGGATACCGCCGGCCTTCATGGTGGTGTGCTTTTTGATGTCTTCGTAGTCTTCGCTTAAGGCCAGGCCGATACCCTGGGCCATGCCCCCGTAGAGCTGACCGTCCACTACCAGCTTGTTGTTGACCTTGCCCACGTCGGCAATGAGGGTCATTTTCTCTACCTTGGTCTTGCCGGTTGCCAGTTCTACAGCCACCTCTGCTAGGAACAGGCCGTACATATAGCAGCAAAAGGGATTTCCCTGACCGTTTTCATCACAAGCCGTACATGGGGCAACCCACTTCCCTTCATACCGCAGGGGCAGGTTTTCCTTTTGCATCTCTTCAAAGGTGCGGATGGAGCCGTCTTCCTTGGTCATGGCCTTGACGAGTTTTTCGCAGGCCACACGGATAGCATTGCCTGTCATCACCTGAGACCGAGAACCTCCTGAAGGGCCGCTATTGGGGGTGATACTTGTGTCACAGGTTATCCGTTCAATGTCTTCGTAGCGTATACCAAGGGGCCGCAGGCCCTCATGAGCGGTTCCCAGGGCACCGATATCAGCCCCCTGGCCGTGATCTTCCCAGGAATCTCCCAAACGTACCTTGCCGTCACCGACAAGTTCAAGCCAGACTTCTGAGGAATCAGCCCCGTCCAGACCGCAGCCATAGACGCCTAAGGCTATGCCTACTCCCTTCTTGATTTCCGGAGTGGACTGTTCGGCAGCCCGCTTTTTGGCGGCCTCGTATTTGGGCCGCAAGATGTCAATCATTTCCGGCAGGCTGTAGACTTCCGGATCCTGACCGGTAGGCGTGGTATCACCCTTGCGGTAGCAATTTTTGAATCGCAGCTCCAAGGGGTCCATACCCAGTTTTTCTGCCAGCTCGTCCATCAGCACTTCTGAAGAAAACTCGGATTGGGGAGCCCCATAGGCACGGAAGGCCGAACCCCAGGCGTGGTTGGTGCAGACGGTACGTCCTTCTCCCCTGATGTTGGGGATAGCATAACCGGCCCCGATGAACTGGGCACCGCGAACCGTGAGCAGGTCGCCAAATTCGGAATATGGGCCATGATCCACTGTCCAGTCGCTTTCCATGCCCAGGATTTTGCCGTCCTTGTCCGCAGCCATGCGCAGGTTGATGAAAAAGGGAGAACGTTTCCCAGTATAGGTCATCTGCTGATAATAGGAGTATTTCAAAAAGACCGGCCGACCTGTGGCCATAGCTGCTGCCCCAAGAAGCCCTTCATTGGTGGGGCTGAACTTATATCCAAAGGTGGCACCGGTGTTGTTCTGTACTAAAATGAGGTCTTCGGCCTCCAGGCCCAGGCCCTCGGCGATCATGAAATGATGGGCATGAATGGCAATGGATTTGGAATGGACAACGATCTTGCCCTGATCGTTGGTATAGGCAAAGCCTACATCCGGTTCAATGGGCATGTGGGGCTGGCGGCCCACATAAAAATCGTCTTCCACCACGGCATGGGCCGTATCAAAGATGGGACCGGTTTCCTCTCCCTTGACGATCTTCTGGGTGAAATAGACGTTAGGGGTTCCTGGATGAATCTCTATGGCGTCCTCGGCCATGGCCGCAGGGGCGGACATATATTCGGGCAGGGGTTCCAGTTCTACTTCCACGGCAGCGGCAGCGGCCTGGGCCTGTTCCTCGGTATCAGCACACACAATGGCAATGGCGTCTCCAAACTGGAAGACCTTTTCATCGCACAGAATAGGCCGATCAAATCCGTCACCCAGGTTATTGGGAAAGGCCAGACCATTGATCCGGTTCTTCCCCTTGACGTCCTTGTGGGTGACCACCTTGAAGACCCCCTCCATGGCCTCGGCCTTGGAGGTATCAATGGACAGGATCTTGGCATGGGAGACCTTAGCCTGAACCAGAGCCAATTGCAGGGTGCCGTCAGGCAGGGAAAGACCGACATCCGCGCCAAAATTCCAGGTTCCTGTCACCTTGGGCAGGGCACTGGGACGAGGAATGGCTGTGCCCCAGACCTGGCCGTCATCAGGAATCTTGTAGGTGAGTTCCTCACGGGTCATGTCGCCCCGCAGCACCTTGGCCGCGTCCATGACCGCATCCACCAGGGGTTTATAGCCTGTACACCGACAGACATTGTGGTGTTTCTGAAACCAGTCACGAACATCCTGGCGGGTAGGATTGGGATTGGCATCAAGCAGGGCCTTGCCCGATACAATAAAGCCTGAGGTACAGAATCCGCACTGGGCACCGCCATGCACCATAAAGGCAAGCTGGAGAGGATGGAGGTGTTCAGCGCTGCCAATGCCTTCCACGGTGACAATATTTGCCCCGTCCTTGACCCGATTCATTCGGGTGATACACGCACGAACTACCTTACCGTCCAAGATGACACTGCATGCGCCGCATTGGCCGCTTTCACAGCCAAGTTTAAGCCCTAAGAGACACAACTGGTTCCTCAGTACCTTGGCCAGGGAATCCTTGGCATGCACATAGAGCTGCCGGGGAATCCCGTTGACAATGATTTCCTTCTTGATCATACACCTTCCTCCTTGTGCGCGGCCGAAAACCGGCGAGAACGCACGGATACAAGTGGTTCTTGGAATGTTGACCAGGTATCCCTGCACCAGGGACCCGCTCGCTTTCAGGCGGGGCAGAGCCCTTGAGCCTGGGCTGCCTTCTCCGTCAGATAAACGTGTCTTTTTTCCCATAAATAAAGGAAAAGGTCAATGCGATACCGTCTTTTTTTCATGTGCTTTGGCAAGCATCTTGGGAAGGGGCATCACGGCAGCAAGAAAGGACAGGGAACGGTGAGCAGCATGTGGCCATAGCCCTTGTCTGACGGACAGTTCCGCCTTATTCTGAGGGGCCGCTGTTCATTTTTCTGACCACCCAGCCACTAAGGCCCTTATGGAGGCGGACCATTTTGGCATAGTCAATCCTGAACATAAACAGGCGGTGCAGATCTATGCCCAGGATATGACAGAGTATGATCCGTATCACCCCCGCATGGGTGACCAGCAAGAGGGACGGATTCCCTTGCTCGACCAGGGAGGTCAGCCAGGGGATCACGCGCTGGTAAAGATCGGAGAAACTTTCTCCTCCTGGTGGACGGAAGTCTGACAGGGCCTTACCCCGTTGAGCATAGGCCCTGGGGAAGCGGCGTCGAACCTCCTTGTGAGGCATTCCCTCCCACTCGCCCAGGGAGAGTTCCCGTAAGGCAGGTTCCTGGTGGATGTGAATCGGTATCTGGGCACATACGCTTTGAGCTGTCTGCACGGCACGGGTGAGGTCGCTGCTGATGACCCTGGCAGGCGGGGTGCGGGCAAAAAATCCCTGCCAGGCCCGTGTTTGCTCCAGGCCATACGAGGTGAGGGGGTAGTCGATCTGCCCTACATACCGCTTGACCGCATCATGGGTACAGGCACCGTGGCGTAACAGCATCACATCCATTATGTCCTCCCTGGTTCGGTAGGAGGGAGGGTGGCGGCCACCTGCCTGGCCAGGTCGTCCAGCATGACGCCTGTTTGTGCCTGAAAACGGGCTTGTGAATGACGAGCATGGGCCAATCGTTGGCGGATATGGGCCTGGGCGTGTGGGGTGATGCCGTATTGTTCCATCTTGGCCTGGTACCGGTCAGTCAGGGAAGCAGGTTGATCGCCCTGCATATATTTGTCCGCCAGAAAAAGAATTTCCTGATGGGTAATGGGATCATGGGGGGCAACCTCCATATCCGAATGGGGAGCTATGACCTCGGCCACCTCGTCAAACCCGAGATTGGTAAGGATTGCAGCCCCACGAGGGCCATGATGAGGCTCAAGCCGTGCTATATCGTGGACCAGACCCGCAGCCTCTAAAAGGGCAAGGTCAAAGAGGCCGCCGTGCTGGTTGAGCAGGTCACCCATAACCCTGGCCAGGGCAGCCACCATAAGGCTGTGGGCCAGGATATTGGCGGGAATGGGCAGGACATGGCGGATGAGGGCCAGGCATTCCCTGCGGGTGGGAATGGCATATCGTTGCCAGGCGGTCAGGATACGCTCATAGGCCGTTTGGGTATCCATATCCATAAGCATATATTCGTCAGGAACCTGGACGGGTATAACCTGCTGCCCTCTGGAGGCCAGAAAGCCGCGCAGCCCCTGATCACCATCCCAGTTAAGAATGTTGGGGGCCAGGGAAGCGGGAAGAAGGGGGGGATGACCGTTCTTTGTCTCCAGAACCGGGATGCACACATGGTTTGGATGTTGCTGCCAGGCCTTTTGTAACAGGTGGAAGGTGCAGGGGCGGATCAGCGGGATGTCCACAGGCAGGATAAACATGGCCTGACATTGTCCGGCCAAGGCGTGTAGTCCCACACAAAGAGAAGAAAACATGCCCTCCTGAGGACGGGGGTTCTGGGCTTCAAACACCCTGGGCCATCCTTGCAGGCAGGAGCTTACGTGTTTGCGATGAAATCCCGTTACCACGCACACCGGGCCTATTCCAACCTTATGCAGGGTGGCGATGATATGTTCCAGAATCCTGGTTTGTCCCAGAGACATGACTGCCTTACATTGTCCCATGCGGGAAGATGCTCCGGCTGCCAGGATAATGGCCCCTATATCCTTCACAGGCCTGTCCTTCGCGCCTGGATGAGCTGGGCCACAATGCTCACCCCGATTTCCTGGGGCGTCCTGGCCCCAATGGACAGACCCAGGGGACAATGTACTCGGTCAATATCCGCCTGGCTTACTCCTTTGGCCCGGAGATCGGCAAAAATGGCTTCGCGTTTGCGCACACTCCCAAGCATACCCACAAAGCCTGCCGGGGTAGCCAGAACCTGCTCCAGGAGCAGATTATCCAGTAAGGGAACCCGTGAGGCAATGACCACCAGATCATCGCTAGTGAGGTTATATTGGGCAACACAGCCGTCAAAAGATGGGAGACAATATACCTGGCTGGCACGGGGAAAAAAGGCTGTTGTGGCCAGGTCTGGGCGGTCATCAACCACAATTGGGGAAAAATCGCTCAAGGCCGCAATTTCTACCGTGGAACGACTCACATGACCGGCCCCGAAAAAATAGACCTTGGGTGCCCCGGTGATCGGGCAGAACAGCCATGACCGTCCCTGCACCCGTCCGGTCACTGGTCGGGGAGGTCGGCCAGCCAGGGAACGAATATGTGAGTAGTCCATTGCCTCTGGTGCCTGACTGTCATCCACGAGGAGGAAAGGGGCATCTGTCACGGGTTCTTTGTCCAGGGAAACTGCCAGAAAGCAGATCTGCTCGGTATCTATATGATGGAGGAGGGTGGCAATCAGACCCTGGTCTTCTGGTCGGAGCAGGGTGAGAAGGATGGTGACCTCTCCCCCGCAGACCATGCCCATGCTGCTGGCTGATTTGCTGTCGGTCATGGCAATCTGCAACATGATACGACGGGCCTGATCCTGTTTGAGAAGGTCATGTCCGGCCTGGATCACCTGGGCCTCGGCAAGGCCCCCGCCAATGGTGCCTGTGATGGTGCCGTCAGCATACACGGCCATCATGGTTCCCACATCCCTGGGAGTGGAGCCCTTTTGCTGGACAATCATCACCAGACAGACCTGCTCACCCTTGTCCAGTCGTTCATTCACTGCCATATAGAATGTGTGCATGGTACAACCTCCTTTGTTGTCTGAACATGCCTGATCACCGCCGTCTGCCTCTTGTGCCCTTGGAGGGTCACAACAGCCTTTTGGCTGTAACGTTGCTCTGGCATCGTGTAAAGTAAGGAACTGCGTCTGTCTTGCTTTCCCTGCTGGCTTGACGTAGCCGTGCTCACAGGATGTTTCAAACAGGCCCTTGATCGTTTTGGCACGAAACCAGCTTACACAACCTCATGCGTCGGCCTTTTGTCTTTCAACTCGCTTCTATCCTGCGTTACCGTATCCAACAGGAAGAGCAGGCCCGATTGGCCTTTTCTCAGGCCAGAACCCGATATATGCGTCAGGGACAGCTCGTTCGGGAACTGGCCGAGAAACTCGTTGCGTGCCATGAACAGCTTATAGATCAGGCAACCATGACCCAGGCTGATCTTTGGCTGTGGGGGAATTATAAGCAAGGTCTTGAACGTGACCATGAAGACGCAACCACCCTCTTAGGCGAGTATGCCCAGGAGGTGGAGACACGACGGGCAGAACTCCTTGTTTGTGCCAAAAACAAGAAACTTCTGGAACAACTTCAAGCGAATCAGGCTAGAGAGCATGAAATCAACGAACGTGCCATTGAACAAAAAGAATCTGACGAAACAGCCACCCTCCGCTTCGGCAAGACGTATTCCTAGACTCTTGGAGGCTCTTATTGCGGTAGGGTTTATCAAACTCGCTTTACTGGGTGTGTATGGGATGAACCAATGGTTCTCCGTCTCTCCAGCCCAGGATATGCTGGCTATGTCTGACAAGGTTCAATCTGGTCAGGTTACCCTTGGGGAGGTGACGTCTGCTAAGATACAGCCTGCCCAGGTTGCGCGTATGCAGATTATTGTGCCAGATCAGATTCCGTCTGCTTTGGCCGCCCAGGCTCCGGCTCAGACAAAGGCTTTGCCTCAAAACAATGTGGAAGGGAAACAAGGAAAGGATTCTGATGCTATTTCAAAACAATGGGCAGCGATCCGCCGCAAGCAGCAGGAACTGAGTCGTAAGGAAGAAGAACTACGGGCATTGGAAGCGACTCTGGCTGACAAGCTGAATCGGGAACAGAAGCTTCAGGAGAATATCCGCAAGATGCTGGATGAGGCCGATGTGCTCAAGGATAAGAAGATCAAACATCTGATTGATGTGTATGCGAATATGAAAGCCAAAAAGGCCGCTCTCGTGTTGGAAACCCTGGAAGAGGATGTTGCTGTCAAAATTTTGTCTGGCATGAGGGGCCGCAAGGCTGGAGAGATCCTTTCCTTTGTCACGCCCAAAAAGGCGGCCCGGCTCTCAGAGCGTCTGACAGATCTGCGTGTTCCTTTTGCCGAATAAGGGAACATGGAAAAAATTGGTTGCGTATGTAGCGCAATCAAGCTACTAGACTGTTGCTAGTAAGTGTTTGTGGCGTGGTCTTGTGTGGCCTTACTGTATCCGTAGCCGTGCTGAACGATTTTTCCCAAAAAGAGCACTATGTCCCTTCCCTCCAACACCGTACTCAACCTTTCTTTGACCCCTGCACTTCTCTGCGACAGGGATTTTACTATTCTTGACTTTAATAGATTGTTTGAGCGTGTAAGCGGCTACGGCAAGGATGCCAAGAATAACCTGTCTCTGGAAGCTGTCTACCCAGGGCATGATCTGCAAGCGCTCCTGAGCAAACTTTCGCCTGGCTTGGTTACTTCCTGCCATATGACCTTGTCGGACAGAGGAGGAATGCAGCACGCAAGCCCTGCCTGCTGGACGCTGGATGATCAGGGGCGGGTGCTTCTTACCTTACAGGTTACTGATCCCGACGAGGCCAATGATCTGGAGTCTCATTACCAGGCCTTTCATGATCCTCTTACCAATCTTCCCAACCGTCTCCTCCTGGACAAACGTATTGAGTCCGCCATCCGTGATTCCCAGGAACATGGATGGCACACAGCCATTTTGTTTGTGGATCTTGACGAATTTAAGCCCATCAATGATACCTTTGGTCACATCTGTGGTGACCATGTGCTTATTACAACGGCCAAGCGGATGCTCCGACAAAGCAGGCAAGATGACACGGTGGCCCGTATTGGCGGGGATGAATTTGTGCTTGTGTGCAGGGGTATCCAGCAGCCGGTTCATGCTGGTTTGACAGCCAAACGTCTCATTCGATCTCTTATTCGTCCCATTGAATGGGAAGATATGCAGGTGCAGGTGAGTGCCAGTGTGGGTATCTCTATTGCTCCTGAAGATGGGGACATTCCCGAAGACCTGGTGCGAAAGGCCGATGAGGCCATGTATCTGGCGAAGCAATCGGGTAAAAACGGCTATGGCTTCTTTGATGAAGACAATTATTTTCTCTAGTGCCACAGATACGTCTATCAGATGTAGGAATACTTATGGATACCCAGATGATTGATGCTCTTTATGAAGAATTATCTCGTAAACTTCTGCCTGACATTCGGGAGGTTATTTCTCAGGAACTCTCCAAGAGAGCTCCTTTGCCCCAATGCGACAAAGGCAATGAAACGGATTTTTTCAAGGCACTGACCCAGGAACTTATGGGGAAAATATCCTCTATCTATCAGGAAATTCACAGCCTTCAGGCAGGCTCTGGAGAGGGTATGCCTAATGGCGAGCAGGTCAAAGAGGCCACATGTGTGGTGACGGATGCCTCCCAACGTCTCATCCAGATTATTGAACAGACGGAGAAGGCTACCTTTGACATCCTGGATCGGGTGGATCGGAGTATGGACACTCTTGATCGCATAGAAGAGCTTGTCGGCCAGCATGAAGATTTATCGGCCAAGGGCACCCTTGATCCCCTGATCACCACTTTGAAGGATGATCTCTTGGGGATTACTACAGATATGTCCTTTCAAGATCTTACAGGCCAGCGGATCAAGCGGGTGATTGAAATGCTCCAGCGGGTAGAAGACATGACTGCTGATTTGTATGTTTCCACAGGTATCCTTCTGAAGACACGGGAACGCAATCCTGAGCAAAATCTGACCCAGGCCAAGCAGGCTGCTCAGGGGGCTGCCTCCCAGGAGGAAGTGGATGCGCTGATGGAACAGCTCAATGCAGCAGGATAAGTCATCCCCATTCGTATAAAGAATCAGGCCCGGCTGCCTTGTGGCAGCGGGCCTTTTTTGGTCTGGTATACTATCCTTTTGAGAAGAGCGGTGCAGCGTGAGACGGAAACCGTTGTCTACGCTTGCGTATACACCCATTGCAACAAGGCTTTTTGCATGTGCAGGCGGTTTTCAGCCTGATCCCAGACAATGGATTGAGGCCCTTCAAGCACCTCGTCGGTGATTTCTTCACCTCGATGGGCTGGCAGACAATGGAGTACCTTGCAATGGGGATCGGCCAAGCCAAGCAGATTCTGGTCTACCTGGAATCCGGCGAAGGCGTGTTCCCGCCGGTTCTGCTCCTCTTCCTGACCCATGGAGGCCCAGACATCGGTATTGATATAATGGGCACCGGCAACGGCTTCCTTGGGATCATGGGTGATCCAGATTTTGGCCCCCATTTCCGAGGCCCGTGCAAAAAGATTGCTGTCGGGTTCGTATCCCTTGGGTACGGCCATATTGAGCTGAAAGGGACAATAAATGGCCGCATTGATCCAGGAGTGGGCCATGTTGTTGCCATCTCCCACCCAGGCCACTACCAACTCGGAAAAATCAGGTGTGCGTTCGTACATGGTCAGCAGATCGCTCATGATCTGACAGGGATGGTACATATCGGTCAGGGCGTTGATCACGGGAATGGAAGCATACGAGGCAAAGGTTTCAAGTTTATCCTGGCCAAAGGTGCGTATGACCAATCCGTCCACGAATCGGGAAAGAACCCTGGCCGTGTCCTTGATGGGTTCACTGCGGCCAAGCTGGCAGTCGCGGGGGGTCATGAACATGGTTTGTCCCCCCAGGTGATGGATAGCCACTTCAAAAGAGGTGCGAGTACGGGTGGAGGCCTTTTCAAAGATCAGGGCCAGGGTTTTGCCAGCCAGCAGGTCACTGCGAAACCCCTGGGTTTTCATGTCATAGGCCGAATGAATCAGGGCCATAGCCTCGGATTGCTTGAGATCCTGAATGCTTAAAAAATGTTTCATACGGGTAGATGGGTAAAAGGGTTGATATGGTATGAAGTGGTTCATATAAAGGTGGACAAGGTGCTGCCTGGAGGCTTGAAGGGTCTGCACCAACACGGCAGATGCGCTTTTCCCAGCTAAATTGCAAGAAATTTACTCAAAGAAAGAATTGGCCTGTCATGAGGCCCACAGAAAGACACACAATGAGTTCTGATTGTTCCTCGTGTTTTGTGGGCTAGGCGTTGAGTGGGTAATCAGGTTGGTTTTATGGTTATGCTACTGAACAATAAGGGAGTGAGAACATGGTTGAACTACCCAAAGGGTATCAATATGCTGCTGTTGCAGCGGGATTACAATACCACAACCGATGCGATTTGAGTCTGGTGGTGAGCGATTGCCCGGCCATAGCTGCCGGTGTCTTCACTACCAACAGGTTTCAGGCCGCTCCTGTGGTGATTTCCCAAAAGGCCTTGGAAGATGCACCCATTGCGCGGGCTATCCTTGTCAATGCGGGCCAGGCCAATGCCTGTACGGGTGAGGAAGGAGAAAAGCGATGTATGGCCACTTGCCAGATGGTGGCCCGTCTTTTGGGGATTGATCCTGGGGAGGTTTTGGTGGCCTCCACCGGGGTTATTGGTGATCAGCTTCCTCTGGAGCCTTTTGAACAGGGGATCACGGCCCTTGGAGAACAACTTGGCAAGAGTTCGCCTCTGGACATGGCCAAGGCTATGATGACCACGGATACCTTTCCCAAGCTGGTGACAAAGAGCCTTGCTCTTAGCACCGGTGAGGTTCGGCTTGTGGGGATGTGCAAGGGTGCGGGCATGATCTGTCCCAATATGGCAACCATGCTTGGGTGTATCTTGTGTGACGCCCAGGTCGAACCTCTTTGGTGGCAAAAGGCTTTGCACACCGCTGTTGTCAGGAGTTTTAATGCCATCACGGTGGACGGGGATACGAGTACGAATGATTGTGTTCTGGCCCTTGCCAACGGATGTTCCGGAGTGGAAGCCTTTTCTCCTGCCGATCAGAAACTCCTGGCACAAGGACTCACGGAACTTTGTCAGGAATTGGCCTTTCGTATTGTCCAGGATGCCGAAGGGGGCACCAAGGTACTGCGTATCCAGGTGAGCGGTGCCACAAGCGCATCCCAGGCCGAGACTGTGGCCCGAGTGGTCGGGCATTCTCCCCTGGTCAAGACCGCCCTGTATGGGGAGGATCCTAATTGGGGTCGTATTGTGGCGGCTGTGGGACGGTCTGGGGCATCCTTTGATCCCAAGGAGGTTTGTGTTGCCCTTGGGGGAACCAGGATTTTTTCCCAGGGCCAGCCCGTGGAAGGAGATTGGGACAGCCTGCTGGCTCCTGTTTTACAAAGGGATGAGATCACCCTGTCTATTTCTTTGGGGACAGGACGCGGCAACTATGAACTTTTGGCCTCAGATCTGACCGAGGGCTATATCAAAATCAATGCCCAATACCGGACATAAAGGGTGCTGACAGGACGTATCCTATCAGCCCATACAATAGAAGATTGTTCAAACGATCATTCACGGAGGAACATGATGGCCCTTAACAAGGAATTGCTGGATATTTTGGCCTGTCCCACCTGCAAGGGGACATTGGAACTGACCAAACCTGAAGACGGGCTGATCTGTCATGCTTGTGCCAAGGTCTATCCCATTCGTGAGGAAATCCCTGTCATGTTGGTGGATGAGGCCATTGCCCTTGAAGACTGGCACAAGGGTACGAGGCAGGTATAGTCTGTGGGGAAGAAGAACAAGCGGCCTTTACCCGAATCCCTTGGTCTGCCTCTGACAGGTATGGATGCCCATGCCCATCTGGACGCCGAGGTTTTTGAGGAAGAATTGGATGATGTCCTTGATCGGGCCAGGCAAAGCGGGCTGGCTGGTATGGCCACGGTTTTCCTGGGGCCGGAACCGTATGGCAAGGGTGTCCACCGGTTTGAAAACCACAAGGACGTGGTGTTTCTTATGGGATTGCATCCCGAATATGCGGGCAAGGCTGATTGGGATGACATCGGGCGGATGGAAGGTCTGTTTCGGAATGATCCCAGGCTGTGTGCGGTTGGGGAGATTGGCCTGGATTATTACTGGGATACCACCTTTAAGACCGAACAAAAGCGGCTTTTTAGGGAACAATTAGAACTTGCCCGTCAACTGGAATTGCCTGTGGCTATCCATTCCCGTGACGCTGAGGAAGATACCCTCAAGATCCTCCTGGATATGGGGTTTCACGATTATCCCTTGCAATGGCATTGTTTTGGGCAGTCACGGGAGCTTGCTCTGGAACTGCTTGCCCACGGCTGGTATCTGTCCATTCCTGGAACCGTGACCTATGCCAAGAATACTCTTCTTATGGATGCTGTGCAGGCCATCCCGCTTAACCGGATGTTTGTAGAAACAGACTCGCCGTATCTCTCGGCCCATCCTTATAGAGGGAAGCGCAACGAGCCTGCTCTGGTGGTGTTTACCGCCCAGAAAATCGCCGCAATCAAACAGATTCCCGTGGAAGAGGTCTGGACGACCTGTGGGGCCAATGCCATGCGTTTTTTCGGCATGGCAGGTATCTGAAAGTCGGCAGGAGAAGGTCTTTTACGGGGTCATAGACAGCTTATAAAGGGTCAGACAATGTCTGCAACCAGGACAGAGAACAGAAAGCGGGTCTATATCGCCTACACCGGCGGAACCATTGGGATGCGGCCCACTCAGGAGGGATATGCTCCGACACCAGGGTATCTGCAATCCCTGGTGGCCGGTTTTCCTGAATTTTCCCAACCATCCATGCCTGCCTATACTATTCATGAATACGAGCCCCTTCTTGATTCTTCCAATATGGGGCCGGAACATTGGCTGCGTATTGCACGGGATATTCTGGAACATTACGATACCTATGACGGATTTATTGTCCTCCACGGCACAGACACTATGGCCTACAGTGCTTCGGCCCTGGCTTTTATGCTTCAGGGAATTGACAAACCGGTTATCCTCACGGGCTCACAGATTCCCTTGTGCGAGGTGCGCAGTGATGGACGGGATAATCTGATCACAGCCATGATGATCATTGCCCACCATCCCGTGCCTGAAGTCTGTTTGTATTTTGGCAGCCATCTGCTTCGGGGATGTCGGGCCGTGAAGGTCAATGCTTCGGGCTTAGAAGCCTTTGAATCACCCAATTTTCCACCTCTGGGCAGGGCTGGGATCACCATCAGAATCAATAGGCCCTTTGTGCTGCCTCCCTCAGACCGTCGGCCACACCTGCCTGAACAATTGAGAGAATCCCGTGTGGGTGCCTTACGGCTGTTTCCGGGTATCTCCATTGATATGATCACTGCCATGCTTGAGGCCCCGCTCCAGGGGCTGGTCATGGAAACCTACGGTATGGGCAATGGGCCAAGTACAAATCGCGCGTTTCTTCAGGCCCTTGAAGACGCTGTTTGCCGAGGTATGGTTATTGTCAATTGTACCCAATGTCTGCATGGCATGGTGGATCAACAGGGATATGCCACTGGTCAGGCCCTGGGCAGGGCCGGTCTTGTGAACGGATTTGATATGACCGCCGAGGCCGCGCTGACCAAGCTGGTCTATCTTTTTGGGCGAGGTTATGAGACTGCCGAAGTACGGGAGATGATGGGCACGGTGTTGTGCGGGGAAATGACGCTTTCAATGGGGAAATAAGAGCAACGAGCAGGAAAGAATAAGGGGCCGGTCATTGAGACCGGCCCCTTTTGTTGTTATTGGGCCTGGATTTCGATTTTTTTGGGTTTGGCTTTTTCCGCCTTGGGCAGATAGAGTTCTAAGACACCGTTTTTTATGGTTGCCTTGATCCGTTCGCCGTCTACCGTGTCGGATATGGTGAACCGCCGCACATAGGTGCCGCTGCCAAATTCCATGTGGACATCCTTGGCTGTCTCGTGAGCCTGATATTCAGCCCTTCCAGATATTTCCAGTTCGTTGTCATTGAGATCAATGAGCAAGTCTTCTTTGGCGACTCCGGGCAGATCCATGAAGATATGAAAGCCGTCTTCACGTTCAAGAATGTCTGAATCGGGATTGCAGCGGGGGAGCGTGTCTTTTTGAAGCATGTCTGTGGTCATATGAGCCTCCCTTAGGGCGTGTTGACAATTAAGTAAGCCAAAGGAGAATAGAAGCCAAGTATACGAAAGCCATATAAGAAGTAGCCAACTTGTCGTATCTTGTTGCAA
>PDWJ01001288.1_pt1 | contig 31620 bp, 20 predicted proteins | sample 1430881 | NCBI WGS metagenome assembly PDWJ01 (sample SAMN01162460, study PRJNA174530) | Oral metagenome, whole genome shotgun sequencing project. | biome: Marine environment; feature: Marine mammal; material: Swab sample of the gingival sulcus; isolation source: swab sample of gingival sulcus...
ACCAAGTAAGAATTTCCAGAAGTAACACCAATGGAAGTTACTCTAAATTCACTTGGGTTAGTGGCGAATTGGAACCGCGAACTTTGACTCGTCATCGATGATAATAGGCCTGAAACAATTCCAGTTTCACCTGTTACTTCAAACTGTCCATTGTTTATATCGATATTCAACCTGTAAACTGCGTCATCCAATAAAGGTGATGAAGGAGGCGTTTCGAAGTAATACAAGAGTTGCTCTGGCGCATAAAAAATACCGTTCTCATCTTTGTTGTCAATAAGCGTATCCATCAATGTCCATGAACGTTGTAATACTCCTTGAACACGCTCTTCAACCGTTACTAGTACATTGTCAAAGTAGTTGGAGTCTGGAATACCTGCGATCTCAATAGAGTTTCCAGGCCCGATAAACGCACGGTTCACTTTGATCATGTGTACCGAATCAGCTTTATCCAGAATTCCGTAAACGATAGCTGTTTCTTCAAACTCACCAATTAGGTCGATATCTTCCTTACAAGATTGCAGGGCAAGAATTGAAGTGAGAATGAGAAGTGCGGAGAAGTATTTTTTCATGTTTGACAATTGTATCCTTCAAAGATATGAATTAAAGGTTGATGGACAAAGTATTTCACTCACTGAGACAAGCAGATAAAAGGCTTAAAACAACAGTTAAAAGTATTTTTCCGTTAATCTTTTACTTTGTTCAGTCCCATGGCGCGCAACATCCAGTTTGGAAGGTGCTTCCCAGGTGTGCGGTTTTTAAGGTGGATATACCATCCTAATTTCTTAATGACAGGAACTTTATGTGTTTCCACAAACTCTATCCAAGCGCCATCAGGATCTTCGATGTAAGAGAAACGTCCTCCTGCTTCTCCCATGTCGAAGGTATCGGAACTATCAACGGTGAAAGGAAATCCTTTTGCTTCACATTCTTTCTGCAAGGCATCCATTCCCTGAACATCGAAGCACAAATGAATGAATCCCCAATCGCCCCAATAACGATTTTCGAAAATACGTTGACAGTCAGAACGCTCTAAGGATTGAATCAATTCAATTTTAGTTGGACCGAGCAGGCGGGCAAATGGACCTTTTCGTGGTTCTTTGTGTGATAAAAGTACACGACGGAAGATTCCTTTTCCTCCAGGAAGATGAGAAAGATCGTCGAAAGTTCCAGTTTCATCGTATTCAACCGTTTCGTATCCCAAGATATCTTGATAAAGTACGAGTGATTTTTCGATGTCACTCACTCCAATCATCGATCCTGCAACCGTTCCACATTTCGATGGATGTCCTGTATCACGGAACCATCCGTCTCCTTCAACGATGTGGAAAATGTTTCCATTTGGGTCTTTTACAAAGAAGGTCAATTTTCCATCAGGTCCTTCGGATAAATCTCCTTGAATATCGGCTCCATTTGCTTTGAAATAATCATAAGAGGCTTTTACATCGCGTGACTTGATGCGGCATGAATACAGTCCGTAATCACCCAATTGGATTTCAAATTCTGACTTCTCAGTGTTACGCGACGTAAACTGCCAGATTTCAAATCCGCCACCGCCATCCATGCTCAAAGCAAGTGTAGCTGTGCGAGAATGAACTTTTCCTCCTGTGTAGCGCGTCATAAGTGGAGCTTCAGCCGCCTCTTCAAAAACGCGAACATTTGCACCGAAAAACGTTCGATACCATTTCCAAACTTTTTGAACATCGGGAACACCAATTCCCATTTGCTGAATGCCACAGATGATTTTTTCCATACTAATTGAATTGGGCGCAAAGATAATATTCTTCTCCCTAATTCAGCTGCGTCATATAAATATCATCGAATGGCTCTATCGTTAAAGAGGACGTATCCGAATGATACTTGAAATGAGAATGGAGAAATTTGCTCTGGAAAGTAGTTGAGTGTAGCTCGAAGTGGTCCTAGGAAACTTTGATAGATGATGGAGGCAGATGCCATATAACTTCGTCCTTCAAAATAGTCGGAGTAAACCAAAGATCCGTTGTTGGTTTTGATGACTTGCAATAATGGTTGGTACAAGAAGCCGTCTAAGCGCACGTCGATATTTTTTCGAATTGTTCCAATAATATTGATTCCAACTCCTCCAAATTGAACCGAACGATATTCTGGTAAGAAGAAGGTTTGTGCATCTGGAATGGGTGCGTATTCCGTTTGAAAGAGTGTGGTGGCCGTGTAGTTGGCAAAAAGCGTCCGCGTATTGTACACCAAACGACCGTTTAATCCAAGGTGGAAATGATGTTTATCGATGACAAAACTCTGGTATTTCAAATCGAGGTTTAGCCAAGAATGATTTTGAATCACATCGTAGTTTTGGAACGACGTAGTTCCAGGAATACTGTGTTCTACTCCCAGATTGTAACGCGCTTTGAATTCCAAAAAGTGACCACTTGAAGCAAACTGCTTGCGGTTTAATGAGTTTTTCTGAAAGCTGAAACTCGTCGAAAACCCATCGAATTTAGTAAGGTCGGCAGTGTCTTTTGAAGTGAACTTATCTGTTTGGTAATATTCATCTTCGAGAGAGAAGAAGCGTGCATCGAGAGTTGTTTTTACGGTATTTCCAACCGGGAAATCGACTTCCAATCCACCGTACATTTCGTTCTGAACCAAAAATGAAGGGCGCACATCCTCAAAAAAGGTGGCGAAACTTCGAAAGTAATCCCATCGGTTGAGTACGAAATATCCCGTGGAAGAAATGGGCCAAACAGCAGGGAATTCAGTTGTGAGATCGGCTTTCGCAGAACCGTAGAATTTACCAAAGTACGATTCAACATGTGACTTCGTAATGATTTTCCCAATTGTTTGATAAGTCAGTCCAAAATATCCCGTATTGACTGGGCGAGAGGACAAGTGGCCTCCAACATCGAGTTTGAAATCTTTTGCTTTCTGAATATTGAGCGCCAAGTTGTGCGTTCCATCTTTTTTCTTCTCAAATCGTGGATAAATAAAATCAACTTGAGGGGTTGAGTAAAGGCGGAAATAGCGTTTTTCCAACTCTTTCATGTCTAACTTCTCTGGCTTTTTCGATTTTATCATCGAAAGTCGGGTGTAGCGCAATTCTTTCTCACCTGTTTTCGTGGAGGTTGAAACGGAAGTTACTTGAATGGGTTCAATTTTTTGCTTGAACTGTTGACGTCGCGCTTGAAGTTCTTCAGCCGTTACTCTTCTCCTAATTTGCATTTTGAGCGTATCTATGCTCTCTATGGTCGAGTTATATCCGTCCTGAATCGCTTTTTTGACGCCTGCAAAGTCGAAAGTTGAAATATCTGTGTCTGGCTTGATAATGTATCCATCTTCACACGGTAAGGTGAAATCTGAATTCGTGACAAGCATGTGCGTTACCTGACCGATTAAATCATCTTGATCGGGTGGAGGTTGGTTGTACGATACATTGGAGCCAATGATGTAATCAGGATTAAAATCGGAGTACATCACGTTACTCGGGAAATTGTTGTAAAGTCCACCGTCGAACAAAAGAACACCATTCACATGAATGGGCTTAATGTAAAAAGGAAAGGTCATGGAAGCACGAACGGCAGCATTCAAGTGACCATCGCGAAACACGATACTTTCTTCATCAACAATGTCGGAGGCAACACAACGAAATGGAACGAAAAGACTATCGAAATCGTTCACTGTAGCACTTACAGAACCGAGATTTTTCAACATTTCAAAGTCTAAATAAGCCGAAGAATTGAAGTTGGTAGGAAGCAATTTCGTCAAGATACTGTCCTTTGAGAATGAAAAACTGATCATTCCACTATGTGGATCATCTTCTCTAAAAAGAAAACGTTGCTCTGGCTTAATGTCTCCATTCGACATTTTTTGGAAATTTTCACTCAACACATAGGCTTCCATTTGCTCTGGACTCATTCCTATGGCGTACATACTCCCAACAAGGGCTCCTGCTGAAGTTCCTGTAATATAATCGATGGGAATGCCATTTTCCTCCAATGCTTTGATAACTCCGATATGACTGAGTCCAGTGGCGCCACCACCGCTAAGAACCAGCCCAATTTTCTGATCTTGACCGAAAGAGAATGATGCGAGGAGTAAACAAAAAGTCAGTATGTAACGTGGGTTTGGTATCAAATTCGTTCTTTTGTACAAAAATAAGAGGAAAAATGGACATGCTTGGAGTTGATCAAAAAGAAGGAAAGATGCGCATCACATTGAAGACCATTTTCGGGTTGGAAGAAGTACTTGCTGCTGAGTTGAAGGAATTGGGATTTGATCATGTTGAACTATTAAATCGAGCTGTACGCATAGAAGGAACGTGGAAAGATGTATATTATTTGAACCTTCATGTTCGTTGTGCGATTTCCGTGTTGGTAGAGATCAAGAAATTCCGCATCAAGAGCGAGGAGGACTTGTACCAGCGATGCATGAAAATTAATTGGACGGATTATTTCGCATTAGACAAAACCTTTGCGGTAAAGGGAGCGGTTTTTTCTGAAATTTTTAGTCATTCACAATATCCTTTCTTAGTCGTAAAGGATGCTATTGCGGATACATTCCGAAAGAAATATGATGAGCGTCCGAATGTAAATATTAAGTCGCCTCAGGTGATGTTTGATGTCTACATTCGAAATCAAGACGTTACAATCTCTTTAAATACAAGCGGTTTGCCCTTGTTTCAACGAGGATACCGCGAGTCGGTCGGAATTGCTCCATTGAACGAAGTTGTTGCTGCTGGATTGATTCGCATGTCGGGTTGGGACAAGAAATCGACCTTCGTAGATCCATTTTGTGGTTCGGGAACTTTGTTAATCGAAGCCGCGTTGATGGCAGCCGGACTTCCTCCACAAATAGAAAGAACGCATTTTGCCTTTAAGAACTTTGCGAATTTCCAACCAGAAATTTGGGAGGAGATTTTGTCTGAAGTTCCGAAGCGCATAACTGAACTTCCGTGTAAGATCATTGGATCGGATATCAGCGCAGAGATGGTGACAAAGACACGCAGAAATTTACGCGCACTTCCAATCGGGCGATTTATCGAGACAAGTGTGAATGCATTCCAAGAACTTTCACAAGTGGAAGGACCTGGAGTGATGATTTCCAATCCGCCCTACGGTGAACGAATGGGAGAAGAGATTGAAGAGATGTATCAAGAGTTGGGCGATTGGATGAAAGGTTCCATGAAAGGTTTTGAGTGCTGGGTGCTGTCTTCGAATAAAGAGGCATTTAAATCGGTAGGTTTACGACCAGAGCGAAAAATCAAGGTGTTCAACGGAGATTTGGAGTGTTCATTCCGTAAGTATTCAATTTACGAGGGATCAAAAAAGGCAAAGTATCAGAATCAGGATGAAAATGATGAGCCGAAAGAAGAGTTCCAAGGGAAAGCTCATGAGAAAGAAGAATGGGTGAAAACGGTGATCAACAAAAAGCGAGAGGAGAAACAATCGTTTGAGAATAAGCGGTCATTCGATCGAAAAAATGAAGAAGCACGTCAAGGTAGTTCCAAGCCAAGAGGAGGGAAGAAATACGGAGATCGCAGAGATCGTGGTTCAGATTCGGAGTACGCACCGAAAAAAGAGTATTCACCTAGAAAGGACAAGAGAGATTTTTCTGATAAAAAGGAATTCTCTCCAGAGAAAAAATCATTCGACCGTAAACCAGATGATGCCTACAAACCAAAACGAAGTTCATCGAAGTATGAGAAGCGTGATCGGGTAGAGGAAGGATCGAAAGAAACAACGGAGCGACCAAAGACAACTCCGGATGTGGAGAAAAAATCATCGGAAAAGAGTTCGAAGCCAATTAGTTCTTACAAAAACCGAAGCGCGAAGGATAAGTACGGACGAAAAGATTAATCTTTCTTGAGAAAGGAAATAGAAAAGCCGCTTAGATTACTCTGAGCGGCTTTTTCATTGATAAGATTGTTTCGATTCATTGCTAGTTCTTCACGAAGCTAGCTTTCCACATTTCTCCATTTTGTGTTTCAATTTCTAATAAATAGAATGCGCTTTCAGAATCAATGAAGAAGGTCAACTCTTCTTCTGGATGGAAAGTTTGGTTTACAATAACCTGCCCAAGCGTATTGCTAATTCGAATAATCACATCTTCGTTGCGTGAAGGAATATCTACGAAAAGCTTGCCTGAAGTTGGATTTGGATAGATTGTAATCGTTTGAGATAATGCGTTTTCATGGATGCCAATCGTATTGATGATCACACAACTAGATGTGTCAGAACATCCGTTTCCACTTACAACCACAGCGTAAGAACCATTTGCAGATGGAGTAAAGTCGATGAACGTTTCTCCTACAATTTCCGCGTAATTGTTGTTGCAATCAACCCACTGGTAAGTTGCACCAGCTTGATTGGCCGTTAACGTGAAATCGGTTTGACTAACGCTTGTATCAATCGTTAAGTTCAACGTCGCTACGGAATCACATCCGCTCGCTGTTGTCAAGTTTGCGGTGTACGTTCCCGAAGTCGTGTACGTCATCGAATTGGCTGTCCACGTGTATGAATTACATGCTGTCACGGATTCTGATCCAGATGTGCTATTGTTGATTGTCAAGTTCAAGGTCGCCACGGAATCACATCCGCTCGCTGTTGTCAAGTTTGCGGTGTATGCTCCAGAAGTCGTGTACGTCATCGAATTGGCTGTCCACGTGTAGGAATTACAAGCTGTCACGGATTCTGATCCTGATGTGCTATTGTTGATCGTCAAGTTCAATGTCGCTACCGAATCACATCCGCTCGCTGTTGTCAAGTTTGCGGTATAGGTTCCAGAAGTTGTGTACGTCATCGAATTGGCCGACCATGTGTAAGAATTACAAGCTGTCACAGATTCTGATCCTGACGTACTATTGTTGATCGTCAAGTTCAATGTCACTACCGAATCACATCCGCTCGCTGTTGTCAAGTTTGCGGTATACGTTCCCGAAGTCGTGTACGTCATCGAGTTGGCTATCCACGTGTAGGAATTACAAGCTGTCACGAATTCTGATCCTGACGTGCTGTTGTTGATTGTCAAGTTCAATGTTGCAACAGAATCACATCCGCTTGCATTGGTGAGTGTTGCTGTGTAAGCTCCAGAAGTCGTGTACGTCATCGAATTGGCTGTCCACGTGTAGGAATCACATGCTGTCACCGATTCTGATCCAGAAGTAGGTGTACAAGGTCCAGGAACTAAGGAACTACACGAATTCCCTAAGTTATCTCCCCAAATGTATCCAACCCAAGAAGGATTGTCAATGAACGGGTTTCTATTTCCTTGAATGCTGTAAATGGCATTGTTTCGTTCAATTTCTTTCGCGCTTACGGCGTCATTTGCATGCCATGTAAGCAAGAGGTCGAGTAGCCACGGTTCGAATACAGTGTAGTTTGTTCCGTCAAGTGCACAATCTCCTTGAGTATTGATCGAAGCCCATGATGCAATTTGGTTTTCGTAGCGGGTAGCGAGAAAAAAGAACATCCGTGCGTAATCTCCTTTGAATTCATCCATAGGTTCGAAGTATTGCATCGAAGGACAGGGATAAGCAGGATTTGTTCCAACTTTGAAACCATTCGAACCTGTTGTTGTCGCTGTAATGATCTCACCAGGAGGGTAGTTCAGTTTGGCGCTATTCATTAATCGATCTGACGGTGTCAAATGATGCAAGTCAAAGTTTTGTGTGTCTGCAGGGAATGATGTTCCGCCTCCCCACCAACTTCGGGGCAATGTGTGCTCACGATTATAGCATAATCCTTCGCCATTCGGACACGATCCATTATCACGATTGCCACAATGATCGAACTCAAACTCTCCTGTTCCTGAAGGAATATCTGTAAACATGTCCCACACAATGGTCGCTGTTCCAAGATCGTTAAGTCGTCTGTCGGTGTGAAGAAATGCATCCCATACGTCGTACTGCGATGAGGTATATTCGATCACTGATTGTGTTTTGATCGTGTTGTAAATCTCCGTTTTTAGGGCAGCACATCCAACACCCAGTGCGATTTGTGCCTGAACGGAACCGTAATAGTCTGCTTCGATCCGAAAGTTGTCGATTCGGTAACGCTTCGCGGCAGTAGACGTTCCAGTGTACTTAAAGGCAAAGTGAACAGAAGTTCCGGAAATTCCACTTACATCAATTGCAGGGTGCCGCTGAAAAAGAGTAGAGAAGCAGGCCGTGGCATTGATGTCGAATACGCTCAGAGGAATAGCTGTCCACGTGGCATTTTGAAGGTCAGCGACTGTTCCGCCTCCAGTGTAGTCTAGCGAGTAGTACAGTTCGATTAATCCACCGTCATAAAAATCGTTGTAATCAAACATGAGATACTCTTCTGTTTGGGTATCCATGTTCAAAGAAGGGGAGATGAGCCAATCTTCATCATTGGCACCTCCATATCCATTGATTTCCATGTATCCCGCTGTTGCATTCCACACATCTGTGGGATCTAAGATGTCGATGGACGTCCAGGCACCTATGCCTGCATTGAAGTCTTCCGAATGTACAGTTGATTGTGCATAAATAGCTTGACTGAGCAGGCAAAATGCGCCCACCGTCAGTGCGTAGAGTAGTTTCATTTTATAGTTTTTAGCACAAACAAGATAGGTAATCGAGAAGTATTAGAAAAGTCGGAGAGACCTGTTTGCGCCCTATGTCGGGATTGTGATTTTCTGCTAAATCGAGTAAGTAAAAAGGAAATCCCGACTAGATTTTTTTTGAGAACTTTTCAACATAAAAATTACAATTTAACCTACTTTTTTGAACGTAATTGAGCACAATTTGCTACCAAGTACTGACTTGAATAGATGAAGCGGTTAATTTTTTCTACGAAGGGCGAAAAAGAGATGTGAAATGAATTGTTGATGATAAGATCGAGCTGTTCGAGAAATGCCGTGCGATTTTTTACTTTGGGAATTGTTTTGATCGAAACCACCATTGTTCACTTCTCGCTCCAAATTGTTCAGTTCAAAAGAAACAACTGCTTGATCCGTTCCATTTCCATTGAATCACTGATTTCATAGAAGTACTCTACTTGCCATTTCTGCGTCTTTTGCGCTTGTTTGCTCTCAACAGTATCCCATGGCGGATACACACGAAAGCCTCGCTTCCCTTCTTTTTTATCTGTCGAGATGATTCCTTTGGAAATTAGTACAGATTTTGGAAAGACAAACTGTCCCAGTTGCTGATTGGATTCCACCGTAATGATATAAAAATCAATAGAGTCTGTAGCGTGATACGGTTCTGTTATTCCCTCGTTGTTTCGTTTCCAACAAGTTACGAATTGCCCAACTTTTTTCGGGGTGATCTTCGCGCTTCTCCCCAAGACAAACTTTCCGTTCAGTGTAAATTGACAGGCGTCATATTCGATACTTTCCTTTTCTGGATAATAGTCAGAAAGGATGAAGTCACACGTGTCGTACACACGCGTTTTGATGATGTTCAGCTTCGGGTTCAGTTCGTTCATTTTTACAAAGAAAAAGCCCTAACTCTTTCCGATGAGTATCGGAAGAAGTTAGGGCTTGTTCATTTAATATAACTTTCTAGCGATTCGCGATATTCACGTAATCACGTTCGTTTTCTCCTGTGTAAATTTGACGCGGACGACCGATTGGTTCTTTGTTGTCTATCATCTCTTTCCATTGAGCGATCCATCCTGGGAGACGTCCTAATGCGAACATTACCGTAAACATCTCTGTTGGGATTCCGATTGCACGGTAAATAATTCCAGAGTAGAAATCCACGTTAGGGTACAAGTTACGCGCTTTGAAGTATTCGTCTTCCAAAGCAACTTGCTCCAATCGCTTCGCGATATCCAACATTGGATCATCAATGCCCATTTTCGCCAATACATCATCACATGCTTTCTTGATGATGGTAGCGCGTGGATCGAAGTTTTTGTATACACGGTGTCCGAATCCCATTAGGCGGAACGAATCGTTTTTATCTTTAGCTTTTGCTACCCACTTATCAACGTCACCTCCGTCGTTCGCAATTTTTTCAAGCATTTCAATTACGGCTTGGTTTGCACCTCCGTGAAGAGGACCCCAAAGCGCGCAAATTCCAGCTGAGACAGAAGCGTAAAGGTTCGCATGAGAGGAACCAACGATACGTACAGTAGAAGCTGAACAGTTTTGTTCGTGGTCAGCATGAAGAATCAACAAAGTGTTCAATGCGCTTACAACAACTGGATCTGGTTGGTAATCTTCAGTTGGCATTGCGAACATCATGTTCAGGAAGTTAGCACCGTAATCCAAATCATTTTTTGGATACATGAATGGGTGACGCATAGCATTCTTGTGCGACCAAGCAGCTAATGTTGGCAACTTTGCAATCAAACGATGAATGGTCAAATCTCTTGCTCCTGAATCGCGGTTTGGATCCAACGACTCTGGGTAGAATGTTGAAAGTGAACAGACCATTGATGCCAAAACTCCCATTGGATGCGCTTTCGCTGGGTAAGCTTCGAAGAACTGTTTCATGTCTTCATGAACCAATGTATGTTTTGTAATACTGTTTTTGAAAGCATCCAATTGCTCTTGAGTAGGAAGTTCTCCCTCAATCAAAAGGTACGCAACCTCTAAGAACGAAGCCTTATCAGCTAATTGTTCAATGGGATATCCACGGTATCGCAAAATACCTTTTTCACCATCTAAAAAGGTGATGGCACTTTTTGTACTTCCTGTGTTTTTATACCCTGGGTCCAAGGTTATGTATCCACCAGTTCCACCTCGTAGTTTACTGATGTCAATTCCTTTTTCGTTTTCTGTTCCTTCGATTATTGGCAACTCATAGTTGTTACCATCTAACTCCAATTTCGCAATTTCGCTCATTATTATCGTCGCTGATTTATGTTAAAATTCTTCAATCGTCTAAATTAATACTTCATTTTGAATCTATCAATGTAAAATCAAAAATTAATTTCACCTTTATTTAAAGGTTTTCCAAAGTATAATCTAACATCATATTATATAGATGATTTCGGGTGTTTCCACCGTAAATCCCGTGGTTCTTATTTGGGTAAACAAAGAGATCAAACTGTTTGTCTGCGCCAACCAAAGCCGTAATCATTTCCATTGTGTTTTGATAATGAACATTATCATCGCCTGATCCATGAATAAGGAGATACTTTCCTTTCAATTGATCAACAAAGTTGATGGGTGAATTTTGGTCATATCCACCTTCGTTTTCAGCAGGTGTACGCATAAAACGTTCTGTGTAGATGTTGTCGTAATAGCGCCAGTTGGTAACGGGAGCCACAGCAATACCCATTTTGAAATAATCCGCTCCTTTCGTCATGGCAAGGGAAGTCATAAATCCGCCATAGCTCCATCCCATGATTCCGATGCGATCCGATGCTACATAATCATAGGTCTGGAGTTCTTTCGCTACTGCAATTAAGTCTTCTGTTTCTAATTTCCCTAGTTCCAAGTAGGTTGATTTCTTAAAATCAGCACCGCGATACATGGTTCCACGCGGATCAACAGAAACAACGATGTATCCTTTCTGCGCAAGCAATTGATGGTACGCATATCCTCCCGTGTCCCAACTATCAGAAACGGTGTTATGTCCAGGTCCACAATATATATTAATGTATACGGGATACTTTTTGCTCGGATCGAAATCCGCAGGTTTGATCATCCACCCGTTTAGTTCCATTTCGTGACCTTTGAATTTCACGAACTCTTTTGTTGAGAGGGTATAGTTCGACAGGCGTTCTTTCAATTGTGCATTATCCTCGAGAACGGCAATCTCTTTACCATTGTTGTCGCAAAGTGAATAAACGGGAGGTGTATTGGCATTCGAGTACGTTTTAATGAAGTATTTCATACCATTAGAGAACTCAGCATCGTTGTGTCCTTCTTCAGAGCTTAATGCTGTTTTGTTGTTTCCGTCTAATCCAATTTTATAGACTCCTTTGTGAATGGCTCCTTTTTCTGCAGCGGTGTAATAAATCATGTTGGCATCTTCATCAATACCCAAAAATTCAATTACATCCCAATTTCCAGAAGTGATTTGTCGCGAAGTTCCATCGAATCCGAGTAGATAGATGTGATTGTATCCATCAGCTTCACTGGTACGCAAAATCGATTTTCCATCTTTCAGAATGAGCAAATTATCATCGATTTCAACATAGGTCTTGGATGTTTCTTCGAAGAAGGTTTTTACCGACATCTTTTTGGAAGTCATGTCTACCAAATGATATTTCAAGGAGTTTTGGTGACGATTCATCGTTTGAATAACCAGTTGATTCGAAGTTCCAGACCATTTTAAGCGCGGGATATACTCGTAATCGCCAAGTTTAATTTCTTTTGCTTTTCCTCCATTAGAAGCAATCATGTACGCAGTCACGCATGAGTTGTCTTCTCCTGCTTTTGGATATTTGAATGTGTACAGGTCGGGATACAAATTTTTGTAGTAAGTCATGGTGAATTCACGCACCTTGCTTTCATTGAACTTTAGAAAGGAGATGTACTTGCTGTCTGGTGACCAGCCGTAGGCTTTTGTTATCGAAAATTCTTCCTCATAAACCCAGTCGGTGGTACCATTAATGATTTCGTTTCGTTTCCCATCTTTCGTCAATTGTTTGACCGTTCCAGAAGCGATATCTTTTACGTAAAGATCATTTTGATAAATGAATGAAACTTTCTTCCCATTTGGAGAATATTCGGCGAGTGTTTGAGGCGTACGCGTAGCATCGAGAGCTTGCAGTTCTTTCGTTTCTAAATCGTACAAATAGTATACGGCCGTGTAGCTTCTTCGGTAGACCGATCGCTGCGATGTCTTAAGCAACGCTTTTGTTTCGTCGCTGTTGAATTCGTAGTCATCCATATCGATTTTCGATAGGATATTCGCGGGAATTAATACTTCACCTTCACCATCAGGATCAGAAAATGCATGCTTCGTAACACCAGATTTGGAAATTTTCGAAAAGTAATTTCCATCCTTCATCGAACGGAAACCTTCAACAGAACTCCCGAAAAACGAATAATTTTTCCAAATGTCTTCTACCGTGATGTCCTGAGCTTGCGAGAAGCTCGAAATGGTTATGAGAAGTAATAATAAATACCGTCCTGAAATCATTTACGTGTGTTTTTTTGTTTGAATGCTCTAAAAATAGGAATTGTTATTTGATTTGGATGTTTTCGGGATTTCGAGTAATCAAGGTTGCTTAACCGATTTACCATTAATAAAGAATACGATTTGTTAATAATTATGTAATGGAGGAAAACTGAAAATGCTGTATTTTTGTGCTCAAGTATTCTCGTGTTCTCCTTGACGCAACCAAATGTGCCGAAACCGCGAGAGTAATATATTGAGCGATGTATGTATAGATGAATACACTTTTGATAATTGATCATGAAAAGGCAACCTTTAAAAGGTTTGGTCTTGTTCACCCAACGGATCACTTCAATTCATCGTTTTCTAAGCAAGTAAATAAACAATTATTTTAATATAAATCCCTATGAAAAGAACGTTACTATTTATCGGTACAATCATGGCCACAATGACTTATGCGCAGGATTGTTCTGATTTATTCATTTCAGAGTACGTAGAAGGTTGGTCAAACAACAAAGCATTAGAAATTTACAACCCAACAGCTTCTGCAATTGATTTGAGCGAGTACATGGTGATTCGTTACTCAAACGGAGCCACTTCTGCCACTTCTGCGAATGCAGTTCAATTGACAGGTACGATTGCTCCTTACGATGTACAAGTTGCTGTATTGGAAAAATTGGATCCAAACGGAACAGGACAAGATGCTCCAGTTTGGGATTCATTGCAAGTTCGTGCTGATGAGTACTACTGTCCAGATTACAATACATCTAACGCATTCTACTGGAATGGAAACGATGCGGTTGCTTTGGCAAAAGGTGATGTAGCAAACGTTGGTGCTGCTATCTTGGTTGACTTGTTTGGAAAAATTGGTGAAGATCCAGGTGATGGATGGTCAACTGATTTCCCTTACACAGGAGCAGGAGTTGTGGTAACTAAAGATCACTCGCTCATCAGAAAGTCAACTGTATTGAAAGGAGAAACAAACCCAGGAATTTCTTTCTTCGATCCATTGGCAGAATATGATTCAATTCCAGCTGTTATAGAGATTGGTGGACAAACTTACGGAAACTGGTCTTCTTTGGGTGAGCACGATTGTGGATGTCAGCCTGCTTCAACGCAAGAGTTGGCGAAAACAAAAGTTTCAGTTTTCCCGAACCCAACAAGCGGAGAGTTTTTCGTGAAAGGTGCACATGGAGATGTTGTTATTGTAAACGCATTGGGACAAACAGTTTCAACAGTTGAAAACAACTCAGATGCAATTCTATCATTTGATCTCGGAACAAAACGAGGTGTTTATTTCGTGAAAATGCAGGATGCTGCAGGAAACGATGTGACAAAACGAGTAATCGTCAAATAACTAAGAAAACAAAAAAATAAAGAGGTCGAATTTTTCGACCTCTTTTCATGAAAAGCCGATTTTTTTATGAAAGCTATTATATCAATTTTTGCATTATTTGTTGTATTTACTTCAAATGCACAGGTTACTCAAGTAACAGGGGTAATTAAATCAAATGCGGACGGTCAAACCATGCCTGGGGTGAAGGTCGAACTGAAACCTTCAGAAACACCACTTAGAGCATTAACAGATGATGACGGTGTATATACGCTGAAAAATGTTCCTTTCGGGTTGTACAACATGGTGATTTCCGGATATGGAATCGACAGCATGATTGTGGAACTAGAAGTAAATGAAGATCCATTCGTTTTTGATGTATTTCACGGAAAAACACTTGAGCAGGAAGAGGTTGAAGTGATTGCGCAATTGGTGAAGGATCGCAAAACACCAGTAGCTGTTTCAAATATCGGCACGAAAGAAATTAATGAGGAATTGGGATCGCAAGACCTTCCAATGATTATGAACTCGAAACCAGGTGTACACGCGACACAGCAAGGTGGAGGAGACGGAGACGCACGAATCACAATTCGTGGTTTCGACCAGCGTAACGTTGGTGTAATGATTGATGGTGTGCCAGTAAACGACATGGAAAATGGTGCTGTTTATTGGTCGAATTGGTTCGGTTTGGATCAAATTACCTCTCAAATTCAGTTGCAACGAGGACTCGGAGCAACAAAACTAGCAATGCCTTCTGTAGGTGGTACAATGAACATCTTGACCATGTCTACAGGTGGAAAGCGAAGCATTAAAGTAAGACAAGAGTATGGATCAGGAAATTTCTTGAGAACATCGGTTTCTTACAAATCAGGTGCGTTGAAAAATGGATGGGGAATTCTTGCATCAGGATCGTACAAACAAGGTGACGGTTGGGTTGATGGATTGATGACTCAAGGTGGTTTTTACTACTTGAAAGTCCAAAAACGTATCAAAAATCACGTTGTTTCATTGAGTGGGTTCGGTGCTCCTCAACAACATGGACAACGTTCTTACAGTCAACCAGTAGAGTATTGGGATACCGACTACGCAAGAAGTCTTGGAATTCCAGATTCTACATTCGGATCGATTCGTGACCGTGGGTTGCGTTTCAATCAACACTGGGGATATAGAACGGTAAATGGTGAACAAACCATTCAGTTGGAAAGAAGAAACTTCTACCACAAACCACAAATCACCCTTAAAGATTTTTGGAAAGTCAATAAAAAACTTTCTTGGTCGAATATGGCCTATGTTTCCATCGGTAGAGGTGGTGGAGAGCGCTACTTTAACTCAGGCTCTTCTATTATTTACGATGAAAACGGACAAATTGATTGGGATACGATTGTATACAACAATCAATACAAAACACTTTTTGGTACGACTTACTCAACTGCAGATGCGGCGTATCATCCAACGAAGTTGAAATCTTCTCAAGTTCTTGCAGCAGCAATGAATAATCACTTCTGGATTGGTGGATTGTCTCAATTTGATTACAAAATGAACGATAACTGGACCTTCGCAGGAGGTTTGGACTATCGATACTATAAAGGAACACACTACTACGTAATAACGGATTTGTTGGGGGGAGACTATTTTGTGAATAACCAAGATCAAAATGCTGCCTCACCAATGAAAGTGGTAGGTGATAAAATCGGACGTCAGCCGTACCACAACGATCGAGATGGAATTGTCCAATGGGCAGGAGGTTTCGGTCAAGCTGAATATGCAAAAGGTAGATGGGCTGCTTTCGTAAACGTTTCAACAGTAGCCAATTTCTACAAAGGAGTTGATCGTTTTGCGCCGAAGCAATTGGTGTTGGCAGATACAACACTTGAATTGGCATACGGAGATACTGTAGCGTACAATGGAGAAACATACACGCAAGCTTCAGATGGTGTTCGTGTGAACCAAACGGATTGGGTATCTAAAATGGGAGCAACCTTCAAAACAGGTGCAAACTACAACCTTAATGAGCACATGAATGTATTTGCTAATGTGGGATACTTGAGTAGAACGCCGCAGTTCTCAAACGTAGTTGATAACACACGAAATAGAATTTTCGATACAATTCTTAACGAGAACATCATTGCATTTGAACTTGGATACGGTCTTCAAACGAAGAAATTCAGCGCAAACATTAATGGATACTACACACGATGGGAAAATCGTCCATTGCCATTTGGTTTAACTGTACAAGATCCAAACGATCCATTGGAAACTGTTTCTGTGAACGTTCCTGGAATGGATGCCTTGCACATGGGAGGAGAGCTTGACTTTGCTTACCGTATTCACAAGAAATTGACATTCGAAGGAATGGTAAGTATTGGAGATTGGAAATGGCAATCGAATGAAACAGTGTTAATCCCAGGAGGAGATTCGGTTACGTTCTACGCACGTGGAGTTCACGTTGGAAATTCAGCACAATCTACATACGCAGCAAGTTTGAGATGGGGCTTCTTGAAAACAGGATACGTGAAAGTCAAGTACACGTTCTTTGATCGTTACTACAGTAATTTCGAACCAAACAGTCTTTCAGTTCCAGATCCAAACAAGTACACACCTGTGGATGAAAACGATCCGAATACGCAATACGTGGATAACAGCGGAAACATTGTTCCATTTAATAAACTATCTGGGGAAGACTCATGGAAAATTCCGGGTTATGGATTGCTCAGCCTACACGCTGGGTACCGTCTGAAATTTGAAAATAGTTCGCTGAATTTTAGAGCAAATGTCTTTAATGTTCTGAACTCACTTTACATCTCAGATGCACGAAACAACTTTGACGGAAGCAATTTTGATGCTGCATCAGCGGCAGTGTTCGTAGGACAAGGTATCCGCTTCAACGTTTCCGTTGGGTTTGAATTTTAATTAAACGATCCAAACAGGATCAACTTAATATGATGAAGTATAATAAACATAAAATGAAAAAAACGCTACTACTCGCACTTTGCGCCTCTACTCTCGGATTTAGCGCGAATGCACAGACAGACATCGCAGATGCTCGAACTTACGGAATCGGACAAACTGTGACTATTTCAGGTGTCGTAACAAACGGCGCTGAATTGGGAACTATTCGTTACATGCAAGATGGAACGGCGGGATTGGCAGCTTACGGAAGTGCCGTGAATGGCGTAAACCGTGGGGATTCTATCACTGTTTCAGGGCCGCTAATTGAATTTTCTGGATTGTTGGAAATCTCTCCAGCATCGAACGTGGTAAATCACGGGCCTGCTGTAGTGATGCCTTCACCGCTTCAAATTCCTATTACATCAGCTGGTGAACCATTGGAATCGGAGTTGGTTCAATTGGATAACGTAACGTTTGTTCAAACTGGAAACTTCGCTGGTGGATCATCTACAGTTCAAGTAACAGATGGAACAAACACATTGGATATCCGTGTAAATGGTTCTACGAACATCGCAGGAACAGCCATCCCAACAGGTCCTGTTTCTCTCGTTGGACTTCTCGGACAGTACAACACAAATTACCAAGTTATTCCAAGAGATTTGAATGACATCATTCCTTACGTAGCACCTTCAGAGGAAATCAACGTGCTTGTAAATGGCGTGACAGTTTTAGACGGAGGTTCTTACTTCATCGGAAATACAACAAGTGTTTCTGTAACGATTGAGAACACAGGATCAAACGCATTGACAATCACAGGAGCTTCTTTCGCAGGAGCCAATGCTGGTGATTTCTCAACTACAATTACAGCAGGATCTGTTGCAGGGACTTCAAACCAAGCGTACACAGTTGATTTTGCACCTGCAGGAACAGGATCTCGTTTTGCTACTTTGTCTATTGGAAACAACGACTCTGATGAGAATCCTTACGAAATTTTCTTCGAAGGAGTAGGAACAGATAACTTGGCAACTGAGCCAACAGCTAACCCAACAGGATTGACATTCCCAGTTGTAGAAGCGTACACCGTAGGTGGACAATACACTGCTGGATCAGGAGCGTCAAATTACTTGGTTCTTTGGAAAGAAGGAAGTCCAATTACAGGTGTTCCTGCTGATGGATCAACTTACCTTAGAGGTGACGTTGTAGGAGATGCACGCGTTGCATACATGGGACCTGGAACGTCGTTTACACCACGTGGAGTAATTGCAAATCAAGATTACTACTTCGCGGTATACGCTTTCAACGGATCAAACGGATTTGAAAACTACTTGACATCTTCACCGTTGACAGGAAACGTTTCAAGTCTTGGTGAGAACATCGGGACATACTATACAGGAATCGATAAGAATGCAACAACATTCAATACAGATTTGTACAACTTGATCAATCCACACAACGAAATCACTTACTTCATGTACAAACAAACAATGATGAACGAGTTTGAGGTGAGAGATACAACAAACGGAGATTCGTACGTAACGTGTGCATTGTCTGGTGAGCGTAAAGTGTTCTCAGGAATTTTCGATTGGACAGCAACAGGATATAGCCGTGAGCACACATTTGCGCACTCATGGATGCCAACATTCCCTGCAGATAGCCCAGAAGAAGCTGAGTACAATGACCAACACAATTTATACCCTGCTAACTTGGACGAGGCGAATACACCACGTAGTAACCTTGCATTGGATGATATCGACGGAACAGTTGTATTTAACTATCTCGGAGGTTCAGTTGGATACAAAGGATCTCAATTGGTTTACGAACCACGTGATAGCCAAAAAGGAAACGCAGCACGTGCAATCATGTACATGGTGGTAGCATACGATTTCAACTTGACAGGAAATGTGAATTCAGACAAGCAATCACAAGAAACATTACGTAGCTGGCACTTTGCAGATGCTCCAGATAACTACGAAATTGCACGTCAAGAATACATCTACAGCCTTCAAGGAAACAGAAATCCATTCATCGATTCTGTAGACTACGCATGTTACATTGATTTTGATGCGAACGCACACCAATCAGAAGGATGTGTGGCTAGTCTTCAAGAGAAATTGGAAGCGAACTTTGTGGTATTCCCAGTTCCTTCGGATGATGTTGTTTATGTTCAAGTGAACGGAACAGATATCACAAACTACGAAGTAGTTGACTTGAAAGGACGTGTTGTGTTGACAGGAAACGATGTAAATCTTCCAGTTCTTCAATTAACAAAAGAGATGATTGGATCAGGAGTATACATGGTTCGTGTGGAAACACCTTATGGAAGTGCTCAACGAAAATTGATCATTAAATAATGATAAAACACATCATATTAATTGCAGTTGGAGCAGGTCTTTTGGCCTGCTCTTCTGTTGATAAGATAATACTGAATTCGTCTTCTTCTGCGAATGTTGATGTTGTAAATCACGACGGAGAGGCAAATACGATAGACAGTATTGTTGCTCCTTACAAAGAGGAATTGAATGCCGAAATGAATGCGGTGATTGCGTACGCAGAAAGACCTTTTGAGAGGGGGAGACCTGGAGGATCGCTCAATAATTGGGCAGCGGATGCTTTGCTCTCTTCTCAAATTGGAAAAGCAAAACTTTCAGGACCAGTATTCAGTCTGCTAAATGTAGGTGGATTAAGAAATTCGATTAACGAAGGAGATGTGACGCTGGGCGATATGTTCAAACTGATGCCTTTCGATAACGAAGTTGTTTGGGTCGAAATGCCCGTTGAATCGCTTGAAGATATCGCTGCTTATTTGACAGCTTCCGGCGGAGAACCTATTTCAGGAGCGGAACTGAAAAATGGAAAGTTGATGGTTGATGGAGTGAATGAAGACACGAAAACAGTCTGGATTTTAACATCAAACTACTTAATGAACGGAGGTGACAACATGAATTTTTTTCAGCAAAAGATGAGTGTAACGCATACGGATGAACTTCTCCGCGATGCATTTGTGCGTGTAGCCAAAGAGCAAAAGCTGTTGTTGTGGTCAGACGAAATCAGAATTCATATCTAATGGAAAGAAGAAGATTTTTACGTAATAGTGTTGTCGTTTCTGGCGGGTTGATACTTTCGCCGAACCTTCTGTCCCAATCACGGGGTGAGCGTGATCCAAAGAACAAGTTGACCATTCTTCACACGAACGATACACACTCAAATATTGACCCTTTTCCTGAGAATCATTCAAAATACCCAGGAAAAGGAGGAGTGGCTCGTCGGTATGAGATGATCCAGAAAATACGATCCGAAGAGGAGAACGTACTATTGTTGGATGCAGGAGATATTTTTCAAGGAACTCCTTATTTCAATAAGTTCGGTGGTGTACTCGAAATGAAATTGATGTCGAAATTGGGCTACGATGTCGCTACAATGGGGAATCACGATTTTGATGGAGGGATGGATGGCTTTGTGAAGGCAAAGCAATATGCTAATTTCCCTTTTGTTTGCTCCAACTACGATTTTAAAAATACACCCATCGATGGTCATACCGAAGAGGTTAAGATCATCAAAAAAGGGAACATTAAAATTGGAGTTTTCGGCGTGGGAGTCGAGTTGAAAGGATTGGTTCCAGATACGAAGTTTGGAGAAACCGTTTACCTTGATCCTATCGAAATAGCAAATGAACGTGCTGAAAAGCTCAAGAAAAAAGGATGTGATTTAATCATTTGTCTGTCGCATTTGGGATATGAATACGATTCTGAAAAGGTGTCGGATCGTGTCTTGGCGCAGAAAACATCCAACATTCATTTAATTATCGGTGGACACACACATACCTTTTTGGAAAAGCCAACCGAAGAAGTGAACGTGAATGGTGAAACAGTATTGATAAACCAGGTCGGTTGGGCAGGGATTCAACTCGGGCGAATTGACTTCGAGTTTGATACGCGTCTTTTCTCGAAAAAAGATGTATTGGTCGTGCAATAAGATTGTTATAACTTAGTTATACGTACAAAGCTAAACACGTTATGAAGAAAAAAGCATTATCTACAATCGCAGCGTTGCTTGTGGTTGTTTTCTCGGGGCTTGCGCAAGATGATTTTATCGTGATTCAACAGAGTTCTCGAAAAAGAGGTGAGAAAAAAATTCGCCTCAATGATAACATCGGAGTAGTGAAATTTACACCTACCCAGATGCTAGTTGGAGAAATCAATTTCTCGTATGAAAGACAAATATCTAAGCAGTCCAGTTTCGAAATTGGATTAGGTCCAACAATATCGAACATTGCACTCGGTGGAAATGGAGGTAATCACTACATCGACCCGTATTACGGAGGTGGAGGAACCTATCAAACAAGTGGGGTTGGCTTCTTCGCAGAAGCAGGCTACCGATTCTATCCTTTGGATGAAACAGAGGCGCTCAATCGTTTTTACCTTTCACCAATTTTTAGAGTAAGGCAAAAGAATTACGGGCTGAGAGATATATCGGGAATGCTTCCAGACAAACAAGGTTCACAATTGCTTACGAGTTTCGCGTTGAATTTTGGATACCAAATGTGGTTGTCAAAAAGCTTTTCGTTTGACTTTTTTACAGGATTAGGCATCGGTCAGCAACAAGATAATAGCTACTTCCAAGTGAGCGAATATGCAAACAATACCTACACGTACAAGTGGCAGCCAACTTCGAACTCGTATGCGCGTTACGTGTTTAATTTTGGAATGAAAGTCGGCATCGGACACAAATAAGTATTTCCTATAGAAACCAAGCGTTTCTTCCTATTTCGAAACCCTTCTCGTTTAAAAAAGCGAGCAAGGGTTTTTTGTTGCTTGGATATACGGCAATCAGTAATTTTTCGATAGATAAATCCTCATAGTTTTCGATCTGTTTACCAAGGATAGGAGCTCCATATTTTTTCCATTCCAAATCGAACCAGCGAAAATCTCTTCCTTCGTTGATGAAGTGTTGAGCGGTCAATTTCCCTTTGATACCTGCACCGAGAATGGCTACTGATTCGGTCGGATGTAATTCATGAAACCACCCTAGTTTCAGCGCAAAAAAGGATGCCTGATCGTAGACCGATGAATTTCTGGATGTTCGGTCGGGATGCTCCCTCCAAAACAATGTGGTTTCAGGAATTCCTGAAATGGTAAAACCATTCGTCATCCATCGGAATGTCATGTCGTAATCTTCTGGATATTCCAATTGATCAAAAATCTTCGTTTCACGGATTTCATTGGTTCGTGCCAGCCAATTCGGTGAAGCAACTACGCATTCGCGGTAGATGTGATCAAAGTGGTCGTTTTGATCAATGCGTTGATTCAACCATGATTCGTACGCTAAATATCCCTTGGAAATAGAGAGGTGAGGTCGTAAATTGAGCCCGTCGAAATGAGCCCCGTCGTTCCGAGTAAAGTACTTTACTTTTCCCGTAACAATCGTTTTTGTGGGAGAAGTCTCCATTTTTTTGATCATCAACTCCAATCGTTGTTCGGGCATGATGTCGTCCGCGTCCATTCGAGTGAGATAATATCCTGCTGCATGTGAAAGTGCCAATTGCAAGGCAGGAATGATTCCTTTTTCTTCGTTTTGGAAGATGCGAATGCGTTCATCGGTTGCAGCCAGTGCTTGAAGAATCGCGCGTGAATCGTCCGTTGAAAAATCATTCACGGCAATCAATTCCCAGTCTGCATAACTTTGTGCTTGAATGGAACGAATGGTTTCTGCGATCCAAGGCGCGGCATTGTGAAAGGGGAGAAGAATCGAGATGAGCATAGTACTTCCAATTAATCTTCCTCTCGGAAGGTGTACACGAATTTTCGTACTTCCCGATTATTGATGGAAGAACTTCGATAGTTGGTTTCTAAGGTTTCCACCAAGCCTTTTTCATTGTACGAAGCTGTGCGTACTCGATATGGATTTATTTCAGAGGTGTTTGAATGAGATTCCATTCGTTTAGAAACAATGTTTCCGTTTTCATCATAGGTATAAAAGAACTTCGATTGGCACTTTTCCGAGCGCACCTTTCCAAGGCACTTGTTATGGTAGATAGTTGAGTCAATTAGGCCTGATGTACGAGAATAGAAGATGTCCAACATGAAAGAAGAATCTCTCACTCCATAAGCCCGATGATGGGTTGGCGTAATTTCAACGGTATCACCCACGGAACTCATGACGGCGTTATAGTCTCGCTTATCGAATTCAACCTTGTACCCGAGAAAGGAAGCCTCAATGCTCGCATATTGAACGGTTTCTTCATCCTTAGAAATTGATTTCAGGGAAATAATCCGAAAGGGCTCATCTCCTTTAGTAAATTGTTGGATGAATCCAATGCGTTGATCGTTTTCGTCGTAAAAAGAGTAATTGATGTATTCATCGTGCTTAGGCTCTTCTCCCGAAAAGTCATATGAGTAGTAGTTATTCGCTTTGATCACCAAGCCTTCTTCATTGAAAATGGAGTAGTAGCCATTTGGGAACTCCTGTTTGAAATCAGCGGAATCCAATCCGTCGAATTCGTCCATGCGATACACTTTGTTCGCAACGAGTGCTTCTTGGGTGTTCAAGTTTTGATGCTCCTGAGAGAATGTCAAAAAATGGACAGAACTTAAAAGAAAGAATACAACAAATTTCTTCATGAAAGGTAGAATTGGTTCTTACTCAAAGATACACTTTTGATGGTAAGCGTTTGCTCGCGTTAGGGATAGTAGTGGATTTCCTCTGACGTTTCGGCAGAGAAAGGAGCGGATAGCCCGCCCCAATGGGTAACGCCCAATAAAAAAACGCTAACCCTCCCGAAAGTTATCGGGATAAGCTAGCGTTTTTCAGTATTTTTGCTTTTCTAATTGTCTGGGGACTGAGCGGAGTCGAAGTCCGAAGTCCTAAATCAGAAAATCGAAAATCGACCTACAAGTGAATCACCTCATCGTAAGCAGCAGCTGCCGCTTCCATCACCGCTTCAGACATTGTTGGGTGAGGGTGAACTGTTTTGATCAATTCGTGTCCTGTTGTTTCCAATTTGCGAACTGCAACGATTTCAGCAATCATTTCAGTAACGTTTGCTCCAATCATGTGTCCTCCTAGAAGTTCACCGTATTTCGCATCGAAGATCAATTTCACAAATCCGTCTTTTGCTCCTGCTGCACTCGCTTTACCTGAAGCTGAGAATGGGAATTTACCCACTTTGATCTCAATTCCTGCTTCTTTTGCAGCTGCTTCCGTCATTCCAACAGATGAAATTTCAGGAGAACAGTAAGTACATCCTGGGATGTTGTTGTAGTCCAATACGTCTGGGTTTTCACCAGCAATTTTCTCTACACAGATGATTCCTTCTGCTGAAGCAACGTGTGCCAATGCCGCTGTTGGGATTACATCACCAATTGCGTAGTATCCTGGCATGTTCGTTTGGTAGTAATCGTTCACCAAGATGCGTCCGCGATCCGTAACAATTCCTAAATCTTCCAATCCGATGTTTTCGATGTTAGCCGTAATTCCAACTGCAGAAAGTACAACATCGCATTCCAATGTTTCTTCTCCTTTTTTGGTTTTTACTTTTACTTTACATCCGTCACCGCTTGTATCAACTGATTCTACAGAAGAATCTGTCATGATCTTGATTCCAGACTTCTTGAATGATTTTTCCAATTGCTTAGAAACATCTTTATCTTCAATCGGAACGATGTTTGGCATGTATTCTACAATCGTTACTTCTGTTCCAATTGCGTTGTAGAAGTATGCGAACTCTACACCGATTGCTCCAGAACCAACAACCACCATTTTCTTAGGTTGTTTTGGCAATGTCATTGCTTGACGGTAACCAATTACTTTCTCTCCATCTTGTGGAAGATTTGGCAATTCGCGTGAGCGAGCACCAGTAGCAATAATGATTCCTTTTTCGGCAGCGTACTCCGTTGTTTTTCCTTCTTCATCAACGACAGAAACTTTCTTTCCCGCTTTCAAGGTACCTGTTCCTTTGATGACATCAATCTTGTTTTTCTTCATCAAGAATTGAATTCCATTGCTCATTCCATTGGCAACACCACGGCTACGCTCAACCATCGCTTCGAAGTCAGCTTCACCACCTTCAACTTTGATTCCGTAATCAGATGCATGCGACAAGTATTCGAACACGTTAGCACTTTTCAAAAGAGCTTTTGTAGGGATACATCCCCAGTTCAAACAGATTCCTCCTAGTTCTGAACGTTCTACAATGGCAGTTTTCATTCCCAATTGAGAAGCTCTGATCGCTGCAACATATCCTCCGGGGCCACTCCCGACTACTATAATATCGTAACTCATAATTTCCAAAAAATTGATACCGCGAAGTTAATCATTAATTCGAAAAGAAGTTTTGGTCGTGATTCGAATTCTGTCTAATTTTACTTGAACTAACTTTTTTTAACCATGCGTATGAAACGATCTTTACTTTTTATCCTTTTTATTTCAGTGATAGTACTGAATGGTAAATCTCAATCTTCTGGAAACGCACTGAGTTTTGATGGCGCTGATGATTATGTGAGCTGTCCACTGCCTGCAGTTTTTAACGCAATTGGTACAAATGATTTTACTGTTGAACTGTGGATGACTCCAACCATTGGGGCATTTCAGCGGGTCATGTTTGCTCAGTTCGACGCGAATAATTTCGCTTCGATTAGTTTAAATTCAACAGGAGAAGTCTTGTTCTATATTCGTCAGAATGGGAACAATTTTAGCCTTCAATCACAAGATGTGCTCAATTCACTCGAACTGGTTCACATTGCCATTACATGGGGAGCACTCAATAGCGATGCGAGAATCTATATCAATGGAATTGAAGCGAACTATGCTTCGGGTGTGTTTGATTCTTCTATTGCAGCGGATGGAAGCATGGCCATTGGAGCCAAAACTGATGGGGCGCAAGTATTCACGGGTGATATCGATGAACTTGCTGTTTGGAGCACGATGAAATCTCCCTGCGAGTTGAATTTCGAAATGAACGATAAAAAGGAAGGAACAGAGCCAAACCTAGTTACGTATTACAATTTTGATCAGGGAACTCCCGCAGGTTCCAACCCAGGAATTGATGAACTGCATGATGGAACAAGTGCAGGGAATGACGGATCATTGATGAATTTCGCTCTTTCAGGAAATGCTTCCAATTGGATCACTTCTTCGGTGAATATCTATCGGTGGTGGGGAGATCAGAGCACAGCACTCGTTGGTCAATTGGGCTTAGTGGCTACCGTGAACGCGAATAGTTATCAGTGGATTTATTGTAGTGATCAAACTCCTGTTGTAGGTGCAACGAATGCTACGTTTGATCCGGTAACGGAAGACCCGAACTACTCTGGAGACGGAGATTTTTATGCCGTCATTTCTACTTCAGATAACTGTGTCGATACTTCTGCTTGTTACAATGTGAATGGTTCAGGGCTTTCAGTTGACGAGTTAGATTTCGAATCTTCCATCGTTGTGTATCCGAATCCTTCGAATGGACAGTTTACGATTGAGTCATCTTTGGAATCGGACAACTACAGAATTGAGTCGATCGAGATTCGAAACGTATCTGGACAATTAATCAAATCGATTATCCCAAGTGAATCGTATTCAATTCAGATTGATTTGTCGGAAAACGCGGGCGTTTATTTCATCACCTTGAATACAACATCTGGTAGTACAACGAAAAAAGTGATCGTCCAGAATCTGTAATTCCTAAGCTTGTTAAAAACTGGTGAATAAAGTCATTCTTTCTAGTCGGAGGACTGTCTTTTTATGCTTAAATTTGCACCACACAAAAGCACTCATGGAAAGTACATCAACGCAAGAAGCAACGGTAGAGCAAGCAGTCGAATTAGGACTTAGAGCAGACGAATTCGAAATGGTAAAGGAGATTCTAGGTAGAACTCCAAACTTCACAGAAACAGCTGTTTATTCAGTAATGTGGTCGGAGCACTGTTCGTACAAAAACTCCATTTTTTGGTTGAAGCAATTACCCAAAGAAGGCCCACACATGTTGGTGAAGGCTGGAGAGGAAAACGCTGGATTGGTAGATATCGGCGGAGGATTAGGATGTGTATTCAAAATTGAATCACACAACCACCCAAGCGCCTTGGAACCATATCAAGGAGCCGCAACTGGAGTAGGAGGAATCAACCGTGATATTTTCACAATGGGAGCTCGCCCAATTGCTCAGTTAAACTCTTTGCGCTTTGGAAACATCGAAAAAGACCGCACGAAGTGGTTGGTAAAAGGTGTTGTGAAAGGAATTGGTGATTACGGAAACTCATTCGGTATTCCAATTGTGGGAGGTGAAGTATTCTTTGATGAATCTTATAACACAAACCCATTGGTGAATGCATTCTCTGCAGGAATCATGGACCCGAAGAAAGTGATTTCAGCTACATCTGCTGGACCTGGAAACCCTGTGTTTATCGTTGGATCTTCAACAGGAAAAGATGGAATTGCAGGAGCGGCTTTCGCTTCGAAAGATATTACTGAAGAATCTGCTAATGATTTACCTTCGGTACAGGTAGGAGATCCATTTATGGAGAAACTATTGCTCGAAGCAACAATGGAATTGGCAGAAACGGATGCAATTGTTGGAATGCAAGACATGGGAGCAGCTGGAATTACGTGTTCTTCATGTGAAATGAGTGCCGCAGGAGAGAATGTCGGAATGGATATTCACCTCGACAAAGTACCAACACGTCAGGACAACATGCAACCCTACGAGATTCTTCTTTCGGAATCACAAGAACGTATGTTGATTGTTGTGCAGAAAGGAAAAGAGCACGTTGTAAAAGAAATTTTTGATAAGTGGGACTTGCACGCTGAGGAAATCGGTGTGGTAACAGAAGGTGGACAGGTTCGCTACTTTATGGACGGAGAATTGGTAGGAGATGTTCCTGCTGAATCACTTGTTTTGGGTGGTGGAGCGCCAGTTTACCAACGTGAGTACACAGAGCCTGCTTATTACAATGAATACAAGAAATTCGACATCGAATCAATTGAACAACCAGAAGATTTGAAAGAAGTTGCGTTCAAATTGCTTCAATACCCTAATATTGCATCGAAGCGATGGGTATACGAGCAATATGATTCAATGGTAGGAACGAAAAACATGGTGACAAACGCTCCTTCGGATGCTGCCCTCGTAAATATCAAAGGAACAAATCGCGCGTTGGCAATGACAGTTGACTGTAATTCACGTTATGTAAATGCAGATCCTGAAGTAGGAACGATGATCGCTGTTTCTGAAGCGGCACGAAACATCGCATGTTCGGGAGGTGTACCAAGTGCAATCACCAACTGTTTGAACTTCGGAAATCCATACAACCCAGAATCATACTGGCAGTTTGTTGGTGCAATTAAAGGAATGTCGGCAGCGTGTTTGAAATTTGAAACACCTGTAACTGGAGGAAATGTATCGTTCTACAACCAAACGGTAAAGGATGGACAAGAAATTCCAGTATTCCCTACACCGACTATCGGAATGATTGGTTTGTTGGAGGACAAAGACAAGAAAATGACGCTTGACTTCAAGCAAAAAGGAGATTTGATTTTCATTATCGGACAATCCCACAATGATATCAACTCTTCAGAATACTTGGCAACATATCACGGAGTGAAAGCATCGCCAGCTCCTTACTTCGACTTAGAAGAAGAGTACCAGATGCACCAAGTACTTCGTGGATTGATCGATGATCGCTTGATTAACGCTGCACATGACGTAGCGGATGGAGGATTATTTGTAACATTGACAGAAATGTCGATGCCACGCGAACTTGGTTTCGACATCGTAACGGATTCTGAAATTCGTGAGGATGCGTTCTTGTTCGGAGAAGGTCAGGGAAGAGTTGTGGTATCGGTTGACGAAAACAGCGAAGATGAATTCATCGAGCGTATGGCTGGATCAAATGTGAGCTTCACACTACTCGGACATGTAACAAAAGGGAAGATGATGATTGACGATGAGCACTTCGGATTTATTCAAGAAGCGAAAGGTTTGTTCGACAACGCACTTGCGAAGCACCTTGAAAATTAGTAGCTTCGGAACACGAAACGTTTCGAAAGACAAAAAAAACTGAATGGAATATAACACGGCAAGAGGTAAACTGTTGCTTCCAGAATATGGAAGGAACGTTCAAAACATGATCCAGCATGCCATGGAGATTGAAGATCGTGAGGAGCGAAATAGAGCTGCTCGAGCGATTATTGAGGTGATGGGGCAGTTGAATCCGCACTTGCGAGACGTTGACGATTACCGTCACAAATTATGGACACACCTTTTTGTGATGTCCGACTTTAAATTGGATGTTGATTCTCCTTTCGAAATTCCTGAAATGGAATCTTTGCAGGAAAAGCCCCAAAAAGTGGAGTACCCGAAAAGCAAAATACGCTTCGGTCACTTTGGGCAGTACACGCAAAAGATTTTGGAAAAGTCGAAATCGCTCGAAGATGAAGGTGAACGTGAATACATGACGAATGCTATGGCAAACTTCATGAAGAAACAATACCTTCTTCACAACAATAGTGCAGTTGAAAACAACGTTATTGCAGATCAACTCATGGAGCTTTCTCAAGGAGATTTGAAAATTGAGAATCCAGATGATTTGGTGAGCACCAATTTATTACTGAAAGAACTTGGACTGAAGCAATCAGCGAGAAATCAAAAGAATCAGAAGAACAACAAAAACAATCGTCGTTCCAATTCTCGCAAGAAAAAGTCCAATCATCGTTCAAAATAACACATTTTAAAAAGCTTCTTCGGAAGCTTTTTTTATGGACTTTTCCGAGCAATTTTCTTCTTTGTTATGAATGGATCAGTTGTCGGATTCAAATCATTGTGCTCAGAGTTGAACAATGTTCCATGAACGTGGCGCGGTGGATAACTTTTATTCCCTTTTCTCAGGCAACGGCAAACATTTTCTAGCTTCACAAGAAATAAGAAAATAGCAGAGAAACATGGCATCATTTGAAATTCACGGAGGTAAACCATTAAAGGGAGAATTGATCCCGCAAGGAGCAAAAAACGAAGCGTTACAGGTACTTTGTGCCCCTTTGTTGACTCCTGAAAAGGTGACCATCTCAAACATACCGGATATCGTTGATGTTAATAAGCTCATCGGCTTGCTCCAAGCAATGGGAGTGAAGATCGAAAAGGTGGAAAAGGGAACGTATATCTTCCAAGCGAAGGATGTCAATCTCGATTATCTCCAATCTGAAGATTTTAAAAATAGAGCGAGTTCTCTTCGCGGCTCTGTAATGATTGTTGGTCCGCTTCTAGCGCGATTTGGCGTAGGATACTTGCCAAAGCCAGGTGGAGATAAAATTGGTCGACGTCGCTTGGACACGCACTTCGCAGGTATGATGATGCTCGGAGCCAAGTTTAATTACGACGCTGGAGAGCATTTCTACGCAGTAGAAGGAAAGAAATTGAAGGGAACGTACATCCACATGGATGAAGCGTCGGTTACAGGGACAGCAAACATTGTGATGGCGGCCGTTCGTGCTGAAGGAGAAACAACGATCTACAACGCGGCGTGTGAGCCTTACTTACAGCAATTGTGTCGTATGTTGAACTCCATGGGAGCTAAGATTGAAGGAATTGGCTCAAACATGCTCAAAATTAAAGGAGTAAAAGAGCTCGGAGGATGTTATCACCGAATTTTGCCTGATATGATCGAAATAGGTTCCTTCATTGGATTGGCAGCGATGACGCAATCCGAAATTACCATCAAAGATGTGAGCTGGGAAAACTTGGGAATTATCCCTACAATTTTCCGTCGTTTAGGAATTAAATTGGAGCGCCGAGGAGATGATATCTACATTCCTGCTCAAGAATCGTATGAGATTGAAACCTTTATCGATGGTTCCATCATGACAATTGCCGATGCACCTTGGCCTGGATTTACACCCGATTTATTGTCAATTATACTTGTGGTAGCCACTCAAGCAAAAGGAAGTGTTTTGATTCACCAAAAAATGTTCGAATCAAGATTGTTCTTCGTGGACAAGTTGATTGATATGGGAGCGCAAATCATTTTGTGTGATCCACACCGCGCAACCGTTATCGGACTAGACAGAAAATACGATTTACGTGGAATCCAAATGACTTCTCCAGATATTCGTGCGGGTGTTTCCTTATTGATTGCAGCGCTTTCAGCGAAAGGAAAGAGTGTGATTCACAACATTGAGCAAATCGACCGCGGTTATCAAGATATCGATATTCGATTGAATAATTTGGGAGCAGATATTCGAAGAATCGGATAGAAGAGTATACTAAATAGTGAAAAGTCTCGACAGAAATGCCGAGACTTTTTTGTTGTTGCTGTCCCGTCCTGAAATAAGTTGACAATAAATCAACTTATTTATGCAAGAATCAGAGAATAAAAGGAGAAGACGAAGTCAGCGAGATTATACTATGGCT
>PDWJ01001555.1_pt1 | contig 31612 bp, 29 predicted proteins | sample 1430881 | NCBI WGS metagenome assembly PDWJ01 (sample SAMN01162460, study PRJNA174530) | Oral metagenome, whole genome shotgun sequencing project. | biome: Marine environment; feature: Marine mammal; material: Swab sample of the gingival sulcus; isolation source: swab sample of gingival sulcus...
CTACATAAAGACGTTCAGGAAATCCAAATGTCAAAAAAGCCTCCTTTAAGACCAGGGTCAGGGAAAGGACGGTTTCAGTAGGCGCAAAGGCATACCCCATAATCATCCGGCTGTGGTCATCTATATATGGCGCACAATATGGCCTTATGGATTTTTCGGTTCACAGTGACCGGTGGGCCATACATAAAATCGCTCATCCAAAGAACCTGGCGATCGGCACTTTTTCCTTTTTAAATGGGGACAGGTCTATGGCGTAACGATAATACGCTGTGATGGGCTTGTGACAGTTTTTTTCCAAACAGACAAGGCATTGGTGCCCGACATAATCTTGAAAATCTATGTTTGAAAAGGCAGCTTTGTATTCCCAGATATCCGCATATGTGTTAAAAAATTGGTATTGGATATTTCATATCCTGTTGGAGCTGGGAAGGAGGGTATTGGCATAGACTCATCCTTCCCAGCTTTTCCATTTGTAATCATTTTAGTCAAAATATCATTGTGAATTCAATACATTGCAAAACTGACTATACGCATATCAGCTGGCAGAATCAATGTATATAACGGCCACGGGCCGTCCCTGGTCTATCGAGTCCCAGGCGTTGGCCCACAACAAAACAAGAAAGTAATTCAGTAAGTTACTGAGACTTTCATATAAAAAGGAGAAATATGACGATGTTTTGTTTTCAATGTCAAGAAGCGGCAAAAAATAAAGGGTGTACGGTTAAAGGGATGTGCGGTAAGGAAAATACCACAGCCAATCTGCAAGACCTTTTGATATACAACCTTCAGGGCATTGCAGTGGTTGCCGAACAATGCAACGCTGTTGGCGTTACAGTCCCTGGATCTGTACCTGAATTTATGGCACAGGCCCTGTTTACCACCATTACCAATGCGAACTTTAACGATGATAACCTGGTGGAATGGGTTAACCGTGCCCAGGTGGTAAAAAAAGAACTGGCCGATGCTGCCGGCGATAAGTTGGGCAGCAATCTTCACGAAAGCGCGCTTTGGTATTCCAATGATGTTTCTTGTTTTCAGGCCAAAGCAGAGACTGTGGGGGTTATGGCCACGGAAAATGAAGATGTGAGATCCCTTCGCCAACTGCTGATCCTGGGATTGAAGGGCGTTGCCGCCTACGCGGATCATGCCGCTGTTCTGGGTGTGGAAAAAGAAGAAATCTGGGATTTCATGATTGAGGCCATGGCCTCTACGACAAAGGCGTTGAGTGTTGACGAGATGGTCGGCATGGTGCTCAAATGCGGTGAAGTGGCCGTGACGACAATGGCTGCTCTGGATGAAGCCAACACCACAGCATATGGCCATCCCGAACTGTCTGAAGTGAACATCGGTGTGGGCTCAAACCCCGGCATATTGATTTCCGGCCATGATATGAAAGATATGGAAGAGCTGCTCATCCAGACCGAAGGCACCGGTGTGGATGTATACACCCACGGCGAGATGTTGCCGGCCAACTACTATCCTGCATTTAAAAAATACAGCCACCTCAAGGGAAACTACGGTGGGTCCTGGTGGCACCAGAACGAGGAGTTTGAGTCCTTTAACGGCCCCATCCTCATGACCACCAATTGTATTGTGCCGCCGAAAAAGAAAAACACCTATCTCAACCGGATGTACACCACTGGCGTCCCCTCATTTCCCGGTGCCACCCACATTGCCGATCGGGTAAACGGCAATCCCAAAGATTTTTCCGCCCTTGTGGAACACGCAAAAACCTGTGCCGCCCCCACTGAAATTGAGACCGGTAAAATTGTTGGCGGCTTTGCCCACAACCAGGTACTGGCCCTGGCCGACAAGGTGGTGGACGCCGTAAAAGCGGGTGCCATAAAACGATTCGTTGTCATGGCAGGTTGCGATGGGCGTCAAAAAGGCCGCGCCTATTTCACTGAAGTGGCTGAGAAGCTGCCCCAGGATGCTGTCATCCTCACTGCGGGCTGCGCCAAATACAGATACAACAAACTGAATCTTGGAGATATCGGGGGCATCCCAAGGGTTCTGGATGCCGGTCAATGCAACGACTCTTATTCCCTGGCCGTTATTGCCTTGAAACTCAAAGAGGTGTTTGGCCTGGAAGACATCAACGACCTGCCGCTGTCCTTTGATATTGGATGGTATGAGCAAAAGGCGGTTGCCGTACTCCTGGCACTGTTGCACCTGGGTGTCAAAGGCATCCGGCTTGGCCCCACATTACCCGCATTTGTGTCTCCGAACGTGCTTAACGTACTGGTAGAAAATTTTGACATTAAACCCATTACTGAACCGGATGCGGATGTTGCCGCAATCATGGAAGGTAAATAATGAGTTGGTGAAATGCTGAAAATACCAGTATGCTTGACAGCATGAAAATAACAGTCGGGCAGGCCAGGATTTTTTCCGGGGCCTGCCCGCCACAAAACAAGAAAGACACTCAATTCGGTATTAACAGGTTTATAGACGACCACTAAAAAACAAAGGGGGAGACCATGAAATGTCCGGGACAGGATACCCAATATTGGAATGCCGACGCCATATTTGAAACCGAATGCCCCGAATGCGGCCACCCCATGGAATTTTTTAAAGACGATGCCACCCGCCGTTGTCCGGGCTGTCAGAAGAAAATGGTGAATCCTAAGATGGATTTCGGGTGTGCGGCCTACTGCCAATTTGCCGAGCAGTGCCTGGGCACCCTGCCCGAAGAATTTGTGGCCCAACGGGATGACCTGCTCAAAGACCGGGTGGCGGTAGAAATGAAAAGCTACTTTGGTGCGGATTTTAAACGCATTGGCCATGCCGGAAAAGTGGCCCGGTATGCCGAGCAGCTCGGAAGAACAGAAAAGGCCAACCTGGCTGTGGTGCTCTGTGCCGCTTATCTTCGCAATATTGGCATTAAAAATGCCGAGGCAAAATATCCGTCTGAGGCTGATGCGCATGTGGCCATTGAAGGACCGTCCGTGGCCAGAGAACTACTTGAAAAACTTGGCGCCAAACCACCTCTCATTGATGCCGTTTGTGCGATTGTCGGGCATCATCGAACGCCGACAGCGGATGACCCCATTGATTTAAAAGTGGTGTATGACGCCGACATGCTGGTCAACATGAGCAGTTGTGAAAAGAAAAAAACGCTGGATCACGATGCCTTTTCAAAAAAGATTGACCGCCTCTATCTCACAGAATCGGGACGAAAAATGGCTAAAGAGATTTTAATTTAGGCATCCAGCGGGATAAATGACGGGAAATCCGTTAAAGGAAATAGTTAAGATGAAAGTGATGCGTAAAATCATCGAAATCGATGAAGAAAAATGCGACGGCTGCGGGAATTGTGTTCCTGCCTGTGCCGAAGGCGCCATTCAGATCATTAATGGCAAAGCCAAAGTCACTGCCGATAAATACTGCGACGGCTTAGGCGCATGCCTGGGCGATTGTCCCCAGGGTGCGTTGAAACTGATTGAGCGTGAAGCCGACGAATTTGATGAAGTGGCGGTTGAAGAGATGCTCAATGCACAGCAAGCAATCCCTCAGACCGCCCCTGCTGGCGGCGGCTGCCCCTCGGCGGCCTTGAAAATTTTTCCCACGGCAGCAGCACCGGCTGTCAATAACTGCCAGTCTGCCAATACGCCTAAAATGGTGCAACCCGGTGGCCCCTCCGCCCTGGGACACTGGCCTGTACAGATCCGGTTGGTACCCGCCGAGGCACCCTTTCTAAGGGATGCCGACCTACTCATCGCCGCAGACTGCGTTCCTGTGGCCTATCCCTCTTTTCACAAGGATTTTCTGAGTGGTAAAGCGGTAATGATCGGCTGTCCCAAGTTTGACGATGCAAATGCCTATGTGGATAAATTGGCCGATGTGTTTGCTCAGTCCGGTATCAAATCCATCACCTCGGTGGTGATGGAAGTGCCCTGTTGTTCAAGCATGGCCGGCATCATTCAAAACGCACTGGCAAAATCCAATACCAAGATTCCTTTTAAAACAATCACCGTGACCTCCAGTGGAGAAATTCTTTCATGATTTGGGAGAAGGATGCAGATGCCGCAGTAAAAAAGGCGCCCTTTTTTGTCCGTAAAAAGATCCGCAAACGGGTGGAAACCTTTGTAACGGAAAAGGGCAGAGCCCGGGTGACGTTAGCAGATGTACAGGCCTTGAAAAAGAAGTTTCTCTCCAAAGGTGGCATGGAAAGTGAGATCAAAGGCCATGATGTGTCTGCCTGTTTTGGCGGGGAGGGCTGTCGTAATTCAGTGGCCCCGTCATCCAAACAGCTGATTAAAGACATCGAAACCGTCATGGAAACGGCTGGGATTCTATCGTTTCTGAAATCGGAAGTTGCGGGGGATCTGAAGTTTCACCATGAATTCAGGGTGTCCATATCCGATTGTCCCAATGCCTGTTCCCGACCTCAAATTACCGATATTGGCATCATTGCAGCGGCACTTCCACAAATTACCGAAGAAGACTGCGTTCAATGCAAGGCCTGTGTCAATGTTTGCCCGGAGCAGGCCGTCGCCCTTGAAGACAGCGGGCCGCTCATTGATTCTGATATCTGTCTGGCATGCGGTAAATGCATGAAGGCCTGTCCCACCGGCACCCTTGATACACAAAAAAATGGATACCGAGCGCTGCTGGGCGGCCGCTTGGGACGCCATCCCCGTCTGGGAATGGAAGTCCCACGGATTTTATCCCACGATGACGTGCTGGCCCTTATCCGTCGCTGTCTCGATTTTTATAAGGCCCATTCCAAAGGCGGAAAACGGTTCTCCCATATTCTGGAATCCCTGGACCAGATTTAGTCCCACCGTTGGGTTAATTATTTTTCTTCACTTTTTTGAAAGACCTCATCCACCCAATACATGGCGGCGATCATGTTGGGAAAGCCTGTTGTGGACAATGCCAGGAGCACAGCATGCTTTACCTCTTCCTTTGTAGCCCCGGATTCCAACGCTTTTCGGGTGTGTGACATCACACCCCCCCTGGAGTTTGCCCCAACGGCAATACCTAATTTCACCATATTCTGGGCCTTTTCATCCAAAGGCCCGGCTTCTCGGGCCAAGGTGCCCATCTGTTTGTACGCCTCAAAAATTTCAGGATAATCCGATGCAAAGTTTGTGTATTTATTGGGAAGATACATGATGCCTCCTTTTTTAATTTGATAATTTTATATTAAAGTTTCGGTAACTTACTGAATTACTTTCTTGTTTTGCTGTGGGCGAACCGAGGTGACAATCCAGGTCCGCCCGCAGTGGTTCTATAACAGGCGATTTTGTATCAATGGGTTACCTTATCAAATACCTTAGGGAATTGAAACGGGCAGGGCATTAACTTTAAAACATTCTTAAACAAAGTTTATATGCCAGTTTTAGTAACCATATGAATTGATTTATTTTTATTTTAGCCCACCACCTGGGGTTCGATAGATCAGGGGCGGCCCCGTGGTCATTATCTCAATCATACAGGGAACTGGTTTGATACCTAAAAATAACACGTGGTCAATTTTATTTGATCAGGCGTTATCCGGCTGAATCAATTGATAGGCTTCACGGAGGAGGGGAAGTTCAACTTCACGCTGTTCGCCGCAGGCCAGGGCAGATTCCAGGTCGGCAACGAGCTGCACTTTTTTGCCAGACTGCCGCCATTTGTTTGATAGTTTTTTTAAAATTCTGTTAGGACTTTTTCCCTTTTTAACGGCAGTGCCCAATTTTTCCCCCAGTTCTTTGATGGCACCGTCAGTGGTCAGTGCCGTGAAGGTGGCGGTCCATGGGATGGCACTGGTGTTAAAGGTGGCAGGTGATGCACCCATGGCCAAGGTCAGCGCCATGGCTTCTTCGGTGGCCTGGGCAAAGAGTTTACCGGTCACCAGCCCTTTTTTACCTTCGGTACAGACCATCAGCGTGTTGACACACAGGGCATACACCCGTGCGAGGATGTCTGCGGCCTGGATGCCGATGGGATCGCTGGAGATTAAAGGATATTTGTCCGGTCCAAAGATCAGGGCGGCGATCTCATCAGGGAAATGGCCCTGGCCCGCAATGATGCCTGACAGGGCCGAGGATTCGATGAGATCCTCAGTGTCCAGGGGGCCTGCCAGGGTGAGCACGTCCATGTCTGTTCGCTCATATTCTACCAGAAGGTTCTGGACCATGTGGAAGGGGAGAATCGGAGTGCCGGGAATGAATCCCCGGGTGCCAATGATAATTTTCAGATGCTGCTCGGATACGGAGATGATCTCCCGCATCTGCGCCTCAAAGGCCTCGGGCTTGACGGCGACAATAACGTCACTGGCCTTTCTAAAGGCCGATGCCTTATCGTAGGTGACAAACACATTTTTGCTCAAGGGTTTGTCTTTGAAGCGCCCTGGCCCCAGACGTTCTTTGCCCATGTGTCGTACCAGTTTTTTCCTGGGTTCATAAATGGTAATACTGGCATTGCTGTAAGCTTTATTTTCAAGCAGACGGCCAGCCACAACATTGCCTAGAACAAATCCCCAATTCCCGGCACCGACCACCACAATATTCTGGTCGGCCGTGGGGGAATACAATCGCCGGTCCCCTTGGGTGGCGTAATAACTCAGCCCGATATCGGTGACAATACTTGGGAAGCCTAAACTGCCTTTTGTCCACCGGCTGAGGACCTCTCTGTTGCGAAGGGTCTGGATACCGTCTGCCATAATCGTTTCTTCGTCATTTTGGGTAATAAAATCCTCAAAATCCGGGGACTGACCAAAGGTTTGCCGATGGTACATTGTGATGGTTTTCATTTCATCCCGAACCGTTTTTTCAAGCTTTTCTTTCGGCAGATCGTATCTCCGGGCGCGGATGATCGTCCGCGCCGTCAACTGGGAGGCCATGATTTTTTTAGTGCGGGCAATCTGGGTGATGGCGTCCAGGGTAACAAATTCATCAAACTCAATTCCCCGTTTGTCCTGCTGCCACTCTGCATTGAGTTCACTGAGCCGCCTGGGCTTAGGTAAAGAAACGTAGCATCTGGAATAGATGTTCTCCATGGCACGATAGACAGATGTCAGCGGATGTATAGGCAAATTGATCAGTGCCTTAAACCGGTTCATGCCGTTGATCCACGTCTTGGCACTTTTGCTGGCGCACATCATCAAATCTTCGGGAACCACGGAGTAGGACAGGGCAACAGGCTGGATCACCATATCCTGGCCTGGATCAAGATCAATGGCACCACGCACCGCCACTAACCGCTTGGGATAACGCAAGCTGCCATCCCTGGATCGGGCACCGCCTCGCCAGGCTTCTAGAAAGATACCCTGCTGTGCCCCGCAGCGACTCAGCGCACTACAATAATTGTACAGGGCTGCCATCTGGTGGCGGGATGCCCCTTTGCGGAGTACCACATAGGAGCCGGTCATGAGCAACTGGGCAATGCTGTGAATCGCCATCATGTTTTGGCCCGCAGCAAATACCGGCAGGCCCAGTTCCAGGTTCTGCATCAGGCTGTCAAAGATAAATTCATCCAGATGGGAATTGTGGTTAATCAGATAAAGGACACCCAGCCCTTTTTCTCTGTACTGCCTGAGTATATCAATGTGTTGAAGATCTCGGCCATCCTTGGAGGTAAAAGGCAGCTCCGGATTATTATGGTCAAAAAGATGGTCAAATATCAATCGAATGGCGGTGGCTGCATGGATGTGATTGTCGCGGTCGTATCGAATTTCAATCTCTTTGATGAGATCTTCGATTTCATGGCGTTCAACGATCTGGTTTTCACCTAAAAGTTGTTCCATGGTCAAGTCCACGGCCCGTTTGCTGACCTGTTCTGCATGGGTCCAATCCTGGGGCAGGGATTGGTACCGTTCCAGATAGGGGCGCCCTGATTCACTTTGGGCAATGCGGTGCATCAGCTTCAAAAAATTTATTTTATTCACAGCCCCGGAGGTCATGCACATGGCTGTCTTTCTAATCATTTTTATCATTGGGCTCCCTTTTTTACGAAAGACTGAAGCAAACCCATTGGGTCCTTAGATTATTTGCTGTGGACAAACCGCGGTGAAAAACCAGGTCCGCCCGTGGCCGTTTATATGAAAGTCTCAGTAACTTACTGAATTACTTTCTTGTGTTGTTGTGGACCAACGCCTGAGACTCGATAGACCAGAGGCGGCCCGTGGCCGTTATACACTCAACTTTCGGGATTCGTTTTAAATCATTTAAATCCAATTACTTATTCTTTTGAATAGTTTAAATTCTTCATATTCATGGATTGTATTTTTAGAACTTTTATGTCCCTATCCACCTGTTATTATATGAAAAATATACTTTTCATAAATCCCGAAAGTTGAGTTATACAAATACCGATGCCCACACCTTAATCTGTCGGGGACGCATCTCGTTGAAACACCAGGGTGTTCCGATCGACTCAATCTAAAAGAACCATCCCGGCGACCATGCCCATGGGTATTTTTTCCGGGTCTGTTCCTGCGGTGATGACGCGCATCTTCCACCCCACAATTTTGGACAATTTTAAAAAATTTACACCAACTGAGGACATGGACTGCCTGGCCCGGCCAGGGTTTCTACACTTTCCTTTGTCATGGAGCACCTTACAGTTAAGGTGATCCGAACAAAAAATTTCTTTGCAGGAACCGCCGGCAAATCCTTTGGCCCGGTGAAACCCCATCGCCCTTGCTTTTTCTTCCAGTTGTGCGGCGGTGTCATGGATCAACCCCAAAAGATCCAGGCGTTCATTGCCTAACAGAGCGGCGGTGGGCACGTCAAATTTAAATATTAAGGCGTGGGAAAAGGTCTTGATTTGTTCCCTGAACCAGCCCGGCCCCTTGGCATGGGGGGGACAGCTCATACTTTGACCATAGCCGCTACAGCCTGGCTTTTTGCAGAACGCAGCAAGCGTATCATCCACAGGGATCATGTCCGGAGAAATGAGACGGACATCACTGACACCTTTAGTGTTTGCCAGTTCCATGAGTGGGTCGAATGCCTTGGAATCGTCCATCTCGTCTCGTTTACCTTTCAGGTATCATTCAGTTCTTGGTATTTTAATTTATTTGAACCTTAGCAAATTATTATGGCGCGGATCAAGTGATCATTTTATTATCTTGTTCAGGGACGCGACAAAAGAAAAGCCTTGCCAATATAGATTCTGTCCTGCTAATAGGCACAGATATGAAGAATTACCTGATCCACATTCAATACCTGGGGTTCAGATTTCATGGATGGCAACGGCAGCCCGGTGTCAAGACAGTGGAAGCCATGGTCTGCAAAACCATTGAATATGTTCTGGGCCATTCTGATTTTAAAGTATTGGGAACCAGCCGGACCGATGCCATGGTGTCAGCGATGCATTCCGTGTTTGAACTTTTTATTGAGCAGGATCTGGCCCCGGACAAATTTCTTGAGGCATTGAACCAGAATTTGCCGCCTGATATCCGGGCACTGGATTTGGAGACGGTGGGACATCAATTTAATATTATCAACAGCCCACGTACCAAAGCGTATTGTTATTTTTTTGCCTGCAAAGAGGACTGGCATCCCTTTTGTGCGCCTTTTATGGCCTGGATTCCTGATAATCTGGATATTGTCTTAATGCAGAAGGGTGCAGCGCTATTTCAAGGCACACACAATTTTGTGCGCTATTGTACCAAGCCATCACCAGGGATGGTGTTCAATCGAGAAATTAAAACCAGCTGCATTGAGGAGAACAAGATCTTATGTGCCAATTTTTTCCCCCGTCGTTCCTGGGTGTACACGGTCAGTGCCACCGGATTCATGCGCCATCAGGTACGGCTGATGATGGGCCAGCTCATTGCCCTTGGAAAGGGAAAAATTACATTAAAAGACATTGCCCAATCGTTGACCGGCGATGATCGAACCCCATTAAAAACCATTGCACCGGCATCGGGACTCATGTTGAACAAGGTGGTATTCCATGACTGAAACATTGATCATTCAGGCGGGCAAAACGGCATTAGCCCATATTCGTAAAAACGGTCTGGCACCAGAGGATATCACGGCGGTGTACGGTGCCTCCGGAGCGGCAAAGTGGTTGTCCATTTATGGACTGGACCGTGCTGTATTTTCTCAATGGCTGCGAGGTGTCACCCACCGAATTTGCCTATTGGGAACTTCGGTGGGGGCATGGAAGCTTTCAGCGGCGGCCCAGCAGGATCCGGGCCGCGCCTTTGACCACCTCAAAGACGCCTATATCAGTCAAACGTATCGGGGAAAGGTCACCCCTGACAAAATAGCCACTGAATCTTTAAAAATATTGAACCGCTTTTTACCGGCTGAAAACATTCCCGAAATCCTTTCCCATCCTTTTATAAAGCTTGGATTTTTGTCGGTGCGCTGCAAAGGCCCAATGGCTTCAGACAATTATTGGGCCCAGGGTGCCGGCGTTATCGCTGCGGCCCTTTTAAATTTTGGATCCCGTAAAACCCAGGAGATCTTCTTTGAGCGGATGCTGTTCCAGGTGTCAGGGGCAGGTGATTTACCCTTTGAGATCAGAGGCCCAAGGTTAGGACAGGTCATGCTGAATACCGAAAATTTTTATTCGGCATTGCTTTCCAGTGGTTCCATCCCTTTGATCATGAAAGGGATTCGCAATATCCCCGGTGCCCAGTCAGGGGTATACAGGGATGGAGGGATTCTGGATTATCATCCTGTTTTTCCTATGGCATCCCATAAACCTGGATTTATCCTCTATCCCCATTTTTACCCCTATCTCATTCCGGGGTGGTTTGATAAAATGCTTAACGGACGACGCGCCAAAGGCAACCTGGTGGACCGGATCATTCTCGTTACGCCCTCCCCTGAATATATAGCCCAATTACCCTACAACAGGATTCCCGACAGAAAAGATTTTTTAAGATTTCAGGGCAATGACAGGGAACGCTGTCGGGTATGGCACACCGCTTCATCCAAGAGCCTTGCACTGGGCAATCGATTTTTGAATATCGTAAATTCAGGTAAAATTCGAGACATGGTTCGTCCATTTGTATCCTGACATTCACGGATCACTTAAACATCAGGAAAATCGTTTACTGGGCAGTATATCCGTATCTTTCTCATTCGGGTTGCCATGATACCCGTTTTAGGACATAGTGTAGCGGTAATCTTGGCCATAGCCCGACCTGATTTTTCACCAAGGGGTGCCGACTACAACTCATAAAAGAAGCGAATCTGCGCACTTAATTTTTTAAATACAAACAACCGACAAAGAGAATTCAAAGACCGCACATGGACAATTTTGACCGCCTCATAGATTCATCCATTGGCTACCTGGTGGGACGCACCTCAAGGGCATTTATCAAACGACTTTCAAAAAAATTTCAGGATGCCGGATTTGATATCAGCTATGAACAATGGGCCATCCTGATCCATCTTTATCGGCAGGACGGTCGCACCCAGCAGGAACTCGGACGTCTCGCTGTAAAGGACAAGGCCGCCATCACACGGCTTTTGAATCTGCTCGAAAAGAAAAATATCGTTCTCAGGGTGCCAGACCGAAATGATCGCCGCAGTAAATTGATTTACCTTACCCATAAAGCCAAAGCCTTTGGGGATGAATTAATGGGGCTTGTGGATGAAATGCTCAAGGAAGCTGAACAGGAGATATCAGATGAACAGATGGATCAATGCAAAGCGACGCTGAATAAAATCTTTTTAAATTTAGAGCGATTGAACCATCCAGAGATCCAAAACGACACCAGTGAGTTATAACACCAGGCAGATGGTCACAATGTATGCCGGTTAGACAGTGGGCTGAATCCTAATTGTATAGGCCTCATCCTTGCCAAAAATTTCTTTCGCGCAAAACGCGTCCCGATTTTGATCCAGCGTATGACGCGAATATGCCCCCCCCAACACCGTACCTTGGCATGCCTTGCCTTTGATTATAATTTCAGGATTGTTATTCCCAGATCGGCTTAATTCAAGGGCGGCAAACATTTTCTGGGCGATTCCCACTTTCAGTTTTTCGATTTTTGGCGTTCGTTGCCGGATCTGTTTTTTCAGCGCCATGGCTGTGGCATCGTATTTTTTTTTTGTCTTATTTAACGCTTTCAAGTCTGCAATGGCAGTATCCATCCTTTTATCAAACTGAGAAATGAGAACAATAATATTTTGCGCCTGATTCTTATTTAGCCGATCTTTATTTGTGTTGAACTCCCTGGCAAGGCGTTCCTTTTTTTCTTTGGCCTGGTCATGAAAAATTTTAAGTTCTGCCATGTCTCGGAAAAGTTTACCCGCAGTGCTTTTCTGACCATCATACTCACGCTTCAGGTCTTCAAGTTCACGGGATACAGATTGCATTTCCAGATCCAATGCATTTGCAACGCTAACGATGTGATGTTCTCCACCGGCAATAATGTTACAATGCCCGGTTTTTTCGCTGCCAGCCCCCAAAATACAGACCCCTTGCTTTGCATAGATGCTGGAATTAATAATTCTGCAGGCAGGGGAATCCAACTTTCCGGAGCAACGAATGTCCGAGTCAAATATTTCATTATCCACATAGACGTTGCCATAGGTTTCAATGCGGCAGTTATGTAAATATCTTGCACGGACATCCCCTTGTGCCTTGATTGTCGCATCCGTCATGCCAACCGAGGTCGTCACAGTGCCAATGGCATCAATCATAGCACCGCGAATCTCCCGGGCATTAATGTGACCTGCAGTTACAGGATGGGCACCGGTGATGGTACCGGTGACAGTAAGATTTGCATAGGGTTCAACAGCCCCATATCTTTGATCCACATCTTCTAGAACATGAATGGCAGGATGTACAAATAAAGATCTCAATACTGAGAGCATGGGGGTTCCGGTTTTGGCGGCCACGATTGACGTCTTATCTTTCGAGCGTCTGGTGCCAACTCCGCAGTTGATCGTATAATCAAGGGGAGATTCGGTAAAGGTGGCTTTCCCGTAAATGTTCACTCGTTTTATTCGGTGCCATGTGGGGGCCTGGCGCACCAACAGATCCCCCCTCCTTTTTTCCCCTGTCTCCGACAGGTTGATGTTAAACAAGGATTCCAGATGTCGTGCGTCTTTCAATGCCTGTGAAAAATCTTGTCTGGCCACTGGGAACCGGGTGTGGGCTTCTTCAAGGCGGCACTTGAGAAGAACATCCGGATAAATACCTTCGGTTATCCCCTCTTTTGCCAATACGGACTTGATATCCGAGATGGAAATCGTCGATGCTTTTTTCGGTGTTAACTCTATCCAGGCGGCCATGCCATCTTGAGTGGGGGACACCTTCACAGCAGGCGACTCTTTTCCCTCCATTGTTTTTATTTGCCTGCCCTGTACCTCAAGGATAAGTTTTTTTTGCGCGGTGGTGATAACTTCCATGGAGACCAAAATTTCACCCATCAATTTTTTCAGCTTGGATTTTTTAAACTCTTTTTTTTGAATCTCCAATGCGTTATGGATGTCCTCCTCCGTGGCAAACCCCTTAGCGATGGCAATTTTTCCGAATGTTTCGCCTTGATATCGAATAATATGGTAATCCCTGATCAGCTGCAAAAGATCAATCTGATATGAGGTTGCCATTCGTTGTTCAATGAGCAATTCTTTGTAGTCAGGTGACTTTCCCTCTCTTTTTTGCAAGTCAACCAATTGATTCAAATGCGTATATTGGTCCCTGGTAATCGTTTTATACTTAAGGGCCAGATCTGCCAGGGTGGGAATGTGTTCTGAATTTTGGGGCATTCAATTCCAATCCAGGGTTAGAGACTGTATCAAGATTGGATCAGAATAATGAATTTTAGGGGTAAAGTAAAGGCCGCAGGTCACCTGCTGAAAAAACAGCATTTAGAGCATTATGACGTTAGAAAAAAGTAAAAATGGATGGAATAATGATTGGCTTCAGATAAGGCTGGTGATGTCTACGTGGGCCTCAAAATGCGCTTTGAGAAGGGTATAGTCCCTTTCTTTTTTATCAGCCAGGCCCTGTTCCATGTGAAACGTTGTTGTGTCTATGCCCACTGAATTGAGCCATTTTCTACAGATTTCAGGATGATCGAAAAATCCATGAATGTAAGTACCGGCGACGCGGCCATCGTTTCTAATACACCCATCGACACCGTCACATCCTTTTTTATTTCGCGCATGGACATTGACCAAAGATCTACCACCCAGTCGAATGGTTTCCCCCATATGGATCTCATAACCGGCCCCTGAGACCCCGTCCCAGGTAAAATCCGATATAGTGGTCATTTTAGACGATTTAAGCACAGTTTTTACTGGAAGCAGGTCAAACCCTTCGGTTACACCTGAAACGCCCTCTAATCCATCGGGATCTTGGACCGATTTTCCCAGCATTTGGTAGCCCCCACAGATGCCAAGGATGTGCCCCCCTTTTTGGACGAAATCCAGCAAAGTCGATTTAAATAGGGTCGTCGCCCATCCAAGGTCGGCCCTGGTATTTTTAGACCCTGGTAAAATAACAGCCTTAAACCCTGACAAATCAATGGGCTTATCGATGAAGCGGACATCAAGCTCGTCCATTGCGGATAAGGCGTGAATATCTGTGAAATTGGCAATGTGGGGTAGTCGGATAATAGCAATGGCCGGTTTATTTGGATCAATGCGGCTGTCATTGTTGCATGCTTCGATTTCAACAGAATCTTCAGCATCAATTCGAAAATGATTGTACCAGGGCAATACACCAAACACGGGCTTACCGGTGCGTTTTTCAATCCAGTCCACCCCATCTTTAAACAATGCGATATCTCCCCGGAACCGGTTCACAATAAACCCTTTCACCATGTCGCGATAGGTATCTGGAAGGCAATCTAAGGTACCGACAATCTGGGCAAAAACACCGCCTCGATGGATATCGGCAGTTAGAATAACATTTGCATTGGCATACTCAGCCATGGCAAAATTAACAATATCATTGGGCATGAGATTGACCTCTGCGCAGGACCCCGCCCCTTCTATAATGATCCGGTCATAGCCGGATGAAATGCGGTCAAAGGCCCTGTGAGCCTCCTCTCGATAGAAATCTTTATTTTTATGGTAATCCATTGCACTGTGATTCGCATGAACCAATCCGTTAAGCACCACCTGGGATTTTTTTTCGCCGGTGGGCTTTAGAAGAATCGGGTTCATGTCCACATGGGGAGAAATACGTGCCGCCTCTGCCTGAACGATCTGGGCACGTCCCATTTCCAGACCTTCGGGCGTAATCCCTGAATTATTTGACATATTCTGGGCTTTAAAGGGCGCCACTTGTTCCCCGCGATCCACCAGACTCCTGCAAATAGCCGCAGCCACAATGCTTTTACCCACATCAGAACCGGTGCCGAATACCGCAATGTGTTTTTTCATTTCTCTATGCCTGTCCTGGCCTTAACCCCTTGCTTGTAGTAGTGCTTAATCTCCCTCATCTCGGTCACCAGGTCTGCACGATCCATAACCGCCTGGGTTGCACCTCTGCCGGTCAATACCAATTCCACGTGATCGGGTTTGATATCCATCAGCTTAAGAATCTGCGCTTCGGAAAGAAGGCCACACATACCCGCAACATTGGCTTCTTCGGCAATCACCAGATCATGTTCACCTGCGCTGAGGATACTGATGAGTCGGGCATACCCTTTATTGCAGTTATCTTTTTCTTGGTCAGACGGTTTGCCTTTGACAAATTTTCCCGCCCCATATTGTTCCACCTGAATATGATCAAGCTGGGCAAGGGATTTGATTTCAGAATAATCCCCCTGCTTCATAAACTGAACAATAAAAACCTTGAGCCCGGCACCGGCGGCCCGGATGGCAAGCCCCATACTGGCCGTGGTTTTCCCTTTGCCATTGCCTGTGTAAACCTGGACATACCCTTTCACAATCAATTCTCCCTGGGGGCCCATGGTCAGGGCCTTAATCCGTATATTTTTTAGTGTATCCCCTGGGGGTGAACAAAAAGTCCATGTATCGCATGGATGCACTGGAACCAATAAACAGCACAGTCTGCATGCCGACATCCGCCTGATCCATGTCAGATAGGGTGGTAAATTCTATCTTCTGGTTGTCCCGCATGGCACCGGTGACAGCGGCCACCGGCACACTGCCATCACGATGTGCCATGATCAATTCCTGGGCTCGTCCCAGCTGCCAATCCCGTTTTTTACTTTTGGGATTGTAAAGCACAATGACGAAATCTGCCATAGCGGCGCAGGAAATCCGTTTTTCAATGGTTTCCCATTCAGTAAGAAGGTCACTCAAAGACACGGCAGCAAAGTCGTGGGTCAATGGTGCGCCGACCAGCGCAGCGCCGGCGGCAAGGGCAGGAATACCCGGAACCACCTCCACCTCAAGGGTGTCGGCCCCACCGACCTCACCGGATCTGCCAATGGAAATATTTCGTTTTTCACAGAGCTCAAATACCAATCCGGCCATGGCGTAAATTCCAGGATCCCCGCCAGAGATGAGTGCACAACTGTCACCGGATAATGCCACGTCAATGGCCTGCTCCACCCGATCAATCTCCTTCATCATTCCAGTGGAAATCAATTTTTTGTCTTTCACCAGGTCACCGATAAGCTGAATGTAGGTGGTATACCCTGCAATACAATCTACGCTTTCAATCACCGTTGCGGCCCTGCCGGACATATGACAAGGGTTGCCGGGACCGATGCCGACAACATAAAGTTTCATCTTGCCAGTGCCACTGCCAGGGTGACATCCTTGGTCTTTTTCTTGGGCAGTATCAGCCTGCCGTGATTGGCGCCCAGTATCGCTGCTGCTTCGCATACGCTTTTTACTCCTAGATATTTTTCTGCCATTTTTGACGGATTTTCAATGGTGTCCACACTGTTCAACTGATCTTTTTCATAAAAATGTATCGGGATATTCAATGTCTTGGCCAATTCAAGCATTCCCACTTCATCCGCCTTAACCGTGGTTGTTGCCATGGCACTGATCGCATTTAAGCTCAGATGCTCATTTTCAAAGGTGTATTTGAGAAACGCCATCATATCCGCCATGGGGGTATTCCGGTTGCACCCCATCCCAATGATCAGGGCCTTGGGCCTGAGCACTAAAGTTTCACGTGAAACTTTTATATCCGTCCAGGTACATGCGATATCCGGTAACACTTTTTGTTGCTTGGAAATCAAAGTTTCCGGTAGGTTTGGAATGACACGGCCTAAAGGGTCAATAATAGACAATGGCTGCCCTTTCAACAATTTCATATTGGCATATTTGATGGCACCTGGTGTCTCTATAAAAAGCCCTGACTGCTTGGCGATCATATCAAAGGATGGCAAATCGTTGACATCCGTAGCTGTCGTGATCACCGGAACGGCATTGGAGATTTGTGAGATCCGAATGGCAAGCGCATTGGCGCCCCCTAAATGGCCCGAGACCAGGCTGATAGCATGGCACCCGTGTTCATCCATGACCACGACAGCCGGGTCCTGAAGTTTGGAAACAAGCAAAGGCGCGAGCAATCGGACTGCAATACCTGTGGAAAAAATAAATATATGGGATTTGTAGGTATGAAATGTTTTAGTCAGCGTCTCTTTTAAGCTGGAAAAGGATCGAATCTGGATGTCTGCAGGTAAAGCCAGTTGTCCGGTTTCTTTTTCTGGAATAAAAAAATCTGGAAAGTCAAGCCTGGCGCATAATTGTTCTCCCAACTTGATACCGTTAGGGGTGATGGCCCATATGGCCATTTCCGGTTTCATCTTTTATTTGCTGGCCTTTCGGTAACCGTGGGTAAACCCGGCGTCATAAAGCTTAGACTTGATCAAAGACGTGTTGCCCTGGCATGCGTCTACGGCATAGCCAACAATAATGAGGGCGTGTCGGGTAATCCCGTTTTTTTTACAGGTATCTGCCAATTTGCCAATGGGGGTGTAGTAAATCTGTTCTTCTGGATGGCTCACCTTGTAGGCAATGGCGCATAGGCTGTCATGACCGTAATTTTCTGACAAAATGGATTGGACTTTATCTGCCAGACCAATACTTAAATAGATGGCCATGGAAGCTTGATGGGCAGCAAGTCGTTCAAGGGCTTCTGCTTCCGGAACTGGCGTCCGGCCAGACATGCGGGTAAGAATTAAGGTCTGTGTGACTTCTGGCAGGGTGTATTCCATACCCATGGCCGCTGATGCGGCAAAGGCGGCTGTCACCCCGGGGAAGACCACAAACGGAATATCCAAAGTCTGAAGTTCCCGAATCTGCTCGAAAATGGCACCGTATAATGCAGGGTCTCCAGTATGAAGCCGCACTACTTTTTTACCAACTTTAACCGCTTCAACCATGGTTTGGATAATCTCTTCAAGGGTCATTCCGGCAGAGGAAACCGTTTGTGTATGTTGGCCTTTCCAGCAAAGCACTGCTTCGGGAACAAGTGACCCTGCATACACGACAAGATCGGCCTGCTCGATGGCTTTCATGGACTTGATTGTCATCAGCTCAGGGTCTCCTGGGCCAGCACCTGCAAAGATAATGGGATGAATGGTATCCGTCATTTTTTTACCTTTAGTCGATTGCCTGGATCCTTTCTTTTCTTGCGGATATGATCCAGACCGGATTAAGGGCGTCCAGTCGATTGCCATAGGGCATTGGCTTGGAACGCGACACCTGCACCTGTATCATTTCCGTTTTAAATCCATTGGTTTTCAACCTGCCAATGGCGGCATGCATACTCTCCATCACCACCGTATTGACAACGATGATGCCATGGGGGTTAATTCTCTGGCAACAACAATCAATTATTTTATCCAATCCTTTTCCCCCGCCACCAACGAAAATTCGGTCAGGATCACGAAGTATCTCACTGCCCACAGGAAAGTCCAAATTTAAAACCTTGACATTGGATAGTTGAAATTGTTGCACATTATATTGGATATCTGATATCCGGTCTTTATTCTTTTCAACGGCATACACATCGCCCCAGGGAAGCTGTAACGCAGCTTCAACACCGACAGATCCAGAACCGGCGCCAATATCCCATAACACATGGGCCTTATGGGTAAGCCTTAATTTGGCCAGAGACAATGCCCTGATCTCAGATTTTGTGATCAGCCCCCGTGAGTGTCGGAACGTTTCATCGGGCAAGCCAGGGTGTGTTTCATGTGGAACAATTAATTGGGCAGGTATATTTTGACCAGAAACGTCCCGAAGTAAAATAACAATGTTAGGGTGTGAAAATTCACCTGAAATCAGCCGGTCATAATCGTTGAACCAGGAAATTTTTTCTTTTTCAGGATGTCCCAAGTTTTCCAGCACACAGACCCGGAAGCCGTCAATCCGATTTTGAATTAATTGTTTGCCAATATAAACGGGGTCCTTGGTTGGGCCTGTTAAAAAGGCCACCTTGGTCTCACATTTGAGAGATTGAAAAATAAAGCCATCCCCTGCTTTGCTGTGGAGACTGACCAATTTTGCATCCTGCCAGGGCTGACAGATGGCCGAGAAGGCCGCACCAATGGCGCTTATGTTTGGATATATCCTCAGTTGTTCCAGAGGAAAATGTCTGGCAAGGGTGGAACCGATACCATGGAACATGGGATCGCCAGATGCAAGAACGACCACCTGCTGTGTGTCCATCGCCGATTTTATTTTACCAATTACGGCGGGAATATCTGCCTTAATGGCAAACGTGTTACCCATGAAATCCGGAAACATCGCAAGGTGGCGTAGGCCGCCAACTAAAAGATCTGCCCTATGGATCAAGGACAGATGCAATGCGGTTAGATCTGATCGGGACTGGCCCATGCCAATGACGTCTACCTTGTTCATATCAGCCTGGTCTGGTGTATAAAATGCTTTCATTTTGACGCCAGGATCAAGGTCCAATAATCGGGCGTCCGGTCTTCAAGATGTCCAAGATCGTCAATAATGGACTCATGAGTTCTTCCACACTTAGAAACCGCAACCCCGTTTTCATACAACCCACTGTCCCTCAAGGCCTGATTCAACTCCTTAATATGCTTATAGGCCTTGACAATGGCCACGTTTTCAATCCCTTGAAATTTGCGAATTTGTTGTCCCCCATAGGCTCCGGAGGTTATCAACAAGGATTCTTCACCTTCCACAATAATCCGGTTTAACCTGGCTGCGGCAGCATGAAATGAGGTGATACCTGGAATCGTCTCAATGTCAGCCTCCGGCATCACGATTTTCATTTTTTTAAGAATATACCCAAAGGTGGAATAGGTCGTAGGATCTCCCAAGGTGAGAAATGCTGCGGTTTTTCCTTCCTTGAGGACAGCTGCAATTTCTTTGGTATTGGCAAGCCAAGCGGCTTCGACCTGGTCTGAATGCTTGCTCATCCGAAAGCCGAGCCGTTTGATAACGGCATTCTGTGAAATATAGGGTGACGCGATCTCTACGGCCAGGCTGTATGGATTTTTACTTGACGCCGCTGTAAAAATGATATCTGCGGTTTCAATGGCTTTAACCGCCTTTACCGTAATCAGTTCCGGGTCTCCTGGTCCAACGCCGATGCCAAACAATTTTCCTGCTCTCATTTAGATATCCTTTGTCCATCAATTTGACAATCAATCAAGCGAGGTAATGGGTGCTGCCAATAGTGAGTATTCCCTGTAACGGCCGTTGCATTGAGCGGATCCCCTGTTTTTCATCATTACGTTTTGGGTCGATCGGATCTTTCACCGCAGTTTCGCCCAACACATCATGAAAGACCCAACACCTTGTAATTCAGCAGGCAAAATAGGTCTTTTTTGATTGATTGTCAATGCAATAAACTATTTATTATATAAATTCAATATGTTAACTTGTATATAAATTCATAATGCGTTGTAAGCAGCCCTTGGAAAAGACCCAATTGGGCCATTGCCGTTAGGCCACCTAAAGGGCCACCTAAAAAGAAACTTCCTGTTTGTAATTTTTAATATCCATATGATATACTTCATTCCACGCCTCAATAGAGAAAGTCAAAAAAAACTGGCAGGGGCGGCATCGCCAGTCGATTCATTTTAAACTAAACGTCTTAAGATTCATTCAATATGATATGACAGCCATCCACGTACTTCTAAAGGAAATCAAAAATCTCAAACCCATTCCAGCAGTGGTTCATCCGCTTTTGGACGCAGTGGACGATCCCGGTACCGGCATGGATGACATCGCGGCAATTATCCAGTATGATCCAGCCATCACTGCATCGGTGCTGAGGACTGCGAATTCAGCCTTTTTTGGTCTGCGAAATCCTGCCGAATCCATTAAAGATGCAGCCAATCTTCTAGGTACCGACCAGATTATTGACCTGGTGATGCTAAAGTCCGGTGCCGCTGTGCTTAAGGGGAATCAGACCGGCGACAACCTAAGTCAGGGTGTTATATGGAAATATTCAGTCTCCTCGGCACTCATTGCAAAACAGATTGCAACGGAGCTGGAAATGCCCAACCGAGGCAGTCTTTTCACCGCTGCCCTTCTCAAAGATATTGGCAAAACAGTATTAGACAGCTTTGTCCAGGAGCAATTCGAAAAAATAATCCGCCTGATGGCAAGCGAAAATATCAGCTTCATGGCAGCTGAAAAGCGAGTCATCGGTGTGGACCATGCAGAACTTGGGGGAATGATCGCCAAGATTTGGAAATTTTCTCCGAAAATGGTAAGGATCATCCGAAACCACCATATCCAGGATATCAAGATGATTGAAGACCAGGACACTGCGGTGGTGTATTTAGCAGACTACATCTGTAGAATGATGGGCATGGACATGGGCCTGGGTGCGGATAAGATGACTTACCGATTCCATGAGGCGGCAATGAAGCATATTGGGGTATCAACAGAAGACGTTACCCGGATCATTGACGAATTTACCGTCAAAATGCAAGAAGTGGAAGACCTGCTACAGGTGGTATAACGCATGAGAGGATGAAATCCAAAACAGAACTCTTCCTTCGGCAGAATGTCAAAAATGCGTCATCGTATAGAACTATGTCGTTCGTGGACTGTTGCGTTATGCAACCAACGATGGCTTGCGCTAGCATGCCTAAGCTCACTCAACTTCGAGTGTCCATAAGGGAAATGAATTAGAGTTTTCCAAGGGCTTTGTCGAGTGCTTGGATGCTATCGCAGATCTTTTTGGGCGAGTTTTTGATTTCAGCCATAATTTCATCACGCTCAGTCTGCGTCAGATAAACGCCCGAAACATTCAGCGCAGTTTCTAACTGTACAGCAAGATCTTTATATTGCGCCGCTTTGATCTTGCCGACACGTGGAACGGCCTTGAGGAACTCCAAAAGGATATAGAGCAAGGCTCTTACAAGCGCGATAGCAAAACTGAGCCGACCTTTCATTGCAGCAGTTCCCATTTTGCCGATCAACTTGCCGGTTGCTTTCCCCGATTTATGAAAGTTTTGATCGACGGCTTCTGGAAGGTTAGGTAAAAGCGAAATGCTTGCTTTCAAAAGATAGGGAAAAGCGGCCTTTAGCAATGGCCATGAGGTATCGAGAGCTCTCTTAAAGACCACCTCAATAACCTTATTGTAAAATTTTGGCGCACAGATTAACAGTACAGCGCGAGCCTTGGCCAACGCAGAAAAGACCTGGCCGATTACGATCACCTTGCTGCCATGCTTGTTGACAAATTGGACGAGGTCTTTTCCAGTCACCGCAACAGTCGCGGCTCCTCCCGCGACAGAAGCGATCCCCATCAAGGCATCAATTACAAATACGGAGATCTTTGCCATTGATGCTGCGCCTTGCGCACCCCGCACAACAGGATAAGTTCGATAGTCCTCCACAAAACCATTTGTATTTTGTACATAAATTGAACCCTGCTGCATAAATAACACCGTAAGGTTGTTCGCTTCAAGTATGAAGCGTGATCCCTGCCCCATTAAACCAGGCCAGAGTTGACCCGCCATAATGAAGGGAAAAATTCCGCCAGAAAACCCGGATGCACGAGTTCCGTTTACAAATTTCCAATTGTCGATCTGATGCCTGGTTAACTTGACTGGTTGATTTGCCATTTCTAAAGCCCTTTTTTACTGGAATCTAATTGAAATAGTTAAATCGCAGCCCCAGAGATTTTTTCGGCCCCCAATGCCTCTAAAAAGTATTATAATATTCCAATAACATTTTTAAGTCCGCTATTTCAATTGTTTTTTAAGGTTTTCCAGGGCTTCGTCAGGCATGGAAAAGGAATGTTCCGGCCCAGGAAAGGTCCCATTGGAGACTTCGTCTTTAAAAGTCGTCAAGGCGTCAACAATTGCGGGTTTGATATTTGCGTACCGCTTGACAAATTTGGGAACAAATTTATCAAAAAGACCGATCATATCGTGGGTAACCAGAACTTGGCCGTCCACCTTGTTGCCGGCACCGATACCAATCACAGGAATCGTAACCGATTGGGCAATCAGTTCCCCTAAAGGTGCCGGAACCGCTTCAACAACCAGGGAGAAGGCACCTGCCGCCTCCAGGGCTTTGGCATCGTCAATGATTTGTTTTGCCGCCGTCACGTCCCTGCCCTGCATTTTAAACCCACCCAGGGCACTTGCTGTCTGGGGGGTCAGACCGATATGTCCCTGAACCGGAATACCGGCCTTGACAATGGCCTGAACCGTGGCGGCAAAATCCACTCCGCCTTCCAACTTGACCACATCACACCCCCCTTCTTTCATGAGGCGGCCGGCATTGACAATGGCCTCCCGGATGGAAGTATTATAGCTCATAAAGGGCATGTCACCCACAATGAGGGCCTTTTTGCATCCCCGAACCACAGCCTTGATATGATGGATCATCTGCGCCATGGTGACTTCCACGGTACCCTCAAGGCCCATGACCACCATGCCCAGGGAATCTCCCACCAGAACGATGTCTACGCCGGCCGCATCGGCAATCATTCCAAAAGGATAATCATAGGCTGTCATCATGGTGAGTTTTCTGCCGTCCATTTTGGCCTGCTGGATATCTTGTATGGTCACTTTGGAGGTATTCATCTTCTTTCTCCTAAATATGTATTCTGCAACATGCTTACCAATGCCGTAAGCGTCTCATTCACCGGAACCGGTATGTTCTTTTCCTTAACCAATCATGGTAATTTTCATATGTACCTGCTCATTATCTGGCCACCAGGTTTGCCATCCACATGGTAAGGGGAGAATAAAAAGTGATAATCAAAAGATCCACAATCAAAATCCCCAGAAAAGGGATGATCCGTCGGCTGATGGCCGCAATGCTGTCCTTGGATATGGAGCAGGACACAATAAGGCAGATCCCCATGGGTGGGGTCAGCATACCGATGGCCAGGTTGGTCACAACAATGACACCCAGCTGGATCAAGTCAATGCCCAAAGACGGCACCATGGCCGTAATCATGGGGACCAGAAGGATCAGTGCCGCCGTGGTTTCAATAAAGGTGCCTGCGATGAGCAGAATAACATTGATGAGCAGCAGCAAAATGATTGGGTTGTCAGAAATGCCCAGAAGCGTCCCGGCCAGTTGGGCTGGAATATCCTCAATGGCGGCAATCCAGGAGAATACCGATGCCGTTGAAATGATAAACATGACAATGGCTGAAGTAATGGCACCGTTAATAAACAAAGGGAACAAATCTTTTACTCGAATCTGCCGATAGACAAACATGCCCACGATCATGGCATAAATAACTGCAATAGCGGCGGATTCCGTGGCTGTAAAAATGCCGAACAAAATACCACCCAGGATAATAATGGGGGCTCCCATGGCCAAAATAGACCGCCGGAAAGCGATCCATGTTTCTTCAAGAGAAAACTGGGTGGTGGCGGAATATCCTTTTTTCCAGGAAATAAAGGTCGCCACACCGATGAGAGACAGGCCGATGAGAATCCCGGGCAGGATACCTGCGGCAAACAAGCGGCCGATGGACGCACCCGTTAAAAACCCGAAAATAATCATGGGAATGGAGGGTGGGATGATCACACCGATGGAGCCCCCCGAGGCCTGGACAGCCGCCGCAAAATCCGAATCGTACCCGGATTTTTTCATGGCCGGAATCAAAATGGCGCCAACGGCGGCTGCGTCTGCTGCAGCCGATCCTGATATGCCTGCAAAAAACATGGCCGAAACAATGGTCACGGCGGCCAAACCGCCTGGCAGCCATCCCACCAGGGCATTGGCAAAATCAATGATTCGCCGGCTGATGCCGCCGGCCTCCATGATGGTGCCGGTGAACATGAATAAAGGCACGGCCATTAGATGAAATGAGTCGGTGCCGCCGTACATGCGCTGGACCACCATCATCAGATCAAAGTCCCCTTGGACCAGAACCGCCAGGATGGATGCCACGCCGATACTGATGGCAATGGGGGTGTTAATGGCAAACAGGACAACCAGAGAAAGAATCAATACCTCAGTGGTCATTGGATGTCCCCTTTAATTCAGTCAGTAAAAAAGACAACGCATGAAACAACAGGATGGCGCCGCTGATCGGGATAATACTTAAAACAATCCATTTAGGAATCTGAAGGGCCGGAGAGATCTGCAGCCGGACAAAATAGGCAAACCGGTATCCATAGACAATCATAATGGCAAACAACCCCATGGAAACCAGGTGTGTGGTGATCAAAGACAATTTTTTAAACAGGTCCGGCATTTTGGCAAACAAAAAGTCAACCCCGGGATTCACCTTCCGGTAATAGGCGCAGGAGGCCCCTAGAAAGGTGAGCCAGACCAGTAAATACCGGGCAAGCTCTTCTGACCAGAACAGGGACTGGTTCAGGACATACCGGCAGAACACCTGGGTTGCCACCAGCAGGGTCATGGAAAACCCCAGGGTGAACAGCAGATATTCAATCCCCTGGTTAAGAAAAAAACTGGCTTTTTTCATTGCGTTGATCTCCAATTCAAACCGGCCGACAGCGTGAATGTAAACATCGCTGTCGGCCGGTTTAATTTAATCGTAAACGTGATCTTTAATATTTATTTGACTGCGTCCATTATTTTCAACAGCATGTTCTGAACTTTGGGATCTTGATAAATATCCATATCTTTCAAATTCGCAACTTTGGCACGGAAAGCGGCCACATCCGGGTTATCAATGACCTGCATGCCTTTTTCTTTAAGCACTGCCAGGCGCGCCGCATTTTTTGAACGGTTGTCCTGCCGCTGGAATACGGCAGCATCATGCATGGCCTTCTGGATCATGTCCTGGTCTGCTTTGCTCAACGTTTCCCACCATTTCAGGGACGCCACATCAATGTGATAGGAGTAAACATGACGAGTCATGGATAGGTATTTCTGGATTTCATAAAACTTGTACACTTCCATGACCCAGACGGGGTTTTCCTGACCATCGATAACGCCTTGTTCAAGTTCTGTGTAAATGGGCCAGGGCATGGGCGTGGGATTGGCTCCAAGGGCCTGCCAGATGGCTTTGTGAATGGCAGACGCCATGACCCGGACTTTAAGCCCATTAACGTCTTCAGGGACATTAACGGCACGAACATTATTGGTCAAGTTTCTGAATCCATTTTCGGAAAAGGCAAGGCCTTTGAAACCGGAACTTTTTAAGCTGTCCAGGATCTCTTTTCCCAGGGGACCATCCAGGATTTCATCAGCCTGGGCATTGTCTTTGAAAAGAAAGGGGTAGTTGATGACCCGGGTAATGGGGTCAAACGTGTCAAAAGGACCGCCGGTAATCACACCCATCTGGATGGTGTTCATCTGGATCTGCTGGAGAATTTCTGTTTCATTTCCCAGAGAAGCGGAATGGTAGATTTTAACCTTATAGGCGTTGTTTGAACGCTGCTCAATAAGTTCCTTGAACTTTTCAGCGGCAATATTCTGGGCACTGCCAGGTTTGGTGACCACGCCCAGCTTGATCTTTTTTGCCGCAAAGGCGTTTGCGGCCATTGCCATAAAGGATGCCGCCAACAACAGGATTAGCAATTTTTTCATAGGGTTGACTCCTCAAAATGAATTAATTTGGGTTTAGGTTAAATCGGTTCTTTAGGGGTTAACCGTATCGGCAATCTGTTTTTCCAGCATCGTTCCCCATTTTAAACGAACTTCTTAATATTCAACTTTATGGTTCCCCGTCAAGCTTTTTTCCGTAGAAAAAATATTTTACCTGGACGCAGTTACTTCGAAGCGTGAAAGCGCTGAAAAACGACTTAACCGCTACCAGCAACAGTGCTGAATACGAATAAATGCATTTTTCAAGTATAAGGCCCATGATCAAAATCGCCCATCTGCTTGTCTTTTAAGTCACCCTCGGCGTATCTGTGGCAGATCTAATTTTGATCATGGACCTAACGCCGATCACCGGATGATCCCTTGGAAAAATCTTGACAACCAATTGATGAGTTTCATAATGTTAAAAAAATTCAAATCTACTAAATCCAATAAGGAGAAACGAAATACATGGCAGACCGACATTTTGAACTAAAAATCGGAAGAGGTGCTGAACAATTTTCTATCCCTGAAAACCAACTTCTATACGAACTGAAGGGAAATAACCTGGCCCCTCCCGAGAATCTTGAATCGGCCTATCAGCATGCGCTTGCCCACCCCATCGACAGCCCGCCATTAAGTGAAATCGTCAATCCGGGAGAAACTGTGGCCATTGCCGTCAGTGACATCACCCGGGCCTGGCAGCACAACGAACTGACCCTGCCCATCCTCATCAATACCCTAAACCAGGCCGGCATTGAGGATAAGGACATTACCATTATCATTGCCGTGGGCGCCCATCGCCAGAACACCCAAAAAGAGATGGAAGAATTGTGCAGCAAAGAGGTCTGCCAACGGGTAAAGGTGGTGAACCACAATGCCTGGGACACGGACAACATGGTGTATTTTGGCAAGACCAGCCGGGGAACCGAAGTCTCATTTAACCGCATTGCTGCCGAAGCCGATCGGGTCATCCTCACTGGCGGGGTGATCTACCACTATATGGTGGGATACGGCGGAGGCCGCAAAAGCATCATGCCGGGGATCTCTTCTTTGAACACCATTCAGCAAAGCCATATGTTGGCCATGTGCAAAGACATTGGTGACGGAACAAGTCCTCTTGCAGCCAACATGAAAACATCCGGCAACCCTTCCCACGAAGACATGGTGGAGGTGGCTGCGTTTCTCAAGGCGGATTTCATTGTCAACGTGGTGCCCAACCTGGACGGCGACATTACCGGAATTTTTGCCGGCAACTGGATCACAGCCTGGCAGGCGGCCACCCGCTTTGTGGATAAAATATTTGGCGTGCCCATCAAAGAACAGGCCGATGTGGTCATTGCCTCTGCTGGCGGATATCCCAAAGACATCAACCTGTACCAGTCCCAAAAAACCATCGACAACGCCGTTTATGCGATGAAGCCCGGCGGTGTGAGTATTATTCTGGCCGACTGCCCGGATATCCAGGAACCCGCTGAATTTTTTGATTGGTTCCAGTATCCCACAAAGCCGGCGTGGAAGGCGTATCCTCCATGGAAGAGGCATTAAAGCTGGCCTATGAAAGATGTTCAAGCGATACCCCTACATTCACGGTCATGCCCCAGGGTGCCAATACCTTCCCGATTATGCAGACCAATTAAGACCCATCGTCAAAATTACATTTCCCACAGCTAGGCTGAATTTTAAGTCGCCATCAATGCACGTCAATGGCGGCTTAAAAAACATACTGAAAGATGTACCCCATCGCCAATGGGTATTCAGCATCCCCAAACGATTACGGATTTATTTCCTCTTTGACAGAAAACTACTGGCCAAATTGTCTATCTGTGCCTGGTAAATTATCAAAGCATATTTGAAATCTGCCGCACCTGATGACAGTGCTGTTCCCGGAGCCAGCATTGCTGTCCAGACAGACTTATGGTGATTTTATAAATTTCAAGCCCCATCTGCATGCCATTGTGTCAGATGGGTATTTTCTGCATGACGGCGATTTTCATATGGCCCTGGGAGTCATGCTGGAAGATCTGGAAATAATTTTTCAGTATGAAGTGCTTAAGATGCTCAAAAAAGAGGGCAAAATAATGGATACTGTTATCGAAAATATGCTTTCATGGCGCCATTCAGGTTTCAATGTTTTTTATAACGACCCGTGGCCGTTATATCGGGGACAGAATTTTTTCCGATGATAAGGCGAGCCTCGGGAATCTTGCCCAGTACATCATCCGGGCCTGTTTTTCCCGGGAACGTATGGTCTATATACCGGCTGACGCTTCCAATGATGGCACTGCCAAGGTCGTCTATACATCGAGTTGGTTACATGAACCAACAGGCTTCACAAACTCATATACTGGGTGAGATCCTTTGATGTGGGCTTAAACCAAAGGCTTGGTTTTTTACTTTACATCTCTTCCCAGACAAATTCGGCTACGTTTTTTTCTTCACTGGAAAAGTCAATGCCGATCAGAACAATCTTTTTACCTTTGCTCTGGTATTTTTCAGCATAGCCTTTGGATTTGATTTGGGAAAGGGCTTTCTCCTGCGGCATATCCACCTTGAATTCAATCAGGTAAATTGTGCCGTCCATTTCCACGCTCATATCAACACGTCCCTTGTTGGTGCAGTCCTCCACAATGAGTTGTATACCTGTGGAAGCTAACCAGGCAAAGATGACGCTGGCATAAAATCCTTCATAACGGGCAATCTCATTATTGGTGTAGTTATGATAGGGAATGGCTGCAAACAGGGCGTGGATAGCAGCCTTGAATTGTTCCATATCGCCGCTGTGCAGGCTAAGGTAAATATCGGTTTGTACTTCGGATTTACGTTCAGGAGGAGCAAACAAATCCAGCAGGGAATTCGTAAAGGCAGTAGACACTTCAAGATTGGGAAAACTAAGGATATATTTTGTTATATCGCCTACTTGCATAACTTCCTTAATGGTCAGGTAACCTGACTGAAACAGCAGGGTCACAGGTGAAATTCTGTCAATATCAAAGGAGGTCACTAGTTCTTCTCCTGCCTCGACGCTGTTGAGATCAGGTAGAAAGTATTGTTGTTTTTTCAGTGTCTTGATCAGAAAAGTGGGTGTGCCAGTTTCAAACCAATAACTTTTGAATATGTGATTGTTATCCAGGAAAAGTAAGATGTCAAAGGGGTTATAGACATGATCGCCCATAAAATAATACCCGTCATACCAGCGTTTGACCTTCTCCATGTTCGCACCTTGCAAATAATTAGCAAATACGGTCTCCAGATCGTGTTGGGTATAGCCGCAGACGTTTGCAAATTCTGAAAAAAGGGAAATATCAACAAGATTGTTAATCCCCGAAAAAACAGACACTTTGGAGAATTTGGTGACACCGGTTAAAAAAGCAAACCGGATGTGGGCATCGTTATTTTTGATAACAGAATAAAAGGATTTCAGAGTTTCCCGTGCCAAGGTTGCCATTTCAGGCTGATCAAGATTGTCTAAAATGGGCTTATCATATTCGTCAATGAGAATGACTACAGGTTGTTCGTATTTTTCGTGTGTGGCTTTGATTATGCGTGAAAATCTTACAGAGACAACAGGAATGTCACAATGGATTCCAAATTTTTTTTCGTTTTCTTTAAGTTGTTCCAGAATTTCGGCTTGAAGCATCTCAGGCGATCGGAAATCTCCGCCTCCAAAGGAAATCTTGATCACAGGATAGGTCATTGACCAGGTATGCCTTTTTTCGGCGGTCAATTCTGTAAACAGTTCTTTTCTTCCTTCAAAAAGAGAGTGCAGGGTGTCTAAAAACAGGCTTTTTCCAAATCGTCTTGGCCGGGATAAAAGCACATACTTGTAGCGATTGATCAGATCAACGGCAATGCCGGTTTTGTCAACATACACATAATTATTGTTTATGATTTCACTAAATGTCTGAATCCCGATGGGCAATTTTTTCATGGTGGGGCTCCTGATTTTTGCATACCTCTTCTCCTTGAGAGGATAGCATAATCACATGAAAATGCAAAGAAATCGACGTCTCTATCCGTGCCACTTCTTTTGAATATACTTGACTTGATACGTTTCATAGGCATTTAATCGCGGTACTGACCGGCCATGAAAAAGCTGCCCATCGGGATTCAAACCTTCAGTGAAATCATAGAAAATAACTATGCTGGATAATATCGACCAGCCGGAAATGGCGGCCCTGGCACGAGAAGAACTCAAGGCTCTTTATTCTAGCATTAAAGCCAACGATGCCCATATCCGTTTTGCTTTTTTGACCGGCGTAACCAAATTTTCCAAGGTGTCTGTTTTTTTCGGTATCAACAATATTGTGGATATCAGCCTGGAAAAACCCTACGGAAGTATCTGCGGATATACCCAGCACGATTTGGAAACCATATTTGCCGAGAACCTGAAAGGTGCGGATATGAATGAGGTAAAGAAGTGGTATGACGGATATTACTTTATGGGAGACCATGTGTACAACCCGTTTGATATTTTACTTTTTCTCGCCAAAGACAAACAATTTGAAAGCTATTGGTTTGAAACAGGAACGCCGACCTTTTTAGTTAGGCTACTCAAGCAGCAACAATTTTTTCTACCTGAACTGGAAAATATCAAAGCAGGAAAAGAGTTGCTCAGTTCCTTTGATATAGATCACATCTCACCTGTTACCCTGCTGTTTCAGTCCGGTTACCTGACCATCAAGGAGGTTTTGGGAGCGGGGGCTATGACGGAGTATGTTCTGGGGTTTCCCAATATGGAAGTGGCTACGGCTTTTACCAATTCCCTGCTGGATATATTCGCATCGCCGGAAAACAAG